>Ga0307417_10001044_pt1 | contig 11417 bp, 7 predicted proteins | sample SalMarWE160210MG_2_FD_202514 | JGI IMG/M metagenome (GOLD analysis project Ga0307417, IMG submission 202514) | Salt marsh sediment microbial communities from the Plum Island Ecosystem LTER, Massachusetts, United States - WE1602-10 | ecosystem: Environmental > Aquatic > Marine > Intertidal zone >...
CCGGGATTTTTCTCCCTTACATAGAGGGCCTGTTTCAGGGCGGCGCCACAGCAATATGTTGAACAGTATGAAAGATGATCCTCATCCCTCGAACCAGCACACAAAATGAACATGATACGGTTGGGAAGCTGCTCCTCCTGTACAAACAATTCAAATTCCTCCAGGGTTTTTACCCTGCCGGAGCCATAACCCAGTGCTGCAAGGTTGTCCGGTGCATAAGGCTTCCACCCTGTGGCAGTCACAACTGCACCGATATGCAATGTTGATACCTGGCTGTTTTCAATAACCACCTCGAAGTTTCCAGGCTCACCTGAAATGGACCGTATGCCTGTTTCCAGGTGGACCTCCACACCCGGATGTTCGGCAATCTCCCCGATTAAATTATGAAGATCAGGTTCCTTTAATACAGCAGAATCCAGATGGTCCGGCATCAGTTTATGGATCCGTCCCGCATAACCACCCAGCCTGCCGGACCGCTCCACAAGGTGGACCCGGTAACCGGCCCTGGCTCCCTCCAGCGCAGAGGTGAGCCCGGCTATACCTCCACCCACCACGAGAATATCAGAAGAGATGGGATCCGGTATATAAGGATCAACGGTCCTGATGGCCTCCAGTTTGGTCAGCGCCATCGCAACCTGATCCTCTGCGCACATCCGGGTATCCTCGTGGCCGGGTTCCATCACCCAGGCCAGCTGTTCCCTCAGGTTGACCCGTTCAACCAGGACACCCTCCACCTCAAATGCACTGGTCATAACTCTTGGGGAGCAGGCTGCAACTGCCAGGCGATCCACCTTTTTCTCCACGACCATCCGCCTCAGACCGGACTGTCCATCCGGGGAGCACAACGATCCGTGCCTGATACAGGTGATGCCCTGGAAAGCCTTTCCGGCTGCATCTATCAGCTGGCCGGCATCGATACACTTCCCGATATCACAACCGGTACACACCGCGAGGGCCATATGTTTTGTTGCTGCTTCCGTCATCCCTGCAAGGCTTTAATTGCCGAGGCCGTGGCATCCTTCACCGATGAAGATACATCCATCGGGCATTTGCATGTGGCTGTGGGAATGATCCCCGAAGGCTGGCCGGACACATAAAATCCATATTCATTCTCTTTCAGTCCGGCTGCAACAGGAGCAGGTGTCAGACCCATGGCCAGCACCGCCAGATCAAACAGGTCCTGCCGTTTGGTCCCATTATCAATATCCTCCACTTCCAGCAGCACGCCCTTTCCGTCACCGGAGGGCAATATGCGCCCCACTTTCCCCTTTGTAAGGGTGATCCGTTCTCTTCCCTCCGCCTCCTTCAGCAGCTTTTCATTCCGTCCGGAGATCCGCATGTCGATATAAAAAATCTCGGATTCAGTTTCCGGGTAACCTGCTTCCAGGGTCAGGGCATGTTTCAGTGAAGCTGAACAACAAACAGCCGAACAGTAGGGAAGGTGATTCATGTCCCGTGAACCGGCACACTGGATAAAAGCAACCCGCAGGGGCAGCTTGCCATCGGATGGCCTGGACAGTTTTTGATTCTCCCGGGTACAGGCTGCAAGCATCCTCTCAAATTCCAGGTTTGTGACCACGTCAGCTTCCTCCCGGTACCTGTAATTCTCAAGCTTTGCCGGGTCATACAGGTTCCAGCCTGTAGCCACTATGATCTTATGTGCCCTGAGTTCCACGCCGGCCCGTTGTGCATCCAGCTGGATCGCATCATATTCACATACTGCGAGGCATTTTCCACACTCCTCTCTTTTGCATACCTCCGGATCGATGGTATATTTCATCGGGAAAGCCAGTCCGTTCTTGATCCAGGCAGCCTTCTCCGATGCATTCCCACCAGGTATTCCCGGTCTCTCCACCGGGCACACCTCAGCACATTTGCCGCATGAGGTGCAATTGTTGTTGATCAACCTGGGCTTGACACTTATCGTTATCCGGTAATCGCCCTCTGTACCACAGATACTTTGGATCTCACTCCCGGTATAGTAACTGATCCTGGGGTTGGACCGCATGCGCCGGAAATTGATCTCCAGGCCGCACGAAGGCGGACAAAGCTTTGGAAAGTAATTGTTGAAATGGGAGACGTTTCCTCCCAGGTAATCCTCCTTTTCAATCAAAACCACCTGCTTTCCGGCCTCTGCCAGTTCAACCGCGGCAGTGATACCGCTGATTCCTCCTCCAATGATGAATATCGGGTTGTCCAAAACAGGTGCTGAATTACAGTATTTCGCGTTTGATCATCCTCCACTCATCGGTCTCCGGATCCCAGCGGCAGTTTGCAAATGCTTCCCAATCCTCCTTCATTGAAGGGTAATCGGTCCGGAAGTAATATCCCGGCCAGCGAGTCTCCTCCCTGAAAAGAACGGTTCTCATATGCGATTCTGCCTGCCACATCCGGTGCACATTTTCCCAGCAGCGCATCAGCTCGTTCAGGCTGCCCGCAGCAAGCCGCTCTGCATCCTCCTTCATAAACTTCAAATATTCAAGCCCTTTGGTCAACAACGCTTCAGAAGTTCTAAATCCGACCGAAGCACCTCCTGCATACTCATCCATGATCTTCTGAAGGCGGAACATAAACATCCTGGGTTTGATATAATGAGGATTCACATCTTCATCATTGGTGTACCCTTTGTTTTCTTCAAAGATTTTCAAAGGCTGTAACACCTTCTCTTTCAGTGCATTTATCTGTTCATCACCGATCTCTTCCGCATCGGGATGATCCACGCAGAAAGCAATGGCGGCTTTCCCTGCAATCCGTCCTTCTGTAAATGAACCAGATGAGAACTTATGCGAGGAGGCTCCGGAAGCATCCCCGGCAGCAAACAGTCCGGGTGCAGTAGTCATGTTATCATATCCCCAATGATGTTCTCCCGGGGCAAGGTCCCCGGGACCGCTGACCCATGCCCCCGATGCTCCTGAATGGGAACTGATAAAATAGGGTTCGCATGCCGATATTTCGGACGGTGACTCATCCGGCATTATATTGTGTGATGCCCAGTTAAGTGCCTGGCTCACTGTCATATCCAAAAAGTCTTCCCAGGCCTCAGACTCCAGCTCCTTCATTTTGCGCCTGGCCTCCTTTTCATCCGGGATCTCCGCCACCAGCTTCCTGATGGCCTCATCAGTACGCATGTAAATGGGTCCGTTGCCTTCCTCCAGCTCAAGCAACATCAGGTAGTTGCGCAGGTTGGCCGGAGTGGGTTTGGAGGTACCATACGGTGCCCAGTTCTCCAGTTCAGATGCCCGCGTCTCCATATAATCCTCACCCTTTGCATTGGTGGCTTTGGATTTAAACAGCAGGAACCACGCTCCTACAGGTCCATATGCATCCTTAAAACGAACAGGTACAAACCGGACCTCCTGGCAGGTCATCTCGGCTCCTGCCTTCAGTGTGAAATAGGCACTCGCACCACTGTTGAACGGGGGGTACCAGGATCTTCCCAACCCCTCACCCACAGAACGTGGCCGAAATACATGTACGGCGCCACCCATTGAATCGAGCACTGCCTTTGCCTTAAACACATAGAATTTATTTTCCCTGACGCTGAAACCCGCCGCACCCACACAACGGTCCTGAAACATCACCGGCTCGACAATAAAGATCCGTTCATAGTAACTTCCATTCCCGCCCAGTTCTTTAAGTGCGTTCTTGGCAGCCTCCGAAACAATATTCTTATAAGATTCGCCATGTATCATGATCTGCCAGCGCCCTTCATTCACATAATTGCCCGACTCGTCCTTCCAGATCGGCAATCCCCATTTCTCGAACAGGTGTACGGAAGAGTCCACATGCCGTGCAATATTGGCCACCAGGTCCTTTCTCGCGATCCCCATCAGGTCGTTCCTGACATAGTTCACATAGTCATCCACGCTGTTATTACCCTTGCTGACCCCGAGATAGAGGTTGATGGCTGAAAGGCCCATGGCCACAGCCCCACTGCGCTCCATGGAGGCTTTATCCACAAGGGTCACGCGCTGGTCATATTTCTTTGCCCAGTGGGCCGCTTCAAATGCTGCGCCACATGCAGCCATTCCTCCGCCAAGAATCAACAGGTCGGTCTCCACTACAACCGTTTCAAAGCTATCCACGTTCATTGCTATCGTTTTTAAATTACAGGGAATCGGGTTCAGTCCTCAATACGGGGCTCTTCAGGTCATCCGTTCCCGTACTGAATCCGGCATCGGGTTCAATGGTGCCTTCAGGGGTGGTCCTGATGGGAAATTTAAACCGCTTCACCATCTTGTTCCTGAACCTGACCGCCCACATGATGGAGTCGGTACTCCTTAAGGGCTGAACGACTCCTCCAAGCGGCATAAAATCAGCATAACCCCTTACCTCAATGGCCTGGGTGGGACAGATCTTTACGCAGCTGTAGCATTCCCAGCACATATCCACTGCCCTGTTATAGGCCTTGTTTTTATCTTTATCAAGAACCATCAGGTCGTTGGGACAGATATACTGGCAGGCGGTGCGATCCAGTGCCTTGCAGCCATCGCATTTTTCATTGATTACAAAACTTGGCATAGGTAGAGTGGTTAGTGATCTTCACAAACATAATTAAATAATACTTTAGAATAATTTTAAAATCAGGGACCGGACCGGATCGCCGGGTGTGCGATTAATCGTCGGAAAATTGTTTGAGCATCTCCCGGTAAGAGGAGAAAACGCGGGCGCGGGAGACAAATCCCAGGTATTTCCCATTCTGCAGCACCGGAATGTTGTAGCGGCCGCTTTCAGAGAACAGCCTGGCCACCTCCTCCATCTGGTCGGTGGTTTCAATGGTCCATTCAGGGGTGATCATCAGGTCGCTTATCTTTGTTGTGTCGTACATCTCCTGGTGGAACATAATATGCCTGATATCGTCGAGTTTCACAATTCCTTTCAGATAGTTCTTCTCGTCAACAACAGGGTAAATATTCCTGCTGGATGTTGTGATCACCTGAACCAGGTCGCGGAGGGTTTCATCGGGGCGTACCGTTTTAAAGTTGGTCTCGATCAGTTCCGAGATCTTCATCATCAATAGAATATTCCGGTCTTTATGGTGCGTCATCAGCTCTCCCCTCTGGGCCAGCTGTATCGTATAGACCGAGTTTTTCACAAATAGCCTGGTAGTCCCGTAAGAGATGGTTGCTGCAAGCATCAGCGGAAAAAAAAGTTCGTATCCGCCGGTGATTTCCGCAATGAGAAAGATGGCGGTCAACGGTGCCTGAACCACACCTGCAATCATACCGGCCATTCCCACCAGCGCCATATTGCTTACTGAAACATCTATTCCAATATGGTTCAGGACAAGGCCGAAAAGCAATCCTGTATTGGCCCCCATAAACAGTGTTGGGGCAAATATCCCGCCAATGCCACCCGCTGAAAAGGTGAGTGTGGTAGCTACCACCTTGAGGCTTATGATAAGTACCATATACACCACAACCAGGGCAAAACTCTGGCCCCATCCCTGAAAAAAGGTATTCTCGAACAAATGGAAATACTCCCCCCTGAGCTCCAGGTTCACCACATCATACCCCTCACCGTAGAATGAAGGGAATATCAAAATGAGCAGCCCGAGCACACCTCCGGCCACCAGCAACCGCTTCCATGGATTCTTGAACTTCTCAATAATTGAAGTAATTCGTATATAGCTCCTGGTAAAATAGGCAGATAACAGGCCAACAACAACACCCAGGATAAGGTAGAAATGTATGTCTCCCATATTAAAAGCCTCCTTTAACTGAAAGGAATACAGCACATTCTGTCCCAGGAAAAGATAGGAGGTGAGCGCCGCAGTGGCTGAGGCGATCAGCAACGGGATCACTGCATATGTGGTGAGATCGAGCATGATCACCTCCAGGGCAAACACAATCCCCGCTATCGGCGCTTTAAAAATGGCTGAAAGGGCACCGGCAGAGGCACATGAAATCAGGAGCGTCACATCCTTATAACTGAGTTTCAGTATCCTCCCAACGTAGGACCCAACCGCACCTCCGGTGGCTACTGTAGGTCCCTCCAGTCCGACCGAGCCTCCGAATCCTACGGTAAGTGCGCTGGTAATAATACTGGAGTACATGTTATGGGTGCGAATGATCCCGTTGTTCTTGGATATGGAGAAAAGTACACCGGGGATGCCATGGCCCACCGGTCTCTTGTTGATATATTTTATAAAGAACAGCGTGAGGGCAATCCCTACCGGTGGCAGAATAAAGACCAGGTACCAGGCGTTTTCGACCTGCAGGCCATTTTGCAGGATCTCACGTATGAAATGAACCAGGTTCTTAATTATCACTGCTCCAAGACCGGCAATCAGACCCACGAAACCAGAGAGTATATAAAGCGCCCTGTGTCCTGATAAGTATCTAATCTTAAAAGTGTTAACCCACTGTATGAACCTGCCGTCAGACATAGATTGACAAAATTAACATTTTACCCTGCAGAACAATACGGAATGTTCAATTTAGTTCTATTAACTTTGTTTGCAGTGTACACGAAACAATGAGCCTGGTATTTCGTTTTAATTAAAACATGTCCGGAATAAATAAATACCTGGTAACCATCTGTCCGGGAATGATACTGGCGATCCTGGTCCTGTTTCCTGTCGCCACCAGTGCCCAGCGTGTGCTGGATATCCCAGATATCATCAGGGTCACTGTGGACCATTCCGATAACGGGATCCTGATCCAGTGGAACCCCAGCACAGATACGGGTATTGTGTTTTATAATGTGTATACCAGGAATCCCGATGGTTCATTCACGAAACTCATCGCCCTGCCCTCCACCATACTGGAATATAAAGATATGACCGCCGGGACGACCAACCCGGCCTATTCTGTCACGGCTCAGGACAATGCAACTCCAGCATACAATGAGAGTACCTTCGAAGACAACGTGCAGCGGGCCGTTGCATTGACCGTTGATTTTGATCTATGTACACAGGCCAACACACTGAACTGGAGCCAGTACGAGGGCTGGGAGGGACAAATTTCCGGATACAGGATCTATGGAGCTGTTTCAGGAGAACCCTTTCAACTGCTTAATTTCGTTCAGCCCTCCACCACCACCTTTCTCCATTCAGGAGTGATGGTGGATACATCGTACGTCTACTATATCGAGACTGTGAAAACGAATGGAGTCCTCTCCCAGTCGGCCATTGATACCGTTGAAACAACCTTCCCGGAAGCTCCTTCTTACCTTGTTCTGGACCATGTTACCGTGCTGGACGAATCCGCTGTAGAGGTGCAGTACTCGGCCGATATTACGGGAGAAGTGAACAGTTTCAGGTTGTTGCGCAGGAACAATACCGGCACGCCCTTTACCGAGGTGGATACAAAATGGAACCAGACACAGTCCACACAGGTCATAGAGGACCACTTCCCAACCGGAACCATGAGTTATCAATACAAGGTAGAATCCCTGTTTACCCCACCATCATGCTCCACATCCCTTCTTGTTTCAGAATCCAATACCGGGAATAGCATCCTTCTTGTAAACGATCTCAGTAACCAGGTGGTTACGCTGAGCTGGACACCCTATGAGTTGTTTGAAGCCGGACTCTCCGGATATATCATACAGAGGAGGAACGGAGATGGTGAATTCGTCGATCTGGAAACAGTGGGACCACTTACCACCCAGTGGCAGGAACCCATTCAATCAGTTGTCGATGGATTCCAGCCGGGAGAGGTGCTTTACAGGATTATTGCCATAGCCAATCCAAATGGAGTGGGTATGGCAGAACAGAGTGTTTCAAACATCACAGCGGTGGCCATTGAGACTCATCTGCAGGTACCCAGTGCCTTTACCCCCGGAAGTAATGACATGAATGCAGAATTCAAGCCCCTGATGGATTTTGCCCCCAGGGAGTATGTCATGATCGTGATGGACAGGGGTGGCCGGAAAATGTTTGAGACCAGCGACCCCGGGGAGGGATGGGATGGCCGGTTTCAGGGCGGAGGCTATGTCAGTGAGGCAGTTTATGTGTACTATATACAATACACCGATTATACAGGCCTGCTCAGGACCTTCACAGGGAATGTGACAGTATTGTATCCCTGAAAATAAAAACCTCCACTATTCAACACTCTTTCTCTTAATTCATTAATTTTGCGTGAAAGGTCCACCAGGACAGGAGTGTAAACATGGGGGAAAAGGTAGTAACCGACGAAATTAAGATCAACGATCTGTTTGAACAGTTGATCAGGGATTGTTCACACTGTAAATCAGCCAAAGATGAAAAGCTGATCAGGAAAGCCTTTGTCATGGCCAATGAGGCCCATAAGGGCACCCGCAGGAAATCCGGGGAACCTTATATCATCCATCCCCTGGAAGTTGCAAGGATAGTAAGCCAGGAAATCGGTCTGGGTGTTACCAGCACCGTATGCGCCATCCTTCACGACGTGGTTGAGGATACGGATCTTACCATCGAGGACATTGAAAATTCCTTTGGGAAAAAAATAGCCTCTATCGTTGATGGCCTTACCAAGATCTCAGGCGTATTCGATAAAGAATCCAATTCGCTTCAGGCAGAGAATTTCCGTAAAATGCTCCTCACCCTCTCAGATGATGTAAGGGTGATCTTCATAAAGCTGGCAGACCGCCTGCATAATATGCGGACACTTGATTCCCTGCCCCGGAACAAACAGATCAAAATAGCGGGAGAAACCATCTACCTGTATGCCCCGCTGGCCCACAGGCTGGGTCTGCATATGGTTAAATCCGAACTTGAGGATCTCAGCCTGAAATACAGGTACCCGGAGGTATATGAGGAGATCTCTGAAAAAATCAAATTCACCGAAGAGCGCCGTCTGCACCTGATCAATCATTTTTCGCTTCCAATTATCGATGCGCTTCAAAAGAATGGTTTTGAATTCGAAATTTCAGGAAGGCCCAAATCCATATACTCCATCTGGCAGAAGATACACCAGAAGAATGTCTCCTTCGAGGAGATCTATGACATCTTTGCCATCAGGATCGTATTCCAGCCCAAAAAGGGTATCCCCGAAAAAACCCAGTGCTGGAACATCTATTCCATTATCACTGATATATATGCTCCCAAACCGGAACGGATCAGGGACTGGGTATCAACCCCGAAAGCCAACGGATACGAGGCACTGCATACCACTGTAATGGGGCCCAATGGCAAATGGATGGAGGTGCAGATCAGGTCCGACAGGATGAATGAAATAGCAGAAAGGGGTTTTGCCGCCCACTGGAAATATAAGGACAAAGCCTCAACAGAATCTGAACTGGACAAATGGATCAAGAGGATCAGGGAGACCCTGGAGGCACCAACCGGAGATGCCCTTGAGTTCCTTGATGATTTTAAACTGAATCTATTCTCTTCAGAGATCATGGTCTTTACACCCAAGGGGCAGATTATTACACTCCCCAAGGATTCGACAGCCCTTGACTTTGCCTACGAGATCCATACGGAGATCGGGAACACGGCCATTGGTGCCAAGGTTAATTACAAACTTGTTCCTCTCAGCCATAATTTAAGCAGTGGTGACCAGGTAGAGATCCTCACATCAGATACACAGAAGCCTTCGCTGGACTGGTACCAGTTCGTTACCACGGTCAGGGCCAAGACAGCCATCAAGAATGCACTCAAAGCCGAGACCAAGAACCGTACCGAGGTGGGAAAACAGATTCTTATCGAAAAGTTGAAAGCACTTAACCTCACTCCCAGTTCAAGGATCCTGAAAAAGCTAGGACCCGCCTATGATTCCACTCATAAGGATGAGCTCTATTCGAAGATTGGAAGCGGGCTTATCTCGCTGGATAACCTGAAGGAGGTGCTGAGTAAGAACACAAAGAATAAATGGGTAAGGGTCTGGGACCTCTCCGTTGGCAGGCCCCAGAAAAAGACAGAGTCTAAAGAGGAGTATGATTCCAGGGGTACCCTGATCTTAAAGGAGACAGTGAGCGGTGAAGAAAGTCCCTATCATCTTGCAAAATGCTGTAATCCCATTCCCGGGGATGAAGTGGTGGCTGTTCGTCAGGATGATGGCACCATGCTTGTTCACCGCACAGATTGCAGCACTGCCGTAAAAATCATGTCAAGCCAGGGAGACCGCCTGGTAGCTGCCAAGTGGACCCAGCACAAAGTGCTTTCACACCTGGCCAAGATCCAGTTGAATGGATGGGACCGGTTCGGGGTATACAACTCCATTACAAATACCATCACCAAAGAATTAAATATTAGCATGAGAACCATTAATCTGCATGGTCATGATGGTATTTTTGACGGAACAATCGATCTCTATGTACACAATACATACGACCTTAACAATCTGATCCTAAACCTGATGAAGATCAAAGGAGTGGAATCCGTCCACCGGGTTGACGTGGGTGAGTAAAAAATCCCTTTTATCTGTTCTAAATTAAAATTATTGCTATCTTGCATTGTAATTTTTACTTAGACCAAGTATGGTTCAGGAGGAGACTAAAGAGACTGTAAAGCAAATCTTCACAGATTATCTGGAAAAAAAAGGGCATCGGAAAACACCCGAACGTTATGCCATTCTGGATGAAATCTACTCCCGGGATGGCCACTTTGATATAGAGTCCCTCTATATCTTTATGAAGAATAAAAACTACAGGGTTAGCAGGGCTACACTTTATAATACAATTGAGTTATTGCTCGATTGCAGTCTTGTTGTAAAACATCAGTTTGGAAAAAACATAGCACAGTTTGAAAAGGCTTACCGATGCATGCAACACGATCATCTGATTGACATGGATTCCGGTAATGTAATAGAATTCTGCGACCCCAGGATCGAGGAGATAATCAAGACTGCGTGCGAACTCAACAACTTTTCACCCAGTCACCACTCCCTCTATATCTATGGAAGGAGTAAGATTGGTCAGGAAGAGGACAAATAAGTCCCGGTTTTTTCCTAATTTTATCCGGACTTAAATACCGGTGCTCCGGACAATTATTTTTTAAAAATCTCACAATTTATGAAAGTTGATGTTCTCTTAGGTCTCCAGTGGGGAGATGAAGGAAAGGGAAAAGTAGTGGACGTACTGACCCCCCATTATGATATTATCACGCGATTCCAGGGAGGCCCGAATGCGGGGCATACGCTTGAATTCAACAACATCAAGCATGTCCTTCACAATATCCCCTCAGGGATCTTCAGGGAAGATAAATTAAACATTATTACCAACGGAGTGGTACTGGACCCCATTGTTTTCAGCCGGGAGATCGAATCGATTGAAGCGCTGGGGGTCGACCTGACCAAAAACCTCTGGATCTCTAAAAGGGCGCACCTGATCCTTCCAACCCACAGGATCCTCGATGCTGCCTCTGAGGCTGCCAAAGGTAAATCCAAGATCGGTTCCACACTGAAAGGTATCGGCCCCACCTATATGGATAAAACCGGGAGGAATGGCCTGAGGGTTGGGGATATCGATCTCGGTTTCATGAAGAAATA
>Ga0307417_10001045_pt1 | contig 11414 bp, 8 predicted proteins | sample SalMarWE160210MG_2_FD_202514 | JGI IMG/M metagenome (GOLD analysis project Ga0307417, IMG submission 202514) | Salt marsh sediment microbial communities from the Plum Island Ecosystem LTER, Massachusetts, United States - WE1602-10 | ecosystem: Environmental > Aquatic > Marine > Intertidal zone >...
CAGGATTGAAATACCGCAGTGAGACCACCCCTTTTCCCTCCAGTGTCTGAATGGTGTCTTTAAGGATATCCTCGCAGATCTGTTTGGTGTTCCCGTATGGAGAACCGGCCTTTTTCAGGGGTGCGTTCTCGGTTACCGGCAGTTCATCCGGCTCACCGTAAACGGTGCATGAAGAGGAGAAAACCAGGTGTTCAACACGGAACATTTTCATGGCTTCCAGCAGGTGGATCAGCGAGAGGATATTGTTCTCGTAATACTCCAGGGGTTTTTCCACGCTTTCACCCACCGCCTTGAATGCTGCGAAATGAATAATGGCTTCTATTTCCGGATATTTTCTGAAGACATCATAGGTGGAGTCCCGTTCTCTCAGGTCCACCTCTTCAAAATCCGGTCGCTTCCCGGTAATGGCGGAGATACCGTCAAGCACCTCCCTTTCCGAGTTGGAAAGGTTATCGATAATGACCACCTCCATTCCAGCCCCCATCAGCTCCACCACTGTATGAGATCCAATATAACCCGTTCCGCCTGTGACCAGAATTTTAGGCATAGCTGTTTTCTATAGGCTCCAGTATTTAAGATGCACTATCTTCTTCCGGAAGGTCCCTTTCAGATCAGCAAATACAGCTCCTTCATGGGTAATTGAAAGAAAGTAGTTCTCGTCCAAATCTAAATATTCTTTGTGGTTGACCGCCACCACTATCCCGTGGTAAGGCCCCTGGATGGAGGATGAAAGCTCGAAACCATACTCCTCTTTGATCTCCCCGGGAGATGCATAAGGATCAACTACTTCGACCATAACCCCAAACTCCTTCAACTCTGAGATCACATCGGCCACTTTGGAGTTCCTGATGTCGCTGACATTCTCTTTGAAGGTAGCTCCAAGGACCAGTACTCTACACTCTTTCAGGTTGGCGAACCTGGAAGAGAGCTTCAGCGTAACCTGGCGGGCCACATAGGCAGCCATTCCATCGTTAATGCCACGGCCCGCTGTGATGATCTGTGCATGATGTCCGAACATGGCGGATTTATAGGTAAGGTAATAGGGATCCACTCCGATACAATGTCCTCCTACCAGTCCGGGAAAGAAATTAAGAAAGTTCCACTTGGTTCCGGCGGCTTCAAGCACTTCATAGGTATTGATATTCATCTTGTTGAAGATCATCGACAGCTCATTCATAAAGGCGATGTTGATATCACGCTGGGTATTTTCAATGACTTTGGCAGCCTCGGCCACCTTGATGGAGCTGGCCCGGTGCACTCCGGCACTGATTATGAGCTCATAGGTCCTGGCAATTTCCTCAGCCGATTCAGCATCACAACCCGAAGTGACCTTTGTAATCCGGGTGAGTGTATGTTCGCGGTCGCCCGGATTAATCCGTTCCGGGGAGAAACCAACCTTAAACTGGCTCATATATTCAAGACCCGACTCGGATTTGAGAAGGGGGATACAATCCTCTTCAGTACAACCGGGGTACACTGTGGATTCATACACCACATAATCGCCTTCAGAAAGGACTCTCCCCACAGTGGTTGTGGCAGAAAGCACGGGTGACAGGTCAGGATTCTTATGATCATCAATGGGAGTAGGTACAGCCACCACATAAAATGATGCTTCCCTGATATCTTCAATACTGGAGGTAAATTTGATATCGCACCCTTCAAAATCTTTGCTGGAAAGTTCGTTGCTTGGATCTTCGCTGTTCTTCATCATCTCTATCCTGTCCGGTTTGATATCAAATCCGATTACCGAGATCTTCCTGGCAAACTCCAGAGCGAGGGGGAGCCCAACATAACCCAGTCCGATGACGGCCATTTTTTTATTCTTGTTCAGCAGATCGTTATAAATCATCTTGAATGTTTTTGATAATGGGATGGTATTCACCTTTTAACCCAATGGGTACTGTATTACGTATATTATAGACTATTCCAATGGAGTTGCGGGCAGAATCGAGTCCGAATCCCTTCCCTTCCAGTATCTTTTCATAGGAGATCGTATGCAGGTCGGTAAAGCCCCCGCTGAATTCAATCTCTTCCCCGTTCACTGTAATGGACCGGTAGGTACGTTTACCGGATGCTTTCATACCGGATGGTATATCATTATAATCGATACTCAGGAACCAGCGAACCCGGCCTCTTTCCAGTTGGAGGTACCCTGCTGCTTTATCTTTTTTAATGAAATGGACGCGGTTTTCCTTTGCCTCTCCGAAGATCCACGTCAGCATATCAAAGAAATGTACGCCGATGTTGGTGGGGACGCCTCCCGACTTTTCCTCTTTACCCTTCCAGGAATAGTGATACCAGTTTCCCCTGCTGGTAATGTAGGAGAGATCAATATCATATACGCTATCCGGCGGATCAGTACTCACCCTCTCCTTCAGATCCATGATAGCCTGGTGATGCCTGAGTTGAAGAATGTTCCATACTTTCTTACCCGTCTCCTTTTCATAATCCTTCAGTGCATCGATGTTCCAGGGATTCAGGACCAGCGGTTTTTCACAGATGGCATCAGCCCCGTTCCGCAGAGCAAACCGGATATGTGAATCGTGAAGGTAGTTGGGGGAACAGATACTCACATAATCCACATGTGTTCCCTGCCTGTTCAGTTTGGCTATATGCCGATCGAAACGTTCAAATTCAGTGAAAAAATCAGCCTCGGGGAAATAGCTGTCCATGAATCCAACGCTGTCAAACGGGTCCAGTGCAGCCACCAGATTATTGCCTGTCTCCTTGATGGCCCTGACATGCCTGACAGCGATATATCCCGCAATGCCAATTACGGCAAAGTTTTTACCTGGACTGTTCATTCGATGATTGGATTTTTGTGACTGTGTCATCCTGGAGTTTGTATTTGTCCCCGCTTTCGGGACAAACTGCCACTCCTTCGTTATTAAACTCCAAACGGTGTCCGTATTCACTCATCCATCCAACCTGTTTAGAAGGATTGCCAACAACAAGCGCATAGGGTTTTACCTCCCGGGTAACCACCGCACCTGCACCAATAAACGCAAATTTACCAATATTATTACCACAGACTATGGTAGCATTGGCGCCTATGGTAGCGCCTTTCTCAACTACCGTTTTCATATATTTATCACGCCGGATAATGGCACTTCTCGGGTTGATCACATTGGTAAAGACCATGGAAGGGCCCAGGAAGACATCATCCTCACAGATTACTCCCGTATAAATGGAAACATTGTTCTGAACCTTCACGTTATTGCCCAGTATCACGTCTGGAGAAACCACTACATTCTGCCCCAGGTTGCAATTATCTCCGATCCTGGAGCCGGTCATGATATGACTGAAGTGCCAGATCCTGGTGCCGGTCCCGATCTCAACTCCATCATCGATCACTGCAGTTTCGTGGGCAAAAAAATCCTTCATTTCCTTTCAGTTATAAAATCGTAGTATCTGGTCCGATATGTACTCAACCTGAACTTTTTCCAATTCGGTATGCATGGGCAGGGAAAGGACCGAACTGCATAAAACTTCGGATACAGGGAGATCTCCTTCCCGGTAACCGAGGTCACGATAGGCTCTTTGCAGGTGCAGGGGTAACGGGTAATAGACCTGTGATGGGATCCCCTTTTCCTGCAGCCACTGCTTCAGGGCGTCCCTTTTTGAAGGATGGACCTGCAATGTGTACTGATGATAGATATGGGTACTGAATCGGGAACGCACCGGGACCTGAAGCCCATCAATTCCCTTGAGGGTGCTGTCATACCATGCAGCTGCTTCCTGTCGTGCCCGGTGATACTCGTCCAGGTGTTTGAGTTTGACCCTGAGAATGGCAGCCTGCAATGTATCCAGGCGGGAGTTCACGCCCACGTGGTCGTAATAGTAACGTTTGAGCATCCCGTGATTAACGAGTGAACCGGTCATTTTTCCAAAGCTTTCATCGTTGGTAATGACAGCGCCACCATCACCAAAAGCCCCCAAACTTTTGGAAGGGAAGAAGGAGGCGGTTCCCATATGCCCTATGGTACCGGCTTTCTGCTTCATTCCGTCGGCTGGCAGAAAATCAGCTCCCAGTGCCTGGGCATTGTCCTCAATAACATACAGGCCATTGTTCCCCGCAAATTCCATGATGGCCTCCAGATCGGCGCACTGTCCGAACAGGTTTACAGGTATAATAGCACGTGTGCGATTGGTCAGGGCCTGCTCAAGCAGCCCCGGATCCAGGTTAAAAGTGTCCCTCCTTACATCCACAAATACAGGTTTCAGTCCCAGGAGCCTGATCACCTCCACCGTTGAGATAAATGTAAAAGGTGCGGTGATGACCTCATCTCCAGGTTGAAGTTCCAGTGCCATCAATGAAACCTGGAGAGCATCGGTCCCGTTACCGCATGCAATAACATGTTTTGCATCCAGATAATCTGACAATTCAGCCTGAAACGCGCCTACTTCCTCACCCCTGATAAAGGCGGATGAATCGATCACATTTTGAATGGCGTCGTTGACCTCCTGTTTGATTTTCAGGTACTGGCCATGAAGGTCAACCATTTTTATCTCATTCATTTATACAGGCTTACAGAATCAATTTACGAAGATAGTAAAAAATCGGGTTGATAACTTGGTTTTGATAAACCCGTACGACTGATTATTTTTACCACTCAATTGTACCACATGATCATCGCAAAATATATCAGGAGCTTCCTTGATGAGCGAAGAAGGGTAATCCTCCCGGGTTTTGGTAACCTGGAAGTTAAAATACCCGAAAAAGCTATAACACCAAGAGGAAACCGCATTGATCCACCTGGGTTATCGGTCTGGTTCGATGCAGGTTTCAGTAAGGATAACGGGGAACTGGCCGCTGCAATCGCAGAAGGAGAAGAGTTGGATTTAGAAGAGGCCAGTCAGCGTGTCCTTGAACTGGTCGATGCTGTAAAATTTGCACTGGACAAGGGTGAAAACTATTCAGTGCCGGAAGTGGGTACTTTTATAAAGGATGCGGACGGCAGGATCCGGTTCAAGGCTGATCCGGCCTGGATTGTAGCGCCCGATCTGTATGGGCTGGAATCAATGGACCTGCTTGAATTGGAAGAGCTGTCAGAGGAAGAGGAGACAGTCAGGAAACCTGAGCCGGTCTCGCGGAAGGAACCTGAGCCAGTCTCCCGGAAAGAAACCGGTGTAACCCCGCTGGCCAGTCCATCTTCCCAGCCAAAAGCTAGAAAATGGAGAGTGGTCTGGATGGTGGCACTGGCCCTGATCATTATCCTGGCGGTTCTTATTGTGATTCCCACATCGGAGAATGGTAACGATAAAGAGCGGTGGAAAATTTTTAATAAGAGGCAGGACCGGGAAGTGGTCAAAGAGGAGAATGCTGCCCCAGGTCAGCAGGAGAGCGGGACAGGTGGTGAGGTTACGCAACCTGAAACCGGGATCGAGGTCCCGGAATCAAATGTGGAGCAACCCACGCCTGCAGAAGAGACCGCACCAGCTGAGGAGACCAGTAAATACTTCATTATAGCAGGCAGTTTTACAAAACTCAGGAATGCCAGTGACATGCAGGATAAGCTGAAAGAGAGGGGATTCCAGGCTGAAGTGATGATCACGGAAAATCGGATGTACCGTGTGAGTGTCGCCTCTTTTGCCACCAAGGAGGAAGCCGAGATGCGGCTTGCCCAGATCACCCGGGAACCGGGCCTTCAATCCTGCTGGTTGCTTTCAAACTAGGATCAGTTAATCTCCGATCCGTTCACGGCGGCTTTGGATGGGTGAATGAAATGGAGCGATCCGTCCGGGTTTTCTGAAAGCAGGATCATACCCTGTGATTCGATACCTTTGATTTTTCTTGGAGCCAGGTTTGCCAGAACGGCCACCTGTTGTCCGGGTAACTTCTCCGGATCAAAATACTCGGCAATCCCCGAAACAATGGTTCGCTTGTCGAAACCCAGGTCGATCTGCATTTTGATCAGCTTTTTGGTCCTGGGAACTCTCTCTGCCTCCACTATGGTTCCTGTCCGGATGTCCATCCGCGTGAATTCATCAAAAGTGATCTCAGGTTTTTGTGGTGCCCGCTGTACCGGCACTTCATTCTCCTCCTTTGTATGATGGAGCTTCTCCAGTTGCAACTGGATCTGTTCATCCTCAATCTTTTCAAACAGCAATGAAGCCTTACCCAGCTGATGTCCTTCTGCCAGCAGGTTTTCAGTACCGATCAGTTCCCATGAGGTTGGTTCAAATCGCAGGAATCCCCTGAGCTTCTCCATGGTAAAAGGCAGAAATGGTTCCAGAAGAATGGTAAGGTTGGCTGAGATCTGGAGAGAGATATTGAGGATGGTTTTCACCCGCTCCGGATCGGTTTTGATGACCTTCCATGGTTCGGTCTCTGCCAGGTACTTGTTGCCCAGCCGGGCAAGGTCCATCCCTCTTTTAACGGCTTCCCTGAAACGGAACTGTTCCAGGCTCTCTTCCACACCCTGGCCGATGGTATTGATCTCTGCAAGTGTGGCCCGGTCCTCATCCGTTAATGTACCGGTTGCGGGCACTTCCCCACCGAAGTATTTGTGTGTGAGAATAATAGCCCGGTTTACGAAATTACCCAGGATTGCCACGAGCTCGTTGTTATTGCGATTCTGAAAATCCTTCCATGTAAAGTCGTTATCCTTATTTTCTGGAGCATTCGCACAGAGTACGTAGCGCAATACATCCTGTTTTCCAGGGAAATCCTCCAGGTATTCCTGCAGCCATACAGCCCAGTTCCTCGAGGTGGAGATCTTGTCATTCTCCAGGTTCAGGAACTCATTGGCAGGCACATTATCCGGAAGGATGTAACTTCCCTCAGCCTTCAGTATGCATGGAAACACGATGCAATGAAACACGATGTTATCTTTCCCTATGAAATGGATCATCCGGGTCTCTTTATCTTTCCAGTACTTCTCCCAGTGAGGGGTCAGTTCCTTGGTTGCCGAGATATAGCCAATGGGTGCATCAAACCAGACATAGAGTACTTTCCCCTCGGCGCCTTCCACGGGTACAGGGACCCCCCAATCCAGGTCGCGGCTTACTGCACGGGGTTTCAATCCCTGATCGAGCCATGATTTGCACTGTCCGTATACATTGGCCTTCCACTCCTTATGCTCCTCGAGGATCCACTCCCTCAGCCATGGCTCGTATTGATCCAGTGGCAGGTACCAGTGCGTGGTCTCCTTAAGGATGGGCTGACTCCCACTGATGGTGGATACGGGATTTACCAGTTCGGTCGGGCTCAGCGAGGTTCCGCATTGTTCACACTGGTCGCCGTAGGCCGAAGGGTTTCCACAGTGTGGACAGGTACCGGTAATATACCGGTCAGCAAGGAATGTGGAAGCCTCTTCATCGAAATACTGCTCCGATGTCTTTTCAATAAATATCCCTTTATCGTAAATGGTCCTGAAGATCTCAGATGCAGTTTCATGGTGTATTTGATTGGAGGTGCGGGAATATATATCGAATGAAATCCCAAAATCCTCAAATGCCTTTTTATTGAGCTCATGGTACCGGTCAACAATCTCCTGCGGGGTAACACCTTCATTGCGCGCTTTAAGGGTAATGGGCACCCCGTGTTCATCAGATCCGCAGATGGAGATCACATCCCTGCTGCGCTGGCGCAGGTACCGGACATAAATATCTGAAGGGACATAGACTCCGGCCAGGTGTCCCAGGTGAATGGGGCCGTTGGCATAAGGCAGGGCCGAAGTAATCAGGTATCTTTTGAATGCTTTTACCGTCATTGTGAGTTTTATTGGGAAAGCACAAAGATAATGATAAAATGGCGCTGATTTTTCTTCTTTCCTTACATAAACGGTAAACAATCTTACCATGAACCAATGCAAGACAGGAAGAAATGCCGAGCAGGCTGCAGCCGGGTACCTGAAGGCAAGGGGTTATCAGATCTGGAAAACAAACTGGAGGTGGGGTAAACGGGAACTGGACCTTGTCACGCTTCACAACAATGAGCTGGTGATCGTTGAGGTGAAATCACGAGTGGGTAATGCTGTCAACGATCCTTCTGTGGTGGTGGATCACAACAAAGAGAGGAACATTGTACTTGCGGCAGAGGCATTTATCAGGCTTCATGATTGTAGTCGTCCCACCCGTTTTGATGTGATAGCTGTTATATACAGCGGCAGCGGAATGGAAATTGAACACATTGAGAACGCTTTTTATCCCCGCGTTGAATAGCCGCGCTATTTAAGCGATTCGGGCACTATGATAAAAGCGTAATGATACCTGCCTGGCGGGATGGTATATTCCTTATGGACCTTCCGGCCCCAGGAATTGTCTCCTCCCACTCCCATCAGCAGGTGATCTATATTCCACTGTACAATGCCGCCTGTTGTGATATCTGCACCATGCCTCGAACTCACCGGGACAAGTCCGGATGCTGAAGTACCACCATTCTCGTCCACACTGTAATCCAGTTCTGAGGTTCTGAACGGCCAGATGCTTCCACTGAACAATTGATGATCAGTAGAATATACCGTAAGTTGAAGGGAGTCGGATGATACACTCATCCATCGGAGATCAGTTTTATTCCCTGTCTCCTGGGGACGCGGATAGCGATGGAACTGATCACTGACAGGGCCTTTGTAGATCCCTATTTTTCCCGATAATTTCCTGTCCCAATAAGTTTCATGGGGTCCCCTCCCATACCATGATGTCCGGGTGTATTGCACAGGAAGGATGAGGTACATGCCCAAACGGGGAATATCCGGAAGGCTGTCCGGACCGGGCTGGAACAGGTAATCAACGCCCAGTTCCCCTCCCGGTGTGAGACTGCAGGTTACCCTGAGTGAAGCGATCTGACCGGGGAACCGGTACTCAACCGTGTAAGTCACGCCCTTCACCGAGCTAACGGGCGGACCGGTCAGAGATGGGCGGACCTCCCCGGTGGACCGTTTCCAGATGGCTGCCCATTCCTGCATACCGTTTCCCAGGTCGTTATCGGTGGGGGCCCTCCAGAAATTGGGTCGCAGTGGTTGTTCGGTAATCATCGATCCCCTGAATTTCCACCGGATGATCTCCCCCGAGACTTTATCAATGATCAGGGTCGTCTTATCATTCTGAATGGTAGTGAGGTTCCCGGCAGTCCCGATCCTGAATGGTTCACCCATTCCAGGGTCCGGAACCGGTGTATTGTATTCCTGGAGGATATACTGGTCAAAGGCAACCTCATGCCCCTTTTCGATGATTCCCCGGTCGCTTCCGGTAATCAATCCGGTCCTCAGGATATATTCTCTGTCGGGTACGAACGGGATCGGATTGATCCTGAAATCACGGCTCTCCCCGGGTTCGATATGAAGTTGATTAAACGATCCCTGCCGGGCTTCTTTCCCATTCTCAAGGATGCTCCATTTCAGTGTCATCTGGTCGAACGGGGCAAAAACGTTTTTATTTCTTATAACAATGACCTGATCCTCCGGGTCCCAACGGAACTGTGCCGGCTGGTATACCTTTTTCACTTCAAAGAGATGGGGATGAGGATTCCTGTAAGGGTCCACCAGTCCGTTATTCAGGAAATTCCCATCGGTTGGGAGATCCGGGTGGTAGTCATGTCCGTAAGCCAGGTAGGGTTTTCCGTTCTCATCTTTGTATTCCAGCGCCTGGTCCACCCAGTCCCAGATAAAACCTCCCTGCAATGATGGATAACGGTCAATGATATCCCAGTAGTCCTGCAGGTTGCCGACTGAATTACCCATGGCATGTGCATATTCAATCATAATGGCTGGTCTTTCCGGATTTTCCTGGCCATAGGACTCCAGCGTCTCCGGCCTGGGATACATGGGACAGAAGATATCGGTATAATCACCTCTCCCAGCGGGTTCATACTGTACAGGACGGGTAGGATCCACCTCTTTTAACCAGTGATAAAGCGTTCTGAATATCTCCCCTTCACCCGCCTCGTTCCCAAGCGACCAGATGATAATGGAGGGGTGGTTCCTGTCCCGGTAATACATCCTTTCAACCCGGTCCCTGTGGGCAGGTAGCCAGGACATCACATTGCCAAGCTGTGTAGATTCATCAAGAGCCAGGGGATGACTTTCAATATTGGCCTCATCGATCACATATAACCCATACCGGTCACAGAGGTCGTACCAGTAGGGGTGGTTGGGATAGTGGCTGCTCCGGACCGCATTGATGTTATACTGTTTCATCATGACAATGTCTCTCTCCATGGAGGCCCTGGATACCACATGTCCGGTATGGGGATCGGTTTCATGACGGTTCACCCCTTTGATAGTGATAACCCGGCCATTCAAAAGTAACTGGCCGCTCTTTATTTCAACACGACGGAACCCGGTCAGCTTTCTGATATACTGATTGTTTCCCGGTTCAGAGGGATCGATCAGCTGGATTTCCAGGCTGTATAGTTGAGGTAATTCAGCTGACCACTGTTTTACCCCTTTCAGAAGCGTTTCGGAGGTGTTACCCGTGATGGAGCCGGGCGGGATCTCTAAACGCTTATCCTCACTGAAAAGGATCTGCTCTCCATCTGAGATCCGGATCTTCAAAAAGCGGGTCGCAACTTTTTCAGTGCGGTTCTCCATGGCAGCCTGAAGTTTGAACCGGCCATCCCGGTAAGCATCATCCAGGCCCGCATCAATATTGAGATCTGCTATTGAAACCTTTGGTTTTAAATAGAGGTAGACCTCCCGTTCGATACCACTCATACGAAGCATATCCTGGCTCTCCAGGTAACTGGCATCGCTCCACCGGTACATCTGGATACTGACCAGGTTCTGTCCGGGAACAACCAGTGACGTGACATCAAATTCTGCAGGTGTTTTAGAACCCTGGGAGTAACCTGCAAACCTGCCATTCAGATACAGATACATGGCCGATTTAGCACCGGCAAAGTGAAGGATAACCTGTTGATCCACCCAGGTTTCCGGTACATTGAACCTGTGGCGGTAAGTTCCTACCGGGTTGTAATCCTCCGGGGCATCCGGCCAGGTGGTGGTGAACGGATAGCGTTCATCCAGGTAGATGGGATGGCCATACCCCTCCACTTCCCAGTTGGCGGGAACCGGGATCGTCTTCCAGTGGCTGTCATCCAGGTCAACCTCATAGAAATTCTTTATTCGCTTCCGCGGTGAGACGGTCCAGTGAAATTTCCATTGTCCGTTCAGGGAGAGATACCTGTCTGATGAATCGGGGACATCCGCAGCTGCCAGCAGCGCTGATTCATATGCAAAAAAATCGGCATGCGGGGCCAGTTTATTTATTCCGAAAACGGTTTGATCGCTATGCAGCTTCTGATCTTTCACCGGGTCCGGGGAGGTGCAGGACCAGGAGAGCAGCATGAGTGAGATGACAAATAAGACCCGTATCATTTTTGCATAAGATCTTCCTGGAATACACGATGAAGCGCAGCCAGCAGCAGGTCTGCATGATTACGGGAGAATACCATAGGGGGTTTGATCTTCATC
>Ga0307417_10001046_pt1 | contig 11409 bp, 9 predicted proteins | sample SalMarWE160210MG_2_FD_202514 | JGI IMG/M metagenome (GOLD analysis project Ga0307417, IMG submission 202514) | Salt marsh sediment microbial communities from the Plum Island Ecosystem LTER, Massachusetts, United States - WE1602-10 | ecosystem: Environmental > Aquatic > Marine > Intertidal zone >...
GCGCCGCGCCACACGCTGAGTCTACTGCTCTCGCACCGCTTTCCGCGGCGCCTGAGCGGCAGCATCGCGTACTACTATGTCAGCGAGTACGAGCCTCTGGGCACCGGGGATCTTCTGGGGCCGTCCCGCCGCCTAGACATGCGTGTGGCCAGGGGCTTCAGCCTGGGAAGCACCGATGGCGAGCTCGCGCTGGTGGTTCAGGGTGCACTCGGCGACTACCGTGAGTTCAGGCAGGAGAATAGCGTCGGCACCAGCGTGTTTGCGACGGTGAGCCTTCGATTTCACTGACGGCGCGATTCGCCCGCAGGATGGCCGCAAATGAGGTTGCTTCAGGGATGAGATCCAAGTACTACATTTCTCGGACCCCTGCAGACACACCCGCAGCGCGTCGATCACGCCGGGAGCAGGCGTCGATCTGCGGGTGGGTCTGCTGGCTCCTGGCAATGGCACTCGCCGTTTGCATGCCACCCGCCAACGGCGGCCGCCTGCTGGTGGTGGTCGACGAGGAATCCGGGGCGCAGGCAGTCGTCGCTCTAGACGTGCTCGGTCGTCTGCGCAAGGGCCACAGCCACTGGACGGCTCAAGTGCTGACTCTGGTGCACCTGCGTGAGAATCCGGCCACGGCCCGCGCCGATGTGCGGCTACTCGTCTCCGTGGGCAGCCAGGCGACGCTGGAGGTGAGCCGGCTCGCCTCCGCCCCACCGGTGCTCGCGGTGCTGCTGCCGCGCGCCACTTTCGAATACATCCTGGCACAGCGGCCACCGCAGGCCGCTGCTGCCAGCGGCGCCCTGACGGCCATCTATCTGGACCAGCCGCTGGGGCGCCAGCTCCGGCTAATCGGCGCAGCGCTGCCTGGCATGCGTGATGTCGGCGTCCTACTCGGCCCCACGTCGAGTGCCAAGCTTGGACGGCTGCAGGCCGCGGCGGCGGCCACCGGCTTCAGACTCACGCCCGCGATCCTGGGCAATGAAGCCCCCCTGATCCCGGCACTGAGGGATGTGCTGGCAGACTGCGATGTGCTGCTGGCGCTGCCCGATCCTCGGGTCTACAACAAGAGCACGGCACAGAGTATCTTGCTTACGACCTACCGCCGGCGGGTGCCCGTGGTTGGCTTCTCCAAGGCCTACACCACCGCGGGCGCGCTACTTTCCCTGTATTCCACCCCGGAGCAGGTGGCCGAGGAGGTGGTGAGCGTGGTCGACGCCTTGCCGGACACCGGGCCCCTGCACCTACCGCCCCCAAGCTATCCGCGGTTGTACTCAGTGGCCACCAATCCCCATGTAGCACATTCCCTCGGGCTCGCGCTCAAGGATGGGACCACCCTGAGTGCGGAGCTGGCACGGGCCTGCGCGCGCCGTGTCCAGGAGTGCGCCCGATGATCAAGCGCTGGGGCATACGGGGACGGGTCCTGGCCATCGCGGTGGTGCCGGCGGCCCTCCTGTCCTTGTTCCTGGGATTCTTTTTCACCCAGAGCCGCATCACCGATCTCGACGATCTGCTGCAGGACCAAGGCAGGGCCATCGTCAGGCACCTGGCGTCGGCGAGCGAGTATGGGGTGTTCGCCGGCAACACGGAGCTGCTGCATGGTCTGGCCGAGTCCACGGCCCGGGAGACCGAGGTGCGGGGAGTGGCCATCTACGACACGGACGGCCACCCTTTGGCCACCGCGGGAAGCTTCGCCGAGCGCGCAAGAATGCCGCCGACCGACCTCGAGATGAAGCAAGACCTGGAGCCCAGCGTCCAGCTCACGGGCGACATGCTGCTGGTCCGCGGCGCCATACTGTTGGGTAGTATCGCCATCGAGGACTTTCCGGAGAGCTCGGCTCCAGAGGCACCCCCCCCCGGCCGGCGAGACTTGCTGGGCTGGGTGCTGGTGGAGCTGGATCGCCACGAGACCGTCATGCGCCAGCAGGTGGTGATGCGCCACGGCATGCTCATCGTGGTGCTGGGTCTCATTGCCTGCGGGCTGTTGGCCTGGCGCATGGGCAGAAACGTCAGCGGCCCCATCGTCGAGCTGACCGATGGGGTCAAGCGCCTGAAGAGTGGCAGCCTCGAGCACCGCGTCCACCTCAGGGCGGGTGCGGAGCTAGGTAGCCTAGCCACAGGCATAAACGCCATGGCCCAGGAGCTGGAGACCAAGCAACAGGAGCTGCAGACCCGAATCGACCACGCGACGCGGGCGCTACAGGACCGCAATATTGAGCTGGAGCAGGCCCAGAAGGCGGCGCTCGCCGCCAGCGAGGCGAAGTCTGCCTTCCTAGCCAGCATGAGCCATGAGATTCGCACCCCAATCAGCGTGGTCATCGGCTTCACGGATCACCTGCTCAAGACGGACCTGGGCCGAGACCAGCTGGAGTTCGCCGACAAAATCCGCCTTTCAGCCACCAGCCTTTTGTCTATCATCAACGACGTGCTGGATTTCTCCAAGATAGAGGCCGGAAAGCTCGTCCTGATGGAGGCGCCCTTCGATCTCGAGGAATGCTTGGAAGAGGTCTTTACGATGCTCGCCCCCACGGCCCATGAGAAGGGTCTGGAGCTCGCGGTGCTGATCTACGAGGATGTGCCGCGGCGCATGATCGGGGATGTCGGGCGCTTGCGGCAGATACTGGTCAACCTGGTGGCCAATGCCATCAAGTTCACCGATCGCGGGGGAGTGGACGTAATCATCGAGATGGGAGAAAGGGACACCCAAGGCCCGGGTGTACGGATAGCGGTGCGGGATACGGGCATCGGCATTTCCGATCAGGATCGGCGTCGGCTGTTCTCGGCTTTCACCCAGGTCGGCAACGGGGTACGGCGGGGCGCCGGAGGCACCGGACTGGGCCTCGCCATCGTGCGGGAGCTGGTGACCCTGATCGGTGGCACGATGCACGAGGTGCAGAGCACTCCGGGCCAGGGATCGACCTTCGCGCTCACCGTGCCCTGCCCAGTGCAGGAGCGCGCCGACGAGGGGGGAGGCGACGATGAGCTGCTTGCCGGAGTGCTCGCCGTAGTATGGGAGCCGCAGCCGCTGCCCCGGCTCGCGCTTTGCACCATTCTGGAGTCCCTGGGGGCCGAAGTGACAGTGCCGGAGGTCCGGCCGACTCCCGAGACCCTGCCCACCGCGCCTGCGGGACAGCGTCAGATTCTGTTCCTAGGACTGTCCAAGGCCGAGCTTGCCGCAACCGAGACGGCGGAATCGGTTCGCGCACTGGCGGCTCGGCTGCCCGTGCTGGTGCTCGCCAGCGCCACCGATCCCGCGGCGTGGGCCCACGTCATCGACCATGGGGCAACCTCGTATTTGTCCAAGCCGGTCCTGCGCCGGCAGCTCACCCGGCGCCTGCGGGACGTTTTCGCCCCCAAGCAGGCGGCGCAACGTGATAGGGGCACCGCCGAGCCAGGCGGCGCTCTCGGCGCCGAGCCGCTCGACGGCAAACGGGTGCTGCTGGCCGACGACAATCAGACCAGCGCGCGGGTGGTGGAAGTGCTGCTGCACCATTGGGGCGCCGCGGTGAGTATTACACGGGACGGTCTGACCGCACTGCAACGGGTGCGGACCGGCGCATTCGACCTGGTGCTGATGGACCTGCAGATGCCGGTGATGGACGGTATCGAGGCCATCCGGGAAATACGCGCGCTGGGCAGTCCAGCCGCCTTGGTGCCCATCATCGCGCTCACGGCACTGGCCACGGACGACGACCGCAGGCGGGTTTTGGCTGCCGGCGCCGATGACTGCCTGTTCAAGCCGTTGACCGAGTCGAGACTGCGCCGCACGCTGAATAGACTCCTGCCGCGTGAGTCCAACCGCCGCCCCCCCCGGCCCGAGGCGGATTGCCGGGACACACCCGCCTCGGCCACCACGGATGAGCTCTGCACGCGGTTCCTGAGTGAGCTGCCCCGGCAACGAGACGGCATCAATGAGGCCTACCGCAATGGCGACCTAGCGGCGATGCAGCGGCGGGTGCATCGTGTCCACGGGGCCATGTGCTACTGCCGGGTGCCCGCGCTGGCTCAAGCGACCGCGGCGCTGGAGCACGCGTTGCGGGCCGGGTCGGCGGTCGACGAGCTGCTTGGGCGCTTCAATGCCGAGATTGAGCGCGCGCTGCCGGCCTCAGTCCGGGCCGGCGCGAAGTCCTAGCCTTCCCAGGAGCCTGGCCTCCCGCATCAGCCGCTTCATCTCACGCACGGCGGGGCCCAAGCCGTCGAGCACTGCCCGGGCGATTATGGCGTGGCCGATGTTCAGCTCGGCAATTTGCGGCAAGGCGGCAATCGCGGCTACGTTGTGATAATGCAGGCCGTGACCGGCATTCACCTGCAGCTCGCCTTCCCGGGCATAGACGGCCGCCTGCACGATCCTGCCCAGTGCCTCGGCGCGCGCCTGCGAGCCGGCGCTGTCTGCGTAGTGTCCGGTATGGAGCTCGATGACCGGCGCGCTGGTGCGCAGTGCCGCGTCGACCTGCACCGGATCCGGATCGATGAACAGGGATACCCGAACGCCGGCGGCGCCCAGGGCGACACAAGCCTCGGTCACGCGATCCTGCTGGCCCGCCACGTCCAGCCCGCCTTCGGTAGTGAGCTCCTCCCGCCGCTCGGGCACCAGACAGCACTCCTCGGGCTTGAGCGCCAGCGCAAGTTGCAGCATGCCGTCGGTGACGGCCATTTCCAGGTTGAGCCGCGTCTGAGTCAGCTCCGCCACCAAGCGCACATCGCGCTCCTGGATGTGGCGGCGATCCTCGCGCAGATGCATCGTGATGGCGTCGGCGCCCGCGCGCTCCGCCTCCAGCGCCGCCTGGATCGGCTCCGGGTAGCGTGTGCCTCGGGCCTGGCGCAGCGTCGCCACATGGTCGATGTTCACCCCAAGCAAGATCTCGTCGCTATCCAACCTCACCACTGACTCCTCCCGAATATTTCACGACTCCGCAAGGGCCGGTCACCGAGCTGTCGCCGCAGCGCCGCCCGCATCAGACGCTTGGCCTCCCGTAACGCCTCCGGCTCCATCAGCCGGCCACTGGCCAGGGCCAGCAACGTGCTTCCCTGCACCAATGGAGCATCCGGCTCGTCCTGCGTCTCCGCGGAAGCAGGTACGGGACCCAGGTCCAGCAGATAGCGGTACCGGGCATCCGCCCGGATGGGCGTCCCCGCCTCGGCCTCGCGCCGCAGCGACAGACCGTAGCCTACCTCGTGCAGCAGGTCACGCTCGAAGATGCGCAGCACCGGCTCCTCCGGTGCACTCGCCTGTAGGCTCTCCAAGGCCATCCCATAGGACTCGAAGACGCCCGGGTGCGGGTCATGGCGCACCAGCAGACGCAGGGTGATCTCATTGAGATAAAAGCCCACGGCCAGCAGCCGCCCGACCAGCGGGCGCGGTGTCCCGGCGGCCTCTGCGGCGCACAGGGTGCCGAGCTCGCCCCTTCCGTACCAGGACAAGACTACCGGCTGGAACGGCTGAACGGCCGCGCGCATGGGCGAGCGGGGCCCGGAGGCGCCCCGGCCGACGAGGCCCACACGACCGTGGTCGCGGCTCAGGACCTCCAGCAGCAAGCTGGTCTCGTGGTAGGGACGTCGGTGCAGAATGTAGGCAGGCTGCAACCTGACCTCCCCGGGGAGTCCACTCATGGCCGGTACTCCATCACGGTGAAGCTCGTCCCGCGTCTAGTCGTATCCCAGCGAGCGCATGGCTCCCTCGTCATCGGTCCAGCCGCGCTTGACCTTGACCCACAGGCTCAGCATGACCTTGGCGCCTAAAGCCGCCTCGATGTCACGCCGTGCCCGGGCTCCGACCTCCTTGAGCCGGGCGCCGCCACGCCCGATGACGATGCCTTTGTGGCTGTCCCGCTCGACCCAGATGACCGCATCGATGTTCAGGCGACCCGGGGCCTCCACGAAACGCTCGACTTCGACGGTCAAGGCATGGGGCAGCTCCTGCCCCAGCAATCCAATCAGCTTCTCGCGCACCAGCTCGGCGGCCAGGAAGCGCATGCTGCGATCCGTGACCTGATCCTCGGCATAGAGATGCTCGCCAGGGGGCAACAGCCGGCACACCGATCGCTCGAGCTCGTCCACATATCTCCCGCTGCGAGCGCAGACTGGAACCAAGTCGGCGAAGGCGCATTTCTGTCCCAGCATCTGCAGCAAGGGTAGCAGCACGGACTTGTCCGAGATCTTGTCGATCTTGTTGATCGCCAGCACCGCCGCATGCCCGGACGGCTTCACGCGGGAGAGCACCTGCTCGTCTTCGTCCGTCCAGCGCACTGCGTCCATTACCATGAGGACAAGATCCACATCGGCAATGGCCAGCGCCACTTCGCGATTCATGTACTGGTTGAGTGCCCGCCGTTCCGTGTCGTGCAGACCCGGGGTGTCGACGTACACCGCCTGTGCATGGTCCTCGGTCTTGATACCCAGGATGCGATGCCGCGTCGTCTGTGGCTTGCGTGAGGTAATGCTCAGCTTCTGCCCGACGATTCGGTTGAGCAGTGTCGACTTGCCCACGTTCGGTCGCCCGACGATCGCGACCAGACCGCAGCGACGGCCGTCGGAGGCCTCAGGCATGCTCGAGCATCTGCAAGGCGAGTCGTGCGGCCTCCTGCTCGGCGTTGCGGCGGCTGGAGCCACTGCCCACAACGGCATGCGCCAGGCCATCGATATGACAGTCCACGACGAACGTCTGGGCGTGGTCCTCCCCCCCGACCGAGCGCACCTCATAGCTCGGCAGCGCCTTCTTGTGTGCTTGCAGGAGCTCCTGCAAGCGGGTCTTGGGATCCTTCTCCGAGGTATGGGGCGACATCGACTCAAGCTGCTCCCGGTACAGCCGTAGAATGCAGCCGCGAGCGCTATCGAGTCCCCCGTCGAGGTAGATCGCCCCCAGCACCGCCTCCAAGGCATCGGCAAGAATGGAAGTCCTCCGCCCGCCACCGCTCTTGAGCTCGCCGCTGCCCAGGCGCAGGTAATCCCCCATTACCAGCCGGCGCGCAAGTCCGGCTAGCGCTTCCCGATTGACCAGGCTCGCTCGCAATCGACTCAGCGTTCCCTCGGATGCCCGCGGAAACCGCCGATACAGCTGCTCCGCCACCACGAAGCCCAGCACAGCGTCTCCCAGAAACTCCAGCCGCTCGTTGTTGCCGGCCCCCATGCTGCGGTGGGTAAGAGCCTCCTCCAGCAGTGCTACGTGGGCGAACCCGTAACCGAGGGCGGCGCAGAGATGGTCAAGGTCGCCCGTCAAGGCGCGGCCGCACTGCCTACAAGCCGCACTGCCTGAAAGTGGGCGACCAGGTCCAGATTGCCGAATAGATTAGTCGTGGCATCGTACTTGACCGAAAGCTCCCAGCCCTTGGAGCCTTTGGTGGCCGCCAGCTGATCGCGATGGAGGCTACGCACCTCGTTGATGTAGAGCTGTTTGTGCAGGTCTCCCAGCAGGTCCCCCTTGTTGAGCCCGGAAGGCGGATTGTTGGCGACCTTTTCGACTGACTGCACCACGCGGAAATACTCCAGGTACAACGGCGTGATCTTGAGAGTTAGCAGTGCAAAGAACGCGATGAGACCGAGCACGATCAGCCACCCGATGGCGGTCATACCGCCCTGCCTGTTGGCAGTTACAGCAATCATTAGCACTCCCCCGTGTAGTCCTAGTTGATCAGCGTCCCTATCCTATCCCAGGACACGCCCCCATTCGACCAATCCCAGTTCATCCAGATCATGAACGCCTTGCCGACCAGATTCTGCTCAGGCACCGTGCCCCAGCAGCGGCTGTCGCTGCTGTGGTCGCGGTTGTCCCCCATGACGAAATATTGGTCCGCCGGCACCACGAAATCGCCCCCCAGCAACACCCGACATTGCGGGCTGTCGGGCAGCTGGGGGCGCACCAAGATGTCGTGATCCACAGAGCCCAGATGCTCCAGGCGCTCGCTCGCCCCCGTCATCCCGGCGCCTGCGCCCACACCCAGATAGGTCCCCAACGGATCCTGAGGCATCGGCTCACCATTGATGTAGACCTGCTTGCCACTATAGGCGATGTGGTCTCCAGGCAATCCGATCACCCGCTTGATGAAGTCGGTACCGGGATCCACGGGGTAGCGGAACACGACCACGTCGCCGCGCTGCGGCTCACCGATCTGGAAGACCTTCTTGTCCATGACCGGCAGTCGGATGCCGAATGCAAACTTGTTGACGAGGATGAAATCGCCGGTCAGCAGAGTGGGCATCATAGAGTTGGATGGAATGCGGAAGGGCTCCACGAGAAACGAGCGCAGCACCAGCACGATGAGGATCACGGGAAAAAAAGCCCTGGCGTACTCGACGACGATGGGCTCCCGCACGCCGCGCGGGGCCCTCTGCCCTGTGCCGATCTCCCCCCCGCCCTCGCCGGCGACGAGCTTGCGCTTGGGCGCCCAGAGAACGAGGTCCATGGCCCAGATGACGCCTGTGACAGCCGCAGACAATACCAGAAAGGTCGGAAAATCCAAGATTACTACCTCTTACCGACGTGCAGAACCGCGAGAAATGCCTCCTGCGGTATCTCCACGGAGCCCACCTGCTTCATGCGCTTCTTACCCGCCTTTTGCTTCTCCAGCAACTTGCGCTTACGCGTGATATCTCCGCCGTAGCATTTCGCCGTGACATTCTTGCGCAGTGCCTTGACGGTTTGGCGCGCGACGACGTGCCCGCCGATAGCAGCTTGGATGGCCACGTCGAACATTTGACGCGGCACGATCTCGCGCATCTTCTCCGTCAGCTCGCGCCCGCGCTGCTGGGCCTCGCTGCGATGAACGACGCTGGACAGGGCGTCCACGCGCTCCGCGTTGACCAGCACATCGAGCTTGACCAAGTCGGCCGCAACGAACCGGGCAAAGGCATAGTCCAGAGATGCGTAGCCCCGACTCACCGACTTCAGGCGGTCGAAGAAATCGAGCACGACCTCGTTCATGGGTAAGGCATAGCTCAGGGCCACCTGACTGCCATGATACTGCATGCGCTTCTGCTGCCCGCGCTTCTCCACACAGAGTCCGATCACGTCGCCGACGTAGGCCTGGGGCACCAGGATGTGCGCCTCGACGATGGGCTCGCGCAGCTCGGCAATATTGCCTGGCGGCGGCAGCGCAGCGGGATTGTCCACGTACACCGTCTCGCCCTTCGCGGTCACGATCTCGTAGACCACGGAAGGGGCCGTCGTGATCAGCTCCAGGCGATACTCCCTCTCCAGCCGCTCCTGGATTATCTCCATGTGCAGCATGCCCAGGAAGCCGCAGCGGAAGCCGAAGCCCAGCGCCTGGGAGGTCTCCGGCTCGTAGTGCAGCGCCGCATCGTTGAGCCTGAGCTTGGCTAGCGCATCGCGAAAACTTTCGTAGTCGTCCGAATCCACCGGAAATACTCCGGCGAACACCTGGGGCTTCACGGCCTTGAATCCCGGCAGACGCTCGGGAGCGGGCCTCACCGCATCCGTAAGCGTGTCCCCCACCGGCGCACCATCGATGTCCTTGATCCCCGCGATGACATAGCCGACCTCGCCCGCCTCCAGGGCGTCGGTATCCAGGCGCTTGGGCGTGAACACACCCACCTTGTCGACCTGGTGCGACCTGCCGGTCGACATAACGAGCACCTTCTGGCGGGGTGTCAGGCGCCCCTGCATGACCCGCACCAGCGAGACCACACCCAGGTAGTTGTCGAACCAAGAGTCGATGATGAGCGCCTTGAGCGAAGCGTCGCGGTCGCCCTGGGGCGGAGGGATCCTGGCGACCAGCTGCTCGAGCAGCTCGTGCACTCCTATGCCGGTCTTGGCGCTGACCAGCAGCGAATGGGCGGCCTCCACCCCGATGATGTCCTCGATCTCCTGCTTGACGCGCTCGGGCTCCGCCGCGGGCAGGTCGATCTTGTTGAGCACTGGCAGCACCTCCAGGCCCTGCTCGATTGCCGTGTAGCAGTTGGCGACGCTCTGGGCCTCGACGCCCTGGGCTGCATCCACCACCAGCAGCGCACCCTCACAAGCCGCCAGCGAGCGGGAGACCTCATAGGAGAAGTCCACGTGGCCCGGTGTGTCGATGAAGTTGAGCTGATAGGTCCGGCCATCGTCGGCGCGGTAGCCGAGGGTGACGCTCTGCGCCTTGATGGTGATGCCGCGCTCCCGCTCCAGCTCCATGGAATCAAGCACCTGCGCCGACATTTCCCGATCGCTCAAGCCGCCGCAGTTCTGAATGAATCGGTCGGCGAGGGTGGATTTGCCGTGATCGATGTGCGCTATGATGGAGAAATTCCTGATTTGAGACAATTCGGTCATTTAGCCGCCGCCAACCAGCTCCAGCTCGGGAAGCACCCCGTGACGCCCGCGGAGCCGTGGCTTGCGAGGCGAGGGCGCGACACCGATGCCGCACCCCGGCGGGAGCTCGGATAAACAGCGGATTATAGCCGGGAAGCGCGTTCGGCTACAGCAGAAATGACGGCCGGGCGGCGCCAGGCAAGCGCCGGGCCCGGCATTGGCTCACTCCGAGGTGACCTTGAGGGCGAGAAACAACGGCCCCGAGCTCCGCCTCACCAGCACCGGTACCGCCTTGCCCTCCGGCAAATCCTTTACCAGGCCGCGGAACTGCGCCACGTCCTTGACGCGCTCGTTGTTGATCATCACCAGCAGATCACCCTTGTGGATGCCGGCGCTCTGCGCCGGACCGGGCTGCACATCGGCGACCAAGACGCCGCCCTGCTCCACTTCCAATGCCTTGCGCTGCTCGGCAGTGGGCTCGGCCACCTGCAGCCCCAGGCGATTCTCCGCGCCCGGTCGGGGCTCGGACCCGGCGAGCTTGATGCCCTCCTCCGGTGGCAGCTCCGCGATCTTGACCTGAAGGGTGCGAGTGTCGCCCTTGCGGATGATCTTGAGCGCGGCGGACTCGCCCACATGGCTCCGCCCGACGATGGGCGGCAGCTCTGAGAACCTCCGAATCTCGTGACCATCGAAGGCGACGATAATGTCTCCCACTTGAACGCCCGCCGCCTCGGCGGGACTGCCGGGCACCACCTGCGCGACCAGCGCGCCCCCGGATTTGCTCATTCCGAAGGACTCTGCGATATCGGGGGTGACGTTCTGAATCAACACCCCTAGCCAACCGCGCGACACCCGGCCATGGGTCTTGAGCTGATCCACCACACCCATCGCCACGTTGATGGGGATGGAGAACGACAGACCCATAAAGCCGCCCGTTTGGCTGTAGATCTGCGAGTTGACACCGACCACCTCGCCGCTCAGATTGAACAGCGGTCCCCCGGAGTTGCCGCGGTTGATGGCCACGTCGGTCTGAATGAAGGGCACGTAATTCTCGCTCGGCAGGCTGCGACCCTTGGCGCTGACGATACCCGCGGTCACGGAGTTGTCGAAGCCGAAGGGAGAGCCGATGGCAGCGACCCACTCACCCACCTTCAGCTTCTCGGAATCACCTAACCTGACTG
>Ga0307417_10001047_pt1 | contig 11395 bp, 6 predicted proteins | sample SalMarWE160210MG_2_FD_202514 | JGI IMG/M metagenome (GOLD analysis project Ga0307417, IMG submission 202514) | Salt marsh sediment microbial communities from the Plum Island Ecosystem LTER, Massachusetts, United States - WE1602-10 | ecosystem: Environmental > Aquatic > Marine > Intertidal zone >...
GACGCGCGGGAACGAGCCGCTGGGACGTGCTGCTGCCTGCTGGCGCCGCGGTCGTCGCCGCCATGATCGTGTGGCTGGGCGTGACCGCGGCCGCGAGCATGCGTGAGCGGGCTGTGATGGCGCTCGACGGTCGGGTTCTGCGCCTCTCTCATGATGCCGAGAGGGAGATTCGAGACCGCGGTCTCGAAGCGGTCGAAGGGGTGCTGTCCGCGCTGTTGACGCGGGAGAGCGGTGTCGTACGCGGGTTGACGTTGCAGCGTGCGGACGGCACGGCGGTTGCCACTGTCGGCGAGGCACGACCTCCGTTCCGTGAGGTACAGCTCTTTGTCGGTCCTACAGCATGGGGAGGAACCCCGGGTGGCGGCGGCCGATCGGCATCGGCGCCCTCGCGCGGCCGGGGGCGCGGCCGCCTGCTTCTCTTCGTCGCGGTCGATGCCGACGTCGCACGCGCGCCACTGAGCTCGCGGCTGTTGGTGCCGGCAACGGTTGCGGTCGGTTGTCTCCTCATCGCTATTTCAGCGATCGGGGGCAAGCTGCTGGTCCGCGAGGAGTTGCGGGTTGTCGAGGAGGCGGAACAGCGGCGGCTCGTCAGCCTCGGACGCGCTGGAGCCGGCCTCGCGCATCAGCTGCGAACGCCGCTGGCGACCATCAAGGGAAGCTGTCAGCTGCTCGCCGAGGACGCCCCTGACTCTCACGCCGCGAAGCGCTTACAGACGGCGCTGGAGCAGTGCGAGCGCATGGAGCGGCTGTTGGGGCAGTTGCTCGACTACACGCGTCCGCCGCAGAGAGAACCGGAGGACGTGGCAGTACTGCGCCTCCTCGAAGAGGTCGCTGCGGGACGGCCGGGCGTGGTCGTGACCTCAGCCGAGGGTGCCGTTCGGGTGGACCCCGAGCACCTGCGGCAGGTCCTCGAGAACCTCGTCGACAATGCCGTAAAGGCGGGCGCCGGCGAGACCGTGGAGCTGTCTTCGTCGAGCTCGAAAGCCCATGTGCAGATCAGGGTCGCGGATCGGGGGCCCGGTCCCGGAGATGACCCGGAGAGCCTGTTCGAGCCGTACGTCACGACCCGCGCTGACGGCATTGGCCTGGGGTTGCCGATCGCCAGAGCCCTCGTGGAGGCCAACGGCGGCACGATCACGCTCGGTGAGAGATCCGGAGGCGGGTGTGAGGCCTCACTGATCCTGCCTGCCGCGAGGGGAGCGGGATGACCGCCACCGTCCTCGTGGTCGATGACGACGCCGCCTTCCGCGAGCTGGTCGCCGATATCCTCCGGGGTGAGGGGTACCGGGTGTTGACGTCCGCCTCTGCCGAGGATGCTCTGACGCAGCTCGGTAGCGGCGGCGTGCAGCTCGTGGTCACCGACCAGCGCATGCCGGGAATGGACGGCATCGAGCTGACACGCCGAGCGCGGGCGGGGGCCGAGGCGCCCGCGGTCGTCGTCATGACCGCCTTCGGGACCATACCGCAGGCGGTGGAGGCGGTCCGCGTGGGCGCGGCCGACTATCTGACCAAGCCGTTGGAGAGCCCCGAGGCGTTGCGGCGGCTCGTGCGCCGCGTGCTTGGAGAGAGGGTCCCGGAGGAGGAGAGCGGCGGCGACTTCATCACCCGCGATCCCACGGCTCTCGAGGTGCTGACGTTGGCCGATCGGGCCGCTGCAACGGATGCGACGATCCTGATCAGTGGGGAGTCGGGAACCGGCAAGGAGCTGCTGGCCCGGCGCATCCACGAGCGGTCGTCCCGTCGGCGAGGGCCGTTCGTTGCCGTCAACTGCGCCGCCATTCCGGAGAGCCTGGCAGAGAGCGAGCTGTTCGGACACGAGAGGGGGGCTTTCACCGGCGCAGAGAGCCGGCGGACGGGCCGGTTCGAGCAGGCCAGTGGCGGCAGCCTGTTTCTCGACGAGGTGGGCGAGCTTCCGGAACCGGTACAGGGGAAGCTGCTACGCGTGCTCGAGGAGCGTGTGGTGGAGCGCGTCGGCGGCTCACGGCCGCTATCCGTCGACATCCGGCTGGTCGCCGCTACCAACCGCGACCTCGAGACCGAGATCGCGGCCGGCCGTTTCCGGGCCGATCTCTTTTACCGATTGAACGTGGTCGCGCTGGCACTGCCGCCGCTGCGTGAACGTGCAGGCGATATCGAGCTCTTGGCGCCGCGCCTGATCACGGGCATTGCTGCGCGGCTCGGGGTCGAGCCTCGGCCCCTCGATCCTGCGGCGATGAAGATCCTCCAGGGTTATGCCTGGCCGGGGAACGTGCGCGAGCTGAGAAACGTGCTCGAACGGGCCCTGATCGTCGCCGCCGGGGCGGCAGTCCGAGTCGATGATCTACCGGTGCTCCCGGCGTCGGCGGCGTCGCGGGTGGAGGAGGGGAGGGGACCCGGCGGCGGCATGGCCTCCCTGGAAGAAAGGGAGCGCCAGGCGATTCTCGAGGCACTCGAGCGCACCGGCGGTCACCGTGAGCGGGCTGCACGGCTGCTCGGAGTCTCGGTCCGAACGCTCTACAGCCGCCTCAACCGCTACGGGATCCGGTAGACACTCGACCAGAGTCCCCATTCGGCTGCGATCCGCGATACGGGGCCATCTGCGCGATTTTCGCTTGTCGCACGTCTCCGACGTACCTGCAGGTACGCCTGCGACGAGCTCCGACGCGAGAAAACGCACATCTGACGCCCATCTCACGAATCTCGCTGCGAACGGGGTCTCCGGCCGGGCGTCTGAGAAAACGCGAGGCAGAGGTCTCCTCGTGTTTCCTGCTTGTGTCTTGGTGAGTTGTGCGTGGCACATCTCCTTGAAGAGGAACGGGTTGCCAGATAGGTGTTGATCTTGTGGAGCCTTGCCGGCTGCTGTTGCGAGATCTGAGAGATTGAACAGAGTTAGAATGAGACACGTAATACTTGACAATCTTGTGAAAATATCCACATACTCTCTCGAGGGGGGTTGTGATGCGGATCTCTGCCACATGGGTTGCCTCGCTGAGTCTGGCCGTGACGCTGGCCGCCGTGCTGCCGCTGGCGGCCGCCCCCACCGATCAGGAGTACGAGCCGATCACCAGCTCGGACTGCGCCACCTGCCACGAAGGTGCGGCCTCAGACGGTTTGCTTGCTTCCACTCTCCGCCATTCGGTCCACGAAGGCGTCGAATGCCTGGACTGCCACAAGGACAAGGGGACAACGCCTCACCGCCCGACGGTAGGATTCAAGGCTGGTAGCGAAGGCTGTCGGTCGTGCCACGACGAGGAAGCGAGGCAGTATCAGGCACACGGGCGGGTCATCGTTGGGGGCAAGAACACCGATATCCCCGACTGCGCGGACTGCCACGGCAGCCACGGCATTCTGCCATCCACCGACAAGCGGTCGCCGGTCAACCCGACCCACCTTCCGCAGACCTGTGGCCACTGTCACGAGAACCTCAACATCACCAAGAAGTACGAGATCCTGATTGACCACCCGGTGAAAATCTATGAGGCCAGCGTTCATGGGCAGGCGACGAAGGGGGGGGTCTACGTCGCCGCTACCTGCACCGACTGCCACTCCTTGGGCGGTACCGCCCACCGCATCCTGGCGCCAAACTTCCCGAACTCGCCCATCAATCACTTCAACATTCCGAAGACCTGCGGCAAGTGCCACAAGGGGATCGAGCAGGACTACCTGGAGGGAATCCACGGCCAGATGGCCGCCAACGGCGAGACGGATGCACCGGTCTGCACGGACTGCCACGGCGAGCACGGCATCCTGCCGCCGACGGATCCGAGGTCTCCGGTGTCGCCGGCGCGCATCGCCGAGATGACCTGCGGTCGATGCCACGACTCGGAGGTTCTCAACGAGAAGTACGGTCTTCCCACCGACCGCCTGATCTCGTTCGTTGATTCCTACCACGGTCTCAAGAGCAAGGCCGGCGACACCCGGGTGGCGAACTGTGCCTCCTGCCACGGCGCCCACCGCATCCTGCCGAGCTCCGACCCGATGTCCACCGTCAACCCCAAGAACCTGCGCAAGACCTGCGGTGAGTGTCACCCTGGGATCAGCGAGGCGGTCGCCAGCACCCCGATCCACGGCGTCGGCGGCGGCGGCCTCCACACGCGGGCGTCGGAGATCGTGTCGCGCGTCTATCAGATTGCCATCATCGTGATCATCGGCCTGATGGTCATCCACTGGCTGATCGACCTCGGCCGCCACATCAAGAATGTTTTCGACAAGCGCCCACAGATCAGGCGCATGCGACCCGGCGAGGTCTGGCAGCACACGTTCCTCGCAGTGAGCTTCGTGGTCCTTGCCATCTCCGGCTTTGCACTCCGCTACGACCAGAGCTTCATTTCGAAGCTGTTCTTCGGCTGGCAGGGAGGCTTTGTCTTCCGCGGCTTGGTCCACCGAGTCGCAGCCGGGGTGTTCTCCGCGACCGTGATCTGGCACGTCGCCTACCTGCTGACCCAGCGCGGCCGCCAGTTCCTGAAGGACATGCTGCCGAAGCGCCTGGACTTCGTTTTCTTCTGGCAGCAGATCCTCCACAACCTGGGCCGGGGAGAGCGGCCGATGTGCGCGCAGCGGTTCTCCTACGTCGAGAAGGCCGAGTACTGGGCCCTGGTGTGGGGCACGGTGGTCATGATCATTTCCGGCCTGATGCTGTGGTTCGACAACTGGCTGTCCGCCTTCCTGCCGAAGGGCATGCTCGACGTCGCGCTGACCATCCATTTCTGGGAAGCGTGGCTGGCAACGTTGGCGATCCTGGTCTGGCACCTGTACTCGGTGGTTTTCAGCCCGGAGGTTTACCCGATGAACCCGAGCTGGATCACCGGGACCATGCCCGAGGAGATGTACCGCGCCGAGCATCCGGGTCACCTTGAGGAGGCCAGGACGGAGAGCGAGGAGTACATCCGGCGGGAATCCGACCGCATCCACGGCGACGAGCCCAATACGGACGGTAACTGAGCGCGGGAGTCAAGGTGTGACAAGAGCGAGGACGGGGGAATGCCTCCCGTCGTGCACCTCCCGGTTAGGCGGGGGACCCTAGTCACTTAATCACTCAATCACTCAATCACTCAATCACCGGGTGGGTGGGCGGGACTTCCTCACCTTCTCACCTTCTCACCTCCCGGTTGGGTGGGCGGGACCTCCTCACTTCCCGGCTGGGTGGGTGGGGGGTTATCATTGCCCGATGCTGCACCAGACTCTCCTCATCCTCGACTACGGCTCTCAGTACACACAGCTGATCGCGCGGCGGTCGCGGGAGCTGGGGGTGAAGTCGGTCATCGAGCGGGGGGACTGCCCGGTTGACAAGGTGCGAGGCTACCAGCCGCTCGCGATCGTGCTGTCCGGCGGGCCGGCGAGCGTCTTCGAAGACGGAGCGCTCCAGGTCGACCCGGCCGTGTTCGGCCTCGGCGTGCCGGTGCTCGGCGTCTGCTACGGCATGCAGCTGATGGCAAGGCACCTCGGCGGCGAGGTCCAGCCCTCGAGCCGGCGCGAGTACGGGCTCGCGGAGCTCGAGGTGACGAGCGAGTCGCCGATCTTCCTCGGCACGCCGCGCCTGCACAAGGTGTGGATGAGCCATGGCGACTCGGTCAAAGAGGTGCCGCCCGGCTTCGAGCCGATCGCGCGCACCGACAACACGCCCGTGGCTGGGATGGAAGATCGCGAGCGTCGGTTCATCGGCCTCCAGTTCCATCCCGAGGTTCGTCACACCGAGCACGGGATACGCCTGCTGGAGAGCTTCCTCGACCTGGCCGGCGCGCGTCGTGACTGGACATCGGCGGCCATTCGCGAAGAGCTGGTCGGCGGCCTGCGGGACCGCCTCCGGGAGGGGCGGGTGATCTGCGGCGTGTCGGGCGGCGTGGACTCGTCGGTGACGGCGGTCCTCCTGCGCGAGGCGATCGGCGACCGGCTGATCCCGATCTTCGTCGATACCGGCCTCCTGCGCCACCAGGAAGGCGACCGGGTCGAGGGCCGCTTCGCCGAGCTCGGTCTGGAGCTCATCCGGGTGAACGCGGCCGAGCGCTTTCTTGGCGAGCTCGAAGGGGTCGCCGACCCGGAGGAGAAGCGCAAGATCATCGGTCGTGAGTTCGTGTCGGTGTTCGAGGCCGAGGCGGCGCGCTTTCCGGACGCACGGTACCTGGCGCAGGGCACCCTGTACCCGGACGTCATCGAGTCATCCGGCGTCCGGGGCACCGCGGCGGTCATCAAGACCCACCACAACGTCGGCGGCCTGCCCGAGCGTCTGGGCCTCGAGCTCGTCGAGCCGTTGCGGGACCTCTTCAAGGACGAGGTCCGCCGGCTGGGTGAGGAGCTCGGCCTGCCGCACGAGTTCGTCTGGCGGCACCCGTTTCCGGGTCCCGGGCTCGCGGTCCGCATCCTGGGCCCGGTGTCGGCGGAGCGGGTAGGCACATTGCAGCGCGCCGACCACATCGTGATCGAGGAGGTTCGCAACGCCGGTCTGTACGAGCAGATCGCACAGGCGCTGTGCGTGCTGCTGCCGGTGCGCAGCGTCGGCGTCATGGGGGACCAGCGAACCTACGAGGAGGTGCTCGCGATCCGCGCCGTCACCACCGACGACTTCATGACCGCCGACTGGTACCGCTTTCCGCCCGAGGTTCTCGACCGCATCTCCCGCCGCGTCGTCAACGAGGTCAAGGGCATCAACCGCGTCGTCTACGACGTCACCTCCAAGCCACCCGGCACCATCGAGTGGGAGTGATTTCGAGGGGCGGACCCCTCGAAATCACTGGTAGAAGAAAGAACCCAGAGGGGAATCCGGTACTCACCCCATCCGGCGGCACCTTCGGCCCCGGAGCATTCGTCCCCTCCGTTGCAGCAGCGGGCGTGCCCTTGTCTGGTTGTAGCTGCGGGCGTCTCGCCCGCAGGGGTGGGTGGCTCCGGCACTGCCAGGATGCGGAGCGTCCGACGAGGGCAGGCGAGACGCCTGCCCCCACAAGATGGGGGCTAATAGCGCTGCCCTTCCCTGGTCGCAGCGGTGCACCCTCTCCTGTTGTAGCCGCGGGCGTCTCGCCCGCAGGGGCGGGTGGGGGACTCGTCTCCCGTTTCCCGTCTCCCGGGCGGGTGGGCGGGACCTCCTCACCTCCTCACCTCTTCACCTCCTCACCTTCTCACCTTCTCACCTCCTCACCTCCTCACTTCCTCACCTCCTCACCTCCTCACTTCCTCACCTCCTCACCCTCATCCTCCTGAAACCCGGTCGCAACCCCCGGCATAGAACGGGCAGTCGACAACGGCTGATATCCGACCAAAGGAGCTCACGATGCCATTCACCGCGCGACTCAGGACGGCGAGCGAAGCAGGGCTGAAGCTGACGGAAAGACTGGCGTGGATCGCGCCGCTGGCGACTCGCATCGTCATTGGGCTCGCCTTCTTTCACACCGGCCTCGGCAAGTGGAGTCACTTCGAGCGTACCGTCCAGTACTTCGGCTCGCTCGGAATCCCGTTTCCGACCTTCAACGCGGGCCTCGTGGCCTCGATGGAGCTGGTCGGTGGCGTCCTCCTCATCGGCGGCTTCCTGACCCGCCTGATGGCCGCCGGCTTGAGCAGCACCATGGTCGTGGCGCTTCTCACCGCCGACACCCATGCCTTCCTGTCGTCCTGGTCGAGCGCCAGCGACCTGTCGCCGACCGACGTCGCCTCCTTCACCTTCCTGCTCTTTCTCCTGTGGCTGGTGCTGAAGGGCCCGGGAGTCGTCAGCCTCGACACCCTCCTCGCCAAGACCCTCGGCATCCGAAAGAGATCCGCGTAGCAGCAAGCTCCTCATCGACCAGGTACCGGCTGCGCCCGACGCCTCGAGATCTCGTTCTGTTGCAGCGGCGCACGTTCCCTCCTGTTGTGGCCGCGGGCGTCTCGCCCGCGGGGGTGGGTGGCTCTGGCGCTGCCAGGATGCGGAGCGTCCGACTAGGGCAGGCAAGACGCCCGCCCCCAGAAGATGGTGGTCGCGTGCACCGTCCGTTGGTGTCATCCTGACGAGCGAGCGGAGCGAGCGAGGAAGGATCTGGGTGGGGGAGGGGTGAGGTGTCGGCTGTGGCGAGAAGCTCGGTAGTGCGGCAGCCCTCCTCACCTCCTCACCTCCTCACCTCCGGGTGGGCGGGGGAAAAAAGGCAGGGCGGGTCGGCCCGCCCCGTGACGCCCCCCCAAATCCCATCGGGATCATCGGAGGAACGGAGGAGGAGGAAGTGCGAAGATCTCCGTTATGCAGAGGCAGCCTGTTCCTTCATCTGGGCAACCTCTTTCCTGACCTCGTCCATGTCGAGAGCCTTGACCTTCTCGATGAGCTCTTCGAGAGCCTCTGCCGGTACCATCCCGGGCTGTGCGTAAACCAGGATCTGCTCACGGAACACCATGAGCGTCGGAATCGAACGGATCTGGAAGAGGTGGGCGAGGTCCGACTCCTCTTCGGTGTTGCAGGATGCAAAGGCGATCTCTGGGTGCTTCTCGGCGGTCTGCTCGAAGATGGGCTTGAACGCCATGCACGGGCCGCACCACGAGGCCCAGAAGTCGACGATCAGGATGTCGTTGTCCTCGATGCTCGGGTTGAAGTTCTCCATGTTCAGGGTCGTTATCGGCATTCCGAATCCTCCAGGTCGTGTGTCTGTCTTGCTCGAATCGAACGGTGGAAGGAGCCAACCTCCTTACTTAACCATTCAAGCATATTCTAATATACTGGTCGCCGGTTGTCAACCCCCCGATGTGCGTCCCCTCCTGGCCGGGCGGGGGAACCTAGTGACCTCATCACCGGGTGGGCGGGAGGGACCTCCTCACCTTCTCACTTTCTCACCTTCTTACCTTCTCACCCTCTTACTTGCGGTCGGGTGGGTGGCCGGGGGTCTCCATCACTCCGTCACTGGCAGGGCGGTGGGTCCCCCTCTGGGCGGGCGGGAGGGACCTCCTCACCTCCTCACCTCCGGTCAGGTGGGCGGGCAGCCCCTAACACATCATCATGGCCAGTTCAACGCCGCGCCGCGGTGCCGGCGCCCTGCCGAGCGTCAGGCACGCCTAAGACTCTGTGTCTCAAAATGATATATGGGATATCCGTGGCCAGGAGCCGAACGGGCGCCGGTCCCGGCCGCTAACTGTAAGAATAACTTGACGGCTGAACAGGTGCAGAACATAATTCCCCCCAGGATGGACGCTGAACTGAGCCCGCAGGGACAGCCCAACCACGACGTCCTAGAGTGGCTGGTGGTTCGCACCAAGCCGCGTCAGGAGCGCATCGCGATGTCGCACCTCGACCAGCGCGGCGTGGAGCCGTACTGTCCGCTCTTCCTCGAGCCGCCGTGGCACCCGCGAGCGCCGCGCGGTCCGATGCCGCTGTTCGCGGGCTACATCTTCGTGGCGTGCTGCCCCAGGGAAGAGCTCAATGCGGTGCGGTACTGCCCCGGCATCCTGGCCCCGGTGTCGTTTGCCGGCAACCTCGCCACGGTGCACGAGGCGTTCATCCAGAACCTGCGTGCCCGCGAGAGCGTGCGTGGCTACATCGTTGCCGACGACTTCAACGAGAGTATTCCCAAAGGACAGCGGGTGAAGGTCATGGGAGGACCACTCCGCGGCCTCGAGGGTGTTTTCAGCGGGTACCTCAAGGGCGGCCAGCGGGCACGTGTCCTGCTGGAGTTCCTGCGTACCCGCCGTAGGATTGAGGTGGACGTTACGGCTCTCTCGGTAATGGCCAGTTAGCCGAGGTAGTCCACCGTAAGTGGTTATAAGTCAACTGGTTGCATGTGCAATCATAGTGCGGTAGCCTTATCATGAGTTCTGCAATCCAGTATCATCACGCGGCGAGAACGGACGCCGGCGCTGCAGGCGTGCCTGCGCGTGGTACTCTCCCGATCTGATCGGGTAGCTCGAGGAGACCGAGAATGTCCGACACACCAAACCTCCCGCCGGGCCGCGAGCCAGAGAGGCCGGGTCCGTGGGCCGGGCGTCCGACCTCGTGGGACATGCCGCCGCAGGAAGGGGCGTGGCTCGGGGAAGAGGCGGAGCCCGAGATCAACGTCATGGAGTACGTCCATCTGCTGTGGCGGCAGCGGTGGATCGTGCTCGCGGTCGTGCTGCTGTGCGTGCTGGCCGGCAGCGCCTGGGTGTTCACCCGCACCAAGGTCTACCGCGCAACCTCGGAGCTCGCCCTCGAGGCCGCCCCGCAGATCGTCAAGTCCGAGATCTACACCGGTCCGAGCTGGTGGGAGCTGCAGCACTACGCGAAGAACCAGGTCGAGGTTTTGGAAACCCGCCGGCTGGCCGAACGGGTGGCGCAGAAGCTGGGGCTCGCGAAGCCCGACGCTTCGGGGAACACGGACCCAACCGGCGGGCTTCTGGGCAGGCTCCAGGTCGAACCCGTCGAGGACACCAACGTCTTGCAGCTGTCGCTGACCGCGACCGATCCCCACCGTGCAGCCGAGTGGCTCAACGTCTACGTGGAGGAGTACATCGCGATCAACATCGAGGACAACCTCGAGCGTACCCGCAAGGTCTACCAGGTGATCCAGTCGAAGCTCGATCCGCTGCGCAAGCAGCTGGAGGGGTCGGAGGAACGCCTGCTGAGCTTCAAGGAGCGCAAGGATGCGCTGCTGGTCGGCGACCAGGACAAGAACGTCATCACCGAGCAGGTCAACACCCTCACCTCGGCCTACGCGCAGGCTAAGGCCGACCGCATCGAGCTCGAAACCAAGATCAACGCCCTCAAGCGGCTTCGCTCCGAGAACATCTCGGAGGCGAGCTTCCCGGAGGTTCTCAACGATCCGACGATCCAGCAGCTGCGGCAGCAGAAGAACCAGCTCGAAGTTGAGCTGTCCGAGAAGCTCCGCACCTACAAGTCCGGACACCCGGTGATCAAGGACCTGCGCTCGCGCATCGGCAGCATCGACAGCCGCATCACCAACCAGATCAAGACCATCGTCGACTCGCTGCAGACCAACTACGAGATCCGGCGCCGCCGCGAGCAGGCGCTGTACGACAACCTGCAGCAGCTCCGGCAGCAGTCGATCGAGCTGTCGAAGCAGACGCTGGAGTACGACAAGCTGCAGCACGAGTACGACCAGAACAAGAAGTTCTACGAGCAGATGCTGCAGCGCTCCAAGGAGACCGATATCTCGTCGACGGCGGGGCTCAACAACATCCGCGTGATCGACCCTGCGCATGCGCCGAAGGCGCCGTACAGCCCGAACCCGCCGCGCACCCTCATGCTGTCCCTGGTGCTCGGCCTGTTCCTCGGCGTCGGCCTCGTGCTCGGCCTCGACTTCATCGACCAGACCATCCGCACTCCCGACGACTCGGAGAAGTACCTGGGCCTGGAGACGCTGGGGGCGGTGCCGCACTACGCGGAGGAGACCGCGCACATGACGCGCGAGATCTTCCAGTCGCTGCGGACGGCGATCATGGTCGCCTCCCGCGAGGAGGGGCCGCAGGTGGTGATGGT
>Ga0307417_10001049_pt1 | contig 11392 bp, 9 predicted proteins | sample SalMarWE160210MG_2_FD_202514 | JGI IMG/M metagenome (GOLD analysis project Ga0307417, IMG submission 202514) | Salt marsh sediment microbial communities from the Plum Island Ecosystem LTER, Massachusetts, United States - WE1602-10 | ecosystem: Environmental > Aquatic > Marine > Intertidal zone >...
CATCAGATCGAAATCCCGGGCCTGGACCGCGACGGCCACCGGCTCCTCGCCGTGTCCGTACAGGACCGCCGGAATCTGACCCGCGGCGCGCGCCTTGCGGGCGCCACCCTTCCCCAGCGACTCACGACGCGTGCCGGGCAATGGCATGACAGGCATGCGATGGTTCCTCCTCGAAATCGCGGGGTCCACGCCCCGCACGAATGCACCCGAAGGTGCCTGGCTTCAAACGAACAACGAGCTGAGCGAGCGTTCCTCGTGAATGCGCTGGATCGCCTCGCCCAGAAGGCCTGCCACCGACAGCTCGGTGAAATTGGCGGGCAGCTTCACGGCGTCGTGCTTCACGGTGTCCGTGACCACGAGTTCCCTGATGATCGAGTTCTCGATCCGTTCGACCGTTTGCTGGCCGAGCACGGCGTGCGTGACGCCCGCATACACGTCGAGGGCACCCCGTTCGCGCACCGCTTTGGCAGCCTGCGTGAGCGTTCCGCCCGTCGTGACGACGTCGTCGAAGAGCACGGCGTTCTTGCCCTTGACGTCGCCGATGATGTTCAGGATCTCGACGGCATCGGCGTGCGGGCGGCGCTTGTCGACCAGCGCGAGATCGGCGTGCAGCCGTTTCGCGTAGGCGCGCGCCATCTTGACGCTGCCGATGTCGGGCGCGACGACGAGCAAGTTCGGGATCTTCTTCTTCGCGAAGTAGTCGATCAGCACGGGCGCCGCGTACAGATGGTCGAACGGAATGTCGAAGAACCCCTGGATCTGCGCGCTGTGCAGATCCATGGTCAGCGCGCGGTCCGCGCCGGCGACGGTGATCAGATTTGCGACCAGCTTGGCGCTGATGGGCGCGCGCGGCTGATCCTTGCGATCCTGGCGCGCATAGCCGAAGTACGGCATCACCGCCGTGACACGTCGCGCCGACGCACGCTTGGCGGCATCGAGCATGATCAGCAGTTCCATCAGGTTCTCCGCCGGAGCGCCTGTGGACTGAATGATGAAGACGTCGCCGCCGCGGATGTTCTCGTTGAAACGCACCGAGACTTCGCCGTCTTCGAATCGCGAGACCGTCACATCACCGAGCGGCACACCCAGTCCATCGCAGATCGACTGCGACAGCCGGTAATTGGCGTTGCCGGTGAAGATCCGACAGTGGTCCAAGTCCATCCTCCCCAGTGGATGTTCGAGCCCATGCCTCGCGAACGGCGCCGCGAAGCGCGTCCGATCACAGGTCGGCGGGCACAACAGGGGCCCGGCGACCGCGCGTGTTTCCACATGCCGGAGTCGAGTCCCGGGCCCCGGGATTGGCTGGGGCGGGAGGATTCGAACCTCCGGATGCGAGATCCAAAGTCTCGTGCCTTACCGCTTGGCCACGCCCCACCAACGAACGGGGTTTCCGTCACGGACCGTCCTCAACATCGAGGCCGGGGTGCTGGCAACTGGCCCAAAGGAAGCGTACTTAGGAGAAAAGCGGGGGGAGCTTACTCGCCGGTTCCACCCAAGTCAACCGGCTTTGCCGGCGGATACGGGGAAACTGCGCCGCCCCCGGAGGGGCGGGATTCATGCAGCGGCCATGCGGGAATCGACTAGTACGAGGGGGGAACCGGGGTGTCCCCTGCGCCGTTCATGTTCGAGGGGTTCTTCAGCTCCCGGTGGTACTGCTCCATCACGGTTTCTGTCAGGTACTTTCGTGTCGGATCGTTGATCGGGTGCGCGAGATCCTGATGCTGGCCGTCGGGTCGCTTGCGGCTCGGCATGGCGACGAACAGTCCGTTGTTGCCATGAATGATCTTGAGACCCCGAACGACGAACGAGTCGTTCAACGTAATGCTGACGAACGCCTTCAGCTTCTCGTCGTTCCTGATAGAGATTCTGACCTCGGTGATCTCGATCATGAAGTCACCTCGGAGCCGCCCGCGAAGGGGACGGCGTTTCTGGACGCTCCATGGGGAATGGATTGGGCGAATAACCGGCGAACCTTGAGCATTCCGCTTCCTTGCCTTCCGGCTCAAGTCACGAGCTTCTTGAGGAGGATTCCCGCCCCGACCGATCGCACGTGGTAGAGCGGCTCCCTACCCCTCATGCGTTCGATGGTCCGACGCGCTTCCGCTCCGCTCGCCATGATTCCGAATACGGCAGAGCCACTGCCGGTCATCCTTGGGCACACAACCCCGGCAGTGTGTAGGCGGTTGGACAGCGAATCGAAACGGGCTCTGAATTCGCCCAGCACGTCCTCGAATGCATTTCCCATCAGCACGCACGCCGAAGCGCTTAATGGCTTGCGGCTAATGGCTTGCACCGATCTTAGATGGGCCTTCCAGAGTGTCAAGCCATATTTCTTGCGGTCCATCCGACGAAACGCCTCGGCCGTCGAGACCCGCCAGGGCGGGACCGCCAGCACCGCGTGAAAGCGTTCGCTCAGGCTCAACAGTGTCAACCGCTCGCCGCGACCGAGCCCGAGGGCCGTCCCGCCCAGCAGGGCGAAAGGAACATCCGCTCCCAGCTCCCCGGCCAGCGACATCAGCCGGGATCTGCGCGGTCGCAAGTCGTAGAGCGCCGCCATGGCGCGCAGTGCGGCGGCGGCGTCGGCGCTGCCCCCCCCCAGGCCCGATCGTGCGGGGATGCGTTTGAGCAGAACGAACTTCGCCCCCCCCTCGATTCCGAACGCGTCGGCGAAGCCGCGGGCTGCGCGGAGCACCAGATTGCCGTCTCCGGCCGGCACGTCGTCCTTGGAACGGGACTTCCCGCGCACGGCGGCGTCACGCCAACGAACGACCAGTGAAAAACCGCGGCGCCGCGGTTCCGCCACGAGGGTGTCTGCAAGCGAAATCGACTGAAAGATCGTCGCGAGGTCGTGATTCCCGTCCGCGCGAGGCGGACCGACCGCGAGCGTGAGGTTGAGCTTGGCGCGCGCCTCGACGACGACGCGCCGCGGACGCGCGGGCGCGATCGGGCCGCGGCCACGCCGGCGGAGGGGTGAGCTCATGCGGCCGCCGTCACGAATCCGACATACATCAGTGCACGTAGAGGATGACGACGACCGTGATCAGGTAGAGCAGCACGCAGACGGCGATTGGACGGTCGTTCAGCAGAACCTGCGACGGATCCTCGGAGTACTCCGACACCTGCACCAGGTGCAGGTAACGGAAGATTCCGTACGTCACGAACGGCACCGTGTAGAGGAGCGCCTCGCTGCCGAACTTGGCCACCGTCGCGGGCCAGATCGTGTACAGGGCGTACGCCATGATGCTGGTCGCCGCGGCGGCGGTCAGCAGCATGTCGAGAAAAGCGGGCGAGTAGTGCTGCAACACGCGGCGCTGGCCGGATGCTGCGGCGCCCGCGTTTTCCAGCTCACGCCGGCGCTTCGCGAACCCCAGGAACAGCGCGCCGAAGAACGTGCAGACCAGCAGCCACGGCGACAACATCGTGCCGGGCGAAACCGGCAGCAGCAGCTGGACCCCTGCGAGCGCGCGCAGAACGAAGCCGATCGCAACGACGAATACGTCGATCAGCACCTGCGCCTTGAGCCAGTAGGAATAGGTGATGTTGAGACCGACGTAGACCAGGACGGTCCACGCGAAACCCGCCCCGAGCCACATCGCGCCCGCCGCGCCGAGACCCAGCGTGGGCACGAGGGCCACACGCGCGAACCCCGGTGAGAGCCTTCCGGACGCCAGTGGCCGCGCGCGCTTCTTCGGATGGAGCCGGTCGCTTTCCAGATCACGCAGGTCGTTGATGATGTAGATCGACCCCGCGATCAGCGAAAACGACAGGAACCCGACCACGGCGCGCAGCGCGAACGCCGGGTGGTTGAACTGCTGCGAAAACAGGAGCCCGGCGAACAGCAGCAGATTCTTGGTCCATTGCCGCGGGCGCAGCGCTTCGAACAGGGCGCCGATCATGAACGCGTTCTGCCGCGCCCGACGCCCGCCGCGCGCGGCGTGCGTCCCGGCGCCGGGAACATCGCGCGCTCGACCAGTTCGAGAAACGCGTGCCCCATGATCAGATGGCCTTCCTGAACGTGAGGCGCGTCCCGGCGTGATCAGCGCCACGTCGCAGCGCTTCGCGAATGCCGCACCGCGCGCGCCGGTGAAGCCGACCACGCGCATGCCGATGCGACGGGCGGCCTTCACGGCCTCGAGCACGTTCGCTGATCCACCGCTCGTGGTAATGGCCACGAGCACGTCGCCCGGGGTCCCCACGCCTTCGAGCTGGCGCGAGAACACGTGGCGGAAGCCGTAGTCGTTGCCGATGGCCGTCACGGCCGAACTGTTCGTCGTGAGGGCCACGGCCGCCAGCGCGCGGCGGTCGAGCATGAAGCGCCCGGCCAACTCGGTCGCGAAGTGCTGCGCGTCTGCGGCGCTTCCACCGTTGCCGCAGAACCAGACCGTCCCACCGGATTCGAGACTCGCGACCACCAGTTCGGCGGCCGCGGCCACCGGACCGGCGCTCTTGCGGACGGTCTCGCGCACCGTCCGACCGGCCTCGTTCAGGATGGCGCGGGCGTCGCGTTCGAGACTTCGGCTGCGAAGCGAAGACCTGGGCATGGGCGGCTCACCTCCGTCGCGACGGGCCTACCCCGTCGCGCGCGACTCCAGAAAACGATTCACGGCATCCTGCCATGGCGGCAGGTGTCCGCCGGTCACGTGAACGAACCACTGATTGTCGAGCACCGAGTAGGCCGGGCGCGGTGCCGGCCGCGCGAACGTCGCGCTGTCGGTCCGCTCCAGGGGCGTGTGCAGACCGGCCCGGTCGAGCGCGTAGACCGCGAGGTCGTACCAGGTGCAGTCGCCGGAGTTCGTGCAATGGTAGGTGCCGAACTGTCCGCGCGTCGCCAGATCGATCAGTCCGCGCGACAGATCGTGGGTGTAGGTCGGCGAGCCGCGCTGGTCGTCGACCACTTTCAGGCTTTCGCCCGAGCGCGCTTTCGTGAGGATCGAGTCGATGAAGTTCGGCCCGCCTCGCCCGAACAGCCAGGACGTGCGCACGACCACGTGCCGGGGGTTCACCTCGCGCACCGCCTGCTCCCCCGCCCACTTCGACGCCCCGTACACCGATTTCGGCGCGGGCGGGTCGTACTCGCGATACGGGCGTTTCGAGTCACCCGAAAACACGTAGTCCGTCGAGATCAACAGCACCGCGGCAGCGCACTCGGCCGCGGCGAGCGCCACGTTCTTCGAGCCGAGGCCGTTCACCAGGTAGGCGTGATCGGAGCGGCCTTCACAATCGTCGACCTTCGTGAAGGCGCCCAGATGAAACACCCAGTCGGGCCGGAAGATGCGAAGCGGATGAATGAGCGCGTCGAAGCGGGTGACGTCGGCGTCTTCTCGCGTGAGCGCCAGCACGTCGTGGCCCGCGGCTTCGAGTGCGCGTGCGGTCGAGCGCGCCAGCATCCCGCCCGCGCCCGTGATGAACACCCTCATCGAACCCCTCCGGGCGAGTCGATCGAGCCGAAGCCCGGCCGACCGAACTCTGCCCTGCCGGGCGGCGAATGGCGGTACGCCTGCCACCGGCTCCTGCCGCGGGCCGAAGGCAACATGGGCGCCCGGTGCCTCACGCCAGCTCCACCCGGCTCGAATCGCCGATCATCAGGCGGTGCGCGCGCGGACGCGATCCGTGCGTGGTCACGGTGACGTCGCGCCCGATCAGGCTCGACTCGATGCGGTGCGGCACGCCGGTGATGCGGCTGCGCTCGAGCACGATCGAGTGCTCGATCTCGCTGTGAACGATTTCGACCTCGTTGGCGATCGCGCTGAAGGGGCCGATGTACGCGTCGGCGATCTTCGCGTTCCTGCCGATCACGAGCGGCCCGCGCAGACGCGAGCGCTCGATCGTCGTTCCCGCGCCGATCCGCACCGCACCCTCGATCTGCGATTCCGCGTCGACGTTGCCGTCGATTTCGCTCACCAGGTCGGCGAGCACGATGCGATTCGCCTCCAGCAGGTCTTCGACCTTGCCGGTGTCCTTCCACCAGCCGGTGATCACGTGCGAGCGAACACGCTTTCCGCCCGAGATCAGGTGCTGGATCGCGTCCGTGATCTCGAGCTCGCCCCGGCGGCTCGGCTGGATCGCGTTCACCGCTTCGAAGATCGAACGGTCGAAGAGATACACGCCGACCAGCGCGAGATCGCTCTTCGGCTGCTTCGGCTTCTCTTCGAGGCGCACGACCTGGGTGCCGTCGAGCTCGGCCACGCCGAACTCCGAGGGCGTCTTCACGTGAGCGAGCAGGATCTGGGCGTTGGGCTGTTCCGACTCGAATTCGCGCACGAACGGAACGATGCCGTCCTTGATCAGATTGTCGCCGAGGTACATGACGAACGGATCGTCGCCGATGAAAGGCTGCGAGATCTTGACCGCGTGCGCGAGCCCGAGCGGCGCCTCCTGCTCGATGTAGGTGACCCGCAGCCCGAACGCGCTGCCGTCACCGACCGCGGCGCGAATCTCGGCCTGGCTGTTGACCATCACGGTCGTGTGCTGCCCCGTGCGCATGTCCGGCTGCAGCATCTCGCGCGGATCACTGACGACGATGCCGACCTCGGTGATCCCCGCGGCACGAATCGATTCGAGGCCGTAGAACAGTACCGGCTTGTTCGCCACGGGCACGAGTTGCTTGGCACTCGTGTGCGTGATCGGGCGCAGGCGCGTACCGCGACCGCCCGCCAGAACCAGCGCTTTCATGCGCGACCTTTCATGAAGTGACCCGCGCCGATCGTGGCGCGCCTCTCGTGGGCTCGGCACCGGGACGGTTCGATCGCCGCAATGCTCGCATCCAGTGCGGCGCTCCGCAACGCTTCGTGGATGCTCGAGTCCGCGGGCGCGCCCTGGATCACGCGCCCAGCGCGCCGGCCAGCAGCCTCCGCGCCTCTTCGAGCGCCTCTTCGAGCTTCGCGGCGTCCTTGGCCCCCGCGAGTGCGAGATGAGGCTTCCCACCGCCGGACCCGCCGGCGACCTTCGCAACGCTGCGCACGAGATCGTCCGCGCGCAGCACTTTTTCCTTCACCAGATCGTCCGTGACCGCCGCCAGGAACGTCAGCTTGTCGTCCGCGCGCAACGCGAGCAGGGCCGCACCGCGTCCGAGCGTGCCGCGCAGCTTGTCGGCGGCCTCACGTACCGCGTTGGCGTCGGCCGCGGAGGTGATTACGGCCACGAGCCAGCGCCCGTTCTTCGCGACCGTCGCCGACGCGGCGAGCTGCGTCAGTTCGGCCTCGAGGCCGCCCCTTTCCTGCTCGGCCACCGCCTTCTTCAGGCGTTCGTTCTCGGCGCGCAACTTCTGCACCTGTTCGGGGAGCGCCGCCGGGGTCGACTGGAGCATCTCGGCCGTTCGCGCCAGCAGCGCTTCTTCGTTCTTGAGATGTCGCAGCGCCTCGTGTCCGCACAGTGCCTCGACCCGTCGCGTGCCGCTCGCGATCGCCGAGTCACTCACCAGCACGAACGCGCCGATGTCGCCTGTCCGCCGGACGTGCGTGCCGCCGCAGAGCTCCCGGCTCATCGGGATCTGCGCCGACTTCGACCCATCGACGGTGACCACGCGCACGTTCGCGCCGTACTTTTCGCCGAACAGCGCCATCGCGCCCAGCTGCTTCGCCTCGGCGATCGGCATCACGGTCCAGGTCACGTCGGTGTTGCGCAGCACCCACTCCGCGACGGTGTGCTCGATCGTCGCCAGCTGCTCGGCCGTCGGGGCTTCGAAGTGCGTGTAGTCGAAGCGCAGGCGGTCGGGCGCGACGAGCGAGCCGGCCTGACGCACGTGCTCACCGAGCGTCTGGCGCAGCACCGCGTGCAGAAGGTGGGTCGCCGTGTGGTGGCGCATCGTCGGAAAACGGTATAACGGCGAAACGCTCGCCTTGAGCCCCCCGCGCTCGCCTGCCGAAAGCAGCGACGCCTGATCGCCGTTCGTGAGGCGCACGCGGTGCACGATCTGATCGCCTTCCTTGTAGACGTGCGTCAGTTCGGCGGTGATCCCGATGCTCTCGATGCGGCCCCGGTCGGCCACCTGGCCGCCGGACTCCGCGTAGCAGGGCGTACGGTCGAACACCAGCTCCAGCTCGTCCCCTTCGTGCGCCCGCCAGCGGCGCAGCGTCAGGTTGCCGGCCTGGAGCGAATCGTAGCCGATGAATTCGGAGTCGGGGCCGGTCGTGACCTCGGTCCACGGTCGGCGCTCCCCGTCGCCGCCCTTGCCGAACCGGCTCGCGGCGCGCGCGCGGGTGCGCTGCTCCTCCATGGCGGCGTCGAACTCGTCGCGATGCACCGCCACCCCGCGCTCGCGCGCGATTTCCTCGGTCAGTTCGATCGGGAAGCCGTAGGTGTCGTGCAGCACGAACGCGTCCTGCCCGGAAATCGTCTTGTGCCCCGTCGCGAAGAGTTCTTCGAGGCGCGTGAGTCCGCCCTCGAACGTCTGCGAGAACCCCGCCTCCTCGTGTTCCAGAACGCGCAGGATCTGATCGCGCTGGGCCACGAGTTCGTGATAGTGGCCGCCGAACATGTCGATCGCGTGTGCCGCGAGTGGCGCCAGCAGCGGTTCCGTGAGCCCGAGTCCGGCCCGGCGACGCCCGCGCGTCACCGCGCGGCGCAGCAGGCGGCGCAGCACGTAGCCGGCGCCCTCGTTGCCCGGCAGAGCGCCTTCCGCGATCGCGAACGTGAGCCCGCGCACGTGGTCCGCGATCACGCGCGCATCGCGCCGGGCGATCGCCATGCGATTCTTTGCGGGCTTCGCCATGTCGAGAATCTGCTCGACCAGCGGCGCGAACAGGTCGGTGTCGAAGATCGAGACCTTGCCCTGCTGGATCAGCGCGAGCCGCTCGAGCCCCATGCCCGTGTCGATACCCGGCCGCGCCAGCGGTTTGAGCGTGCCGTCCGCCTGGGCGTCGAATTGCGGGAAGACCAGATTCCAGAACTCCATGAACCGGTCGCCCGGGTCGCCCGGCCGCTCGCCCCAGAAGGTGCCCTTCGGATAGTCGGCCGGCATCGCCTCGCCGAGATCGAAGTAGATCTCGCTGCTCGGCCCGCACGCACCCTGCGCTCCGGCCGGTCCCCAGAAGTTGTCGGCGCGGCCGAGCGGCACGATGTGGTCTTCCGCCACGCCGACCTTCTTCCAGAGCGCGACGGCCTCGTCGTCGCGCGGCAGCGCCCCCTCGCCCTCGAAGATCGAGACGTAGACGCGCGGCTTCGGCAGGCCGAGGACCTGCGTGACGAACTCCCAGGCGAATGCGATCGCGTCTTCCTTGAAATAGGCGCCGCGGTCGCGCGCGCCGAACGAGAAGTTGCCCAGCATTTCGAAGAACGTGTCGTGGCGCGGCGTGAGCCCGACGTTTTCGAGATCGGTGAGCCGCAGACATTTCTGCACCGACACCGCCCGCGTGTACGGCACCTCGCCGCTCGCGGTGTAGTAGGGCTTGAACTGCACCATCCCCGCGGTGGTGAAGAGCAGCGACGGGTCGTTCGGAACCAGCGGCGACGACGGCACCGAGGTGTGGCCACGTGAAACGAAGAAATCGACGAAGGCGCGGCGCAGCTCGGTCGCGGTTCTGGGGCTCGTGGAGGCAGGCATGAGCCGGCAAAGATAGCGAGTTTGGGAGGGAGAGGCTAGGCGCCGAACGTGGAGCGCCAGACTGGAGCGTGGGGACGCCCGCGAAGTGACGAGTTCCGGAGCACGAACGCGAACAGGCCGCCCGCCTTGCAGCCTCAGGCTTCGGGCGCCCTGGTCAGGACGACCCGCAGCGCCGCCTCGATCGTTTCGCCGTCGAAGCCGCGCCGCGACAGCAAGGCCCAGAGTCGCTGCCGCCGGACCCGGGGCTCGAGCTTCGCGTAGCGTCGCGCGGCCTGTTCGATCGCGCGCACGGCGCCGGCCACCTCGTCGACGTCGCCCCGTTCCGCCTCGAACCCGGCGCGCGCCGCGGCGATGTCGTCGGCGCTCACGCCACGGCGGCGCAGGTCGTTTTCGAGCACGCGCCAGCCCGCCGCGCGCCGGCCCCAGCGGCCGGCCAGGAACGCGCGCGCGTATTCGACATCGTCGACCAGCCCCACCCCCGTGAGCCGTTCGATGATGCCGTCGACGACCACGGGGTCGTAGCCCTTGTCGCGCAGTCGGCGCATGAGGTCGGATCGCGTCCGGCGGGTGCGCTCGAGCAGCCGCAGCGCCGCCTCGCGCACGGCTTCGGGGTTCTGCGCCTGCACGGGATCGACGGGCGCACGGGGCGCCCTGCGGGCACGCCTGCGTCCGGTGCCGGCATTGCGGCGGCCCTCCGCATCACGCCCGGCGTCCTGCTCGTCCATGGTGACCGCATCGCGTCCCTGCCGTTTCGCGAACGGGCTCATTCCGGCAATCCCCAGAAGCCGTTGATGACGAGGGCGACCAGCGACAGCGCGATCAGGCCAAGCGAGGTCGCGAGCGAGGCGCCGAGGATCGCGAGGATCAGCCCGAGACAACCTGGCGCGCTGTCGAGACCCCAGATGGCGATCACCATCTGATTCATGCTTCCCGTCGATGCCGTCGAGGGCACGGCCCCGTCGCCCCGTTGCCGTGCCCAGAAGACCTGGGCGGCGATCACGTCGGCGAGCGCCACGGCGGGGAACACGACCTGGAGGATGTCCCCCGGTCGCGCGGCCTTCTGCGGAAGGACGAACAGCACGATTCCGGCGTAGACGAACTGCGCGAGAACCATCGCCCACCAGATCACCGGGAAGACGGCCGGCTTCTCGGACTCCATCATGCCTCCGCTGAGAACTGACGGGGCAGAGTACGCGCGGGCGGGCACAGATGCGTGCTTTGCTCGAGGCCCGCAGGATCGGCGGGGCTCAGGCTACCGCCGCGACCAGGGCACATCAATAGACGCCGGGAATCAGCCTCGCCGTGCGCCCCATGTAGTCGCGGTAGTCTGAGAACTGCTCGCTCATGAAGCCCTCTTCGACGTCCATGCGACGCTTGAACATCCAGAACACCACGGGCATCAGCGCGAGCGCCACCAGACTGCGGAATACGCCGGCGAAGCCGAGGTCCATGAGCAGGATGCCGATGTAGGATGGATGTCGCACCAGACGATAGAAGCCGCCGGTGTGCAGCGTGTGATCCGCCTGCACCGCCACGACCGAAACGAAGCGACGCCCGAGCGTCATCATGGGGCCGAGCCGCAGGCACACGCCGATCGTGAGCAGGACGAATCCGACCCAGCGCGTCACGTCGCCCCCGGGGATCACCCAGATGTTCCGTGCGTCCATGTAGGGCATCACGTAGGCGGTGAATACGGAGTGCATGGCGAGCAACGGGAAAAACGGCTTCCAGTCCGGCGAGTGCTTGAGCCCCTTGCTGCGGCCGCCCGTCGAGAACGTCATGACGGGGATCATGATCAGGTGCAGCACGATCACCCCGACGCGCGTCGGATGCGACAGGAACCCGTCGACG
>Ga0307417_10001050_pt1 | contig 11376 bp, 8 predicted proteins | sample SalMarWE160210MG_2_FD_202514 | JGI IMG/M metagenome (GOLD analysis project Ga0307417, IMG submission 202514) | Salt marsh sediment microbial communities from the Plum Island Ecosystem LTER, Massachusetts, United States - WE1602-10 | ecosystem: Environmental > Aquatic > Marine > Intertidal zone >...
GAACGTCCCCGACTTCACCCCGTTGAAGCTCTATGTGGACGACGAGCCGCTGTACCTGCCGGTCGCCCGGATGACGGACTATCGCAGGGTGCTCGACATGCAGGCAGGCACGTTGACCCGCGAGTTGGTGTGGTCGACACCATCGGGCAAGCATGTCCGGGTGCGCTCCTGCCGGGTCGTATCGCTGGAGTCGCGCCACGTTGCCGCGATCAGATACGAGGTGACGGTCCTCGGACACGCGGCACCGATTGTGATCTCGTCCGAGGTCGTCAACCGCCAGGATACCCAATCCGCTGAGGTGTCGCCTGAGGCCATGGACCCGCGGCTGGCGAAGACCTTCAGCGAGCGGGTGTGCAACGCGGTCGTTGTCGATCAAGTCGACAACCGGCTGCTGCTCGGATATCGCACAACCAACAGCAAGATGACGCTCGGCCTTGCCATTGACCACATCATCGAGACCGAGAACGCCCACCGAAGCGAGATCGCAGTCGGACCGGACGAAGGCAAGCTCGTGCTCACCGTTGACGCTCAACCGGGCGTCCCCGTTCAGGTCACCAAATTCGCCGCGTTCCACACGTCGCGGTCCGTTGCCCCGGCCGAGCTCGTCGACCGTGCGGTGCGGAGCCTGGATCGCGCCGTGCGGGAAGGTTTCGATCATCTGCTGGACGAACAGCGCACCGAGCTCGATCGGTTCTGGGAGCACGCCGATGTGCGGGTGGATACCGGCGGTGGCGACAGCGTTGCGCTCCAGCAGGCCGTGCGCTGGAACCTGTTCCAGCTCGCCCAGGCGACCTGGCGGGCGGAGGGGTCCGGGATCCCGGCCAAGGGCTTGACCGGCCAGGCGTACGAGGGACATTACTTCTGGGACACGGAGGTGTACGTGCTCCCGTTCCTGGCGTACACCCAGCCCCGGATTGCCCGCAACCTCCTGCGGTTTCGCTACTCGATGCTCGACCAGGCCCGCGAGCGGGCAAGCAAGGTCTCTCAGCGCGGTGCGTTGTTCCCATGGCGGACCATCAACGGTGAAGAAGCATCCGCCTACTACCAGGCCGGCACCGCCCAGTACCACATCAACGCAGATATTGCGTATGCGATCCGCAAGTACGTCGATGTGCGCGGGGACTTTGCATTCCTCGAGGAGGTCGGTCAGATCCTCGTGGAGACGGCGCGCATGTGGGAGGACCTCGGCTTCTACGGCGATGACGGGCGGTTCCACCTCCACGGCGTGACCGGGCCCGACGAGTACACGACGGTCGTGAACGACAACGCCTACACCAACCTGATGGCCCGTCTCAACCTCAACTACGCCGCGTCGGCCGTTCGCCGGATGGAGAAGGAGCGGCCCGACTCATACGCCGCGCTCGCCGCCGAGGTGGGGCTGCGGCCCGGTGAGGTCGAGGCGTGGGAGGCTGCCGCAGTTGCGATGTACGTGCCGTTCGATGAGACGCGCGGTATCAACCCTCAGGACGACACGTTTCTCGACCGGGAGGTGTGGGATCTGGAGGCAACTCCTCCCGATCGGTTCCCGTTGCTGCTCCACTATCACCCGCTGGTCATCTACCGCTTCCAGGTGCTCAAGCAGGCCGACATCGTGTTGGCGATGTTCCTACTCGGCAACGAGTTCGGCGTCGAGCAGAAGCGACGCAACTTCGACTACTACGATCCGCTGACCACCGGCGACTCGTCGTTGTCGGCGTCTGTGCAGAGCATCGTCGCTGCCGAGATCGGCAACGACTCCAAGGCGCTCGAGTACTTCGATTACGCGCTCATGATGGACCTCGGTGACGTCGCCGGGAACGTCTCTGACGGTGTGCACATCGCTTCGACCGGCGGCGTCTGGATGGCACTCGTTTTTGGCTTCGGTGGGGTGAGGGACTTCGACGGAGAGCTGTCCATCGACCCCCACCTCCCCGCAGTATGGGAGCGGATCGAGTTCAACATCCGCGTTCAGGATCGGCAGATCCGGGTGACGCTCAGCCACACCGAGGAGCGATACGTCGTGGAGGAGGGAGAGCCGCTCGAGGTGCAGATTCGCGGCGAGCGGCGTGTGCTTACGCCCGGGGAGCCACTGGTGCTTTCGGCGCCGGCGGCCGGTGGTCCGATGAGCTGACGGCGGCGGCAATCCCTCTCGTCGTGTGACATGCCCCGCTGACCATCTGCCTCACGGAGGTGATACCATCCTGTCCCCCACGGGCGAGTGGCGGAATGGCAGACGCGCAGGATTCAGGTTCCTGTGAGGTAACACTCGTGAGGGTTCAAGTCCCTCCTCGCCCACACCGGTCGCCGGGTGCGACCCAACGGAGTTTGCTTTGCGAACTCTCGCACCGGGCCGAGCCTGGTCCAGGAACTGTCCTGCCAGGCTCACCGGTGGGCTTGTCAGCTCCCGCCGATCGGCGACCTCAGATCGCTCCGTCCATCCGGGTTCCATCACATGGCATATTCCGACTTCGCACCGCACCACCGCTGGCGGAGGCGGCGCAATGTCGTCCTCCTCATCGTGCTGGTCGTGATCATTGGCGTTGTGACTCTCGCGGTCAGGTATCGCACCGAGCGGCGCGAGAGCATCGACTACCTGGCGGTCGCTGCCGACATGGGTCGCAGCCATGCGGACATCGCGGACGAGCTCGGTATGTTGCTTCAGGGCCTGGGTGGTGGGGATCGGCCGGATATGGAGCTTCGGCTCGACACTATGGCAGGGAACGCCCGCCAGCTGGCGGACACGCTGGCAGAACAGGTCGTGCCCCGGCCGGTCTCCGAAGCCTCGGGTCTCATGGTCGTCGCCGCTTCGTCATGGGCGGACGGCATTGCCGACGTGGGTCAGGCGATCAATGCAATTCTCGATGGTGATGAGAGTGAAGGTACCGGCGACGCCAACCTCCGCAGTGCGTTCGATCTGATCCGGGTGGGGGACCGCGCCTACGCCCGTGGTGTGGCGGCGATGGCGAAGCTGGATCCGGAGATCGTTCCCACCGAGTTCCCTGATGTCTCGTATACGGAAGGTGTCTACGCTCCTCTGTACGACGCAGCAGCGATCGCCGATCGGCTTCGCCAACAGGGCACGCTTGCCAAGCTGGTCGACGTCAAGCTGGTAGGCCTCACCGATCCGGAGCCGGTCAGCGAGTCGGACGCCGGGATCTGGACGATTCCAGCCTCGGACTCGCTGTCGTTGCAGGTGAAGGTCAGCAATACCGGCAACGTCACTGCCGAGAACATCACCGTACTTGTGACCCTCCAGCGCGTCGGCTCCGCCGAGACCATCGAGCCCGTCAGTCAGCTCATCCCGTCCATCGATCCGGGCCAGTCCGAGATCCTCGACTTCGAGAACCTCGCCGCCGAGCCCGGCGCCGTGTACTCGCTGACGGCAACCGCTACCGTCGCGGACGTCGAGGACCCAACGGACGACAACACATTCAGTCTGGTTTTCCAAAGGAACACGCAATGATCGAGATTGCCATGGCGGTTGCGATTGTCGCTCTGGTCGGCGTCATCGTCATTGCGGCGCAGACGTATGCGCTGCGGCGCCGTTTCAGCGCCATGCCGGCCGACCAGAACATCTTTGCGATCCTGCGGGGAATCGACAACGAGTTGGGCCGTCTCGACACCGCGAGCGCATCAATGGAGCCACGGTTGGCGAGGGCGGAGGCGATCCTTCCCCGCGCCATCGTCAACACAGGCATCGTCAACTACGACGCGTTCGGGGACATCGCCGGCAATCTGTCACGTTCGATGGCGCTGCTGAGTCTCAACGGCGATGGCGTGGTCCTCACGATCATGGTTGGCCGTCTCGACGTGCGTGTCTTCACCAAGGAAGTGCGTGGCTTCCGGGGGGTTGAGGAGCTCTCCCCCGAGGAGGATGAAGCGGTGGCCCGGGCGCGGGGTTAACCTGCCGGGGCATGATTGATCCACGTATTCTCCGAAACACACCGGAAGCACTCGCGACGTCGCTTCGTCGCCGCGGCATCGATCTCGACGTGGGTGCTCTGGTGGCTCTCGACGAGCGTCGCCGTGTCGAGCGTGCCGGCGCCGAGCAGATTCGGTCCGAACAGAGGGACGTGGGCAAGTCTGTCGCCGGGCTCCAGGGTGACGAGAAACAGGCCGCGATCGCCAGAGCGAGCGAGCTGTCGACCGCCTACAAGGAGGCGCTTGCAGTCGCCGACGCTGCCGATGAGGAGTTCAACGAGACGTGGGCGACGCTTCCCAACCTGGTCGATCCCACCGCAGCCGACGGCACCGCAGAGGAGGACGCCGAGACCCTGCGTACCTGGGGTGAGCCGCCGCAGGGCGAGTTCCTCGACCATGTCGAGCTGGGCGAGAAGCACGGGTTCCTCGACATCGAGCGCGCCTCGAAGGTCTCGGGGAGCCGGTTCGGCTACATCCTCGGGCCGCTCGTCCGTCTCGAGTTCGGTCTCGTCAACTACGCCCTCGACACGCTCGAGCCGCACGGTTTCATCCCGGTGCTGCCACCGGTGCTGGTGCGGGAGATGGCGTTGTACGGCACTGGTTTTTTCCCGGGAGACCGGGAGCAGGTGTACTCGCTGCCGGACGACGATCTATTTCTGGTTGGGACCTCGGAGGTGGCCCTGGCCGCGATGCATGCCGACGAGATCCTCGATCCCGAGGTGCTTCCGATGCGCTACGCCGGGTTCTCGACGTGTTTCCGCCGGGAGTCGGGCACCTACGGCAAGGACACGCGCGGCATCTTCCGGGTTCACCAGTTCGACAAAGTGGAGATGTTCTCGTTCGTTCATCCCGATACAGCCGGGGACGAGCACGACTTCCTGCTCGCCCGGGAGGAGGAACTGGTGCAGGGTCTCGGCATCCCATACCGGGTGATGAACATCGCGGCTGGTGATCTGGGTGCGTCGGCCGCCAAGAAGTACGACATCGAGGCGTGGTTCCCCGGGCAGGGACGGTACCGGGAGATCACTTCGACCTCGAACACAACCGACTACCAGGCACGCCGGCTCAAGATCCGGTTCCATGGTGATGAGGGCAACGAGCTGGTGCACACGCTCAATGGCACCGCCATCGCCATGGGCCGCTGGCTGATCGCCATCGTCGAGAACTACCAGCAGCCGGATGGGACGATCCTGGTGCCCGACGTGCTCCGCAAGTACGTCGGCTTCGAGACGATCGGCGCGGTTTGAGCAACGGGTCGGTCTTCACCGACATTGCCGGCAAGTACGACCGGATCAATCGCGTCCTGTCGCTTGGACGCGACCAGGCATGGCGGCGGCGAGTCGTCGACTTCCTGCCCGCCGGCAGGCTGCTCGATCTCGGTGCCGGCACCGGCGCCGCCAACCCGGTTTTCGGTGAAAGGGAGGTCGTCGCACTCGATCCGTCGCGGGCCATGCTGTCGCACAACACTGCCGGCAGGCGCATTGTCGCGGTGGGTGAGAGCCTGCCGTTCGACGATGACGCATTCGATGCAGTGTTCTCTGCCTATGTGGTCCGCAACCTCGATTCGGTTGAGGGCACCGTCGCCGAAGCGGCCCGGGTGTTGCGCCCGGGTGGCCGGCTCGGCATCGTCGGACTGAGCCGTCCCCGCAACCGGTATGCGGCGGTGCTGCACCGCACCGGGTCGTCGCTGCTACTTCCGGTCGTGGGGACCCTCGCCGGCAACCGCGACGAGTACGTCTATCTCAACCGCTCCCTGGACAAGCTGCCGCCGCCCGAGGAGATCTACGCCAGTACACCGCTGCGTCGGGTCGCTCTGTGGCGGATGGGCCAGCTCGGTTTTGTCTACGGCGTTGTCTTGGAGAAGGTGTGATCCCCGGGCCGGACGTTTCTGTGCAGCGGAAACTCGAAGTTGTCCGGGCATTGATGTGTCAATGAGCCGTGCACCCGCCGTCGGGCGCGATGCGTGCGGCGCAGCCGGGGGGTCGACTCCAGCCAGGCTGCCCTGCGGCACCCGGGTACAAACCGCTTAGGGCTGCTTCCTTCCGGACCTGACCCGGTTCACGGCGCCCCGCCGCGCAGGACCCAGCCATCAACATCGACACATCCCGGTGCTAGACCCGCAAACACCCCACCCTCGGGCGGGAATTCAGCCCCGCGTGAGAGGGTTTCGGGTTCAGGGCACCCCTAGCGCCCCACCTAGCACGGCAAGGCGCAATGGTAACCACTTCAGGAACGCTCTGAACAGCCGACGCCTTCGGAGTGCTAACTTCACATGCCCAGGAGGGATCGCATAGTTTGGCCTAGTGCGCGCGCCTGGAAAGCGCGTAAGCGGTTATCCCGCTTCGTGGGTTCAAATCCCACTCCCTCCGCGTTAGAAGCCCAGTACCAGGTGGGCTTCCAGGCGTCGACTCACGCTTCCACCGGGAGGCTTGCCGCTGATTCGCGAGCGGAGCCCAGGCTGAGCCCGACCGAACGTAAGGAGGGGAGGGACGACGACTTCACTTACGGGTTGCCGTGCGCATAGAACGAGAGATATTCGGGAAGGTTCGATCGCCAGTAGCCGAAGCTGTGGGTGCCGTCGCGAACTTCGAGTCGCACGTCGACGCCGAGGTCTGACAGCAGCCGGGCCATTTCCTCTGTGGGCTCGAGGAAGCCCCACTCGTCCTGAGCCCCGACGTCGAGATAGACCGCCAGACCGGTGAGGTTTGCCTTCTCCGCGATCAGGAAGGGGTCGCGAGTGTCGAGTGCTACGTCGGGCGGATACAGCCACGTGAAGTCGCGGTCGCGGATAAGAGCCGGCGAGTGGCCACCGACCCGGGAGAACAACCCGGGGTGGCGGAAGGCCAGATGGATGGCGGCGAAACCGCCCATGGAGATCCCGCCGACATACCGGTCGGCGCGGTCTGTAATCGTCTCGTAGTTGGTGTCGATGTAGTCGATGAGGTCGACGGCGAGGAAATCCTCGTAGTGGTTCCCGTCGTAGTGGACTAAAGGCCCGTTGGGCACTTCGACCAGCGCCGACTCCTCGTTGTTCACCCCGAAGCTGTTGTCGATATCGGGCATCACGATGAGCAGAGGCCGTATCGAGCCGTCTGCGATCAGCTGGTCGGCGACGTCGGATAGCCCGAGGTTGAGCCACATACGGTTGTTCTCTTGTTGGCCGTGGAGCAGGTACACGACAGGGAGAGGGCCGGAATCCGGGTAGCCGGCCGGCGTGTAGATCGTCACCTCCTGATCGTGGCCGAGGGCGGCGCTCGGCACCGATACATCGAGTACCGACCCGAATTGCGGCTGCGATGTCGTTGTCGAAGAACTGGGAAGAGTGGTGGGCGAAGTTGGCTCTGTCGCGGTGGTGGGCGCGCTCGTGGCCGGCGGCTGAGTCGGCGTGGTTGTTGCCGCCTGGCCTGCGGCACATGCCACCACGGCCACCGCAAGCATTGTGGTCGTCAGCTTTGTTCTTATCATGTCGCGATGATTGTCGTGGCTTCACATGCCAGCGCAAGGACCCGACTGTCGCGGTAACGTGGCTTGTCTGATCGAGGAAGCAGCCATCGACTACGAAACACCAATGAAGCGAGCGCTGGTTGAGGCGCGTGCTGCCCAAGAGCACGACGATGTCCCGATTGGTGCCGTTCTCCTCGATGGCGGCGGTGCGGTTGTGGCTGCAGATCACAACCGCCGTGAGGAGCGGTCGGATGCCACCGCCCACGCCGAGATGCTCGTCCTGTCCGCGGCGTCGCAAGCCCGGGGGAACTGGCGGCTGGATGGCCACACCCTCGTCGTCACCCTCGAGCCGTGCCCGATGTGTGCCATGGCGGCAGTGTGGGCTCGGGTACAGCACATCGTGTATGCGGTCGCCGATCTCAAGGGCGGCGGGGTGTGGAGCCTCTACAACATCCCGCAGGACGAGCGACTCAACCATCGCTGCGAGGTCACCGCCGGTGTCTGTGAGATCGAGTCGCGGCAATTGCTCGAGGGTTTCTTTGCAGAGCGCCGCTGATCGCCGTCGTCACCAGCGGGTCGGCGTCGGATGGTTTGCCGTCCTTGCGGTGGTACTCGCTGGTTGCACGTCCGCGAGCGTGCCGACGACGACTTCTGTGGTTTCCACCGTCACCTCGTCGACAACCACGACGGCCTCGACAACGACTGCGGTCGCCGGCACGACCAGTACTCAGACCAGTACCACGGTTCCGGAACGCCAGGCCCATTGGATCACGGTCGCGGGTGATCGATTCGTTGACGCCCGGACAGGCTCAGAGTTCGTCCCCGTTGGCGTGAACCTCCTGATGAAGCTGGGTGGGGGCGGCCCCGACCGCATGTTCGAGGCTTACAACCCCGACTGGGTCGACGAGCAGCTGGACGGGATCGCCGCACTCGATTTCAACACTGTTCGTGTCTTCTTGGACATGTGCATGCAATGCACGTCGACCAGTAGCGGCATTCGTGACGACTACCTGGACCACCTGGCCGATCTGCTCACCCGCATCGAGGCCCATGGGCTCGTCGTATTGCCCACCAGCAACGATGTCCCGGACCCGGGCTACAGCGAACGTCTGCCCTGCTGCGAGCCGTTTGGCGGCTACCGCAACTCCCTGTACCTCACGTCGCAGGGGCACCAGATTGCGTCCCAGTATTGGACCGATCTCATCACCGGTCTAGAGCAACGCGGCGCCCCCACCCACAACATCCTGGGCTGGGAGCTCGCCAACGAGCAGTTCGTGCTTCGTTCGGTCCCGCCGATCTCGCTGTCCGAAGGAACGGTGACAACTGCAGACGGGAAGACATACGACCTCACCGACGACTCCGCCGTTGCCGAGATGGTCACCAGCAACTTGCGCTCGTACATAACCGACGTCGGTGACACCGTCCGGAGTCTGGACCCTGGTGCCCTTGTCACCATGGGCTTCTTCTCTTCCGACCAGCCTGATGCCGGCCGGATTGCCAACGACGACAGATGGGTCGTCCCCGACGACATCCTTGCCGAGTCCACGCTCGATTTTGTCGACCTGCATGCCTATCCCGGCTTCGGGGGCAGATGGGATGCCATCGGTGCCGCGTTCGGCCTTACCGGCAAGACGTCCGACTTCCCCGTCATCCTCGGCGAGTTCGGCGCCTTCGAGGAGGCCTACCCGGACGCGGAGGATGGAGCGGCCGCGATGGCACGGTGGCAAGCAGCATCGTGTGACCACGGGTTCAGCGGCTGGCTGCTCTGGTTCTGGGGAGCGGACAAAGATGACGAGGTGATTCCCGTCGAGACCAACGACGCCGCCATCGCCCGGGCAATCTCGCCGCAGATCCGACCCGACCCCTGCGACGCAGGACCGTACGAGAGCAGCAACTTCGCACTGGACCGCCCGGTCACGGCTTCGGCCCAGGAGAACGAGGAATACGGGGTGGCGAACCTCGTCGATGGCAGCGACGCGACGTGGTGGAGCGCAGGCGCCGAGCCACCGCAGTGGGCAGAGGTGGATCTGGAGCAAGATCGCACCGTTGCCAGAGCGGAGATCCTGATCGGGCATGTCTCTCCACCGGGTCCGCAGACACATCGCATTTGGGTGCGCGGTGCCGATGAGGACGGCCCGGGGACTCTCGCCGGGGAGGTAACGGCTGATGCGAAGAGCGGTGATGTGCTGGTCGTCGACTTCGACCCGATCCCCGGTGTGCGGTACGTGCGGGTGGAGACGGTATCCGCCGACGGCTGGGTGATTCTCCACGAGTTGCGGGTGTTCGGGCCGGAAGACTGAAGACGTCGTTGCGAGCGACCGATGACAGTGCCGCGGGACTGGTTACAATCTCGCCGGTTGGCGACTCGATCGCCACGAGGAGAGATGGCCGAGCGGACGAAGGCGACGGTCTCGAAAACCGTTGAATCCTGTTTGGGGTTCCGTGGGTTCAAATCCCACTCTCTCCGCTCTCCTTCCCCCAGCCGAGCCGGGGGAAGGTACCCGGTGGCGCAGCCGCTAGGTGGTTCCGATCTGGGGGAAGCGCTCCACAGCTCATGGAGGGATGGCCGAGCGGACGAAGGCGACGGTCTTGAAAACCGTTGAGGTAATACCTCCGTGGGTTCGAATCCCACTCCCTCCGCTCAGCGAAAAGCTCTGCTACACAGGGCTTTTCACTGCATGCGGGTCGATCGTTAGCACCGCACCAGCAGGCCCGAATGGCGCGCGGGGCGCGGTCGGGGCAGCTCCGAACCCTGCATCCGGGGGGCCTATCGACGTATGACAATTCGTGATACCATGCCCGGCATGGCTCGAGCAATATCTGTACGACTCGACGATGAAGCGCTTCACGCTCTAGGCCAGCTCGAAGCGGCTGGCATGACCCGTTCCGAAGCGATCCGGGCGGCATTGGTTGAGGCTGCGTCGCGACGCCGCGAAAAACAGGCGCTGGCAGCGGAAGCTGCCGCTCTCGAAGCCGACGAAGATGACCGGGCCGAGATGGCGGCAGTGGCCGACCTCATGGAGAGCCTCCGTGCAGCGGGGTGACATCTTTGACCTGCGGCTCCCTAAGGGAGTCGGTCATGAACAGCGCGGGAAGCTCTTTGGCGTTGTGGTGCAATCGGATGCGTTTCTTCCGCGGTCGGTGGTTTTGGTTGCCCCGACTTCCGCGAGCGCCAAGGCAGCATCGTTCCGGCCTGAGATCGAGATCGAAGGCTCATCGACCCGGGTTCTTGTTGAACAAGTCGGCGGAGTCGATATCAACCGGCTCGGAGACTTAGCCGGTCACCTCACTTCGGAAGAACAATGGGGTATCGACAACGCTCTGCTAACGGTTCTCGGACTGACCTAGCCGAGCCGACCACCAAGTCCCGGGCGGAAACGAGTTGGTGTCGAGTTCCCTGCATCAACAAGCTACAGCAACAACTGAACCGGTGCGAGCGGTATCAGCCCGGGGACCGGTCCTCGTCAACAACCGACACGATCACAAGACGTGCTGTCGACATCGACCCACCAAAGCAGCCGACCGATGTTTCCTATGTCTCGCGACATGCCGTTCCCATCTCCTGAAACAGAGCACCACTCCGTCCGTAGTAGAAGCCCAGCATCAGCTGGGCTTCTACTGGTCTTCGGTTGATGGGATAGAGAATGGCGGTCGCCGGTCTGGCTTGTGATTCTGCGTCCTTGGCGCCGGTCCTCAGTCGCCGCTCTGTAGGGCGTGGAGGTCTGCCACGACGCGATTCGAGAGTTCGGTGACCGTCTGATAGGCCCGGTCTGCACCTGCGTTGTCGCCTGAGGTCTTTGCGGTGATGACCGCATGGATCTGCTCGTGGAGGGATTGATGGTTCTGCTCCAGCGACTTCATCTCAGGTCGATTGCCGTAAGTCTTGATACCCATGCTGTAGAGCCATAGTCCCAACTCGCAGTCGGTGTGGGAGGCGACATCCTCTCGGTGGAGCTCTTCTGTGCCCCGCAGGTAGTCACGGATTCGTGCCTTCCATGCCTGGTGAGCGGATATTGCTGCAGCGAAGTCCAG
>Ga0307417_10001052_pt1 | contig 11364 bp, 9 predicted proteins | sample SalMarWE160210MG_2_FD_202514 | JGI IMG/M metagenome (GOLD analysis project Ga0307417, IMG submission 202514) | Salt marsh sediment microbial communities from the Plum Island Ecosystem LTER, Massachusetts, United States - WE1602-10 | ecosystem: Environmental > Aquatic > Marine > Intertidal zone >...
GCCAACCAGCTGATCCGGCAGGTTTTTCATGAATTCAATGCCAGGATCATTCCGCAGGTGATATGGAGTTACCGGCTGGTATTCTGTGTGATGGCACTGGGTTATTTCACCCACTGGATTCCGGGCCGCTGGAAGCTCGATCTGTTGAATCGTTTTATAAGGACTCCCCTCTGGGCCAAGGTGCTGATCACGGTTGTGGTGATCTTCATCATATACCAGTCCTGGTCGGCCGGCCTGCAGCCTTTTATCTATTTCCAGTTCTAAGCCCCGCTTCCTACTTGGAGATGGGCATGGCAAAGCTGATCACGTCATTTCCGGTGATCTCCTTTTCGCAGAGAATGATCAGCCGTTCAAGCACGTTGCGGAACTCACGGATATTCCCTGTCCAGTTGATTTTCTGAAGCTCCTTGATGGCATCGTCACTAATCACTTTGGGAGATGTGCCGTACTCTTCGGCGATTACCCGGTTAAAATGATCGGCCAGCAGAGGGATATCCTCCAGCCGTTCGTTGAGCGAAGGTACCTGGATCAATATGACACTGAGCCTGTGGTAGAGGTCCTCCCTGAATGTTTTTTTCTCGATTTCAGTTTTCAGGTTCTTATTGGTGGCAGCCACTACCCTGACATTTACATTGATATCCTTATCGGAACCAACCCTTGTAATCCTGTTCTCCTGCAGGGCCCTCAGCACTTTGGCCTGCGCAGAGAGGCTCATGTCTCCGATCTCATCCAGAAAAATGGTACCGCCATCGGCCTGTTCAAACTTTCCTTTTCGTTGTTTGATGGCCGAGGTAAAGGCTCCTTTTTCATGGCCAAACAGTTCACTTTCGATCAGTTCAGATGGAATGGCGGCGCAGTTCACTTCAATAAAGGGAGCGGCTGCACGGTTACTTTTCTCATGCAGCGAACGGGCCACCAGCTCTTTGCCCGTACCATTGGAACCTGTGATCAGGACCCTGGCATCTGTGGGGGCTACCTTGTCGATGATGTCCCTTACCTTTTGAATCGCCACGGATTCGCCCACCATCTCGTTCCCTTTACTGGCTTTCCGTTTCAGCACTTTTGTCTCTGTGATCAGTGTTGATTTATCCAGTGCATTACGGATGGTGATCAACAACCTGTTCAGATCAAGTGGTTTTTCAATAAAATCATACGCACCCTTCTTGATCGCTTCTACGGCATTATCGATGTTCCCATGGCCCGATATCATAATCACCTGGGCCTCTCCCTCCTCTTCGAAGATCTTCTCCAGCACTTCCAGTCCGTCCATTTCGGGCATCTTGATATCACATAACACAATATCATAATTCCCATTCCTGTATTTTTCCAGTCCCTCCGCCCCGTGTTCGGCCAGATCTACCTTGAATTTTTCATATTCAAGGATCTCTTTCAGGGTACTGCGGATGCTTTTTTCGTCGTCAATAACCAGGATATTTTCCATATTTAGCAATTTCGTTTCAGAGCCCCACAAGTTCGGAGATAACTCCCTCTTTCAGTGCAAATTCTGAATGGTAAAGATACCTGATATGACAGGCATGTATTACAAAATTAACAAAAATCGAAGCGGCCACAATCATCTCCACCCGGACCGGCTCCATGCCAGGCATATTCCTGCGTTGTTCTGCATTGGAGAGCAGCAGCAGGTTGTGGAGCTTGTTATATTCCGTCATTGGGATCTCTCTTCCGTGCTTCTGATCGGGTTCCAGTCCCAGGCGGTGACTGATCAATTCATGGAAAGTGTCAAAGGATCCAGAGGCCCCGATCAGGGTATGTGGCCTTGTCCTTCTCACCGCATCCAGAAGCGGGGCCAGGCCATCCATAAAATAGGACTCCAGCGCCCTTATCTCTTCAGCTCTCATGGGATCAGAAAGGGTGAACAGTTCCAGCACCCTGGCCATCCCAAATTCGAAACTCTGCTTCCAGACCACCCCGAACCTGTTGCAAATGATGAACTCGTTACTTCCCCCGCCTATATCGAGGATCAACACATTGCTTTCATCCATGGGGAAAATCTGGCGCACACCCTTGTAAATAAGTTCGGCTTCCCTGTCGCCCGGTATAATCCTGACCCTGAAGCCGAATTTATGGTAAACCTCCTCTGCAAATTTCTCACCATTCTCGGCATTTCTTATGGCCGAAGTGGCAAAGGCACGGATTTCGTCCACATGAAAGCGGTCAATGGTCTCCATGTGGTTCTGAAGGGCCACGAAACCTCTTTCAATGGCATCCGGGGTAATGCGGTTTGCCTGGATCCCTCCCTTTCCCAGTTTCACCGGTTGCTTACTGGTGTGAAGGATATGGAAGCTGCGATCCTTCCGTTCAACAATCAGAAGATTAAATGTATTGGTTCCGAAGTCCAGGACTGCAGTAATCATGAGCTATACCTTAGCCATTTCCAGATCTCTTTATAACTGTTCTTTTTGCCGTACATCAGGATCCCTGTTCGGTATACCTTGCCTGCCACCCAGGTCATGCCCAGAAATGTGGCCACCAGAAGCGAACCCGACACGGCAACCTGCCACCAGGGAACGCCGAAAGGGATCCGTACCATCATGACCACCGGAGATGTGAAGGGGATGATACTGAACCAGAACGACAATCCATTATCCGGGTTATTAATGGCGCTGATCATCACATAGATACCCAGGATAAGCGGGAGGATGACCGGGAAAATCAATTGTTGTGTATCGGTCTCGTTGTCAACAGCAGATCCGATCACCGCAAACATGGCGGCATAAAGCAGGTATCCGAATATAAAATAGAAGAGGAAGGAGCCGATCATCACCCCGGCGTTGATGGTCTTCAACGAACCAAAGATCTCCTGCACCACTTCCGATTTATCGTCCGGTTCTGTCTGGGTCAAACTCTGGAACTGATCCTGACCGGCTGTGCCCTTTTCAAACAGGTCAGAAGAGATCACCTGTTCGGTAGGTGTCCTGTTCAGTTCCGGGAAAAAGGCCGCTTTGAGTCCGGTAACCAGCATGAACGACAGCACCATCCATATCAGGAACTGGGTCAGACCGGTAAGACCCACACCTATGATCTTGCCCATCATCAACTGGAACGGCTTCACCGAGCTTACAATCACTTCGATGATACGGCTCACCTTCTCCTCGATTACGCCGCGCATGACCTGGGAACCGAAGAAGAAAATAAAGAAGAAGACCATCATTCCCCCCAGGTACCCGACACCCATCACCACACCGGTGTTGCTCTCCTGGGTCTTTCCGTCCTTGGTCCACTTGATATTCCGGACATTGATACTGGTCTTCACCTCGGCAAGGATCTTTTCTATGTCAGCGATATTCTGTTTTTCCAGTTTCAGATGTTCTATCTCAGTATCCATGGAGCGTTCCAGGTATTGGGATACCTCCAGGGAGACCTGCTTTGTGGAGTAGATCAGTGACGTTTCCGATGACAGGATATTTGAAGGGATAAACAGCACGCCGTAATAATCCGACTCTTCAAAAGTATCTCTGAATGTTTCAATGGGGACGCCTTCAACGACCTGGAACCTCAGGGTCTTGGTCCCCGGGAGAACAAAGACAGGACCGTTCTGTCCATATTCGGTAAACAGTTTGGATTCGTCGATCACAGCAAGTGTCTTCACCTCCTTGTCCTCCATGGTGGCAAAGTACATGGGGATCAAAATATAGGCTGCAAAGATCAGTGGTCCCAGCACGGACATGATAATAAATGACTTTTTCCGGATCCGGGTCAGGTACTCCCTCTGAATGATCAGGCTGATTTTATTCATGGTCAGCTCCCTTCTTTTTAACTGTGGCGTTGACCACCTGGATAAATATATCGTTCATTCCCGGCAGGATCTCCTGGAAGGATTTGATCTCGGTGATCTCCAAAAGGTTGCGGATCAGGTCGCCTGATCCTTCATCCTCATTCTTAATGCGTATGGTGGCTCTGCGGCCCATTCCGTTCTCCTCCACACCCAGCAGCTCAAAACGGGGATTCAGGCCGCTGGCCAACCGCTCATCGCTGCCTGAGAAAGTGACCTGGTACTTATTGGCCCGGTACCGCTCCCTGATCTCTGAGATCTCCCCCTGCAGCACTGTCTCCGATTCATTGATCAGTGTGATATGGTCACACAGCTCCTCAACGGATGCCATATTATGGGTGGAGAAGATGATCGTGGCCCCGTTCTCTTTCATTTGAAGGATCTCCCGTTTCAGCAGGTTCACATTGATCGGGTCGAATCCACTGAAGGGCTCGTCGAAGATCAGGAGCCTGGGTTCATGGAGTACAGTGGTGATAAACTGTACCTTCTGGGCCATTCCTTTGGAGAGCTCTTCCACCTTCTTGTTCCACCAGGCTTCAATCTCAAATTTATGGAACCAGATTTTCAGCCGTTTCATGGCCTCCTGCCTGGAGAGCCCTTTTAGCTGGGCCAGGTAGAGTGCCTGTTCCCCGACCTTCATCTTTTTATATAATCCACGCTCCTCGGGCAGGTAACCGATCATGGACCGGTGCTCCTGGCCTATAGGGGACCCGTTGTACAGTATGGCCCCCTCGTCGGGGGCAGTGATCTGGTTGATAATGCGCAGCAGTGTTGTCTTTCCGGCCCCGTTGGGTCCCAGTAAGCCATAGATGCTGCCTTCAGGAACTTCCAGGGAGACATGGTTCAGGGCCCTGTGTCCACTAAAGTCTTTGACAACCTCACTGGCAGTAATGATGCTCATTCAAATAAATTTTTCATACGGTTGAAGAACCCGTGTTCTGATTTATCGGGTTGAGGGGTAAAGGTATCCGATTGTTCCATTTTTTCAAATAGCTTTTTCTCTTCTTTATCCAGTGTTTTGGGGATCCATACATTGATCTGTACCAGCAGATCACCCTTTCCGTATCCGTTCACCTCCGGTATGCCCTTGCCCCTGAGCCGTAACACCCTTCCCGGCTGGGTTCCGGATTCAATCTTGATCTTGGCACGCCCGTCCACGGTGGGGATCTCCACGGTAGTACCCAGTGTGGCCTGCGGTATGCTCAGGTAGAGGTTGTAGATCAAATCGCTTCCTTCCCTGGTGAGTTCAGGATGAGGTTCTTCATGTATGATGACAAGCAGGTCGCCATTGACTCCTCCATGACGGGCAGCATTGCCTTTCCCGCTCATCTTTACCTGCATGCCTTCAGCCACTCCCGCAGGAATATTGATCTTGATCACCTCCTCCTTCTTAACGATTCCTTCCCCGTAGCACGTATCACATTTTTCAGTGATAATGGTCCCTTCACCGTGACAGGTCGGACATGTTGTAGCGGTCTGCATCTGTCCCAGGAATGTATTGGTAACACGTGTCACCTGGCCCCTGCCGTTACAGGTATGACACGTATCTTTGGAAGTTCCGTGTTTGGCTCCCGATCCCCCGCATGCATCACAGGGGACATATTTTTTCACTTTGATCTTTTTCTCGACACCATTGGCCACTTCCTTCAGGCTCAGCTTGACCTTTACACGCAGGTTGGATCCTTTCGCGACCCCTCCACCTCTGGTGCCTCCCCCGCCGAATCCGCCGAAACCACCAAAACCGCCGAATCCCCCAAAAATATCACCGAACTGCGAGAATATATCCTCCATGGTCATGTGGCCATGGAACCCTCCGGCTCCACCATTTTCAAATGCCGCATGGCCAAACTGGTCATACTTCTGCCTTTTCTGGGGATCAGAGAGAACCTCATAGGCTTCTGCTGCCTCCTTGAATTTCTCTTCGGCCTGTTTATCTCCAGGATTTTTGTCCGGATGGTATTTCAGTGCCTGTTGCCTGTAAGCCTTTTTAATCTCATCCTGGGCAGCACTCTTGGATACGCCTAATATTTCGTAAAAGTCTCTTTTTGCCATATTATTCCCCTATAACCACCTTAGAAAATCTCAGGACCCTGTCGTTCAGATAATACCCCTTTTGAATCACATCGACCACTTTACCCTTCAGTTTTTTGGAGGGTGCGGGGATCTGGGTAACCGCTTCATGCAGATCAGTGTCAAACTCCTTGTGGAAAGCTTCAATTTCCTTGACACCCTGCTGGGAAAGGAATCCATGAAATTTACCTGAGATCAGTTTAAATCCCTCTTTAACAGCTGCAATATCCTGGGCCTCATCCACCGATTGTATGGCCCGGTCAAAATCATCAACCACCGGGAGAATGGCTTCCAGCAGATTTTCGTTGGCGCTTTTCTGCAGGTCGATCTTCTCTTTCAGTGTCCTCTTCCTGAAGTTGTCAAATTCGGCAGAGAGCCGCAGGTACCGGTCCTGCAATTCTGCCAGTTTTTCCTCTGCTGTGGGCTCTTTTTTTGACTCCTCTACCACTTCCTCGTCTTCTTCATCAGCTGTTACGTCCTGATCCTCCAGTTCCTGAACCTCTTCAGGTTGCAGGGTTTCTTCATTTTCAATTTTCTTATTCTGCTGATTGTCAGCTTCTTCCGACTTCTTTACCATATTTCTTAATGCTATTACAGTTCAATGATTTGATCCAGTTAGGTCAAATATTGAGCCAATCAATGATGGTTGACATAATGTCAGTAATAACAGGGACCATCTTCATATTCTGGAAAAGCAGGGTGACAGGGATCAACGGGGAACCAGGAAAAGGTATCCTTTGCCTTTCAGGGTTTGTATGCGGATACCCGGGTCATGTTTGAAATAATCCCTGATCTTACGGATATAGACATCCAGGTTGCGGGAGTTAAAAAACGAGTCGTCGCCCCAGACCCCCATTAAAAGCTGTTTTCGGTCGATGACCCTGTTCGCGCATGAAGCAAGCATGGTGAGTATCTCGCTGTCGCGTTGCGAAAGTTGAATGACACCTTCCGGGGAGACAAGTTCGTAACGGGGGGGATAGTAGGTATATTTTCCCAGTTCGATCCGCTCTTCCTGGAGTGCCTGTCCTTTATTGTTGCCATTGATCAGCATCAGCTGATTCTCAATGCGTACGATCAGCTCCTCCATGCTGAAGGGTTTCCTGATATAATCGGTCCCACCGGATTCAAATCCTTTCACGAGATCGGTTGTTTCCGTTTTAGCGGTTAGAAAAATGACGGGGAGATTGGGTTTCAGGGTTTTAATCTGATGGCACAGATCATAGCCGTCCACATGTGGCAGCATAATATCCAGTATACAGATGTCGGGATCATATGATCCATAAAGATGTTTCATAACCTGTGCCCCATCCAACTCCCACATTACTTCATATCCCTGCTTTTCAAGGGTTTCCTTTACAATTTTCCCCAGGTGCTTCTCATCCTCTATGTATAGTATCCTGGACTTCATTCTGATCTCCCCGGAAAATGAAGTGTAAAGAGTGCACCGCCCTCTGAATGGTCTGACAGGGAGATGGATCCGCCATGACGGGCCATCACCAGTGAGGCAAAATTCAGTCCCAGACCGTACCCTTTCACATTATGTTTGTTGTCCGCCGGCACACGGAAAAACTTTTCAAAGACCTGGTCCCTGTACTCCCCCGGAATTCCTTCACCCCAATCCTTCACCGAAAGTGTTGCCCCGGATCCGTTGCAACTGATGAGGATCTCTATCTTTGGCCTCTCTCCTCCATATTTCAGGCTGTTGTCTATCAGATTCATGATCACACCCTCCATATAGACCGGGTCTGCATCGACCACACAGTCCGCCCCGTTGCCGGATATGTCGATCTCTGCCCCGGCATCCCTGATCGATAGGTCCATGGTCCGGAGAACCTTCTGTAACATGGCACCCAGTTCGCATGGCTCTTTGTGCAGGACCAGCAAAGGATTCCTCAGCATATCAGATTGGAGCACCTTGCCTACCAGTTTCTCCAGCCGCTCCAGTTCACTGGAAGCTATATCCAGGTACTCATCCGATTTCCCGGGATCTTTATTCAGATCATATGTGCGCAGTGCCTCCAGGGCTATCTTTACGGTGGAAACGGGTGTCTTCAGTTCATGACTGATGTTGCCGATGAAGTCGTCGCGCAACCTGTGCAGGGCCTCCTGTTTTTTAAGGCTGCTCCGGGCGACCAGAATGGCTGATAAGGAGAGTAACAGGAGGGTAAGACCAAAAAGGATCTGAGGCAGGACAGAGAGGATCAGCGTCCCTCCTACCTGTTCGGCCCTGATAACAGGCAGATGAGTGGCAGGTCCGCCGTTTACCAGTATTCCGGATCTCCCGGGAATTGCCTTTGGGCTTTGCCCCGCACCAGCCCAATCCAGTGAAAATTTCCAGGCATTTTCATCCAGGACCATCCCCATCTGCTCCATGATGGCAGCAGAATCGTTCATGCGGGCCAGCACATGAATGCCGGTATCACCACTGAAGAGCGCATTATTCTGATCGATGAAGATCTTGATTCCCCGCACCATCCTTTCCTCATTATCAATCCCGGCAGAGATATGCGAGTTCCACACGGCGGTGTGATTAATCATTACATCACTGTCCCGGATAGTAAAACTGTTTTTATCATCTTCCCCTCTGGTTACCAACCGGTTAATCAATATCGTGCTGTCACTTGAGTCAACCACTGTTCCAGGGCCCGGGAAATTCTCCAGGTTCAGGCTGATGATCATAGAATCGTTGAGCGAAGGTATGATCAGCGTCTCCAGCAACATTGAATCCAGCAATTGATCCTGTACCTGAAGGTACTCATGGTTCAACCTGTCGCGGAGCCTGGACTTCTCCTCGTGATATTGTCCCATCAGCCAGTAGATCACAAAACCGGCCAGCAGCAGCTGGCTGCTGATCATCAGGATGGTCATCCACCGGTAACGGTTCTGCTTCGAAATCATCACCTTACAAATATAGGTGTTCACCGGATTCAACTCCTTATCCATTAACCTTAATTAACCTTAATTCATATGGTGTTAACCATGTTCCAGGTGTTGGATCACTATTTTTGAAAGAAAAACATGACCATGAAAAAACAGATCGTTATTCCACTATTCATGCTCTGTGCCGCTCTTGCGAATGCACAAAAACCCGACAACGGCTTCCTGCTCTCCGGATCGGTAATCTACCAGCAAATAGCAAAACTCAACATTAAGCTGGAGGGAGACGGGGCAGCGTTTGCAGATGCACTCCCAAAGGAACAGAAATCTGAAAAGATCCTGCACTTTTCGGAGAAGGAATCACTGTATGAAAACTACGACACCGGGGAAACAGATGATCCAATGCCCGCGGAACAGGGCGGGGTCATGATTAAGATGTCCCAGCCGGATAACAGGACCTTCAGCGACCTGGTCAATCATAAAGTGATCGAGCAGAAGGAATTTATGTCGCGGCTCTTCCTTGTTGAATCTGAAATGCCGTCGGAAAAGTGGAAATTAACAGGAAATCAGAAGCGCATCCTCGAATATCCCTGCCAGGAGGCTGTCAGAGAAGAGGACAGCATGCAGGTGGTGGTATGGTTCACTCCCACAATTCCGGTACCCGCAGGTCCGGGAGAATATGTTGGATTGCCCGGACTGGTCCTTGCAGTGGAGTCGCATGATGGGGACCGTACACTGGAGGCTGTCAGTGTGGATCTGAAACCTCTTGACAAAGCAATGTTAAAGCCTCCCACAAAGGGAAAAAAAGTCACAGTGGAAGCGTATGAAGCCATGGTAGCTGAAAAGCTGGAGGAGATGGGAGTGGAACATGGTGAACAGGGTGGAAATGCAACGTGGGTCATTGAGATCAAACAATAAAAGCGTGCGGCTCCTTACAGGTCTCATACTGGTTCTCTCAGTTACACAGCTCTCCGCACAGACCTATTCACTTAGGGGAAGGCTGTATGATGACAGGGCTGAACCGTTGGCTTCCGGAACGGTGGTCCTGTTGAATCCGGTTGATTCAACCATGGAGTTTTTTGGGATAACCAACAACCAGGGTGGGTTCGAGATCAGGAACATCAAAGAGGGGAATTACCTGCTTCAGGCATCCTACATTGGGTTTCGGACCTTTTACAACCACCTGGATTTTCCACGTGCCGGCGGACCCGATGTGGGGGATATTGTCATGCAGCCCCTGCCGGTGGACCTGGCCGGAGCCGAAGTGGTGGGTGAGGCTGTTCCCTTGCAGATTCATGGAGATACGGTCATATACAATGCGGCTGCCTTTAAGACCAGGCCAGATGCTTCAACGGAAGAGTTACTGAAGAAATTGCCGGGGGTGGAGGTGGACCGTGCAGGGAATATCAGGGCCCTTGGAGAGGATGTGAACAGGCTCTTTGTGGATGGGAAGGAGTTTTTTGGCAGTGACCCGACTGTGGCCACACGCAATATTCCGGCGGATGCCATTAACAGGGTGCAGGTCTACGATAAAAAATCGGACGAAGCCGAGTTTACTGGCATCGATGACGGAACCCGTAACAAGACAGTGAACCTGCAGTTGAAGGAGGACAGGAAGAAGGGCGTTTTCGGGGACCTTCTGGGGGGATACGGCAACGATCAGCATTACAAGGCCAGTGCCAAAGCGTACCGTTTTACGGACAAATACCAGCTGGCCATGCTGGGAATGATCAATAATGTGAATGAATATGGCTTTTCATTCAATGATTACCTGGATTTTAAGGGGGGCCTCTCCGCCCTCACCATGGGACACGGTTCTGCGAAAATCTCCCTTGGTGGGGAGAGTGATTTTCCGGTTAATTTTGGTGAACCCGTTGAGGGCCTGGCCACCTCGGGGGCAGGGGGACTCAACTTCTCCCATTCGACCGATCAGAACAACCGTACCTATTTCAGTTACCTGGTCAACGGCAGCGACAGGAAGCTTGAGCGTTCCAGCTACCAGGAACGATACACCGAAGAGGGATCCTTTACCACCACCGACCGCTCTGCTCAAAAGAGCAGCGATATGGCACACCGTTTCAACTTTGGATTCAGAAAAAGGATCGATTCCACACATAACTTCATCTTTAACGGAAATGCCGCATTGATCTATAACGATCTGAACAGTCATTCAGAAAGTGAAAACCTGGAAGGGGAGGAGCCGGTAAGCAGTCTTCGGAGCGAGAGAGCGGAGGGAGCGGACAGGTTCAGCAGCGATATGGGGGCCACCTATTTCCGGATGACAGGGAAGAACAGGTCGGTTTTCAAAGCCACGGTCACGGGTGAGTTTGCAAAAAGCCTGGAGCAAATCAGGGTCAATAATGAGACCACCTTCCGTACCGGTTCCGGTCCGGTGACCTTCAGCCAGTATCAGGACAACCTCACCAACAGAGCCGGTATCAGCCTGACCACTGCCTATTCTCAGAGGATCGCAAAAGGGCTTTATCTTGATCCGGTGATCAGGATGGGGGGCATTTTTGAGTCACTCGATACAGAACAGGGACTTATTAACAACGAAAAAGTGCCTGTGGATACGTTGAGTCCATTGTTCAGCAGCCGGTACAGCAGCCTGGAACCCGGTGTGA
>Ga0307417_10001055_pt1 | contig 11353 bp, 11 predicted proteins | sample SalMarWE160210MG_2_FD_202514 | JGI IMG/M metagenome (GOLD analysis project Ga0307417, IMG submission 202514) | Salt marsh sediment microbial communities from the Plum Island Ecosystem LTER, Massachusetts, United States - WE1602-10 | ecosystem: Environmental > Aquatic > Marine > Intertidal zone...
TCGACCATTACACCTACCAGTTCGCCCGCAAGGCGGAGCAGGAAGGCCTGGCCGTGATCGACGATCCCACCTCGATCCTACGCTGCACGAACAAGGTCTTCCTGCACGAGCTGCTGATCCGCCAGGGCATTCCCACGCCGCGCAGCGAGGCGGTGAACCGACTCGACTTCAACGACGAGATGCTCCCGCGGCTGGAGCACCGCCTCGGCTATCCCATCGTGCTGAAGATTCCCGACGGCTCCTTCTCGCGCGGCATCCGCAAGGCGGAGAACCGGAAGCAGCTGATCGAATACGGCGCCGAGCTGCTGAAGCATTCGCGCCTGATCCTCGCCCAGGAATTCGTCTACACGACCTTCGACTGGCGGGTCGGCGTGCTCAACGGCGAGCCGCTGTACGTGTGCCAGTACGAGATGTCGCACAAGCACTGGCAGATCGTGAAACACCGCGCCGACGGCAGTTACCAGGAGGGCGGGCACAAATCCTTCACCGTCGAGAATGCTCCGAAGGAGCTGGTCGAAGTCGCGACGCGCGCCGCGGCGTTGATGGGTGACGGGCTCTACGGCGTGGACGTGAAGCAAACCGACCGCGGCTTCCTGGTCATCGAGGTCAACGACAACCCGAATATCGACCACGGGGTGGAGGATCAGATCCTTCAGGACAAGCTGTACACCCGGATCCTGGAGGACTTCATCCGCCGCATCGACACGGCGAGCTAACCTTCGGAAAGCAGCCCGTCCCGCGCCTGCCGCAATACCTCGCGGCCGCGCGCGAGGATCATGCCGCGCCATTCCGGCGTGTCGGGAAAGAAATGCCGCTTGAGCGCGGTCTTCGCCGCCTGCGTCTCGGGCATCTGCCAGTCGGGCGGCCCGTCCCGGTGCATCATGTGGTCGGCGCGCAGGTACTGGAACAGCTCTTCCAGCGGATAGGTGCCGTATTCGAGCGTCACGAAGGTGACGGCCGGACCGAGCGCCTGCTGCCAGCAATAATCGAGCAGGCCGGTCTTCGGCACCGAGCTCGAGGTCCCGAGCGCCGGCTCCGTCATCGATTCGCCATACCACCGCCTGCCGCGCGCCGTCTCGGGGCTGCCCGCCGGATGGTCGCAGATGATCTCTCCATAGCCGAAGGGGCCGAGCCCGGTATGCAGATCGACCACCGCGACGACGGACCGGCGCAACAGATCGTAATCGCGAATCACGGTTTCGATTGTCCGCCGCGACCAGGTCGGCCCCACCCCGCCGTAAAAAAGGCCGTCCGGATGCGTGTACTGGCCCGAGGTGACCGCCATCTCCAGCGCCTGCTGGCCGTACTTGGCGCCGTAGGCCCGGATCGCCGCGTCGGCCCGCTCGACGATGTCCGGGGCCAGGCTTTTCGGCAGCAGCGCGTCGGCCAGCGCCTCATAACCGGGATTCGCCGGCAAGGGCCGGGTGAAATCGACGAAGTTGCGGTTGAGGTCGACGCCGTCCTCGTTCACCCGCCGGACCCACGCGAAACCGTGCGGATTGAGCGCGTGCAGGTGCAGCGCCGCGAAACCCGCAGGCAACGGCTTTCGTCCCTGCGCCGACACCCAGTCGACTTGAATTGCCGAGCCGCAGAAGCCCTCGACTCCATGCGTCGCGGAGCTGGTGACCAGCACCCTGTCCGCATCCGTCGGCCCGAACCAGGCGGCATCGAGGGCAAGCGCCTCGCCCTCCGGCCCGTGACATGGATTTTCGTAGGCCCGGACGCCGACAACCGCCGCCGCGCAAGCATCGAGAAAGCGCAGGCGCGCCTCCGCGTAGCTGCGACTGAAGGGAAAAGGCGTCTCGGCGGTTGTCATGGCGCCGGATATTGCCCGAAAACGAGGCAGCGCGGTAGCGCCGATTGCGCGCGCTCGCCCTGCCCTCGCGCACCCGGCAATGGCGAACGCGGGCCGATCGAAAGCCTTCGCAGCGTTCGTAAAACGAAATTCAACCGGTAGACAGTCCGGATGCGCTTCCATAGAGTTCCGGCCTCACGAAGAGTTTCGATACCATGGCGTCAACCAGCTCCAACAATGCAGCGCTCGCGTTTTTCCGCCGGGAAAGCGCGACATTCGCCTGCGCCGCAACCGCCGCGCTGGTGTACCTCGTCGGAGCGGAATGGTTCGAGGGCCTCGAGACCGCGCCGTTCCGGGCGGTCGGCCTGTTCATCTGGATATTCTCCATCATGCTGTGGTCGAGCTTTGCGGTGGTCCGGCATGCGGACGGACTGGCCGAAATCCTGGGCGAACCCTACGGCACGCTGATACTCACGCTCTCGGTCATCACGATCGAGGTCGCCGTCATCGCCGCGATGATGTTGCACGGCACGGAAAACCCGACGCTGGCGCGCGATACCATGCTCGCCGTCCTGATGATCGTGCTGAACGGCATGATCGGGCTTTCCCTGCTTATGGGCGGGCTGCGTCATGGCGAGCAGGACTTCAACCTGCAGGGCGCGCGGTCATTCGTTTCGGTGCTCGTGACGCTCGCGACCCTGGCGCTGATCCTGCCGGATTTCACCAAGTCGACGCCCGATGGCAGCCTGACGCCTGGACAGTCGGCATTCTTCGTCACGATCACGATCCTGCTCTATCTGACCTTTCTGGCGATCCAGACCGTCCGTCACCGGGGATTTTTCGTCCAGCCCGAGCTGTCCCTGGAATTGGCCAAGACACTGCCGGACCATGATGACGGGCACCAGGAGACACCGTCCTCGATCGGGCGCCATGTGCTTTTTCTGGCCATCACGCTGGTCTGTATCGTGCTGCTGTCGAAAAAGCTGGCCATCCTGTCCGAGTACGGCATGGATACGCTGCATGCGCCGGACGCGCTCGGCGGCATCCTGGTCGCCATTCTCGTGCTGGCGCCGGAGGGGCTGGCTGCGCTGCACGCCGCGTCGCAGAACAGGCTGCAGCGTTCCGTGAACATCTGCCTCGGATCGGCCCTCGCCACGATCGGCCTCACCGTACCGGCGGTGCTGTCCATCGGTCTGATAAAGAAAACCCATATCGTCCTCGGCCTCGATTTTTCGCACCTGGTGCTGCTCGCTCTGACCTTGCTTCTCAGCGTCGTCACCTTCGGCGGCGGTCGCACGAACATGTTGCAGGGCGCGGTGCATCTCGTCGTGTTCATGGTTTATCTGCTGCTCGTCTTCAGCCCGTAATGCCAACGGCCGCGCCGTCGACAGCCCGATGACCCGCTACAAATACCCGTATGACCGCTACAACCGGTTCCAGGTGCTCCGGGTCAATCTCGGGACAATCGTCTCGGTCCTGTTCCTGTCGCGGCACGTGCTCACCTTCCTCGTCCTCGGGATCGCGTTGAGCCGCGCGCCCGCCGCCGGCAAGGACGCGTTCAGCGGGATATTGGAACCGGTTTACATGCTGGCGGACGTCCCGGCCCTTCTGGTCTTTCTGGCGATGCTCGCGCGGCATCCCAAGACCGGACGGGCTTTGAGGCTCGTCTGGCGCTGCGGGCCGTTGCTTCTGCCGGTCTCGGCGCTGATCTACCTCGGCCTGGTCATCCGCCAGGTGGGGACCGATCCGGCGCATTACGGCGGGCTGATCGGTGCGATGATCGCGGGAGCGCTCGCCGCGGCGGCCTATGTGCTGCTGTCGCCCTACGCCCGCGCGCTGTTCCGGGAATTTCCCGACCCGCGCCTCGCCGAGGACGAAGCCGGCAAATCATGAGGGCCATTTCGGCGTCGGCGCCACGCCTTCTTCAAGGTAGGGATATGCACGCGCGATCCGCACGACGCGCGCCATGTAAGCCCACAATGCCAGCAGTATCGCGCTGATCAGGAGCTGGTCCAGCAGATGGAGTTGCGGGGGGAACCCTTCGACGAGCAGGTACAACAGGACGGCCGGCGGCGCCGTCGCACAGACGAGCGCCGAAACCGGATGGCGGGTCCCGGCCAGGATCACAGCGGCGCTGCAGACGGCGAAGGAATAGAGCGCAACACCCATCGACCCTGCGACCATGGTGGTGCCCAACAGCGCCGCCATACCGGTGACGAAGAAGAAGGTGGCGATCAGCACGCAAAAGACAAAGAGCTCGTTTCGCGCCTTGCGCTGCGTCAGACGCCCTACCTTCGTGAGGTAGGGCGTCTTGTCGTCGTTCCAGACATATTTGCGAACGAACTCCTGGAGATCCATGCGCGGATACCGGCGGGCCGCTACCCGGCCGGGGGCGCGTTCGCCGTCGGGGCGATCGCCGGCGGCGTTTCGGCCTGATCCAGGACGATACGCTCCTTGCCTTCGATTTTTGCCTCTTCCTCCGGCCAGTCCAGCGTCATGAGCGGGAACCGCAAGTCCTGCGGTCCGAAAAGCACGATGACCGTCTGGAGCCAGATCGCGAATCCGGCAATCGCGGCAACGATGAGACCGATGACGAGGACGGTCTTGATGATCCAGCGATTCGTCAAGCCGACGGTCGACGCCGAGATCTCGCCGATTTCGAAGGAGTCGTATGCAAAATAAATCGCGAAGTAGATCACGATCAGGCAGTAGGGGATCATGAAGAAGGTGGAACCGAGAAACTCCAGCCATGCCTTCTTGCGGTATGGCAGGTGCTCGCGCACCAGATCGACCCGTACCTGGCTGTTGTAGATGCAACCGTAGCCCAGGACGAGCGCGAACAGCGCCGTGTGGAAGTGCCATTCCATTTCCTGCAGCAGGGTCGATTCGAAGATCCTGCCGAAATGCGCGATCAACCAAAGCTGGATCCAGACCAGTTTACGGATGGTGACATCGATGATCGTCACGCCGATCATGGGCAGGATGAACAACGCCCCCCACCGGCCGACGAAATCGACGAAACGACGCAAACGGTCGCTCAAGCGAACCAGGCGCATGGCGCCCACTTCACCGAACAAGAAACCTGAATTTTCCATCGCCATGCATCCCTCCTAGTCGTAGACGCCGTGCATCAGCGATAGCGCCAGTTGCGGATACAGGATCGTGACAATGAGCGCCGTCAATTGGAGCAGCACAAAGGGAATGATCCCGCGGTAGATGTCCTGGATCTTCACTTCCTTCGGTGCGACGCCCTTCAGATAGAAAAGGGCGAATCCGAACGGAGGTGTCAGGAACGATGTCTGTAGATTGATGGCCACGAGGATCGCGAACCAGAACACCACATCTTCCTTGGGAACGTGGGCGCCGAAATCCATACCCGCCACCATCGGTGCGAAGACCGGCAACACGATGAGCGTGATCTCGATCCAATCGAGGAAGAAGCCAAGGAAGAAGACCACCCCCATGATCAGGAACAGCAGCCCCCACGACCCGAGCCCCGCGCTGGTGATCAGATGCTCGACGATCGTATCGCCGCCGAGCGACCGGTAGACGTATGCGAAACAGGTGGCGCTCAGGATGATGAAGAAGATCATCGAAACCGTCCGCGCGCAGGACCGCGTGACTTCGTTGATCGTATCCAGGTTGAGACGCCGGGCGGCGGCGGCCAGGACGATCGCGCCGAACGCGCCGACGGCGCCGGCCTCGCTCGGCGTCGCCCAGCCGAGGAGAATGGAGCCCTTGATCAGCGAGATGAGGAAGACGGGCGGCACGAAGCTCTTGACGATCAGCGGGATCATCTCCTGCCGCGGTACGTAGAGCAGTTCGCGGGGCAAGGGCGGCGCGACCGACGGGTTCAACGCCGACACCACAACCACGTAAAGAAGATAAAGCCCGGCCAGCGCGAGGCCCGGCATCAGCGCGGCCATGAACAGGTTGCCGACCGAGATCGACAACAAATCGGCCATGATGATGAGCATGATGCTTGGCGGTATCAGGATTCCCAACGTGCCGGACGCCGCGATAACGCCGCAGGACAGCGCGGGGCTGTATTTCTGCCGCAGCATCGTGGGCAGCGCGAGCGCCGTCATCATGGTGACCGACGCGCCGATGATACCGGTCATCGCGGCGAGAATCGTCCCCATGATGGTGACGGCCAGCGCGAGCGAGCCGGGCACGCGGCGCAACAGCACCTGCACGCAGTAGAGAAGGTCGTTTGCGATGCCGCTTCGTTCCATCATGATGCCCATGAAGACGAACGCGGGCACGGCCACGAGCACGAGGTTCTCCGCGGCCTGCCCCCAGATTCGCGGCACGAAATTGAAAAATTCGATCAGCGAAAAGACGCCGAGAAAGTAACCAATGAACCCGAAGGTAATGGCGATCCCGCCCAAAACGAAGGCGACGGGGTAGCCGGAGAACAGCAACAGCGCCAGGGTGGTGAACATGAAAATCGGCAGGAAATCCTGCACCGTGTAGAGCAGCTCTTCGCGCGCATCGGGCGACAGACTTACCAGGTACAGAATGATTGCGAGCAGCACGACCGGCGGTATCGCAACCCACCAGGCCTTGCCGTTCAGGCGGTTGCGAAGTCTTGTAAGCGGTTCGACGATACTCATCGGCGTCCTATCCCAGATTCGGGATGGCTGGGGCCGGTAGACCCGGCACCCAGCGCATCACCGGCGTTATAGAGTAGGTCTGGACACAAGGTTCAGACCGTCACTGATAGGTTGCCTTGAGGGCCTGTGCCTCTCCCCACTTCCGGTATTTTTCGCGGAAGCTGTAAAAGCTGTCCGCCACTTTCTTGAAGAGAGGGTCTTTCGCCGATTCTTCCTTGACGACCTCAAACCACGCCTTCTCCATCGTCTTCAGGACGTCGTCGCTCCAACGGCGGTTCGTGACGCCGTATTTCGACAGCATCTCGTCCATGGCAATGAAGTTCTTCGCTTCGGTCTCCGCATAGGTATGGATGACGCTCTCGCCGGCGGCCATCTCGATCATCGCCTTATAGGTATCCGGCAATTCGTTGAATTTCGCCTTGTTCATCAGAATCTCGCTGCACGAGACCTGCTGATGCCAGCCGGGGTAGTAGTTGTTTTTGGCGATCTGATAGAAGCCGAGCTTGATGTCGATGGTCGGCATCGAGAATTCCGTCGCATCGATGACGCCGCGCTCAAGCGCCGGATAGATATCCGCCGCCGCCAGAAGCTGGGTCGACGCGCCGAGCTTTTGCATGACCTTGGCGCCGAGGCCGAAGAAGCGCATCTTCAGGCCCTTCAACTGGTCCAGCGACTTGATCTCGTTCTTGAACCAGCCCGACGTCTCCGGCCCGATGCAGAAATTGTCGAAGGCGATCAGGCCGTGCTTGTCGTAGATCTCGGCCCGGAGCTCGTTGCCGCCGCCGAACCATTTCCACGCCAGGAATTCGCCGATCTGCGGACCGAACGGCACCGTCGTGAAGAATGCCAGCGCAGGATACTTACCCGTGTGATAGCCCGGGGTCGTCCAGCAGGATTCAACCGATCCCGCAGAGGCCGCGTCGAAACACTCGAGCGCCGGCACGAGAGCGCCCGGCTCGAAGAACTTGATCTCGAACTTTCCATCCGACAAGCGGCTGATATTTTTGGTAAAGCGAACGCCGGACGTGCCGAGATGCGGCAGTGAGCTGCCGAAGGCGCTTTGCAATTTCCAGCGGACACGTTTCTGTGCTTCAGCGTCGTTCGTAAAACCGAGGCCGGCTACGAAGGCGAACGCGGCAGCCAAGCACAGATGCACAATACGCAACTTGAGCATAGTCAGTATTCCTCCCTGGTTTTCTATGGCGCGATGGCTGACAGCTCGTTTCGGCTGCTTTTCGGACTCTGTCTCACTGAGCGTCCGACGCCCACGGAAACACAGCCAGCCATTTTGCCGTTCGCCTGCTTCCGGATCTTTGTCCCTGGCTGGTGCCAGAGCCGTCCGGTTTCGCAGGTCATGAGTGTATCGGTGGCAGTCCCCCTACCCGTTCACGATACGTAAGATTAAACACGCTTCGTACGCTTCGCCAACGAGATTATTCAACGCCCGCAAGAATCTCTGTACGCACAATGACATATCCGGTCCGCCGGACACCTTCAAAAGCGCCCGTTCGGCGGTCCGGAAGACGCCTGTCGTCCCTAACCGAGTAGTGGGGCATAGGTGTCGAGCAGCTTCAGCACCTCATCGCGACCGGCGGACGGTAGCTGGAGAATGGCACGGGTGACCCCTGCCTCCGAACAGGCCGCCAGCGCCTTCTTGTCGGTCGGGGCGCGAAACACGTTCACCGACAACGTGGCCATGTCCCGCCCCGCCTCGGCCGCCGCCTGCCGCAGGCGGGACATACCCTCCGCCGGCTCGAACTTGGCGCCCGCGCGGGGAAACCAGCCGTCGCAGAATTCGACCACCCGGCGCAGGGTGTACTGGGTCTCGCCGCCAAGGATGACCGGCGGATGCGGCGTCTGGGCCGGTTTCGGATACGACCAGGCGGGGTCGAAATTCACGAAGTCGCCGTGGAACGACGCCTCGTCCTCGGTCCACAGCGCTTTCATGGCGAGCACGTTCTCCCGCAGAAGCTTGAAGCGCGTCTCGTAACGCGCGCCGTGGTTTTCCATCTCGTCGACATTCCAGCCACCGCCGATGCCGAAGATGAAACGACCGCCCGACAGCCGGTCGAGGCTGGCGACGGACTTCGCCGTGACGATCGGGTCGCGCTGCGCCACGAGGCAGATCCCCGTGCCCAGCTTGAGCTTCTTCGTGGCGGAAGCCGCAAAGGACAGGGCCACGAAGGGGTCATAGGTGTGGGCGTATTCCTTGGGCAACGGCCCGCCGCCCGGCCAGGGCGACTTGCGGCTGACCGGGATATGCGTGTGCTCCGGCAGGAACAGCGACTCGAACCCACGCTCTTCGAGGGCGCCGGCAAGCTCCCGGATGTCGATCGAATAGTCCGTCGCGAAGATGAAGACGCCGATGTGCATGCCGCTCTCCCTGAATCACGTTGCAAGTTGGCGGCGTATTGCCGCCGACCAATTCTACCGGGCTGCCTCGCCTTGGCAATGGTCTCCCCCCTTTGTCATCCATCACGGGTTGATCCCGGCCCGGCCGTTCGCGAAGATATGCCCAATCAACAACCAATACTGAGCCTCGGGAGTCCGGTAATGCTTCGACGATCGGGAACGCGGGTTGGCCGCGCCGTATTCTTCGCGCTCGTAGTGCTTTTCGTTTCCGGCCCGTGCCGGGCGGACAGCGTTCTCGAGAACGTGTTCGCCTCCATGACGCTCGACGGCAAGAAGATCGGCCAGATCCATTTCATACTGAAGTCCGCGCCGACCGGCGAAATCCAGGAATTGCGGACCAACGCTTCGGTCTCCGTGTTCGGCATCAAGGTCTACAATTTCGCCCAGCACCTTCACGAAGTCTGGCAAAACGACACGATGGAATCGCTCACCAGCGACGCTGACGACAATGGGACCGAGGAAAGGGTCACTGTCACACGCGCCTCCAACGCCTATAAGGCGGAGCGCAACGGCAAGCCGGTCGATCTGCCGCCTGGCGCCTTTCCCGATTCGATCTGGCATTACGAGATCGGCGAGAAGACGATTCTGTTCAACAGCGTCGACCTAAAACTGTTGAAGGTATCGGTGGGGCGAAAGGACGAAACCATCACATTTCACGGCAAGTCCGTGCCGGCGCACCGCCTCGACTTCACCGGCGACTGGAAAGCCACACTGTGGTTCGGCGAGGACAAGCGCCTGTTGAAGGCGCACCGTTACATCAACGATCGCGAGATCATCATCACCGTCGACGAGGCGAACTGATCAGCTATGGGTGAGCAGCAGGCCCCTGGCGGCGCTGCCGATCATGTCGACGCCGATGGCGGCAAGGATGATCCCCATGATGCGCGTGACGATGTTGATGCCGGCAGTGCCGAGCCAGCGTGAGATCATGGAGCTGGCGAGAAAGGCGACGAGGATCAGAACGCTGATTCCCAGAGCGACCAGCGACATCTCGATACGGGACGGAATACCGGGAAATTTCGTGCCCTGAATGATGATCGTCGTCAGCGCCCCCGGTCCGGCGACGATGGGAATCGCCAGCGGCACGACGCCGATCGAGTCTTTGTTCCCGGCCGCGTCGGCTTCCGCTGCGGTTTGGTGCATGGCGCTGGTCCTCGAATGGAGCATGGCAAGGCCCAGCAGCAGTACGATCAGCCCGCCTGCCCCTTCGAACGCCGCCAGTGTGATCCCGAACGCCCTGAGGATAAGATCCCCGGCCCAGGTCACGGCGAGGAATAGGATCAGCACGGCGACCGCGCAGGTGATCGCCGTCGTCCGCCGCTCGGATTCCGGGCGCTCGGCAGTCAGGCCCGCAAAGATGGCGAGGTTGCCGATGGGATTGGTGACGGCCAGCATCCCGACGGCAAATCTGGTGAGTTCGGCAGTGGTCATACGAAATCCTTCTGCTGTCGCGCCGTCGCCTGTCGAGGTTGGCGTCGAAAGTGCACGAATTGTTAACGTGCGGACTTCATATCACAAGGGGTAGTTCTGTACCGGCGACGGCGCTAACATCCGGCAACGATCATGGACCGAGGGGAGTAAAGGGGATGAGCGACGATCCGGCAAAGCAGGTCGAGGCGCTCGAGCGTCAGATCGCCACCGTGGTGCACGATCACTGGAAGTTCCTTCTCGCCCAGGGAGTTGTCATGATCGTCCTCGGCCTTCTGGCCGTGCTGCTGCCCAACGTCGCCACCCTTGCGGTGGAGATTCTCATCGGCTCCCTGTTTCTTGCCGGCGGCCTCGTCCGTCTGTTCACCCTGCCGCGCTGCCGTACCGCACCCGGCTTCTGGTGGTCGGTCGTCATCGCCGCCCTGTCGGTGGTGCTCGGCGTCGTGCTCCTGGTGCAGCCCGCGCAGGGGGCGCTGACCCTCACCATGGTCCTGCTCGCCTTCTTCATCGCGGAAGGGATCCTCTCGATCGTCGCCGCGCTTCTGGTCCACCGGCCCCTGGGCAACTGGGGCTGGACGATGCTGAGCGGCATTGTCGACCTGATCCTCGCCTATCTCATTTGGCGCGGTTGGCCGGCGAGCGCCGCCTGGGCGATCGGCCTGCTGGTCGGCATCAACATGTTCTTCCTCGGCCTGTCGCTGGCGATGACCGCAATCGCCGCGCGCACGACGTCGAATTCCTAGGTCGGCGAAGGGCACGGCCATGTTTCCGCGCGCCAGTTGGTATGTCTGGAGTGTCGCCGCCTTACTGGCGGCGCTGCCGGCGAAGGCGGACTCGGATACGCTTCCGCCGATCGGGCGCTGGCACTTCGAGCACCCGATCAAGACGCTGCGCGTCGGAAACGCAAACGATCTGGAACAACTATTCACCGCCCATCGGTACAGCCTCCCCGATATACGCAATGGCCAGCCACTGCCGCGCGTTTACTTGCGGCGACTCGTCGACGACCTGCACCACGTCGCGCCCACCGGTAACCGCGAAGCGCTGTTCATCCGCATCGTGCTGCCGCTCGTGGCGCGGTCCAACGCAAAGATTGCGGAGG
>Ga0307417_10001056_pt1 | contig 11350 bp, 8 predicted proteins | sample SalMarWE160210MG_2_FD_202514 | JGI IMG/M metagenome (GOLD analysis project Ga0307417, IMG submission 202514) | Salt marsh sediment microbial communities from the Plum Island Ecosystem LTER, Massachusetts, United States - WE1602-10 | ecosystem: Environmental > Aquatic > Marine > Intertidal zone >...
GTGCCGTTGAGAAGGTCATCGGGCCGACAGCCAAGGATCTTGGACGCCGCCGTCAGCCCTGAATTGCTGGCGTAGGCCACACCATGCGCCATCGTACTGGCACCGCACAAGTACAAGTTCTTGAACTCTGTCCGGGTCCGGAAGCCGAGCGGCCCCGCCTGCCAGATCCCCTTATCGATCCCGTAGATGTTGCCCAAGTGCGCCCGTACATAGTAGCGGTTGGTTAACGGGGTGCCAAGCGCCTGGAAGATGATGGCATGCTTGATGCCAGAGAACCGTCGATCGACGAACTCGATCATCCGCTGGCTGATCGACGACTTCAGCTGCTGATACTCTGTATCACGATCACCGGAAGGCTGGTTCTCCCAGCGGGCAAACGGATCATAGTCGGCGAAGCAGAAGACCTCGATTTGGTGTTGTCCCGGACGATACTTGCTCGGATCCTTCATGCTGGTAACCGTCATGAAGACGAGTTCCGGAGGCTCGGTCAGCGCCCGATTGGTCGCTGCTCGTCCGAAGATCCCGTCAACATCATCATGACTGTGAATGTAGTAGTTACCCGAATCCAATCCCATCGCTTCGAGATCACAATCTACGACCAAGTACAGGCTCAGGCACGACGTCGAGTAGCCAACCCGATCCAGCTTGCGGCATAGGTGACGGCTGAGATGGTGGCGACCGATCAGATTAATAAAGGTCCCGTGAGGATCTGCGTTGCTGATCACACTGGCTGAGGACAGGCGCTCACCCGTCGCCAATTCGACCCCAACTGCTTGCCTTCCGTCCAATAGGACACGACTCACAGGTGCCTGCAGACGGATTTCCCCACCAGCCCGCTTGAGGGCCCGAACGCCGGCGCGAGCGATGGCCATCCCGCCGCCAAGTGGATGATAGGCACCTTCAATGTAGTGGTGAATGATGGCGGCATGCAGCGCCGATGACACCAAGTTCGGAGCCATCCCATGGGCCCCCGCCTGTCCCTTGAGCAATGCACGCAACGTGCGGTCGCCGATGTAGTGGTCGATCAACACCCCGCCAGAGCGTGCGAACCAGGGCAGCACCCGCGGCCGCGCCAACAAAGCGAGCCAGTCTTCGTCCACCATCCTCTTCAGCGCCCAGAAGACATCGGTTGTGGTGCCAAACAGGCGCTCAATTCCCTTCGCTTCATGAGGGAACGAATCTTTCAAGCGCGCCAGATAGGCGTCCTTTCCTTTCGGGATGTCAAGGCGCTGATCTCCTACCAGGATGTGGTCGTATCCATCAGGGTTCAGCTCCATAAACGCCAGGTCGTTCGAAAGTCCGAGCCCCTCGTAGATCCGGCGCAGCATCTCACCAGGACCAAGCTCACCGATGTAGTGCACGCCAGTGTTGAAGCGGTGGCCATCCAAAGTGAAGGAGTGCAGCCACCCTCCTGCCACTTCGTGCTGCTCGCAAACCAGCACCCGCTGGCCCGAGCGCGCCAGGGCGATCCCAGCCGTCATACCACCCGCCCCGGAGCCTATGACGATCGTGTCGAAGTCTGGCATGCCTTTACCCTCCTCCTTCCGACCCGAACACTGTTCGACGGCAGCAAAAAAAATGTGGCCGATCTGTCCTAGACGACCTTTACCCCGACCCTAAGCCCTGGACCATGGCGCGCAGCGAGGCCTGGTCGACCGCCTCGAAATCAAGCGGCATTTTCCGCGGATAGCTGACTTGCAGCATCGCCATCCCGTGAACCAGCGCCCACAGGCTGTAGGCGGCCTCAGAATCATCCAAACCGGCGGATAGCTGGATCACGCCTTCTTCTATCGCTCGTCGCACCCCTCGTTCTAGGTATGAATAGCTGCCTTGCGACAGTTCCCGCTCTATGTCCGTCTCATTAACGGATCCCCGCAGATGAGTGAAGAGCAGCAAGAATTCCTGCGGGCTCCGGTTGGCAAAGGCGATGTAGGCCAAGCCCAGTTGCACCAAGTATTCGTCACTGGACAAATCCCACGGTACCGAGTGCATCGCTCTCAAGAATTTCTCCAACGCCCGCCGGCGGACGGCCTGCACGATCTCTGCCTTGCCGTCGAAGTATTCGTACAGCCCAGCGGGACTGTATCCGATCCGACGGGCGATTTCGCGCAATGAAAACTGTTCCGGGCCGAATTCTTGAATGAGCTGGAGGGCGGTCGAAATGATCGCTTCCCGCGTATCGTGCGTGCCTCCCAATTGGACCTTGTCAGTCACGAGAATTCCTCTTCCCACCTTCACCGAACAGTGTTCGGATTATACACTACTGCCCACAGTCCGCGCCTGGACGGGAATATGAAATCGGGTAGGAGGATCATGTCGGGAATGCATGACCCAAGCATGAAGCGGCAGTCGCCGTTGGGTCGTTTGTCGTCTCCTAGGAACAAAGGTAAACTTCAATGTCGGTTGAACTAATGTGCGTAGGATGGGGTTGCGGCGATGAATGCTTCACGGCAAGAGAATATGGTCCAAGTCCTCAAGGTGTTGGCTGAACCGAACCGCCTGGCGCTTCTCGATCGGATCATTCGTGGCTACCAATGCAACTGTCAGCTGGGAGACGAGCTCGGACTACCGGCCAACCTCATCTCTCATCATCTTGGCGTCCTGCGAGACTCCGGCCTGATAGAGAGCGAGCGCGATGCCCTTGACGCCCGATGGGTGTATTACTCGGTCAACAAGGCGACGTTGAAAGCGCTCAATGACGCTTTGGGCGCCTTCTTTGATATTGAGCGGGTCCAACCCCGTCGATTGACGTGCGGACCGCAAGTCGCTCTCGCAGAATCGGGCGGCTTGGCCATGCGGGACGATGGACGGCCCGGGTGAAGCGCAAAGTCCTCTTCCTGTGCACGGGCAATTCTTGCCGATCGCAGATGGCGGAGGCGATCGTCAACGCTCGATTCGGCGGGCAGTGGGTAGCGTACAGCGCCGGAACGCACCCGGCGGGCTCTGTTCATCCCAGAGCTATCAGAGCGCTTGAGGAGATCGGTATTCACCATCAGGGACGCTCCAAGTCGGCGGTTGAGTTCCAAGACTTTGAGTTCGATCTGGTCGTGACAGTGTGCGACTCAGCGGCGGAGGAATGTCCCGTGTGGCTGGGACGCGGTAGGCGCGTCCACCATGGCTTTCCGGACCCCGCCAAAGCTGTTGGCTTGGAGGAAGAGATGATGAATGTCTTTCGCGACGTCCGGGACGCCATCGTTTGTGACATCCCAGGGATTCTTGCTCAAACCGACCCTGTAGCTTCCCCTGGCTTTGAGGCAGACCTTGACTGAGAGCGCTGCCGTCCAGGGTAATTCGTCGCAGCCAGCCAAGCGGCTGTCCTTCTTGGACCGCTTTCTCACCCTTTGGATCTTCATGGCGATGGCGCTGGGCGTGGGCCTGGGGTATGCCCTCCCGCGTACCGTGGAAGCGTTCAATCAGGCGGTTTCCGTGGGCACGACCAACATCCCGATTGCCCTAGGATTGATCCTGATGATGTATCCGCCGCTGGCCAAGGTGCACTATGAAGAACTAGGGGATGTGTTCCGAAATCGTAGAATTCTGGGATTCTCCCTCATTCAGAACTGGATCATCGGGCCCATCCTGATGTTCGTCCTGGCGGTTGTATTCCTGAGAGGTTATCCCGAGTATATGGCCGGCTTGATCATGATCGGGCTGGCGCGATGCATCGCCATGGTCATCGTCTGGAATGAGCTGGCCGGCGGGGACACGGAATACGCCGCAGGCCTGGTGGCGTTCAACAGCCTGTTTCAGGTCTTCTTCTACAGCCTGTACGCTTATGTATTCATCACCGTATTGCCGACCTGGATGGGTTTGCCCGGGAGCACGGTCCACGTCACCATCGGCGAGATCGCCCGCAGCGTGTTTATCTACTTGGGCATCCCATTTGCGGCCGGGTTCTTGACTCGGTGGGTCCTGATCAGGTTTAGGGGAAGAAGTTGGTATGAGGGACGGTTCGTGCCGCGCATCAGCCCGCTGACCCTGGTCGCATTGTTGTTCACTATCGTGGTCATGTTCAGCCTCAAGGGGAATCTCATTCTCACCATCCCGCTGGACGTGGTGCGGATCGCGCTCCCGCTCGTGATCTATTTCATCGTGATGTTCATGGTCTCGTTTTGGATGGGGCGGCGGATCGGCTCCGACTATTCGAAGACCACCACGCTGGCCTTCACCGCCGCCAGCAACAACTTCGAGCTGGCTATCGCCGTCTCCGTGGCCGTGTTCGGCATCGACTCCGGTGCGGCTTTCGCCGCTGTCATCGGTCCGCTGATCGAAGTCCCGGTGATGATCGGTCTGGTGAATGTTGCTTTCGGGCTGCATAGGCGGTATTTCCGTGAGACCGCGCAGAGGGAAGGTCAGCCCGCCGCGGATTAGGGTCGGGGGTCCAGCCTTGGCAGCGTGCTTTGGAGACCCTTGAGAGCGATCGAGGCCGGCGGGAGGCCCGAATGAACTTTCTGCGATTGCATTGGTTCGACGTCGGCATCGGATTCGCTGTCCTGAGCGCTGGCTACGTTCTTTCCAGCCGCTTGGAGATGCTCTCACTCTTGCTGTGGGCCAATCTGATTGCCCTGTTCCTGCACCAGTTCGAGGAGTATCGTTTTCCGGGCTACTTCCCCGGCATGATGAACGCCGTGATGTTCAACAGCCGTCAGCCTGATCGCTTTCCACTGAACACCAACACGGCCATGATCATCAACATTCTTGTGGGCTGGATGACCTACCTGCTGGCAGCCGTGCTGGGCGGAAGATTCTCCTGGCTTGGCATCGCCGCCATGTTGGTCTCCGTCGGGAACGTCATCGCGCACACTTTCCTCTTCAACCTCAAAGGCAGAACGCGCTACAACCCTGGCATGCTCACCGCCCTGCTTCTGTTTGCTCCAATCGCCATGTCTTATGGGTATGTGCTGGTGGCAGGCAGCTTGGTGACGCCCACCGATTGGGTCTTGGGACTTGTCCTGGGCGTTGCGCTCAACTACATCGGCATTCTCAAGCTCATTGACTGGCTCAAGGACAGCCAAACGCCGTACGTGTTCCCCGACAGGTTCTTGATGCCGAATCAGAGAGCCTGAGCTGCCTGATTGGAAGGTTTGGATTCGGACCGGCGACCCGCCGCAGCTGATGGACGCCAACCGAGCGGACACTCCTCTGCGGCCAATGAGTCGGCGACAACCAAGAGGGTGACCCCAGGCGCAAGCCTCGATTTCCCCCACGAAGTTGCCCTACGTGGTTCGCGGCCGCCTGACAGCCTCGGGGGCCGCCTTTGTGTTCCCTACCCAATGGGCAGTCTATGGTCGGAGGCCAAGGATCCCATTCATGGGCATTGACGCGAGAGGCAGATTCTCCATCGAACGCAAGTGGCTGGTGCTGGTGGCCATCGGCATCGGTACCTACATGTCAGCGCTGGACGGGAGCGTGGTGAACACGATCCTGCCCGTGGTGACCACCACCTTCAAGACGGATGTGGCCACGGTGGAGTGGGTAGTGACCACGTACCTTCTTGTGGTGAGCGCGCTCCTGTTGACCGTCGGCCGCCTGGGGGATATGCGCGGCAACAAGATCATCTACCTCGCCGGCTTCGGGGTCTTCATCATCGGTTCGGCCCTGTGCGGCCTTGCCCCTTCGCCGGCCCTTCTAATCTCCGCCCGCGGGCTGCAGGCTATCGGCGCAGCGATGCTCTTCGCCATCTCCCCGGCCATCCTCACCAAGAACTTCCCCGCCCGGCAGCGCGGCCAGGCGCTTGGCGTCCAGGGCACGATGACCTATCTGGGCCTGACGACGGGTCCGTCTTTCGGCGGGTGGTTGGCCGACACCTTTGGCTGGCACAGTGTCTTCTTTATCAATGTTCCGATCGGCCTCCTGGCCATGTCGCTCAGCCTGGCGGTGATACCGGTTGACCGGCCAGCCGGCGAGCACGAGCGGTTTGACTGGGCGGGGGCGGCGACTTTTGCCGTGGGGTTGACGGGACTGCTCTTTGCGCTTGACCAGGGTCATAATCTGGGGTGGCTGTCGCCGGTCATCTTGGGGACCCTGGCAGGGGCCCTGGCTCTCATTGGACTTTTCATCGGGCTCGAGAGGCGCGTCCAGGCGCCGATGTTGGACCTCGGACTATTCAAGCACCGCGTTTTTGCCGTTTCAACGGTCACCCCGATCCTCAACTACATCTGCCTTTACAGCGTCACTTTCCTCCTGCCGTTCTTCCTCATTCTGGCGCGGGGGCTTTCGGCGGCCCAGGCGGGGCTGATTCTCGCGGCTCAACCCCTGGTGATGGCCGTAACGGCGCCCCTCAGCGGCAGCCTCTCTGATCGCGTCGGGTCACGCATCCCGACCACGCTGGGCATGTCGCTCCTGGCCGCGGGATTGTGTGTCCTATCCCTCATGCGGCAAACCTCGCCGCTCGGGCTGACCGTGGCCGGCCTGGCAATTTGTGGCCTAGGCACGGGGCTGTTCGTCGCCCCCAACAACAGCGCGCTGATGGGTGCCGCGCCCCCAACCAAACAAGGGATTGCCGCCGGCGTGCTGGCGCTGGCGCGCAACGTCGGCATGGCGCTGGGGATCGGGCTGACCGGCGCCATCTTCAATACCCTGTTAGGCCCGAGCGGCGGCGCCGACCGGGCGATCCTGGTGCACGCTTTTGACGTCAGCATGGTCTTCGCCAGCGGGGTGGCAGTGCTGGCGGCTGGAGTTTCCTTCAGCCGGGGAAACGACAGGCCGCTCAGGTTGGATCAAGCCTGACCACCCATTGATAGGGGACAACCGCAAGGGGGGACCAGTGGGCCATGCCGGCCGATTTGTGAAGCGCGTCACAAACGAGCACGGAGGCCCCCCTCGACCGCTGGGGTTGGCTGAAGCGAGGGGGCGTGAGCGGCTTGGGATAGACTCAATGGCGCTTGTGAAGCTTCGTGCACAAGCGATCCGCGCCGAGCTTGTTACGGTCAACTCTAGAGAGGGTGCGGCATTCGGTGCGGCCCTCTTGGCGGCCACGGGCACTGGCGTTTTTCCCAATGTGCGCAGCGTTTGCCTGCAGGTCGTTCATATTACTGGGCGGACGACACCGGGCTCCGCTGCTGCCGACTACGATGCGCTTTATCCGATATACCGCCAACTCTACCCCTCGCTCAAACCCTCATTGCACGGGCTCGGTTCAAGCTAGCACCTCTTCTGGTCGTCAAGACACGATCTGCAGGGCCATTTCATCACGGGTGGTTTGGCGGGATGCACCATGCCATAGGAGAGACATGCGGGGGGTATGATTGCCTGCAGGGCTGAGGTGAAGCTTGCGAAGCTCCCAACTGACTTACTCAAGGGTCGCCGGACCGTGGCCAACAACGCAAGCTTATGGGCGGCAAGCCCCGGATTGCATTCGCCTTCCGTACCCTTAGAATAATAGGCAGGAGGCCCCGAGCATGGATTGGGGGTGCCTCTAAATGAAGACCTGTCAATGATCGGAGCTGAACGCCCTCGAGCCGTCCACGAATCAGCCAGATCGCGGCATAATGCTCGGACCGGGATGCGTCACCCTCAGCCAAGCTATTCACCCCATTCTGGAGAAGACCGCCCATGACCCTCACACTCGACGGCTCATCCCTCACAATTGAAACCTTGGTGGCGATAGCCCGGGACCAGCAACAAGTAGCATTATCCGCCGAGGCGCTGGAGCGGATCCGAGTCTGCCGGGCCATGGTCGAGGACAAACTGGTCAAGAAAGAGATCATGTACGGCACCAACACCGGGATCGGCGAGTTCTCGGAAGTGGTCCTCGACGACGATCAGGTCAAGGAGTTTCAGAAATTCCTGGTTTATAACCACGCCGCTGGCATCGGTGACCCGCTGCCCGTTGAATATGTCCGAGCTGCGCTGACCAGCCGCATCAATGTGCATGCCCACGGGAACTCGGGCTGCCGGCCCGAGATCACTCTGGCGATGGTCGACATGTTGAATAAGGGCGTTACACCGGTGGTTTGCCGGAAGGGGTCGGTGGGCGCCAGCGGGGATCTGGCGCCGATGGCCCAGGCGGCCCTGCTGCTGATGGGGGAGGGTGAGGCGTTCTATAAGGGGGAACGCCTTCCGGGCGAAGAAGCGATGCGACGCGCCGGGGTGACCGTCCCCGGCCTGCATGCGCGCGACGGCCTGGCAGCCATCAATGGGTCCAACGTCTTGACGGCCTTGTCCGGCGTGCACATCTTCGATATGACCCGCTGGCTCAAGCATGCCGAAATCGCGGCGGCGATGTCGATCGAAGCCCTCCTCGGAAACTTGAAGCCGTACACGACCAAGCTGCACGAGCTGCGGGGGTTCCGGGGGGCGATTGTCTCCGCCCAGAACATTATGAAGTTGATCGATGGCTCGGACCTGATGACCGGGAAGATGAAGACCAAGGTTCAGGATGCCTACTCGATGCGTTCGACGCCCCAGGTGATCGGGGCGGCCCGCGACGCTTTGGCCTACGCCCGCTCCCAGGTGGAGATCGAACTGAACGGCGTCGGCGACAACCCGGTGTTTGTTCCCGAGACAAAGCTCACTCTGACGGGGGCCAACTTCCAGGGTTCGCCCGTGTCCCTGCCTATGGACATGGCCGGGGCCGCCGTCACCATGGTTTCCGTGATGTCAGAGCGGCGGATGAACCGGCTGACGAATCCAGCGCTTTCGGGGGGGCTTCCAGACTTCCTGGCCCATGAACCCGGCTTCTATTCCGGGATGATGTTGTCCCAGTACACGGCGGACCATTTGATCGTCGAGCAGCGCATCCTGTCCGCGCCGGCCAGCATTCAATCCATTCCGGCCGCGGCAGACCAGGAAGACTTTGTGTCCATGGGGATGAACACCGCTCTGAAGAACGACCAGATACTGGACAATGCGTACGGGGTGGTGGGCATCGAACTGATGGCTGCGGCTCAAGCTCTTGATTTCCGCGATTTCACACCGGGAACGGGCATTCAGGCGGCGCGTCAAGTGATCCGCGAGCATGTGAAGCACCTCGACGTGGATCGGCCGCTGTACCCCGATCACAACCGAATGCATGACCTGGTCAAGTCCGGTGACATATTGGCCGCCGTGGAAGGAGCGGTCGGTAAGTTGGGCTAAGGCGCAACGCGAACCCGACGTCCCTGGCAGGGGGCAGCGCGTGCCCCCGGAGGAGAAAATGGCGGGGCTGATCCAGGATTACACACTCGAAGTGTTTACCCCGCCCTGCGAACCGGGCACTGAGAGCTTCGCGGCGATCGCTCACTTGGAGGCGGATATTCGCGGGGTGCTGCCTCTGCTGAACGCCTGCCTGGTGGGAGCGGTTTATCATCCGCGTGCCGAAGCCCTAACCTGCAAGATGGGCGGCCTGCCCGTCTCGTTCCACGCCACGCAGATCGCGGTGGCCAATGTTGAAGATCGAGCACAGGCCATCACCCAACTGGACGAGCTTGTCGAACTCGTGAATCGGACCTGGTCACGGCGGGCGGACATCACCCCCGACTTTGAAACCCACCAGCGTCCGGTGCCGACGGACGTCTACAAGCTGCTGCCTCGGTCCAACTGCCAGAAGTGTGGAGAGCCCACCTGCTTCATATTTGCTCTCAAGCTCGTGGCTCACCGACGTGTGCCGGAGGATTGCCCCGTATTGCTGGAAGACGCCCACCTTGGCAACTTGTTTGAAATCAGAGCGTTGATCCCAGGGCCGGCAGGGGACGAGCTTGCCCATTGATCGCTGATGACCTCCCCGGCTTGTGCCCATTCGATGAGCGGGCATCGCCCTGCCCAAGCAGGGGACCAACACGCATGGGTTGCACATTCAAGTTTCGAAGGGCGCTCATCTCGGGTCGTGGGGTTCTACAGGGCTCATGGATGTTACTGAAGGCGGGGAACGAGGCGCGCCAGGGAGGCGCCTGAGTCGATGCCCAATGTGACCGTGATCTACGGCGAGACGACAAAATCCACCACTGCCGAGGTTGGTCAAATCATCGGCGATGTGATCGCCGGGACTGGCCTTCCTTTAGAGCAGCCCTGCGCTGGACGCGGCATCTGTGGGTTGTGCAAGGTGTTGGCCGAGAAGGGCGTCGCGCCGCCGGATGAGGTGGAACTCGAGCACCTGACAGCCGGCGAGTTAGCGCTCAACAGCCGGCTGGCCTGCAGGGCGACGGTGGCCGGGGACACCCGAGTGGTCCTTTCGCCGATCGTGGTCTATTCAAACAAGATCTTCCGCAGCAGCAACCGGTACAAACGCAGCCAGGCCCCGATCGGCCTGGCGATCGACCTTGGGACGACCACAGTGGCTGCCTTCCTGGTGATGCTGGATGACGGTGAAGTTTGTGCGGGCTCGGGGAGTCTCAATCAGCAGACCGTGTACGGCGCCGATGTGATTTCCCGTCTGAACGCCGCCATCAACCGGGATGAAGATCGGGATCGGCTGAGGCGGCTGGCTCTGGCGTCCATCAACCAGGCGGTTGATGGCTTGCACCTGCCTGAGAAAATCCTGCAGTGCGTGGCACGAGCCACCATCGTCGGCAACACGGCCATGCACCACCTGCTTACGGGTCTGCCCGTGGAGAGCCTGGCCCAGATGCCCTTTCAACCCTTTGAACGCCATGCGATCAAGGACGCCGGCCGCATGATGGAAGGCATTTTTCCCGAAAGCGTTCAGGTGATGCTCCCCCCGCTTATCGGCGGATTCGTGGGGTCGGATGCACTGGCCTGCATGGTCCAGTTCGGTTTCGATCAGGTGGATGGGCCGAAGGCCGCCATCGACCTGGGGACCAATGGGGAAGTGATGGTGACCGACGGGCAACGCATCCTGACGGCTTCGACGGCCGCCGGGCCGGCGTTTGAAGGGGTCAACATCTCCTGTGGCAGTCGGGCGGTGGACGGTGCGATCGTCCGGGCGTCCTGGTCTGACGGTGACCTGGCGTTCGACACGATCGCCAAAGAATCGCCCATCGGGATGACAGGATCGGGCCTGATGAGCTTGGTCCACGAACTGCGCCGGTCGGGCTTGATAGAGCCCAATGGCCGCTTTTCCGCCAAGCCTTCCTTGTTGGCAGGCCGATTCGATCGGGACTCGACGGGCGCCGCCCGGCTCAATCTCGTGCCTGGCACAGGCCTCTATCTGACACAGTGGGACATCCGCGAGCTTCAAAAAGCCAAGGCTGCCATCCGCGCCGCCATCAATATCCTGATGGCGAAACTCAACTTGGCCCCCGGCGACATGCGGCAGGTGATCCTGACGGGGTCCTTTGGGGGGCAGGTGGAGATTGATGCCGTGCTCTCGCTGGGGATGATTCCGCCTTTCAGCCGGGAGACGGTGGAGACGATCGCCAATGGGGCCGGTTTCGGGGCAGCCAAGTTCTTATTCGACGATGGGTTTGCCCGA
>Ga0307417_10001057_pt1 | contig 11349 bp, 11 predicted proteins | sample SalMarWE160210MG_2_FD_202514 | JGI IMG/M metagenome (GOLD analysis project Ga0307417, IMG submission 202514) | Salt marsh sediment microbial communities from the Plum Island Ecosystem LTER, Massachusetts, United States - WE1602-10 | ecosystem: Environmental > Aquatic > Marine > Intertidal zone...
CTGCGGGCCTGCATTCTGAATGGGAGGCATGGAAGCAATGAGAAAGGCCCTGAAGTGGGTAGGAATAGTTCTTGGTGTTGTGGTCGGCGTGATCATCCTGGCCGTCGCAGCCGTCTATATCCTATCGAGCATTCGTTTCAACAAGACCTATGATGTGACCCCAAGCACCGTAGACCTGCCGACGGATAGCGCCGCCGTCGATTTCGGACACCACCTGGCGATCATCCGCGGCTGCACCGAATGCCACGGCGCTGATCTGTCCGGTGATGTCTTCTTCAATGACCCGGCGATTGGCACACTGTACACGGCCAATCTGACCTCGGGGAAGGGCGGGGTGGGCGCCGAGTTTTCCGACGCAGACTTCTTCCGCGTGCTGGAACACGGCGTGGATCCAGAAGGCAAGTCAGTCTACTTCATGCCCGCCGAAGAGTTCACGCACATGAGCGATCAGGACCTGGCAGACATCATCGCCTACATACGTTCTGTGCCCCCGGTGGACGCTGAGCATCCTGAGCCTGCCATCGGACCCATGGGTCGCATCCTTTTCCTGACTGGCCAGCTGCCGCTCATGCCGGCCGAACTGATCGATCACGGCGCGCCAAGGCCAACGGCTCCGCAGCCCGGCCCGACGGCTGAATACGGCGCCTACCTGGCCACAACCTGCGCTGGCTGCCATGGCCCGACGTTCTCCGGCGGAACGATCCCTGGGGCGCCTCCCGGGACAGTCCCGGCGGCCAACATCACCCAGGGTGGTGAGCTCATCGGTTGGTCGGAAGCGGACTTCGCCAAGGCTGTGCGCACAGGGGAAAAGCCTAGCGGACACCAAATTGACTCCTTCATGCCGGTTAAGAACTTCGCCGACATGACGGACGATGAGGTCACTGCAGTGTGGCTGTACCTGAAGTCGCTGCCTGCCAAGCCTTTCGGCGGCCGCTAGCAACGAGTTACAGGATCCAAACTGCCGGCCGAGCGAACAGCTCGGCCGGTTTTCTTTTGGCTGTCGCAACAGCCATCTGTCATTCTGGAAGTCATGCCGGGAGAGCTTCCCAGGTCAGCGGGGGTCCTGTGCTCATGACACCACGCTGGTTCTGCTCTAAGGTTGTTCCAGAACCCGTCGGGGATCTGGGAGGCACATTCCATGCGCCGGGTCATGAAGTGGACGGGACTCGTACTTGGAGGCTTGCTGGTTGTCGCGCTCATCGCTGGGGTCGTGATGGTCTACTTGGGGTCGCGTCAGCTGACCCGCTCCCTCAACGTGACGACAGAACACATCGACGTACCCAGCGATGCCACATCAATCGCCCGGGGAGCGGAAGTTGTCCAAGCCCTATCCGCCGACTGCCATGGAGAAGATCTTGGCGGCCAGAGTGTGCTCGAGGATCCGATGATCGGCACCCCGTACGCGTCAAATCCGACCCGGGACAAGGCGGCGTGCTCGCCACCAGCAGCGACGACGATCTGGTCGGGTCGATCCGTCATGGAGTGGCGCCCGATGGACGAGGTCTGATGGTTGTCCTGTCCAGGGCCTTCAATAACTTCAACCGTGGGGATCTCGGCTCGGTCCTCGCCTACCACAAGACGGCGCCGCCGGTGGACCGCGTTGTCCCACCGCCCACCTTCACACCCCTTGCACATGTGATGCTGGCGGCGGGCGTCTTTGGCAACCTGTTTCCGGCCACAAGGATCGATCACGCCAACCATTTGCCACCGATGCCTCAGATCGGCGCCAACCTCGCCTACGGCCAACACTTCGCTCGTTTCTGCCAAGCTTGCCATGGCGAAAACCTCTCCGGAGCTCCCGCCGACGATCCCCCAGCCCCGCCGGCGGCTAATCTGACGCTCGGTGGTGAGTTGGTTGGATGGAACGAGGCTGATTTCGCCACGCCGGTGCGGACCGGGGCGACCCCCAGTGGGCGTCACCTCGACGAGGTCATGCCCTTCAAGATCTTCTCCGATATGACGGACGACGAAGTAAACGCTGTTTGGCTCTACCTGAAGCCGTTGCCAGCCAAGCCGTTCAACTCCGAATAGTCTTTATCTGCCCCAAGTTCTCCACCGGCCGGGCATGACGCCCGGCCGGTTTGCGTTTGCCAGCGCCCAGCGTGTTGCCTCCTGAATCCAAGAGGGACCGGGAAGGTTTCCCGACCGAATTGGGGGCCAGCCCTCATGACGCCTCTCCCGGATTAGACTATCGTGACTTGGATATTCAAATCGGGGAGGGGAGGGATTTGCCATGCGTCGCGTACTGAAATGGATTGGAATCGTCCTCGGGGGATTGATCGGAATAATCCTGATCGCTGCCGTTGTGCTGTATGTGAAAGGAACGGGTGCGCTGCATCAGACTGTGTCGGTGCCCACGGATCATGTGGACGTTCCCACCGATGCCGTTTCCTTGGCTCGGGGCAAGGAGTTTGTGAGTATCTTTTGCGCAGAGTGTCATGGAGAAGACCTCAGTGGGATGGCCTTGCTTTCCGACCCGATGATCGGAACGATCTACTCCGCTAATCTGACGGCGGGCCAGGGCGGGGCGCAGGCCACTTTCAGCGACGACGACCTGGTGCGTGCGATCAGGCATGGCGTGGCGCCGGACGGCCACGCGTTGATCATTATGCCGTCGGCCGCCTTTAACTACCTCAGCCAAGAAGATCTGGGTTCCATCATTGCCTATCTGAAGACCCTTCCGCCTGCGGATCACATGGTTCCTGAGCCTTCGCTGACCCTGGTCGGCCACGTCCTGCTGGGGGCCGGCATCTTTGGTGAGGGCATCTTCCCCGCCAAGGTGATCGATCACAGCAATCCCTTCCCGACCATGCCCGAGATCGGGGCCAATGCGGCCTATGGTGAGTATTTCACGCGCTTCTGCCGCGAGTGCCACGGGCCGGATCTGACCGGTGGCCCCTCCACCCAGCCCGGCGCGCCACCAGCCCCGAACCTCACCACGACAGGCGAATTGGCCGGGTGGAGTGAGACAGATTTTTTGCGGGCGATCAAGACCGGCATGAAGCCCAGCGGCCAAATGATTAACGTTGAATTCATGCCCGTCGAGGCGTTCTCAAAGCTGCCGGACGCCGAGCTGAGGGGGATTTACATGTACTTGCACTCCATTCCATAGACATCGCATCCCGGAACCTAACTCCGGCATACGTGGGGGGCGGGAAGCCCGATTCAGCGGAGTCGTCAAGTGGGACTGCTGTGGGGCAGTTCAAGCAGGCGACCACCGCAGATCAATCAAATCATCGAGAGGACCTACTGGAGGGATGATCGTGCGACGCGTTCTGAAATGGATTGGAATTGTCTTGGGGAGCCTGATCGGGTTGATCCTGATCGCTGCCATCGTCTTCTACGTCAAGGGTTCCCGAGATTTGGCCAGAACGGTCCAGGTCCCCACCGATCATGTGGATGTGCCCACTGATGAAGTATCGCTTGCGCGGGGCCGCGAGCTGGTCACCGCGCTTTGCACAGGTTGTCACGGCGAAGACCTGGGCGGGAGCTCGATGGTTGATGATCCCATGTTGGGCAGGATCTATGCCGCCAACCTGACGGCCGGATCGGGCGGAGTCCAGGTCAGCCACAGCGATGATGACTTGGTGCGGTCCATCCGCCACGGCGTCGCCCCGGATGGTCGGCCGCTTATAGTCATGCCGTCGAGGGCGTTCAACTTCCTGAGTGCCGAGGATCTCGGCGCCATCGTTGCCTATCTGAAGACCCTATCGCCGGTTGACAACAAGATTCCGGCGCCGAAGCTGGCCCTGGTGGGGAAAGTATTTGCAGGAGCAGACCCCACCGGAGACATATTCTCAGTGGATGAGATCGATCACGGCCGTCCCTTGCTCTCCAGGCCTGAGATCGGAGCCAATGTCGAATACGGCGCCTACCTGGCCGGATTCTGCAAGCAGTGCCACGGAGCTGACCTCGCAGGGGCATTCGGCCCTAACCTGACGATGACTGGTGAGGTCGCTGGATGGAGCGAAGACGACTTCCTCACGACATTGAACACAGGTATGACGCCAAGCGGACGCTCCCTCGATCCGGAGAACATGCCCTGGAAGGATATCCGTCAGTTGGATCGAGATGAGCTTCGAGGGGTCTACATGTACCTGAGAACCCTCAACGCCGAGTAGTGGGGGTTGAGGGGGGCGCTCAGCTTCTCATCAGGGAATCAAAGAAGTGCCCCACGTGTACCGCTGGACTGTGCTGATTCATGTCCTGAGTGTCCTTGGGTTCGTGCTCGTTCATGGATCTTCGGCCATGGTCATCATGCACCTGGGGCGTGAAACGAATCCAGAGCGGGTGAGGGCCCTGCCGGCCTTGTCCGTTTACCCTGCCAATCTGTCCTTGGTGACATTGCTGCTCTCGGGGATCGCCCTAGGATTTATGGGCAGCTGGTGGGCCCGGGGCTGGACTTGGGCTTCGTTAGGATTCTTGATCTTGATGATCCTCACCATGGGTTTCCTGGGTTCACGTGCCCTTAACGGGATCCGGGCCGATCTTGGCCTTCCTTCCTCCTATGGCGAGGCGCCGCCCGATCCGGAGGATCGAGCTCCATTCGAGGCCGTGCAGGCCCGCATCGCCGGACTCCCGGCATGGCCGCTGATGGGCGTAGGTGTTGGAGGGCTCGCGATGTTGACCTGGCTGATGATGTTCAAGCCGTTCTGAGGTCCAGCCAGCCATTCAGTCCATCCAGGGAGTGTCCAATGGCATCCAACGTGCTCATTTCCAACAGCCACGACGGCCGAGCTGGAGTGGGGGGCATGCGCGCCGAGAGGGATGAACTCGGGGTCTGGCAAACCGACGAGATCTTCCCTGACCTAGACGTGCGTTGCTTGGCGGTCGGGCCACAAGGTGGGACGTCCGTCTGGGCCGGTACGCAAGGCGAAGGTGTGTGGACCTCGGATGATCGCGGCCTGAATTGGCGTCCGTCCGGTCTGGAGGGCAAAGACGTCAAGGCGCTGGCCGTGAGTCCTCATGACCCAAGGTTGATTTTCGCCGGGACCAAACCTGCTCTCATTTACGTCTCACGCGACGGCGGAGCGACGTGGCGAGAGCTGGAAGGATTCCGCAAGATCCCTTGGCGTTGGCTGTGGATGTCGCCCGCCGAACCTCCTTTCATCACGGCCTACGTCCATGCCATCAGCGTCTCGCCTACCGATCCCGATGTGATCCTGGCCGGAATGGAATATGGGGCGCTGGTTCGCAGCGAAGACGGAGGGGAAACCTGGGAGGGTCACCGGCCAGGGGCGCTGCGTGACTGCCACGGCATGACCTTTCACAGTCATGACGGAACCTGGGCCTACGAATCAGGGGCCGGACGGCGCCCCGGCGCCGTCAGCCGGGATGGCGGGCAAACCTGGCGGCAACCTTCAGAAGCAGTCGATCGAACTTACGGCTGGGCCTGCGCCGCCGATCCGGATCAACCCGAAATCTGGTATGTATCGGCTTCAACTGGTCCGGGAGATGCCCACAGTTGGGATCATGCCAATGCCCATCTCTATAGAGTCACAGGGGGTACAGGGTGGGAGCAACTGGCTGGCGGGCTCCCCGAACCGCTGGACCATCTTCCGACCAGCCTGCTCACTGTCCCCGGTTTGCCCGGCCACATCTATGCCGGTCTGAGCAACGGGGATGTTTGGCTCTCACAAGACCATGGCGGCCATTGGGAGCGCCTGAACGTCAATCTGAAGGGCATCTGGCACCAGTTGGTCATGCTCTAGGCGCCGGGGACCGCTGGGTGCGATGCCGCCGAGCGATGTAAAATGGGGCGCTGGCGCACGACCTTGGCCACAGCATGGGAGGCGGGATGGCGTCGTCACGCGCTGCGCGACTGGCCAAAGCACTGGCGGGGGTCGCCCTGGCGAGCACGGCCTTTGGCGTCCTTATCGGCCTGATCTTTGTCGTTGGCAGGGAGAATGTCTTTGCCTCCCTGATCCACCTGGCCCTTGTGCCCGGTTCAGCCACGGCGTTTGCTATCATGGGCGGCCTGGTGGCTTCACACCGGCCGCGAAATCCGATCGGTTGGTTGTTCTTGGCCGCCAGCCTGTGCTATGGCTTTCAGACTCTGGCCGTCACCGGTGGGCTGGTGCTGTCACCACAGACAGGACTCCTGACCCTGGGCCTGCAATGGCTCGCGTCCTGGCTTTGGATTCCATCCATTGCGCTCCCGACGAGCTACCTGTTCCTCCTCTTTCCTGACGGCCACCTGCCGTCCAAACGTTGGCGCCCTGTGGGTTGGTTGACGGGGATTGGCCTGGGCGGGATGATCCTCGTCATTCTGCTTCATCCGGGGCCTCTGGCCGACTTCGGCGTGGAGAACCCCAATCCTTTCGGGATACAGGGCTTGGTGTCGATTCTCGACCCAGCCATGACCATCGCTGAGTCGATACTTGTGCTTGGGATGCTAGGCTGTTTGGGAGCCTTCGTCGTTCGTTACCGGCGGGCGTCCGGCGTCGCCCGGCAGCAGCTCAAGTGGTTGGCTTATGCCCTGCTTTTGATCGTGGTTGCCTTCGTCGCCTCCACCTTGCTCTACTATCTGGCGCCTGACAGCCCGACGGCGCTCGAAATCGGGAGCAATCTCAACAATTTGGCGGTCTTGGCTGCGGCCGCGGCGTCGGCGATCGCCATCCTCCGCCACCGGCTGTACGACGTCAACGTTCTGATCAACCGCACGCTTGTTTACTCTGCCCTCACGGCCAGCGTGGCCGCACTTTACGTGGTCGTGGTCGGAGCTTCTAGCGCCATCGTTCGTTTCAACCCCCAAATTCCCAGCCTGATCCTGACAGCCGTCATCAGTGGCCTATTGTTCCAGCGGACGCGCCGTCTCATACGGAAATTGGTCGACCGGTGGACCCAGCGTCTGTACATTCGCTGGCGGTTGCGCGATACCGGATCAGGTTCGGGCTCAGAGAGGCGTGCGGGAAGTGACCCCTCGCCTGGCTGGACGGACTGGGCGCCTGTTTGGCAGCGCGCGGCGTCAGCAGCTTGGGCCGTGATTGCCGTCTTGGCGGTTCTGACGGTGATTGTGGCCATCCCGGGCTATCTGATGCGTATCGGCATGGGCCCACAAGATGTGAACGCCGACATCTCCGGCGCCAGGTCGATGTTGCTCGGGTTCGACATCTTTGGCCGGATAGCCTCTCTGGTCTCCGTGACCTTGTCCCTCGGGCTTGCTTACCTGCTCTTCCGGCGTCGGAAAACTCACCCGATGGCGCTGTTCACATCCTTCTACCTGCTGCTCTTCGCGGCCGCCCTCTCGGGCCCGGCGGAAGCAGCCGCCTTGACGCTCGGCCTGCCGACAGAGCTTGCCCTTAAGCTTGAGGCTATCCTCACCGCATCCCCGACTCTTATCGTCCTATATGTCTTCCCAACAGGCCGATTCGTTCCCCGATGGACGAAGTATCCGGCGGCTGTCGCGATTGCGCTGACCCCTACACTCTTCTGGTTGCCAGCTGCCACAAGTGCTGTCATGGGTGACCCCAAGTATTGGCTCCACATTGGTGTATGGACCGTCCTAGTGATATCCGGGGTATTTGCCCAATGGAGCCGCTACAAACTGGCGGCGACTCAGCTTGAGCGGCAGCAGATAAGGCTGGCGGTTGGGGGGATGATTGCATGGATTGTCACGATCCTGCTGCTTTCCGTACCCTATGTTCTGCGTGCCCAGATTCCGCCCGATCAACCCATCCCTTGGTGGGCACCGGCGAGCGAGGCGTTGTGGTTCCTTAGTTTCATCCTTCCACCGGCATCGCTTGCCATCGCCGTTCTCCGCTATCGCCTCTGGGACCTCGATGTTCTGATCAATCGAACCTTGGTGTACGCGGCCCTGACGTCAGGTGTGGCGGCGCTCTACGTGCTGGTTGTGGGCGGGTTGAGCTTGCTCCTGCAGGCGAATGGCGGACTGATGGCTTCGCTTGTCGCCACCGGCCTGGTGGCTGTACTCTTCCAACCACTTCGAAATCGCGTGCAGCTCGGCGTTAATCGGTTGTTGTACGGGGAACGTGATGATCCCTACGCCGTGCTTTCCCGTCTGGGGCGGCGCCTCGAAACAAGTCTGGCGGCTGATGAGTTGCTTCCAACCATCGTCGAAACTGTAGCCGAGGCGCTCAAGCTCCCCTATACTGCCGTGGCCCTTATCATCGGCGACGAGCAGCGGGTGGTGGCCGCCTACGGCCTGCCCAAAGGCGAGTTGGTGGCGATTGGTCTCCACTATCAAGGCGAACTCATCGGCCAACTGATATGCGGTCGGCGTGCCCCGAATGAGCCTTTCACGGATAGCGAAATGACTCTGCTGACGGATCTCGGGCACCAGGCGGGGGTTGTGCTGCACGCCGCCAGGCTGACCAAGGACCTGCGCACATCCAGGGAGCAGTTGGTCCTGGCACGGGAGGAAGAACGGCGCAGACTGCGTCGAGATCTGCATGATGGACTGGGGCCCGAGTTGGCAAGCATGACCCTCAAACTGGATGCGGCCCGGAATCTCATGGAGAAAGATCCGCAAACCGCCGACCGTCTCCTGCTCGAGTTGAAGACTCAGGCCCAGGAGTCGCTCTCCAACGTGCGCCGGCTGGTCTATGGACTTCGCCCTCCGGCGCTGGATGAGTTGGGGCTGGTACCGGCCGTGCGGGAAAGCTCCGCCGTGCGAAGTGCGGGGAACCACCCCAGAATCTCGGTCAGCGGGCCGGAGCCGTTCCCGCCGCTCCCGGCAGCTGTGGAGGTGGCAGCCTATCGGGTGGCTCTCGAGGCCGTGACCAATGTCGTGCGCCATGCTTCGGCTGAGACGTGCCGAATCGAATTCAATGTCTCGGATGAGCTTGAACTGGAAGTTGTGGATGACGGATGTGGAATGGCCCCGCGCTCGCGAGCCGGGGTCGGCCTGACCTCGATGCGCGAGCGCGCCCTTGAATTGGGCGGCAGCCTGAGCATCGGGCCCGGGCCTGGAGGTGGGACGAGGCTAAGGGCCTGTTTTCCCCTCACCCTGACGGAAGCCTGAGCATGAACCCCGTGCGATTGCTGGTTGTCGACGACCACACGCTGTTTCGAGACGGACTCCGGGCTCTCTTCGGCTCGATCGATGACATCGACGTCGTCGGCGAGGCTTCCGATGGGGATCAAGCTGTGGCCCAGGCCGCCGAGCTGCGACCGGACATCGTGCTGATGGATATCCAGATCCCCGAGGTCAACGGGATCGAGGCGACGCGCAGGATTGTGTCGGCGCACCCCGAGATCGGCGTGATCGTGGTGACGATGCTTGAGGACAATGACTCGGTGTTTGCGGCCATGCGGGCCGGCGCCCGTGGCTATGTGCTCAAGGGCGCCGATCAGGTCGAAATGCTAAGAGTGATTCGTTCCGTCGCCGCCGGTGAGGCATTGTTCGGGGCGGCCGTCGCTGATCGTCTGGTCTCTTTCTTCAGCAAGGCCCAGCAACCGAAGCGCGGCCTTGCCTTCCCGGATCTCACCGAACGCGAGCGTGAAGTGCTGGACATGATCGCCCAGGGCTGGACCAACGCCAGGATCGCCGAAACGCTGGTGATCAGCCCCAAGACGGTCAGCAACCATTGTTCCAATATCTTCTCCAAACTACAGGTGGCCGACCGCACCCAGGCCCTGCTTCGGGCAAGGGAAGCCGGCCTCGGCCAAGCGGGTGATCCCGAGAACTGACCGCGCCATTTGGTCGCCACGGGCGACGTCGCCCGATCGGAATTCCGCATATATAATGGACCGGCAGGCGGGTGCTAGGCTGGGAGTGAGGTCGCGCGTAACGAGGTAGTTGCGGCGTTAGGGGCGTTGGAGGCAAGGGATGGGGCAGTCGGGATGGATCGGCCGCTCACTGAGCGGCCGGTATCGAATTGAGTCGTTGCTCGGCCAGGGTGGCATGTCCGCCGTCTACAAGGGGACGGATCCCAACCTGCGTCGCACCGTGGCCATCAAACTTATCCACGGCCATCTATCGGATGATCCGCAGTTCGTGAGCCGCTTCGAAGAGGAAGCGGCCGCCGTGGCTCAGCTCAAGCACCCCAACATCATCCAGGTCTACGACTTTGACAACGACGGGGACACGTACTACATGGTCCTCGAATTCGTCCCTGGCGAAACGCTCCAGGCACGCCTGCGCAAGCTCAATCAGGCTCGGGCTCACATGCATCCCGATGAGGTCCGCGATCTCGTTGCCGGCGTGTGCGATGCGCTCGAATACGCCCACCAGCGAGGGATGATCCACCGCGACGTCAAACCGGCCAACGTGATGATCACACCTGAGGGCCAGCCGATCCTGATGGATTTTGGCATTGCCAAGATTGTCGGGGGCAAGCAGCACACGGCGACGGGCAACGTCATCGGCACGGCGTCGTACATTTCTCCTGAGCAGGTGCGTGGCGAGACGCTGGACGCGCGCGTCGATATTTACGCCTTGGGCGTCATGCTGTTCGAGATGCTGAGCGGCAGGCCCCCGTTCGAAGGCGATTCGGCGATGACGGTCATGATGAAGCACGTCAATGAGCCGGTGCCTGACCTCGCCCAGCTGAACCCGGATGTGCCGCCGGCTCTGGTGGCCGTGACCATGCGGGCCCTGGAAAAAGACCGCAACCGCCGGTTCCGCTCTGCAGGAGAGATGGCGGCCGCGCTGCGGAGTGCCGATCTGACCGCAGATTCGACCGGGTTGGGCACCGCTTCGCCGGCCGGAACGGGGGGCTCGCCGCCCAGGCCCATGCGTCCAGGGCCGAGCGGGGCAGGGGCCGGTGGCCGCCGCAACGCTTCCGCCGGCTCCAAGGGCGGCGGCCGTATGGCCTGGCTCGCTGGAGGGGGGGTGCTGGCGGCGGTGCTGGCGTGCGTTGTCCTGGCCGGCGTGGGCGTGACCCTGTATTTGAATATGAACAGGGACCAGGCCGCGTTGGACCCAACCCTGACCCCTCTTCCCCCCTCGGCGACCACTCAGGCTGAGCCGACCACACTGCCCTCGGCGACAAACCTGCCACCGTCGGCTACGCCTGAGCCCAGCCTTACGCCAGCTCCGACGACGCCAGCCGGTCCCTTCGCTCAAATCGATGGCATCCGCCTCCAGGGTGACCGGTACATTGTCGACTACGAGACCTTTGGTTACACCGAGGGGCTGCCCGGAATGCACGTGCATTTCTTCTTCAACACCGTACCGCCAAGCCAGGCCGGCTTGCCAGGTTCGGGGCCATGGTACGTCTGGGGCGGGCCAAGGCCCTTCAACGGCTACTCGCTGTCCGACAAGCCAGCGGATGCAACCCAGATGTGCGCCCTGGCGGCCAATCCCAACCACACCGTCGTCCCGAACAGCGGCAACTGCGTCGATCTTCCCTAGCTGAATCCAGCTCCCCACAAACCTGGCGGCGC
>Ga0307417_10001058_pt1 | contig 11338 bp, 8 predicted proteins | sample SalMarWE160210MG_2_FD_202514 | JGI IMG/M metagenome (GOLD analysis project Ga0307417, IMG submission 202514) | Salt marsh sediment microbial communities from the Plum Island Ecosystem LTER, Massachusetts, United States - WE1602-10 | ecosystem: Environmental > Aquatic > Marine > Intertidal zone >...
TTCGGCCAGGGCGATGCCGTCCGCGAGCTTGAGGGCGGTTTCGAAGCTGTCGGCGAGGCGGCCGGCGATATCGGGGCCGACGACGAGGCGGTCGACGACGACTTCGAGGTCGTGCTTGAGATTCTTATCGAGGCCCGGCGCGTCCTCGATCTCATAGAAGGTGCCGTCGATCTTGACCCGCTGGAAGCCGCGCTTGAGCAGTTCGGCGAGTTCCTTGCGGTATTCGCCCTTGCGGCCGCGGACCATGGGGGCCAGCAGATAAAGGCGGGTGCCCTGGTCGAGCGCCATGACCTTGTCGACCATTTGCGAGACGGTCTGGCTTTCGATGGGCAGACCGGTGGCCGGTGAATAGGGAATGCCGACGCGGGCGAAGAGCAGGCGCAGATAGTCGTAGATCTCGGTGACGGTGCCCACGGTCGAGCGCGGGTTGCGCGAGGTTGTCTTTTGCTCAATGGAGATCGCCGGCGACAGGCCCTCGATGTGCTCGACATCGGGCTTTTGCATCATTTCGAGGAACTGGCGGGCATAGGCTGAAAGCGATTCGACGTAGCGGCGCTGGCCCTCGGCATAGATGGTGTCGAAGGCGAGCGAGGACTTGCCGGAGCCGCTGAGGCCGGTCATGACGATCAGGCTGTCGCGCGGCAGGCGTACGTCGATGGACTTGAGGTTGTGCTCTTTGGCGCCGCGCACAACGATTTCGCGATTGTGACTGGCGGTCATTGGGGCCCTTCACGGAGTCCGGGGGTTCGGCTGCAGGCAAACCGTCGCCTGCGGACGGCCGGAACATAAATAGAACACATGCCCCGCTGTCAAGGTCGAGGCGACACCGTCCAGATGAGTATAGCGAGCGAATTGCATCGTACCAAGACGACAGCCTCACCCCATTGTCAGATGCTGTCAGGATGGTTGGGGTGAGAGATTGGCATCAGCCCTGCCGGTGTCAATGGCCGGGGGAGGAAATCCTCTCGGCGGGCGCTCGGGGGAGACGATCACGACAAGTCCCGGAATCATGGCGTTGCAGCTGGCTGGAGGGCAAGGCAAACGATCCAGTGCTATGCCAAGCCGGACATATATCAAAAATGGCATTTATGGTTGCAATGCACGATGAGAGGTTCGATAGTCGGGGCTCTGGCGGCCAGTGCGGGGAGGCGTCGGTCGGCGCTTCGTTGATATCGCCATGTCGGTCGGCCGGCTGGGCGTTGTTCAGCCGAAATGAAGGAGCAGTGCGGCAGTTCTGCGCACTGGGCATTTGTCTGGGAGGAGAAACAATGCGGAAGGACAAATTCGATTTTGCGATAACACGGCGTCAGTTCGGCAAGCTGGCCGGTGCGGCCGGCGCGGTGGCGGCGATGCCCGGCGCGGTGCGAACGGCACTGGCGCAGGAGGCAACCGATTCGGCCGAGATCATTACCGGCAAGGTCTCGGGCATGATCGTGCACAACGAAAAGCTTGGCGTGATGGAAACGCCGCTGGCGCTGCTGCGCGACTACAAGCACACGCCCAAGGAGATTCTTTTCAATCGTCTGCATTTTCCGCATGAGGGTGCGGCGGCCTGGTATGCGACCACCGATGTGCCGGACCCGTCCAGCTGGACGATCAATGTCGACGGGCTCGTCGCCCGGCCGCGCGCGGTCAAGATCGCCGATCTGCAGGCGATGGATCAGGTCAAGGTCGTTTCGGTGATCCAGTGCGCGGGCAACGGCCGGTCATATTATGCGGCTAAGGAAAAAGTCGGCGGCGGCCAGTGGCACAATGGCGGCATGGGCAATGTCGAATGGGAAGGCGTGCCGTTCAAGCCGTTCCTCGACAGTCTCGAAATGGAAGTGGGCAGCGAAGCGAAGTGGATTACGGCGGGCGGCTGGGATCAGCCGGCGACGCCGCAAGGATCCGATTTCGCCAAGAGCTATCCGATCGGCGACAAGGCGCTCGACAACGCCATCCTGGCGCTGAAGATGAACGGCGAGGCGATCCCGGCCTGTCACGGCGGGCCCGTCCGGCTGATCGTCCCCGGCTGCTACGGCAACTTCAACGTCAAGATGCTGACGACGCTGTTGTTCGAGGCATTCGAATCGCCGAGCGCCTATCAGTCGGTTGGCTATCGCATGCCCAAGACGCCGGTCGAGCCGGGTCAGTTCGGTGCCAACGACTATACGATCTTCAATTCGGATCCCACCTACAGGCACAAGATCAAAAGCGTGATCTTCTCGCCGCTGCCGGAGGACAAGCCGGGCGCCGGGTCGGTGACGATCACCGGGGTTGCGTTCAACGACGGCGAGGGCCCGATCACCCGGGTCGAAGTGTCGTCCGACGGCGGCCAGACCTGGGTCGATGCGGCGGTCGAGGCGGCCGAAAGTCCCTGGGCCTGGTACCACTGGTCGGCACCCGGCTCGCTGAAATCGGGCAGCAATACGCTGATCTCGCGGGCGACCGATTCGCTTGGGCGCACGCAACCGCTCGACGGGCTGGTGTGGTGGAATCCGCGTGGCTACGAGTGGAACGGCGCCGATCACGTGACGATCGAGGTCTGATCAGACAGCCAGAGGCGGGGGCGCATCTTGCGCCTCCGCGTTCCAGCCATTCGTCGAAGGAGTTTGTTCGTGCGCGCCGCCAGTTCCGGCTTTGCCATGGCATTGCTGGGTGCATGTTTTTGCGCTGTACCCGCAACGGCTGCCAATATCGTTCTTCCGCAAGGGCCCAATCGCGATCTGGTCTATGGCAAGTGCCGCACTTGTCATGACCTGCAATATCTCGAGGAATCGGCGGGAATCAGCGGGCGGGCGTGGAACGATCTTCTCGACAGCATGCGTCAATACGGGCTAAGGCTCGATGAGGACACCCGCTCCAAGGTGCTGGAGTATTTGTCGACCTATCTGGGCCCCAATCCGCCGCCGGAAGCGCCGGCGGAGGAAACACCGGTCGCCAATGTCGATGGAGACCAGGTTTTCTCGGACAATTGCTCGGGCTGCCATCAGCCGGAAGGGCAGGGGGTGGCGGAGCAGTTCCCGCCACTTGCCGGCAACACGGATCTGTTCGCCGACAAGACATTTCCGATTTTCGTGGTCCTGCATGGGCTGTCCGGGCCGATCGCGGTGAAGGGGACGACCTTCGACGCCGAGATGCCGCCTTTCGACCATTTGTCCGATGCGGAGATCGCCGCGGCGATCAACTATGTTCGTTCCGCCTGGGGCAATGCGGACATCAGGCCGGACGGGTTCGAGGATGTGACGGCCGCCGACGTGGCAGCGGCGCGGCCAGGCGAAATGGACGCCGAAGGCGTGCATGCCCTGCGCGCCGATGCGGTGAAATAGCCGCCTGCGGCCCGCCGTGTGCGCAATTTGCGGCCGTCGCAGGTCTTGGTCCCGCCGGCGCGGCCCAAGGACGGTTGACCTGCATCGATTTAGAACATAAATAGAACATTTGTTATCGGCTCAGCTGTGGAAGTTGGCAGAATTGACACCGATTGGCCGGCATTGCGGTTAGAATGCGGGCAAGGGACGCAAAGCGTCCGATACTCTCGAAAAAGGACACGGGGTCATGGCGGGAAGCGTCAACAAGGTCATTCTCATCGGTAATCTGGGGGCGGATCCGGAGGTCCGGACGCTGCCCAGCGGTTCGCCGGTGGTCAATCTCAGCGTGGCGACAAGCGAGAGCTGGCGCGACCGCAACAGCGGCGAGCGCAAGGAGCGCACCGAATGGCATCGGGTGGTGATCTTCAGCGAGGGACTTGCCAAGATCGCCGAGCAATATCTGCACAAAGGGTCGAAGGTCTATCTCGAGGGCCAGTTGCAGACGCGCAAATGGCAGGACCAGAGCGGGCAGGACCGCTATTCCACCGAAGTGGTGCTGCAAGGCTTCAATTCGGCGCTGACCATGCTCGACGGGCGTGGCGACGCTGCCGGCGAGGGCGGGTTCTCCGGGCCGGCCCGGCAGTCCGAAAGCCGGCGGCCCGCGGCCAGCGCCCCGGCCTTCGAATCCGGCGGCATGGACGATGACATTCCGTTCTAGGCGGATTGGGGCGGCACTGGTCCTCGCCGTCGGCGGCGCCTGCGGGCTGGCGGCGCCTGCTTTTGCCGGCGAGGCCGACGTGGTGGCGGTCAAGGCGTTTCGCGAGGCCACCGGGACGTTCCGGTTCGATGTGAGCGTGCGTCACGCCGATAGCGGCTGGGAGCATTATGCCGACCGGTTCGATGTCGTCGCTCCTGACGGCACTGTGCTCGGCACACGCGTGTTGCTGCATCCGCATGAGACGGAACAGCCGTTTACGCGCAGCCTGTTCGGGGTCGCGATCCCCAAAGGCGTGGAGACGGTTATCGTTCGCGCCCACGACAGCGTGCACGGCTATGGCGGGGCGGAATTGCAGATCGCGCTGCCGGACGGGTGATGACCCGCGTCAGCCGGGCGGGACCGGAGGCCTGGTCTCAGGACCGGCGCTCGAAGGGGACGTTTGCCGTGTTCTTGTGGCCCGAGGCGACATCGGTGATGGTGAAGTCGACGTCGATCCTGTCGTTTTTGAGAGCAAAGCCGACGTCGATATCCACCGTCTGGCCGGAATCGGGATCCTTCTGGCGCAGGGTGAAATCGATGCCGCTGCCGCGGCGGGTGCCGATCGCAACGCCGGTGAAGCGGGTATTGGACGACATCACGGCCTCGTAGCGGTTTTTCTCGGCGATATAGGCCATGGTGCCGTTGATCGCGAGATTGCCCCCCGCGAGCGTACAACGCCCGTTGTAGTTGAGCTTGGTGACCTGGGTCGAGACGAAACTGAGCTTGCAGACCACGCTCTCCTCGCCGCTGGTCGTGGTCATGGTGCCGCGTCCGCGCCATTCGCCGACATAGGAGGCGAGCAGATCGATGTCGCTCTGGGCGGCGACGGCCGGGATCGCCGGGGCGATCATGACGGCCGCCAGGGCGACAGCCAGGAGGCGTTTGCTGAAGATCATCGCTTTGACACTCCAAGCGTTTGAAAGAAGCGCCCCCCGGCGAGCAACAGGCAAGGCAATACGACAAGGTCGCCGACCAGGGCAACAAAAAGGGTGATGACGGTCAGCGTTCCGAAGAGTGCCACTGGCGGCAGGGCCGAGAACATCACCACCGAAGCGCCGGCGCAGATAATGAGCGTGGTGGCGATCAGGGCCGGGCCGATGCGGGCCAGGGACAGGTCGACCGCCTCGGCATGGGAGCGCCCCGCTCCCTTGTGTCGGAAATAGGTCGACAGATAGTGGATGGTGTCGTCGACGGCGATGCCGAAGGCGATGGTCAGGGCGATAACTGTGGTGAGCTGCAGGCCGGCGCCGGTAAAATAGAGATAGGTCTCCGTCGCCAGGATCGGCAGCAGGTTGGGGATCACGGACACCAGGCCGACGCGGGCGGAACGGAAGGCGATGCCGATCAGGAAGATGTTGAGGAAGATCGCTGCCATCAGCGAATTGCGGATCGAGGAAATGATGCCGGTCGAGGCGAATGTGGTCATCAGCCGGTAGCCGGCGATTTCGGCCTCGCCCAGCCCGGCGGATTTGAGGTCGGTTTCGAGCTTGCCGACGAGAGTGCGCAATTCGTCCGAACCCATGATGGTGGGCAGGAAGGCGGTGACCAGGGCCTGGGTGCCGTCATCGGTGACGAAGCGTCGCTTGAGGAACGGACCGACGGCGTTGAAAATCTCCTGGCGGGTGAAGCCGGAATTGGAATACTGGAACAGGCTGGCCCCGGAGATGACCTTGCCCTTGCCGACATCGGCCTCGACGATGTCATGGACGCGCTTGACCTTGTCGAAATCGGCGTCGGTCAGGTTGGGGTCGTTGTCGTCGAGCGGCACGCGCACATAGATCGGGGCGACGCCGCCGACGCCGGCATCGATGCCCTTGGCGGTCGCCAGGGCCTCGGAATTCTTGGGCAGGAAGTCCTCGAAAGAGAATTTCGGCTGGAGGATGAAATGCGGGATGACCATGAGGCCGACGACGAGAATGGCGACGATCGCCAGGGGGCGGGCGGCATGGCGCACCAGCCATTGGGCGGCCGGAATGGGGGCGGTGACGGCGATGCTCATCTTGCGCGGCGGCCTGAAGCCGAGCCGGACAGCCAGGCGCATGGTCAGCGGCATGACGGTCGAGAAGCAGATGAAGGCCAGGGCGATGCCCATGACGCCGGAATAGCCGAATTCCTCGATGCCTTCGCCCTGGGTGACGATCAGGGTGCCGAAGGAGACCATGGTGGTCAGCGAGGTGAGGGCGGCGGCGGGCAGGACGCGGGCGATGGCGGCGTCTATAGCTTCCCTGGCTTCCATGCCGTCGTTCCATAATCGGAGCCAGGTGAAGCAGAAATACATGCTTTCGGCGAAGGAGACCACGAGCACCAGGGTGACGACGATATTGGTGAGGAAGGTGAACGAGCCGAAAAAGATCATCACCGCGCCAATTGTCCAGGCCACGGCGACAAGGGGGGTGAAGGTCGCAATCAGGGCGCCCCAGATGCTTCTCAGCGCCAGAAGCGAGATCACCGCGCCGATGATGAAGCCGAAGACCGAGAACTTGACCTGATCGGCGTTGCTGGCGTCGAGCATTTCGGTGGTCCAGATCGGCGGGCCGGTCAGTTCGACCTGAATGTCGTCGCTGTCGTATTGGGCGACGAGATCGCGCAGGCTCTGGATCATGTTGTGAACGCCGCCCGGGGCCTTGGTCTTGGCGTTGTCGGGGAACATGATCATCACCAGACCCGACAGGTCGCCGACGATCAGGTTGCGCATGATCGGGTCGTTATTCCTCAGGTCCGTCAGGACTTTGGCGACCTCGGCAGGGTCCTTCATGTTCTCCGGCACCGCCGGCACCGAGCCGCCGTCGGGCCCCGGCTTGCGCAGCGAGAAGGGAGAGAGGGTGCCGACCGCATAGTCGTTGAGCTCGAGGTCGAAGGCGAGATCGCGCAGGTGCTCGAGCACTTTCGGGTCGGTCAGATGCGGGCTTTTGACCAGGATATAGGCATCGTCCTCGAAGGTGCCGAAGGTCTCGGTCAGTTTCTTGTAGGTCTGGTAATAGGGGCCGGAATTGGCAAAGACCCTGAGGAGATTGCCGTCCACGGAGATGCGCGGAAGCTGCGCGAGACAAACCAGAGTGAGCACGGCGACCGCGAGGCCCATGAGCCTCGGAAAGCGCGAAGTGAGCGAACCGAGGCGCTCAAGTCCAAACCCGATAGACAAGAATTTCCTCCCAGCGGTCGCAGATTTCTAGGTGTTTGCGGCGCGCCCGTCCAGATTTGCGACCCATTTTCGCCCGTTAACACTACCTTGGTGTTCTTCCCTGCCGGGGAAATACCGATTCACTCCTTATATTTCAATAGGTTATCGTTGACTCAGCTTGTTGTGGAATAAAGCCGGCGCTTCGCCGTCAAATGGCCGGTTTCGTGGTGTTCGTCGCGGGAATCGCATAAAGTTTCTGCAACGAAATCAATAAAGTTACCGCAGACGTGACAGACACTCCGGACTCCGAAAACGGCGCCCCGCCGCCGCCTTCCGACATCGTTCCCGTTTCCATCACCGACGAAATGCGCAGCTCCTATCTCGATTACGCGATGAGCGTGATCGTTTCGCGGGCGCTGCCGGACGTTTGCGACGGCCTCAAGCCGGTGCATCGGCGCATCCTCTACTCGATGCATGAGGAGGGGTATGAATGGAACAAGCCATACAAGAAGTGCGCCCGTATCACCGGTAACGTGACCGGCCGCTATCACCCGCACGGCACGGCGGCGGTCTATATGTCGCTGGTGCGGCTGGCGCAGGATTTCTCGCTGCGGGTGCCGCTGATCGACGGGCAGGGGAATTTCGGCTCGATCGACGGCGATATGCCGGCTGCGGAGCGGTATACCGAGGCGCGGCTGGAGAAGATCACCGGAACGCTGCTGGAGGACCTCGACAAGGATACCGTCGATTTCCGCGACAATTACGATGCCAGCGAGAGGGAGCCGGCGGTTTTGCCGGCGCGGTTCCCCAATATCCTGGTCAACGGCGCCGGCGGCATCGCCGTGGGCATGGCGACCAATATCCCGACCCACAATCTCGGCGAGACGATCGATGCCACCCTGGCGCTGATCGACAATCCGGCGCTGAGCATCGACGAATTGTGCGCGATCATGCCGGGGCCGGACTTTCCGACCGGCGGCATCATTCTGGGGCGCGCCGGCATCCGCTCGGCCTATGAGACGGGGCGCGGCTCGGTGCTGATGCGGGGCAGGGTGGCGATCGAGGAAGTGCGCAAGGAGCGCGAGGCGCTGATCATCACCGAAATCCCCTATCAGGTGAACAAGGCGGCGATGATCGAAAAGATCGCCGATCTGGTGCGGGAAAAGCGGATCGAAGGCATTTCCGATATCCGGGACGAAAGCGACCGGCATGGGATGCGGGTCGTGGTCGAGATCAAGCGCGACGCCGTCGCCGATGTCGTCCTGAACCAGATCTACCGGTTCACGCCGCTGCAGTCCTCGTTCGGCTGCAATTTCGTCGTCCTGAACGGCGGCAAGCCGGAACTGATGGGCGTCAGGGAAATGTTGACCGCCTTCATCCGTTTCCGCGAGAACGTGGTGACGCGGCGGGCGCGGTTCCTGTTGAACAAGGCGCGCGACCGGGCGCATGTGCTTGTCGGTCTGGCGGTGGCGGTGGCCAATGTCGACGAGGTCATCTCGATCATACGCACCTCGCCCAATCCGGCGACGGCGCGCGAACGCCTGCTGGAACGCAACTGGCCGGCCCGCGACGTCGAGGCGCTGATCCAGCTGATCGACGATCCGCGCCACAAGGTCAATGACGACGGCACGTTCAAGCTCTCGGACGAACAGGTGCGGGCGATCCTCGACCTGCGCCTTGCCCGGCTGACGGCGCTCGGGCGCGACGAAATCGGCGAGGAACTGAACGGGCTCGGCGAGCAGATCGCCGATTATCTCGATATCCTGCGGTCGCGCGACCGGGTCGTGGAGATCGTCAAGCAGGAACTCAGGGAGATCAAGGAGCAGTTCGATACGCCGCGGCGCACGGCGATCGAGGACTATGCCGCCGATCTCGAGGACGAGGACCTGATCGCCCGCGAGGAGATGGTGGTGACGGTCAGCCATGCCGGCTACATCAAACGGGTGCCGCTCTCCACCTACCGGGCGCAGCGGCGCGGCGGCAAGGGGCGTTCGGGCATGGCGACGCGCGACGAGGACTTCGTGGCGCGGCTGTTCGTTGCCAATACCCATACACCGGTGCTGTTCTTTTCCTCGCGCGGCATCGCCTACAAGCTCAAGGTCTGGCGGTTGCCGATGGCGGCGCCGCAGGCGCGCGGCAAGGCGCTGGTCAACATGCTGCCGCTCGAAGGGGGCGAGCGCATCACCTCGATCATGCCATTGCCGGAGGACGAAGAGAGCTGGGGCGATCTCGACATCATGTTCGCCACCACCAGGGGCACGGTCAGGCGCAATTCGCTGGCCGATTTCACCGAGGTCCGCTCGAACGGCAAGATCGCCATGAAGCTCGAGGAAGAGGGCGACGCCATCCTGGCGGTCGAGACCTGCTCTGCCCATGACGACGTCATGCTGACGACGGCGCTCGGACAGGCGATCCGGTTCTCGGTCGACGACGTGCGGGTGTTCGCCGGCCGCAATTCGGTCGGAGTGCGCGGCATTCAACTGGCCGAAGGCGATCGTATCATCTCGATGAGCATCCTTCGGCATTTCAACGCCACGCCCGAGGAACGCGCCGCCTATATCAAGATGAGCCGCGCGGTGAGGGGCGAGACCGAGGAGGCCGAAGAGCTCGAAGTCGAGGCCGAGCCCGGCCCCTTGCCGCCCGAGCGCTATGCTCAAATGAGCGCGGCCGAGCAATTCGTTCTGGCGATCTCGGAAAAGGGCTACGGCAAGCGCTCGTCGAGCTTCGAATACCGGGTCACCGGCCGCGGCGGCAAGGGGATCACGGCGATGGCGATTACCGCCAAGAACGGGCCGATCGTCGCCTCGTTTCCGATCGAAAGCGACAACCAGATCATGCTGGTCACCGATGGGGGCAAGCTGATCCGGGTGCCGGTCGAAGGCATCCGCATCGCTGGCCGGGCGACCCAGGGGGTCATCGTGCTCGATACGGCCGTGGACGAGAAAGTGGTGTCGGTCGACCGGATTTCCGAGCCGGAGGAAGACGAGGAAGAGGACGACGCGCCCGATGCCGAGGCGGCGCCGGAGGCCTGAGGCGCGGAATTGACGCCGGCCGGGCGGCATAACGGGCTTGCATTCCTGCGGCTCATGGTGATGGCTGGGCAAAGAACAATACTGGAGTTGCGTCATGCTCGACCCCGGCCTGCTGGTTACCTATGTCGCCGCCTGCTTTTTGTTCTCCATCGTGCCGGGCCCCTCGGTGACCGTTGTCCTGGCCAATTCGCTGGCGCGTGGCACCAAGGCCGGCCTTTTGACCATCCTTGGCACCGAGATCTCGATGCTGAGCATGGTGATTGTCGTGGCGCTCGGGCTGGAAGTCGTCATGCAGGCCGTCGGGCAGGCGTTCGTATGGATCAAACTGATCGGCGCGGCCTATCTGTTATGGATCGGATGGCAGATGCTGACCACAGGCGGGCATCTCGACGTCGAAAAGGCAAAGGCGCCGCGTTCGGCCTGGCGGTTCGTCTGGCAGGGGGCGCTGATCAACTGGAGCAATCCGAAAACGCTGTTGTTTCTCGGCGCCTTCCTGCCGCAATTCGTCAAGGTGGGAGAGGGCGCCTTTTTCCAGATCATGGTCCTGGGGCTGATCGTGATGGCGGTCGCGACATTTACGGACGGCATCTATGCGGTTCTCGCCGGCAGCCTGCGGGGCGTGCTGACGGCGGCGCGGGTCCGGGTCGTCAGCCGGATATCGGGGGCGATCCTGATCTGCGGCGGGATCTGGCTGGCCTTGCTGAAGCGGGTATAGGCGGGCGTGCGCTTGCCAGCGCGATAAACCCGTGACACAAACCTCGGCATGAGCAAGCTGACCGGCTTTTATCCCGGTTCGTTCGATCCGGTAACCAACGGGCATCTCGACGTCATCGAGCGTGCCTGCAAGCTTGTCGACACGCTTTTTGTCGGGGTGGGCGTCAATATCAAGAAGTCGCCGCTTCTCAGCGATACCCAGCGCATTGATCTTCTGGGCGAAACCTGCGGTCCGATCGGGGCGCGTACCCGGACCGATATCCAGATCGTCGAATTCGACGGGTTGATGGTCCAGGCGGCGCGGCAGTTCGGCGCGACGCTGATCATTCGCGGCCTTCGAGACACCACCGACTATAATTACGAAATGCAGATGGTGGGGATGAACAGCCAGATGGCGCCGGACCTGCAAACGGTCTTCGTGCCGTCC
>Ga0307417_10001059_pt1 | contig 11336 bp, 9 predicted proteins | sample SalMarWE160210MG_2_FD_202514 | JGI IMG/M metagenome (GOLD analysis project Ga0307417, IMG submission 202514) | Salt marsh sediment microbial communities from the Plum Island Ecosystem LTER, Massachusetts, United States - WE1602-10 | ecosystem: Environmental > Aquatic > Marine > Intertidal zone >...
GGCGGCCCGCGCGGGCGACTTCGAGCGGGCGCGGACCCTGTATGCAGACCTCGTGCGGGAGCATCCGGAGGACGTCGACTACGTGTTCGGCTACGCACAGGTGCTCGCCTGGTCGGGCGACCCCGAGTCTTCGCTGCCACTGCTCGACGAGGCGCGCCGGCTCGCCCCGGACTACGAGGACGTCTGGGCACTCGAATTCCGATTGCGGCAGGCGCGCCATGACCGGAAGTACCGTGACGAGGACGAAGCTTTCGCCCGCGCGGCGGCCGAACGCTTCCCCGATGCAAAATGGCTGACGCGGGCGGCGCCTCGCCCGGCAGGTGAGTGGCGGTGGCGCGTTGCCGCGGAACGGGAACGGCTCAGCAACGGCGCACCGGACTGGCAAGACTACAGTGCGTCATTCGCCTGGCGGCCGGGCGACGGCAAGCAGATCTCGGTAACCGCGACTCGGGCGACACGCTTCGGCACGACGGACGACGTACTCGGCGCCGACGCATCGATCGAGCTCAACGACAGGTGGATCGCCGGCGCGGCAGCGGCGTTCAGTTCTGCGCCCGACTTCCTGCCCGAGGCGGCGTTCGGGCTGAGTCTGTCGCGAAAACTCGAGCACGGCTGGGTGCTCAACGGCCGCTGGCGTCGCCGCGCCTATCCGGATCAGTCCGTCGGCACGCTCGAACTCGGTGCCGAACGTTACGTCGGTAGATACCGGTTCGAGTACGCGATCGGCGACTCCCGGCTCGGCGGGGAGCAGGCCCTAGTGCAGCGCGTCGCCGCAGACCGCTACTCGGCCAGCGGAGGCCGGCTCGGCCTCGTGCTCGCCTCCGGCGAGGAGATCGAGGCGGTGGGGCCGGGGCAACTCCTGCGCACGCGGGTCTGGTCCGTCGCAATGACCGGCGCGTACGTCCTTTACGGGCGGCTCGAGATCGGCTGGTGGCTGGGTACGCACGAGCAGGGCGATCTGTACCGCCGCGATGCGATCGGAGTGTCCGTGTCCGGTGTTTTCTGAACTCCCCAAAGACCTGGCCCTGATATCGCTTGTTGCCGCGCTCGCGGTAACCGCAATCCTGTTCCTGTATTCCCTCGGTCTGCGCGCCGCGCACATGGCGCACGAGCGCGAGATGGAGCGGTTGAAAGCCGGCTGGTGGCCGGTCCTCGCACGCGCGTCGATGGGCGCACGGGAACCGATAGGCAAACGGAGGCGGCGACTCGGAACCGGCTCGCGCGTCCGGCTCTTGCGGGAGTGGTGCCGCTTCCGTGCACAGATTCGAGGCGAATCGACCGAGGTGCTCGAAGAACTGGCGAGGGAGCTGGGCCTGCTCGGCACGGCCCGGCGGCTGTTGCGCAAGCATTCGATCAGCAGTCGCCTCCTCGCCGAGCAGGCACTCGGCTTTCTGCGCGACACGGACAGCTGGATGAGCATCGAAGAGTTGCTCGCGCACCCGAACGTACCTTTGTCGATCATGGCGGCGACGGCGCTGACACACATCGATCCGGAGCGCGCGATCCCGATCGTCATCCCGACGATCTGCGAACGGAAACGGTGGCCGCGGACACAGATCGGACGGATCCTCAGTATTGCCGGGCCGGACAACGTAACGCGGCCCTTGTGTCGTGCGATCGAATCCGCCGACGACGAGGACACGACCTGTCTGTTGCAGTTCTTCGAGTCGGCGTATATGAACGAGATCGACTCCCTGGCGGCGCGGTTGCTCACGGCGCGAACCGATCCCGGCGTACTGGCCGCGGCGTTGAAGGCGGTTCGCGGGCACCTGCCGGATCCCGTGATCCGCCGACTCGCGACGCATGAGGTCTGGTACGTGCGCATGCAGGCGGCGAACCTGCTCGGACGGTTCGGTCGTCGCGAGGACTACGCCGTCCTCGAGCCGCTGCTGTCAGACACGGAGTGGTGGGTGCGCTATCGGGCGGCTCAGGCGATCACGAAACTGCCGTTCCTTGGCCCCAATGCCCTGCGCAAGCTGTGCAACCGGCAGACGGACCGCTACGCGACGGGGGCGATGAAACACGCTCTCGCCGAGGCGGGACTAGTCTGATGTCGCCGTGGTTCATGACAGCGATGGAGTGGGTGTTCTTCGGCTATTTCAGTGCCGTGTATCTCGTCTACGCGGTACTCAACATCTTTGCCGTGTTTCGCATCCGGCGTTATCTGCAGGTCGCGGAACTCGCCGCGGCCGACAACGTCTTCTCTAGCCTGGATCTGCCGGTCAGCGTCATCGTTCCCGCCTACAACGAATCGGCGTCGATCATCACCTCGATCCGGGCCATGCTGCAGATCGAATATCCGGACTTCGAGGTGATCGTCGTCAACGATGGTTCCACCGACGACACGCTGCAAAAGCTCATCGACGAGTTCGGCATGCAGCCTTTCCCGGAGGCCTACCGGCAGCGCGTCCCCTGCAAGCCGATACGGGGCCTGTACAAATCGGCGCGATACCCGAATCTGCGCGTCGTCGACAAGGAAAATGGCGGCTCGAAAGCCGATGCGCTGAACGGCGGCATCAATGCCTGCCGCTATCCGATCTTCTGCGCCGTGGACGCAGACTCCATCCTGCAGCCCGACAGCCTGCGCCGGGCGATACGCCCGTTCCTCGAGGATCCCCTGACGGTCGCGGCGGGCGGCACCGTGCGGATCGCCAACGGCTGCGTCGTCCGCGGCGGGTTCCTCGAGAAAGTGCGTCTGCCGGACAACTTCCTCGCGGCCGCCCAGGTGGTCGAATACCTGCGCGCCTTCCTCTACGGCCGCATGGGATGGACGCAGATGAACGCGGTATTGATCATCTCGGGCGCATTCGGCGTCTTCGACAAGGAAGCGGTCGTCAAGGTCGGCGGTTACCGACCCGACGCGATCGGGGAGGATATGGAGCTCGTCCTCAGGCTCCACGAAATCTTTGCCGTGTCCGGCGAACCCTACAAGGTGACGTTCGTCCCGGATCCGATCTGCTGGACCGACGCGCCGGAGAACCTCGAGTCGCTCGGCAAACAGCGCGTGCGCTGGCAACACGGCCTTGGACAGTCGCTTACGCTGCACAAGGGCCTGTTGTTCAATCGGAAGGCGGGTGCGGTCGGTTGGATCGCGATCCCGTTCTTCTACGTGTTCGAGCTGTTCGGCCCGGTCGTCGAAGTCGGCGGCTATCTCTTCATGGCGGTCGCATGGCTGTCCGGCTGGTTGCCGTGGTCGACGGCGCTGACGTTCTTCGGACTGGCGATCGGCCTCGGCGTGATGCTGTCGACCAGCGCGCTCGTGCTCGAGGAAATGTCCTTCCACGTCTATCCGCGGCTGGGCGACCTGCTCAAGCTTTTCGGGATCGCGATCCTGGAGAACTTCGGCTACCGCCAGATCACCCTGTGGTGGCGGGTGAAGGGGCTGGTCGGTTGGCTGCGCGGCAATGAGCCGGAGTGGGGCGAGATGAAACGCTCCGCGAGCATGAGCGGGCAATGAGTCGACATCTGGTCATCCTGCTGGTGACGATATCAGCCTGCGCCTGCAAGCCGCAGGCGGGCCCGCCTGATGTCATCGCGCAGACGATGCCTCGCGACGAGGAGGTGCTCGCATTGGTCTATGACGATGACTATCGCGTGCCGCCCGGGTTCTACGTCGATGAGCGCGCCGGGACTCCTGGCAGCTATACGATCTATCACGTCAAGGACGTGTCACTTTCCTACGAACTCTGCACGGACGACTACGACGAGGCGCTGGCCCTGGAAGCGGCCGACAACGAGCGGCGTGCAGTGAACGGAGTATTCGCGGGCAGCAGTGAGAATGCACGCTACTTCGAAGTGACGCGCGACCTCGCCTATCCGGACAGCTTGGGGAACGTCGCCGCAGCGACCTCGCCGGGCTACGCCCGCGTGTTCAAGTGCAGCTATGTCGATCGGGAGGGCGTCGACCGGAATCTGCGCGATGGCTACGCGGGTCGGCTCAATGCGCGGCCGGCCGATGCCGCCGCGTTGCGCGGCCTCGTGGAGTACCTGTGGCAGTTCGCATTCTTCTGGCCGACCCGGGCGAAGGTACTGGACTCGTTTTCCGGCGCGGAGCCCGGCTTCGTACGCCACACGCTACGGCTCGGGCTCGTCACGCCGCAGGGTGACGGCAGCTGCGACGTCGTCGAGGTGGTCGACTGGGTGTTCTCACTCGATGTGAGTGACGGTCGCATCGACAAGTCTTTCGAGCTGCGCCGCCGGTTCGAGGCCGAGCGGGTCGACGGCGTTCCGCGAAAGTGCGGTTGATGCATCAGCCGGTGCTGCGCGCCGCGCCGTCTTCCTCGGCGATGCGTTCTTCCTGCTGCAGACGCCACATCTTCGCTTACAGCCCGTCGGCAGCCAGCAGGTCCGCGTGGCGGCCGCGCTCGACCGGAACGACGGCGTCGTCTCCGGCGGTCGGTCCGCTCGACTCGTTGCTCATACTGTCAGATCTGTGCCGGTGGAGATACGTACTCGGATGACGGAGTATCTCAGAGTCTGCCGGACTCGCGCAGCACCTTGATCTGGAACTGGGTGTTCCGTTCTTCTTCCTCGAGGACCGACGCGATGAAGTGCAGCGTCGCACGATAGCGCGGAATCACGTTGTAGCGCAGCGCATTGACGCGCTTCTGTGTCTTGCGCTGTTCGGCGAGCAGGCGGCGCAGAGCCATTTCCGCCTGGCCGAGCTGTGCGAGGACCAGCGCCAGCGCCACGAGCCGCCGGCGCGTCTCGTCCAGCGACATGTCCGCCCACATCAGACTCACCGGCGCAACCTGCAGGGCCTTCGCAGTGACGGACGGGTATTCTACGCCGAGGCTGCTGCGCGGCAGGATGTCGACCTCGAGCGCTGGAGGCAATCCCGGGACGATCTGTTCGAGCGCTCGACTGCCCGTGCGCAGGTGTGTGACGCCGAGCCATCGGTACGCATCCTCCAGCGTTGAGCGCGTCTTCGCCCGCAATTCACGATACTGGTCTAGGCGTTCGTAGACGAGGCGCGTCAGCAGCTCGCGCTTGCGTTCCAGCAATTCGTATCCGGCCTCGAGGAACGCAACGTGCCGGCGCAACTCGAGCAGTTTGCTCTTCGTCGGCGGGACTTTGAGACGCCGGGCCATGGTTACGCCGTGTCCTTCTCCGCCTCGGCCGTCTTGCCCAGATGTCGCTCGACGTCCTCCGCGGAGAGGCGCGTCAGTGATTCGGCCGGCAACAGCGAGAACAGATCCCACGCTATGTTCAGCGTTTCCTCGATAGACCGGTCGTCTTGCTCGCCCTGACCGACGAAGCGCGACTCGAATGCATCGGCGAACTCGAGATAACGTCGATCCGACGCAGACAGATCCTCGGGCCCGATGATCGAGGCGAGATTGCGCACCTCGAGCGCGTGGGCGTAGGCCGCGTAGAGCTGATTCGAGACGCGCGGATGATCCTCACGCGTGAAGTCCTTGCCGATGCCGTCCTTCATCAGCCGCGACAGCGACGGCGGCACGTTGATCGGCGGATACACGCCGGTGTTGTGGAGTTCGCGCGACAGGACGATCTGTCCTTCCGTAATGTAACCCGTGAGGTCCGGGATCGGATGCGTGATGTCGTCGGACGGCATGCTCAGTACCGGCATCATCGTGATCGAGCCGGGGCGGTTGCGAATGCGGCCGGCGCGCTCATAGATGGACGCGAGGTCCGAATACAGGTAGCCGGGGTAACTCTTGCGCGCGGGGACGTCGCCCTTGGCGGTCGCGACCTCGCGGAGCGCCTCGGCGTAGTGCGTCATATCGGTCAGTATCACGAGGACGTGCTTCTCGCAGTCGAAGGCCAGGTACTCGGCCACAGTCAACGCCGTGCGCGGCAGGATCAGGCGCTCGATCGGGGGGTCGTCGGCCAGGTTCATGAACATGACGACGTTGCCGAGTACGCCGCTGGACTCGAAATCCTCGCGGAAGAAACGCGCGTCGCTGTAGGGGACGCCCATCGCCGCGAACACGATGGCGAATTCCGATGCCTTGCCCGGCAATTGCGCCTGGCGCACGACCTGCGCCGCGAGCCGGTTGTGCGGCAGGCCGGCACCCGAGAAGATCGGCAGCTTCTGACCGCGGACGAGCGAGTTGAGGCCGTCGATCGCCGAGACGCCGGTCTGGATGAATTCGCGCGGGTACGTGCGCGCCGCCGGATTCACGGGCGCGCCGTTCACGTCGCGCCGCAGCTTTGAGATGATCGGCGGCCGGTTGTCGCGCGGCTCGCCGACGCCGTTGAAGATGCGTCCCAATATGTCAGGCGCGAGCGCGACCTCGAAGGGCTGCTCGAGGAAGCGCACCCACGTGTGGTCCAGGTCCAGGTCGTCGGTGCCTTCGAGGACCTGGATCATCACCAGCTCGTCCGAGCTGCGGATCACCTGGCCGTTGCGCTGCCGCCCGCGATGATCGCGGATCGCCACCCGGTCGTTGAAGGCGACGCCAGGCACATTCTTCATGAACAGGAGCCCGCCGCGCGCGGCCGTCGCACTGCGGTATTCCTTCTCCCTCATGTCGTCTCCTTCGCCCCCTCGTATTCCGCGAGCAGCCGGTCGAACTCTTTCTGCGCGCCGGCGCCGACGGCGTCGATGCCGTCGGCCTTGTCGCTCGGATACTCACTCTTCGCGCGGCGCGCCTGCGTGAGCACAGGCAGTTCGAGCAGGCGCGAGACCGGCACACCCGCGTCCAGCAGGGCGGCGCCGCGTTCGTGGATCGTGAGCATCAGCGCCAGCAGTGCGTACTGTTTCGCCGGCGACGCGTAGCTGTCGGCGGGGTCCAACGCGCTCTGCTGCAGCACACCTTCACGGATAAGCATGGCGCCTTCGAGGTCCCAGCGCTGGGCGGACGAGAGCGCCTCGGTACCGACGAGATTGACGATACGGGACAGCTCTTCGGCCTCGCCGAGCAGCTCCATCGCCCGCGCCCGCTTGTGTTCCCAGCTCGGATCGGTTTCGCCCGCCCACCAGTCCGCTGCGATGGCGATGTATTCGGAGAAGCTGTCGGTCCAGTCTACGGCCGGATAGTGGCGCGCATCGGCGAGTTCCTTGGACAGGGCCCAGAACGTCTGCACGATCTCCTTCGTATGGCTTGTTACCGGTTCGGAGAGATCGCCGCCGGGCGGCGAGACGGCCCCGATCAGCGTGACCGAACCGCTCTTGTCCGACAACGCCGTTACGCGACCGGCGCGTTCGTAGAACGCCGCCATACGCGAGGCGAGATACGCCGGGTAGCCTTCCTCGACGGGCATCTGGCTGAGCCGCCCGGCGACCTCGCGCAGCGCTTCGGCCCAGCGGCTCGTCGAATCGGCCACGGTCACGACGTCGTAACCCTGGTCGCGGTAGTACTCGGCCATGGTGACACCGACGTAGATCGACGCTTCGCGTGCAACGACCGGCATGTTCGACGTGTTCGCGACCAGCAGCGTACGTTCCATCAGCGAACGGCCGCTGTTCGGGTCCGTGAGCTGCGGGAATGTCTCGAGGATGTCGACGAGTTCGTTGCCGCGCTCGCCGCAGCCGACGTAAATGACGATGTCGGCATTCGACCAGCGGGCGATCTGTTGCTGAACGACGGTCTTGCCGGCGCCGAAGGGGCCCGGCACCGCACCCTTGCCGCCCTTGACGAGCGGGAAGAACGTATCGAGGATGCGCTGTCCCGTGATCAGCGGTGCCACCGCGTCGTCGCGTTCCTTGTACGGACGCGGCACCCGCACGGGCCACGTGTGAAAAAGTCTGAGTTCGTGCTCGTCGCCGGATTCGTCGCGCAGCTTCGCGATCACGTCATCGAGCGTGTAGTCGCCGGCCGGCACGAGGTCGGTGAGTTCGCCATGCAGGAGCGGCGGCACCAGGATGCGATGCGTGATCGTGCCGGTCTCCGGCACTTCACCGAGTATGGCGCCGCCCTCGACATGCGTACCGGCGGCCAGTCCTTCGGCCGGCGTGAAATGCCAGCGAGTCTCGCGCGGCAGGGCCGGGGCGTCGATACCGCGTTGGATATAGTCGCCGCTGATCCCGGCGAGGGCCTCGAGCGGCCGCTGTACGCCGTCGAAGATCTGGCCGAGCAGGCCGGGCCCGAGCTCGACCGACAACGGGTGGCCGAGCGATTCCACTTCCTGGCCGGGGCGCAGGCCGTCGGTCGCCTCGTAGACCTGGATCATGGCGGTTTCGCCATCCAGGCCGATGATCTCGCCGGTCAGGCCGAGTTCGCCGACTCGGACCTGTTCGCCATTCGGCACGCCGGGGAGCCGTGCGATGACGAGCGGACCGTTGATCTCGACGATTCTGCCCATGGCTCAGTCCGCCGGGCCGGCCTCGCCGGCGAACAGACGTTCGGCGATGACTTCGGCGAGTTCCTCGCGGAACCGGCCGATCCGTCCTTCGAATGACGCATCGACCCGGACCCGGCCGTCGCGGCTTGCGACACGCACACCACCGACGAACGGACCCGGTTCCGGGTCCAGTTCGAGCTTGCTTCCCGGTGCCGCCCGGGCGGCGATCTCCGACCAGCGTTCGCGCAGCCGTTCCGAATCGCGTGCGTTGAGCGTCGCGACGAGTTCCCCGGCATCGAGGCTCGATGCGGCGCCCGAAAGGAGAGCCTCGATCAGCGCGTCGTACCGCCCGGTATCTTCGGCGAAGGCCGCGAGCCTCGCTGGCAACTCGGCGAGCACGGCCTCGATCAGACTCCAGCGCACCCGGTCGATGTCGCCCGCGAGACGCAATTCGGCAGCCTGCACGTGCTGACGGAACAGCCGTTCCGAGGCAGCCTTCGCTTCCTGCGTGAGCCGTTGCTCGCGCGCATCGAGACGCGCCTGTTCTTCCCGCAGCACAGCTTTGCGGCCGTCCTCGCCGTGGGCGACGTACTCGGCAGCGAGTTCCTGTGCCCGGTCGAGCAATGCCGCCTCGAGACCCGAGATGTCGCGCGCGTCGTTCAAGTGACGTGCTCCAGCGCGCGTGCGCCGAGGACGCTTACGACCAGGTCCTCCACCTCCGGGTGATAGTCGCCCGGCGCATTCAGCGAAGGTACCTCGGCGACGACGATGCGGCCGCCCGAGCCGCGTACGCGTTCGAGCGCTGACGAGCCGCAGCGTGCGAGGTCGGGCTCGAGCAACAGCAGGGCGCACTCGCGCCTTTCGACGAGGCCGTCGAGCAGTTTGTCGAGATCCGCCCGGCTGGCGCCGGGGAATGTCTCGAATCCGATGAGGCCGAAGCCGAGCGTCAGCTCGGGGCTGCCCATCGCGATGAGTCGCGTTGTCACTAGATCCTGCCCAGCATGAGAATCGAGATGACGAGCCCGTAGATCGCGATGCCTTCGGCAAGACCCATATAGACGAGCGTCCTGCCGAACATCTCGGGTTTTTCCGAAATCAGCGCCATCGCCGACGACCCGACGGGCCCGACCGCAATGCCTGCCGCGATCGCGGCGAGCGCCGTCGGGATGGCGACGCCGATCATGGACAGGCCGAAGCCGACCGTGACCGGCGCAGGTCCGGCGGCCTCGACGGCCGTCTGGGCAAACGCCGTGCGCACGCCGAAGAACAGCAAGCCCATCTCGGCGAGCACGAACAGCGCGACGTTCGACAGTACCGCACCGCGCAGCCACGGGACTCGCTTCGGCGACAGCGCGGGACGGTGTTCCAGGTAGATGCCGGCGCCGATGATGCCGAGCAGGCTCGCTGTCATGATTCCAACCATCCAGTACATCTGCACTCCTCCTCAGGTCGGCAGGTCCTGCCGAACCTCCGAATTCACCCCGAACCTCAGCGGCCGGAATTCCCTGCCGTCGCCGCTGAAGAATCGGGAAAAGCCCTCGTAATACTCGAGACGCAGGACCTGGATCGTGACAATCGCGCCTTCGAGTACGAGGATGAAAACGTTGCCCACGACGATCGTCGTCCAGTGGCCGGCCGGCCCCATTCCGTTCGCGATCGTGAATACCGCGATCGCGAGCGCGACGTGATTCAGGCTGAACGCCGCGACGCGCAGGAACGACAGCGTGTTGGCGATGTAACCGAGCAGCGTGTCGAAGCCTTCGATGACGACGATCGCGATGCGTTCGCCCAACGGTCCGGGGTTGTGCTGCCATTCGTACCCGAGCACGACGGCGAGCGGTAGGGCGAACATTGCAGTCCTGCTCGCCCCGAGACCGCCGGTCTCCAGCCAGTGCGCGGCGGCCAGTACCAGGCCGAGATAGAACGCGATGCCGGCGAGGCCGCCGCCGGACAGCAGCGCGCCGGAATAGTCCTTCTCGCGCAGTCGATTGCGTATCGAGATCGACGCCATGACGACGATGAAGCCGATGCCGAAGTACAGGGCGACGGCCAGCAGGCGTCCTGCGTCCTCGAGGGGCGAGATCCACAACGGGTGGATGAAGCCTTCGTAGCCGAAAATGCTGCCGTACAGCAGGCCGAACAACATCGACGCCGCGCCCATCGCGACCACCAGCGGTGTGAAGTGACGGAGCCGTTGCCGGGCCAGGACGCCCGCCGCGGCGATGACGAACCCGTGGCCGACGTCGCCGAACATCATGCCGAACATCGCTACGAACGACAGCGCGAACAGCGAGGTCGGGTCGACTTCTCCGTAGCGCGGCACGCCGTAGGTGCGGACCGCCGCGCCGAACGGCTCGAGCAGCGCCGGGTAGCGCAGCGCAGACGGCACTCGTGGTCGTTCATCGTCCAGCGGATCGCGGACTTCCATGACGAAGCGGTCGCCGAGATCGCGCTTGAGCGTGGTCCTGAGGTCGGCGATGCGTTCCCTGGGTACCCAGCCGGCGAGCACGGCGAGGCCGCCATGGCGCCTCAGCAACCCGCTCGCCCGGGACCAGGGAGAGGCGAGCGCGAGCACCCCTGCCGCGTCCCGCAGCAAGGCTTCGTGTTGCTTGCGGGCCCGGGCGGTTTGTGCATCGAGAGATGCCAGTTGCTGCTTCAGGTCGTCGTGTTGCCGCTTCAGTTCGTCGCGCACCTTCTGGGGATGCGCGCCGAATTCCGGAGGTATCGAGAGCGGCGTGAATGACGCGGCGCCCAGGACGCGGTCGAGCGCGGGCGAGGTCCCGGTGAGTCCCGCGACCACGACGTGGGCCACGTCCTTGCTCCGCGAGTATTCCGATATCGTGCACCCCAGCAGGCCGACGGCGTCGCTCAGCTGGCGCAGTTCGTCGATATCGACGGTGCCGATCCTCAGGTCGAGGAACCGGAAGTCTCCCTGCAGGCGGCCCAGATCCACGTCGAGGGCCTCGTAGGCGTGCAGCGCATCACCCAGATTCACGACGTCACGGAGCTGGTCGTGCAGATGCCGGCGCCGCTCGTCTCGCGCCGAACAGCTCTGCCACAGTTCGCCGAGCGTATTCGCAAGCGCCGAC
>Ga0307417_10001060_pt1 | contig 11331 bp, 8 predicted proteins | sample SalMarWE160210MG_2_FD_202514 | JGI IMG/M metagenome (GOLD analysis project Ga0307417, IMG submission 202514) | Salt marsh sediment microbial communities from the Plum Island Ecosystem LTER, Massachusetts, United States - WE1602-10 | ecosystem: Environmental > Aquatic > Marine > Intertidal zone >...
CGGGCGTCGGCGGCGGGATAGGGGCTGTTCCACGGCCCGCCTTCACAGCCGCAAAGAGCGAGCAGCGCCAGGCATCCGCCCAGGCGACACAGGAGGCGCGCGGGCACCACGACTCCGCTCCAGAGTTGTCTCAGCATGCTTGAGCCACGACGCTCCCGGTGGGATCCAAGGAACTGGGACTGCCGGCCGGGGGCCGGGCGACGGCCGCATTTTCACTGTTACAAGTTTGCATCGACAGGCTAGAATTGCCGTCTTCCTGTGCATGCCGCGTGGGCAGCTTAGCGACAAGGGTACGACTATGGGTATTCTGGAAGGCAAGAGGGCGCTCATCGTTGGCGTAGCCAACAACCGCTCTATCGGCTGGGGCTGTGCCCAGGCCATGCATCGGGAAGGCGCCGAGCTGGCATTCACCTATCAGAACGACAAGCTGCAGGACCGTGTCGTCAAGCTCGCAGCGGAGTGCGGCTCCGAGATCGTGCTGCCCTGCGACGTGGCCAGCGACGAGGAGATCGACGCGGCGTTTCGGCAGCTGGGCGAGACCTGGGAGCACTTGGACATCATCGTGCACTCGGTGGCCTATGCGCCACGGGAATCCTTGGAAGGCGACTACCTGAAGAGCGTCACTCGGGAGAGCTTTCGCATCGCCCACGACATTAGCTCCTACAGCTTCGCCGCCCTCGCCAAGGCAGGCCGCTCCATGATGCGGGGCCGTCACGGTGCACTGGTCACCATGACGTACATGGGCGCCGAGCGGGTGATGCCCCACTACAACGTCATGGGTGTGGCCAAGGCCAGCCTGGAGGCCAATGTGCGCTACATGGCCACCAGCCTCGGGCGCGAAGGGATTCGGGTCAACGCCGTCTCGGCCGGCCCCATCAAGACCCTGGCCGCCACCGGCATCAGCGACTTCCGCAAGCTGCTGGCCTACAACGAGGCGGTCGCGGCCCTGGGGCGCAACGTGACCATCGAGGAGGTCGGCAATACCGCCGCGTTCTTGTGCTCCGATCTGGCATCGGGAATCACCGGCGAGGTGCTTTATGTGGATGCCGGAGTCCACTTTGTCGCCATGGGGCCGGTGGAAGATGAGCCGCCAGAAGCCTAGGAGCCAGCCCATCCGAGTGGCCCTAGGCTTCCTTTAGCGCGGCGGCCTGGGCGGGTGCCCGCGCCAGGATGCCCTGCTCCCCTTCGAGCCTGGCGATGATGACGGCGCCGCAGGAGTCGCTGAAGACGTTGACGCTGGTGCGGCACATGTCCAGCACCCGGTCGACCGCCAGGATCAGGCCGACGCCTTCCGCCGGCAGCCCGATGTTGGCCAGGATGATGGTGATGGCCACCAGGCTGGCCGCCGGAATGCCCGCCACGCCGACGGAGGTCAGCAGGGCCGTCAGCACGATGGCGAATTGCTGGGCAAAGCCCAGATCCAGTCCGTAGGCCTGGGCGATGAACATCGCCGCCACGCACTCATAAAGGGCCGTGCCGTCCATGTTGATGGTGGCGCCCAAGGGCAGCACGAAGCTGGTGACCCGGTTGGACACCCCGGCGTTGCGCTCCACGCACTCCATGGTGACGGGCAGGGTCCCGGCGGAGGAAGCGGTGGAGAATGCCGTCAGCATGGCCGGCGCCATGGCTCGATAGTGCCGTGTCGGGCGCAGGCCGAGCAGCTTGAGCATCAGAGGCAGGAAGCCGAAGGCATGCAGGGCCAGGGCCGCAAGCACCGTGAAGAAGAACACGGCCAGAGGCCGGAAGGCGTCCAGTCCACTCTCGGCGATCACCTTGGCCACCAGCGCGAACACTCCCAGGGGGGCGAAGCGCATGACCAGATCGGTGATACGCATCATCACCTCGAACACGCCCTGCCAGAAGGCCTTCAGGGCCTCGGCGGGCGCCCCCTTTAGGTTACGCGTGAAATAGCCGAACAGCAGGCTGAAGACGATCAGGCCCAACATCTTGCCGTCGGCCGCCGCCGAGACGATGTTGGGCGGGACCAGGCGAAGGAAGATCTGCGCGACGTCGCTCGCATCCCGGCCCTCGACCATCGTCGCCACCGCACTGGTGTCGGCGTGCAATCCGATGATGTCCTCGGCCGGCTCGCCGTCGACGATGCCCGGCGTAGTGAGATTGACCAGAGAAAGACCGATGAGTATGGCGACCAGGCTGGTGGTCATGTAGTAGAGCACCGTGCGACCGCCCAGGCGCCCCAAGGCATGCCCGTCACCGATCCCGCCGATGCCCGTGATCATGGAGGAGACCACCAGAGGCACGATTAGCATCTTCAGCGCATTGAGGAACAGAGATCCGACGAGCGCGTAGGCGCCGGTGACGCTGACGCCCAGGAGCCGGGTCTCGCTCCCGGTCAGGAGTCCAGCAGCCACGGCCAGCCCCATCGCGATCAGGATTTGCCAGTGAAGTTTGAGCTTCAGCATGACGCCCTCCCGGGATGCGGTGGAGCCGGCGTGTGGAGCCTAGAGCTTGGATTCGAACAGCTTGATGTCGGCCGCCGCCGTCAATGCCTCGACCACGCCGTCGTACTCGGCCTGACCGCGCGCCTGGCGCACGCCGTCGGCGATAGCCTTGCGCTCGTCCCTCCCCACCGACGCCGGATCGCCATCCTTCACCTGGGTGACCTGGACGACGCCGTAGTCACCGTCGGCGAGGGACAGCCCTTTGGTACTGGACTTGCCCTCCTCCGGCCGGGACAGCCGGAAGGCCGCATCCCGCAGCGCGGGATCGAGCTTGGAATCGTCCCGACCCAGGGTCCGGGGGGCGTGCCACTCCAGCTCGTGCGTCTTGGCCAGCTCGGCGGGAACCTTGCCGGCGCGGATGCCGTCGAGGATCTCCACACCCAGCTCTTGGGCCTTGGCGTGGGCCTGCTGCTGCTTCAAGGTCGTGACGATTACCGCACGCACGTCCTCCAGGGAGCGCTGTCGAGGCATGTCGTGCTGCTTGACCCGCAGCACCACCATGTGAGTGCTGTCCAACTCGATGACGTCGCTGTTCAGCCCTTCGCTCTTGACCTTGTCGCCGAAAGCGGCAGAGACCACCTTGGGATTGGCGGCGATGCCGGTGCCTCCCTTGCTGTCGAAAGGACCGGCCTCCTGCACGTTCAGATCCAGTGCCTTGGCCGCCGGTGCTAGGGAATCCGGCTGCTCGTAGGTCAGGTTGGCTAGCATGTCCGCCTGCTCGTAGAAGCGATTCTCCGCGCGGGTGCGCTGATAGTCCTTCAGCAGCTGGGGGCGGACCTCCTCGTAGGGCTTGTGGCTGGCCGGCTTCACTTCCAGCAGCTTGATGATGTGGAAGCCGAAGGGCGTGCGCACCAGATCGCTGATCTCCCCCGGCTTCATGCTGAAGACCTTATCTTCGAATGGGGCCACCATCATCCCTCGGCCAAAGAAGCCTAGGTCTCCCCCATGGGCTGCCGAGCCCTTGTCGTCGGAGGCCTCCTTGGCGACCGCTGCGAAGTCCTCTCCACCCTTGAAGCGCTTCAGCAGCGCCTCGGCCTTCTTCCGAGCCGCGGCGACGGTCGCCGCGTCGGCATCCTTTGGCACCTGTACCAGTATGTGCTGAGCATGGCGCTGCTCCGGGGTGGTCCATTCGGCCTCGCGCTCGGCATAGGTCTTCTTGAGCTCATCTTCATCCGCCGGCACCTCCGCTGCCAGCTGATCCAGGGACAGCTCCAAGTACTCGATCGACACCTTCTCCGGAGTCATGAAGCCGGTCTTGTGCGCGTCGTAGTAGTGCTGGATTGCCGCATCGTCGGACGTGATAGCGGCGAGAAACCGCTTGCGAGGCACGATCAGATAGCCCACGTCCCGCTGCTCGTGCTGCAGTCGGATCGCCGCGTCGACCTCCCATGGCAGCACCACGGCGGTGGCGGCGACGCCATTCTCGAGCTGCTGGAGCACCATGCTCCGCCGCATCTGGTCCTCGAACTGAGCGGTGGACAAGCCACGATTGCGCAGCAGGTCCTCGTACTGGGTCTGATCGAACCTACCGTCGCGCTTGAAGGCGTTGATGCTGCGGATCTCGGCGGCCAGAGCCGCGTCGCCGACCCGAAATCCGTCCGATAGCACCGCCTGCCCCATGGCCTGCTCGCGCACCATGCGCCGCAGCACCGTCTTCTTCATCTGCCCTTCATCGAACATGTCTGCGCGGAAGCTCGCCCCCAGCATGGAGCGCAGACGCTGCATGTGCTGGTAGTAGGCCTGCTGGAACTGGCGCAGGGTGATGTCCTGGCCGTTGACGCTGGCCACCACCAGCTCCTCGCCACCGCCGAAGTAGTCGTAGACACCCCAAAGGGCGAACGGAATGATGAGCAGAATGATGATGGCCCAGGCGAACCACGACTGGGCACGGTCTCTAATGGATTGCAGCATGGGGGCTCGAGCGGTTGGTGGTGGATCGAAGGAGGGCGGCGCCAGCGCACCCCGCCGGAGTGCGCTGCTCGCATCTGGAACTATGGCGGAGTGGACGGGATTCGAACCCGCGACCCCCGGCGTGACAGGCCGGTATTCTAACCGACTGAACTACCACTCCAAGAACTTGATGGTGGGTGCTGAGGGGTTTGAACCCCCGACCTTCGCCTTGTAAGGGCGACGCTCTCCCAGCTGAGCTAAGCACCCGACCCAGAAGGCGCGCTAGTTTAATGCATCCTTCAGTGCTTTGCCAGGCTTGAACGACGGAATCTTGGCCGCCTTGATCTCGATAGCCTGACCGGTCTGAGGATTCCGCCCGGTGCGCGGCGGACGCTCGCGTACTGAAAACGTCCCGAAACCGACCAATGATACTTGCTCCCCATCTTTCAGGGCACCGGTCACGCCATTGACTATGGCATCCAGGGCGCGCCCCGCCGCAGCCTTCGATATCTCGGCAGACTCGGCAATGAAATCGATGAGCTCTGACTTGTTCACAAGATTCCTCCCCTTCCGCTGTAAACTTATGTTCTCGTAAGGGCGTACGCGCTGTCCTGGAGGCCAGAACCGCTCGATCTCCAGCCATTTCGGCAAGGGTCGGTGTGCCCCCTCCCTGGCCCCATGGGCGAAGCGGTTCTTATACCAACAGCGCAGAAGAGCTGTCAAGGAAGGACCGGATCCCGGCTCAGTGGGTGTTTACCCGATCTCCCGCCGGCTCCTCTGCACCTTTCTCCTTGCTCACGACTGCATCCAGCTTCCCCTTTTCGTCCGCAGGGACGGGCATGTGCTGCAGCGCCACGGCCAGGACCTGATCGATCCAGCGGACCGGGCGGATATCGAGGCTCTGCTTGATATTCGCCGGGATCTCCTTCAGATCCCGGCGGTTCTCTTCCGGAATCAGAACGATGTTGATTCCGCCGCGGTGTGCCGCAAGCAGCTTCTCCTTCAGTCCTCCAATCGGCAGCACCTCGCCGCGCAGCGTTATCTCTCCGGTCATGGCCACATCGGCACGCACCGGAATATTGCTGAGCGCAGATACCAGGGCCGTGCACATGGCGACACCGGCACTGGGACCGTCTTTGGGAATGGCACCCTCGGGCACATGGATGTGCACGTCGTGGCTCTGGTGGAATGCCCCGTCTATGCCGAGCAAGGCCGCGCGGCTGCGGACCACCGTCATGGCTGCCTGGACGGATTCCTGCATCACGTCCCCGAGCTGGCCCGTGATGGTGAGCTTGCCCTTGCCCGAGACCACGGCGGCCTCGATGGTGAGCAGATCTCCGCCGACCTCCGTCCACGCAAGCCCGGTCACCTGACCGACCTGATCGCGCTCCTCGGCCCGTCCGAAACGGAAGCGCTTGACGCCCAGATACTTCTCCAGGTTCCGCGCACCCACAGTGGACTTCTTGTCCGGATGCCGGAGCAGCACGTCCTTCACCACCTTGCGGCAGATCTTCGAGATGTGACGCTCCAAGTCGCGCACGCCCGCCTCCCGAGTGTAGTAGCGGATGATGTCCCGTATCGCCGACTGCGAGATAGTAATCTCGGAAGGCACCAGACCGTTGGCGGCAATCTGCTTCGGTACCAGATAACGATCGGCGATGTTGATCTTCTCGTCCTCGGTGTAGCCCGGCAGCCGAATGACCTCCATGCGGTCCCGCAAGGGCGCGGGAATGTTCAGGGTGTTGGCCGTCGCCACGAACATCACGTCCGAAAGATCGTAGTCGACCTCCAGGTAGTGATCGTTGAAGGTGTGGTTCTGCTCCGGGTCCAGCACCTCCAGTAGTGCCGAGGCGGGATCGCCCCGAAAGTCCATGGCCATCTTGTCGATCTCGTCCAGCAAGTACAGGGGATTGCGGACGCCGACCTTGGCAAGCTTCTGGATGATCTTGCCGGGCATGGAGCCGATGTAGGTGCGCCGGTGACCACGAATCTCGGCCTCGTCACGCACACCACCCAGAGACATCCGCACAAACTTGCGATTGGTGGCCCGGGCGATGGACTGGCCCAAGGAGGTCTTGCCGACTCCGGGCGGACCCACCAGGCACAGCACGGGTCCCTTGAGCTTGCGCACCCGCAGCTGCACCGCCAGGTACTCCAGGATGCGCTCCTTGACCTTCTCCAGGCCGTAGTGATCCGTCTCCAAAATCTCTTCCGCCTTGCCCAGGTCGTGGCTGAGCTTGGTCCGCTTGCGCCACGGCGCGCTGACCAGCCACTCCACGTAGTTGCGCACCACCGTGGCCTCGGCGGACATCGGCGACATCATCTTCAGCTTGTTCAGCTCGGCACGCGCCTTGTCCTTGGCCTCCTTGGGCATTCCCGCCTTCTCGACCTTCTGGGTGAGCTCCTCGATCTCATTGGGCGCCTCGTCCAGGTCTCCCAGCTCCTTCTGGATGGCCTTCATCTGCTCGTTCAAATAGTACTCGCGCTGGCTCTTCTCCATCTGGCGCTTGACCCGCCCGCGGATGCGCTTCTCGACCTGGAGGAGATCGATCTCGGTCTCCATCAGTCCGATGAGGTGCTCCAAACGCTCGCGCAGATCGGTCATCTCGAGGATTCTCTGCTTCTCCTCGATTTTCAGTGACATGTGGGCGGCGATGGTATCGGCCAGCCGGCTCGCGTCGTCGATGCCTGCGAGCGAGGTGAGGATCTCCGGCGGCACCTTCTTGTTCAGCTTGACGTATTGATCGAACTGCGCGACCACCGAGCGGGTCAGTACCTCGGCCTCACGCTCGTCCAGAGGGGGGCTGACCGGCACTCGAACCTCGGCGGCGAAATATTGCTCCGCACCGACGAAGCGCTGGAGCTCGGCCCGCCGGCCACCCTCCACCAGCACCTTGACCGTGCCGTCCGGCAGCTTGAGCAGCTGCAGGATGCTGGACAAGGTGCCGATGCGGTACATATCGTCCTGGCCGGGATCGTCCTGGGCGGCGTTCTTCTGGGCCACCAGCAGAATCTGCTTGTCGCCGGCCATGGCGATCTCCAGGGCCTTGATGGACTTCTCCCGTCCCACGAACAGTGGAATAACCATGTGGGGGTATACCACCACATCCCGCAGCGGCAGCACCGGGACCGTCACCAGCTCGGTCTCGCTAATTTGGGAAAGCTTGTCGCTCTGCTCCATGATGGAGTACCTCAGTCAAAAGTATATCTGTACGGGAATCAAGGCAGGCGCATTGCGCGGGACTATGGCATGATACCCGCGCCGTTCGGCAGGCCGAAATTTCGGCCGACGTCCTGAGGGATTAGCTGGGGCCCGGCCCATCGGAATTCAAGCGTACGCCGCGCACGCCAAAGCCCCGCCAGCGCACCAAAGGGGGGCACTGCCGGGGGACATGCAGCCTAGTCCGAGGCGACCCGCGACTGCTCGGCGTTCTCGAAGATCAGCAAGGGCCTCGACTCTCCCGAGATGACGCCCTCGTCCACGACGACCTTGGAGACGGCCTCCATGGACGGCAGATCGTACATGGTCTCCAGCAGCACCTGCTCCAATATGGAGCGCAGGCCACGGGCGCCAGTCTTGCGCTGCATCGCACGGCGGGCGACTGCCATCAAGGCATCCTCTCGAAACTCGATCTCGGTGCCTTCCATCTGGAACAGCTTGGCGTACTGCTTGGTGATGGCGTTCTTGGGCTCGGTGAGGATGCGCACCAGGGCCGTCTCGCTCAGCTCCTCAAGGGTCGCGGTCACCGGCAGCCGGCCCACGAACTCCGGGATGAGGCCGTAACGGATGAGGTCCTCGGGCTCCACCTCCTGAAGAACCTCGCCAACGTTCTTGCGCTCGTCCTTGGCCTTGATCTCGGCAGAGAAGCCGATTCCACCCTGCTCGGAGCGCTGCCGGATGATCTTGTCCAGGCCCGAGAAGGCGCCGCCGCAGATGAACAGGATGTTGGCGGTGTTGACCTGCAGAAACTCCTGCTGCGGGTGCTTCCTGCCGCCCTGCGGGGGAACCGAGGCGATGGTGCCCTCGATGAGCTTGAGCAGGGCCTGCTGCACGCCTTCCCCGGAGACATCCCGGGTGATGGAGGGGTTGTCGGATTTGCGAGAGATCTTGTCGATCTCGTCGATGTAAACAATGCCGGTCTGGGCCTTCTCCACATCGTAGTCACACTTCTGCAGCAGCTTCTGAATGATGTTCTCCACGTCCTCGCCGACATACCCGGCCTCGGTGAGAGTAGTGGCATCGGCGATGGTGAAGGGAACGTTAAGCAGTCGCGCCAGGGTCTCGGCCAGCAGGGTCTTGCCACTGCCGGTGGGCCCGACGAGCAGGATGTTGCTCTTGGAAAGCTCCACCTCCTCCTTCTTGCCGCTGGAGTCGCTCTTCAGACGCTTGTAGTGATTATACACGGCGACCGAGAGCACCTTCTTGGCGCGCTCCTGGCCGATGACATACTCGTTGAGTATCCGATTGATCTCATGGGGCGTAGGCAATGCGTTTCCGCTCTCGGAGGCCGCCTTTTCCTGGACCTCCTCACGAATGATGTCGTTGCAGAGCTCCACGCACTCATCGCAAATGAACACCGAGGGGCCCGCGATCAGCTTGCGCACTTCGTGCTGACTCTTACCGCAGAAGGAGCAGTACAACAGCTTGCCGTCTGAGTCGCCCTTGCCGTGTTTGTCGTCGCTCATCGCGCCACCTCAATGAATACTGCTCGGCATTTGGATTCCAAGATGCCGCCAATTGGTCCATTTTGCAACCCCAGGTTTCTCCAAGGAATAGGGACCCGGTAGGTGTTCCAATGCTCTCATACCCCCCAATGACTTGCCGACGCGTCCATCCGTTCGGCGCAGAGTCAGGGTCACTTGGCCGCGGGAAAGGACGCGCGGCGGCTGAGCACGGCATCCACCAGGCCGTATTCGACCGCGGCCTCGGCGCCCATGAAATTGTCGCGCTCCGTGTCGTGCTGGATCTTCTCGATGAGCTGGCCCGTATGATTCGCCAGAATCACATTGAGGCGCTCGCGCACCGCCAGGATCTCCCGGGCGTGGATGTCGATGTCCGTGGCCTGGCCCTGGAACCCACCGAGGGGCTGGTGAATCATGACCCGCGAGTGCGGCAGGCAATAGCGCTTGTTCTTGGCGCCGCCGGCCAGCAAGAGAGCCCCCATGCTGGCGGCCTGCCCCACGCACAGTGTGCTGATATCCGGCTTGATGAACTGCATGGTGTCGTAGATGGCGAGGCCTGCGCTGACCGAGCCGCCCGGAGAGTTGATATACAGGTGGACATCCTTGTCGGGATTCTCCGACTCCAGGAACAGCAGCTGGGCCACGATGACGTTGGCCGCATAGTCCTCCACCGGTCCCACCAAGAACACCACCCGCTCCTTCAGCAGGCGGGAGTAAATGTCGTAGGCGCGCTCGCCACGGGCCGACTGCTCGATGACAATGGGCACCATGTTCAGATTGCGGATGGACTGCGCGCCACCCAAGCGCTCGCTATCGCTCATCGGTCCCACACCCTTCGCCTCACAGGGCGGACGTCAAGCCCGCCACACCTTGCCACCATCAACAGCGCGCCCGCCGGCGAGCGATCATGCCTGACCCGTCGTGTCGGCAACCACGTCATCGATGCTCGCCGGCTGCTCCGGCTTGATGATGTCGCCGAAGGACTGGGTCTCCTCGATCACCTCCGCCCGGCCGAGCACCCAGTCCACGACCTCGTCTTCCAGCACCGCAGATTCCACTTCCGCCAGGCGGCTCTTGTCCGCGTAATACCAATTCACCACTTCCGCTGGATGCTCGTAAGACGAGGCCACCTCGTCGATCATCCCGCGCACCTTTTCGGGGCTCGCGCGCAATCCGTTTCTGCCGACGATTTCAGCAAGAATCAGGCCAAGAGCTACGCGGCGCCGGGCTGACAGCTCGAACCGTGCCGCGCCGAGCGCCTGTTCGGGCCGGTGGGCGAAAGACAGGTGGGCGCGAGCCTGCTCGGCCATGCGCTCCATTTCTTTGGTCACCATCGCGTGTGGCAGCTCCAAGCTGTGGCCGGCCAGCAAACCGTCCATGACCTGCTGCTTGATCCGGCTCCTCACGGCTTGCCTTAGCTCGCGCTGCATGTTGGCCAGCACCTCGGCTCGGAAGGCCTCCACCCCGCCTTCGGTGACGCCGAGCTCACGGGCGAAGCCTTCGTCAATTTCCGGCGGCACCCCGACCGCCACGGAGATCACCTTAACATCCAAATGGCAGGCCTTGCCCGCCACGTCTTTCAGGCGGTGATCCGGCGGAAAGGTCAAATCCAGCGATAGCTCAGCCCCCGCCGTGGTCCCGGCCAGGGCCTGGTCCAGCTCCCGCACGACATTTCCCGCGCCTATGATCACCGGCACTTGGCGTGGCTGGCTATCGTTGATGGGCTTGCCGTCCACGGTGCCCGTGTAGCTCACCATGACCTGATCCCCCGCCTCGGCACCGCGCTCCACCGGCGACCAGCGCGTATGCTGCCGGCGCAGGGTCTCGATCATGGCGTCAATGTCCTGCTCAGTAATCTCGACCACCGGCCTGCTCACCTTGACCTCCTCGACGGCGGCGAGGGTCACATCTGGATAGACCTCGAAGCTGGCCGTGTATTCCAGATCCTTGCCGGGCTCCATGTCGATCTGCTCGATGGTCGGATCCCCGGCCAGGCGCAGCTGCTCCTGCATCACCGCCTCGTAGAAGCTCTTGCGCATGACCTCGTCGACCACCTCCTGCCGCACCCGCCCCCCAAAACGGCGCTCAACCACCCGGGGCGGAATCTTGCCCGGGCGGAAGCCCTTGATCTTAGCCCGCGTGGCCAGGTTGCGCAGCCGCTCCCGGACCTGGCTGTCGACACGATCTCCAGGCACCTGCACCTTCATACGACGGCCAAGACCCTCTGTGGTTTCGACGGAAACTTGCATCTCTAAACCTCACGGACCCGAGGAACAACCTAAGACAAGCGATCTCG
>Ga0307417_10001061_pt1 | contig 11327 bp, 5 predicted proteins | sample SalMarWE160210MG_2_FD_202514 | JGI IMG/M metagenome (GOLD analysis project Ga0307417, IMG submission 202514) | Salt marsh sediment microbial communities from the Plum Island Ecosystem LTER, Massachusetts, United States - WE1602-10 | ecosystem: Environmental > Aquatic > Marine > Intertidal zone >...
TACTTTCCGGCAAGGCCTGGGGTGTGGGCTGGGCACCCAACCTGGGAGCGGTGAAGAGGCTGTTCGGGGGATAACGCCGGCGGCGGCAGGTGGGTGCCGAATCGACTCCCGCACCGGTGGTTTCTACACTCCGCCGTCGATGACCGTCGATCATGCCCCGAAAGTCAGAACCGACTCCGCGTTCCGCGACCCGATAACGCGATGGCTGCTCATGGTCGGTGTGATCATCGTGTTGATGGTGGTCATCGGTGGGTTTGTCCGGCTATCTCGCGCCGGGCTGTCCATAGTCGAATGGGACGTGGTCACCGGCGTGGTACCGCCCATCGGAGAGACGGCCTGGGAGCAGTCGTTCGCCGAGTACCAGATGACCCCTGAGTATCAGCTGGTCAACGAGGGGATGAGCCTCGGCGACTACAAGCGGATCTTCTACTACGAGTGGGCGCACCGGCTCGTCGCCCGTCTCGCCGGCCTCCTCATCGTGGCCCCGCTCATGTGGTTCATGTGGAAGCGGCGGCTCACCGTGCGAGAGTCGATCCGGTATTGGGTGGTGGTGGCCCTATTCGGTGTCCAGGGCATCATCGGATGGATCATGGTGTCGAGCGGCTTACGTGACCGACCGGTGGTCAGCCATTTCCGTCTGACCATCCATCTGCTCACCGCAGTGCTGCTCCTCGCCCTCGTCTTGTGGATGGCGCTCGACCGCATCCGGGCCGAACGGCCCGACCTGTACGACACCGGCCGTGCAGTGAGACCCGGGACCAGGACGCTGACCTGGGTGCTGATGGGGACGCTCGTTCTCCAGCTCGCCTACGGTGGTCTGGTTGCCGGTCTCAAAGCCGGGCACGTGTCCAACACCTGGCCCTTGATGTTCGGCCACCTCGTGCCCACCGGTCTGCTGTCTCAGTACTCGCCGTGGTGGCGCAATCTCTACGAGCCGCTCGCCGCGCACTGGATCCACCGCTGGTTCGCTTTTGTGGTCGGCGCCCTGGTGGTAGCCCTGTATGTCCGCCTCCGGCGTGAGCGCACCGGCGGTCCGGCTTTCCGTGCGGCCAATTGGTTACTGATTGCCGTCGGCGTACAGATCACCCTTGGTGTTCTGGTGGTACTGCTCGGTGTCCCCAAGTGGTTCGCCATCGCCCACCAGGGCGTCGCCATGATTCTGTTCTCGATCGTGCTCGTGATCGCCCATCAGGCGCAGACGGTTCGAGCCGGGCGCGCGGAACCACAACCGGTGCAATGACGTTCGACTAGACGTTCAGCTCGCTCGACGGGAGCGGCGAGCGCGATCGCGAAGACGGCGACGCAGCCTGCGCCTATCCCCTGAGCTCATGCCACCCCAGACCCCTTCGGTCTGGTTAGTGGCGAGCGAATACTGGAGGCATTCCTCTTGCACGGGGCAGAGCGCGCAAATCCTCTTTGCGGCCATGGCGGCAGCTTCGTCTTCGCCGGGAGGAAAGAACACCTCGGTGTCGGCACCGGCGCACGCAGCCTCATCACGCCATTCGTGCTCTGGTTCCCAGACCTGCTCTTGATCTTCCATTGCTGTAACCATCTCTTACACCCCCTTCTCGGGCGTACTCATTCTCTCCAACTAACGGGGATACGGCTCTATTCCCCAGCAGATGGGAGCTGAGTGCCGATGATTACCCTGCCTGGGGCCAACGGTCAAGGCATTTTCACGTTGTTTTCATATAGTACGGATGGACACCGCTGATCGGATGAGCAGCAGAGGAGCGCAGTGCGGTTCGTAGCCGACTACACCCGACCCCTGGGGAACCTCGCCGACCGGGCCGGTCTGCGGGGTCGGGCGCTGGCCGATTTGGTGCGTCTGGGAATCCGGGTCCCTCCTGGTTTTGTGGTCAGCGACGTGGTATGCCGCCGCTTCCTCGAGACGGGAGACATTCCGTCTGACGCATGGGAAGAGATAGAGGCCGCGTTGGTCACCGTATCCCATGCATTTGCCTCGATGGGAGTGACGCGGCCGCAGTTGTTCGCCGTACGCAGCAGCCCCGGCGTCGCTATGCCCGGTGTGCTGAACTCGGCCCTCTACCTGGGGGCCACTACCGGGGTGCTGTCCATGCTCGCCACCGCCCAGGGCCCCGGGTTCGCGGCAACCGTTCGCCTCGGCTTTCTCGAGACACTCGGCCTCATGCGCGGCTTGTCACCCGCCCGCTACCCGAGTCTGCTGGCCGATGTCGCCGGGCCCGAAGCGGAGGCAGCGTTGACGACGGCTCAGCTCGACGCCCTCGCCGCTGCCTACCGGGACCTCATCGTCGAGGAGTCGCAGCGCTCGATCCCGGACGACGTGCCCGGGCAGCTCCGCGAAGCGATCGAGTCGGTGTTCGCCTCATGGGACAGGATCGAGGCGCGCCGGCACCGGCGCCGCCACGGTATCGCCGACGAAGACGGCATGGCGGTTGTCATCCACCCGATGATCTTTGGGGAGTTGCCGGGAGACTCGGGAGCGGGAACCGTGTTCTCCCGAGACCCTGTTGAGGGGACGCCGAACGTCTCCGGGATCTATGCCCCCGGAGAGAGTCGTCCTCGTGTTGCGATCGACGACCCGCGACTGTCGGAGTTGAGCGCGACTGGTCCTGGAGCGTCGCTGGTCGAGGTAGTGCGACGCCTCGAGATCGAATGGGGTGAGCTGGTCCGTCTCGACTACGTCCGTGAGGGTGGAGAGGTGTGGGTGATCGACGGGCGGGTCGCCGAGCGGTCGACACAGGCCGCCGTCAGGGTGGCCGTCGAATTTGTCGACGAAGGTCTGCACAGCATCGAGGACGCCCTGCTCAGCATCGATCCGGAACGGCTCGGGGGAATCCTCCATCCCCGCTTCGTCACACCGCCGTATGCTCCGCCGATGGCTCGGGGTCTGGCGTCGTCACCCGGCGTAGCCGCGGGTCCTGTGGTCTTGACCGCTGCCGACGCCATCGACTCGGCCGACGCTGGTTTGCCGGCGATCCTGGTGCTGCGTGAAGTGCTGCCCCGCGATCTCGACGGTGTGGCGCGTGCCGCCGGTTTGGTGACCGGCCACGGTGGCGGAACGTCGCATGCCGCGGTCGCCGCCCGCGCCGCCGGGACACCCTCGGTCACGGGAGTCGGCGAGCCGACGGCCGACCCGGCGACCGTCCGCATCGGAGATCGAGTGATCGGAGCGGGGGAATGGATCACGATCGACGGGGCGACGGGAGCGGTTTACCAGGGGAAGCTGCCCGTTGCTCAGCCGGTCGCCGCCGGCTACCTGGAACGGCTGCTCGAGTGGGCGGATCAGGTCCGCAGCTTGGGGGTGTGGGCCAACGCGGATACGGCGCTGAGCGCGGCTGCGGCGAAGGCTGCAGGTGCGGACGGGATCGGTCTGGCCAGGACGGAGTACATGTTCCAGGGGGAACGGCTCGATGTGGTCCGGCGCATCCTGTTGTCGGACAGCGCCCGCGATCGCGCCGATGCGCTCGTTGAGTTGGAGAACCTCCAGATCGGCGACTTCGAGGGTTTGCTGGGGGTGATGGACGGGACGCCTGTGGTGGTCAGGCTGCTCGATCCGCCGGTCCACGAGTTCTTGCCGTCGCGGGTCGATATCGAGCTCGAGATGGCACGGCGTCGTTTGGCGGGGGAATCGGTCGCGGATCTCGTATCGCTCGAGGCTGCCGTCGAGCAGTGGTCTGAGGTGAACCCGATGCTCGGTCTGCGCGGTGTGCGTCTGGCCGTCGTCATTCCCGAGATCTACAGGGTACAGGTGCTCGCGGCGCTCGAGGCGGTGCGGAGACGTCTCGACGCTGGCGGCGACCCGCAGCTCCAACTGATGATTCCGCTGGTGGGCTCGATCGAGGAGCTTCTGCTGGTGCGTGACATGATCGAAGAAGAGGTCCATTCGGCGGGCAGACTGCTCGAGATCGCCATCGGCACGATGATCGAGCTGCCGCGAGCGGCCTTGACGGCGGGGGAGCTGGCGCTCGCCTCCGACTTCTTCTCGTTCGGCACCAACGATCTCACCCAGACCACGATGGGCTTGAGCCGCGACGACGCCGAAGAAGCGTTCCTGCTGGCCTACATCGAGCAGGGTCTAATGGCGGTCAACCCCTTCCAGCAGATCGACCCGGTGGGCGTCGGTGCGCTCATGCGTGAGGCGATCACCGCGGGACGAGCGGCCAATCCCGGTCTCGAGATCGGCGTTTGCGGTGAGCACGGCGGCGACCCGGTTTCCATCGAGTACTTCCACCAGTGGGGTGTCGACTACGTCTCTTGCAGTCCACCCCGACTCCCCATAGCCCGCCTGGCCGCCGCCCAAGCTGCTTTATCAGACCCCCAACGAAGTGAGGGGAAGGCACCGCCGGCGGAGCCGGGGGGGCCGACTCAGCTTCGCTGACGCTGTATCGCAGTGGTTGACCGCTACAAGTACTGGCCGGGGTTGCCGCCCTCGTCGCCAGCGGCCTCGAGGGCGCGGCGCCGGCGCATCTCCTCGAGTTGGGCGGCAGCGGCGGCCTGCTGGCTGAACAGGGACGCCTGGATCCCATGGAACAGACCTTCGAGCCACCCGACGAGCTGGGCTTGCAGGATCCGCAACTCGGACTCGGATGCGTCCTCGGTGTGGAGCGGCTGGAATATGGACTCCAGCTCCGCCTGGAGGTCTTCGCTCAGAGACTCGCGTAGCTGGTTGAGCGAGCTTACGTAGATCTCGGCCAACCTTCGGCGCCCCGCCTCATCGACGGCTGCCTGCCGGACCTCCTCGAGCATCGCCCGGGTCATCGAGGCGATTCTGATCAGCTTGGAAGGCTCGGTGATGTAGGAGCCGCTCTCTCCTGCCGGCCCGATCGGCTCATCGTCGTTCACCACTTGCGCCTGAAGCGGGAGTTCCGGTCGCTGCGGGTCCTGGCCCTGGCTGTCTTCATATGTCGTCATACTCCAATCTTACGGTGGAATCCACCATTGCCTATCCGGTACGCTGATGTTGTGCCGCGTGAGTCAGATATGCGTTTCGAGGACGGGTTCGACGAGGCGCCCGCGCGGGCGCGACGCTTCCGGTATACCCGGCTCATTCTCAAGGGGCTGCTGTCTGTTCTCGTCGTGCTGGCGTTGGTGGGGTCCGTGTTCGTTTTCTGGCTCACACGACGCCCCTTCCCGGACATTTCCGGGCGGGTGACCATCACGGGTCTCGACGGCGATGTAGAGATCATCCGTGACGATGGGGGCGTGCCGCACATCTATGCCTCGTCGCGGCACGATCTGTTCCTGGCCGAGGGCTATGTACATGCCCAGGACCGCTTCTGGCAGATGGACACCTGGCGGCACATCGGAGCCGGACGCATCTCGGAGATGTTCGGGAAGGACCAGGTCGAGACCGACTCGTTTCTGAGGGTCATGGGTTGGGCCGACCTGGCGGAACAGCAATACGACGCGGCCAGCCCGCTCGGCCGTGAGGCCCTCGACGCCTACACCGAAGGGGTCAACGCCTACATCTCGGATCGGTCACCATCCGAGCTGAGCTTCGAGTACTCCGTTCTCGATCTCGTCAACCACAACTACACCCCGGAGCCCTGGACGCCGACCGACTCCATCTTGTGGGGCAAAGTGATGGCCTGGGACTTGCGGGGCAATATGGACGACGAGATCGCAAGGGCGTTGCTTCTCGACGACTTCACCCCTGATCAGGTCGCCCTTTTGTACCCGTCCTATCCCGAGGACAACCCGGTCATCGTGCGGAACTCGCTGGATCGGGTGAGCGGTGCCAGCCTGGCGCCTCTACCTGTGAATGCGCTCCAGACGATTGGGGCGACGCTGGACAACATCGGGCGGGTCGATGCCGTCACCGGCAACAGCGGTATCGGGATCGGATCCAACAGCTGGGTGATCGGGCCGGAGCACACCGCCACCGGGGCGGCGATCCTCGCCAACGACCCGCATCTCGGGATCAGGATGCCCTCGATCTGGTACCAGGTGGCGCTCCATTGTGTCCCGAAGACGGATGAGTGCCCGCTCGACGTCGCGGGGTTCTCGTTTGCCGGGATGCCGGGCATCATCATCGGCCACAACGACCAGATCGCCTGGGGCTTCACCAACCTCGGTCCCGATGTCATGGACCTGTACATCGAGAAGACCAACCCCGACAATCCGCTGCAATACGAATACCAGGGCAGGTGGGTGGACATGGACGTCTCCACCGAGACGATCGACGTGGCAGGGGGCGACCCGGTCACCGTCACCGTACGCAAGACCAGACACGGCCCGATCATCTCCGACGACTACGGGATCTTGGACGACTTCACCGACAACTCCGGTATCCCGCTGCCCAACAACTACGCCATTGCGCTGCGGTGGACGGCACTCGATCCCGGCCCCGCGGTCATCGACGCCGCCGTGCGTCTCGACGAGGCGCATAACTTCGACGACTTTCGCAACGCGCTCCGGCTTTTCGAGGTGCCCGCCCAGAACGTCGTCTACGCAGACCGCCTCGGCAACATCGGATACCAGGCGCCCGGCAAGATCCCCATCCGCGATAACTGGGACGGCCGATTGCCCGTGCCCGGCTGGAGCGGCGACTACGAATGGGACGGATACATCCCGTTTGACGACCTGCCCTTCATCTACAACCCGGAAGAGGGATACATAGTCACGGCCAACAACCCGGTCGTCGATGACTCGTACCCGTATCTGATCACCACCGACTGGAACTACGGCGACCGGGCGGCACGGATCACCGCCATGATCGAGGCTGATCCATCGATCGACGTCACCGACGTCGCCTCCATGCAGCGCGATACCTACAACCCGCACGCGGCGCGGCTGCTGTCGTGGCTGCTCAACGTCGACTTGAGCGGAGAGGACGAGATCTACCGGGATGCGCAGCAGGTCCTCGCCGGATGGGACCTCAGAGACGAGGCCGACTCAGCTGGTGCAGTCGTCTTCGAGACCGTGTGGAGCAACCTGCTCCGGCTCACCTTCGAGGACGATCTACCCGAGGATCTATGGCCGGCCGGGGGTAGCCGCTGGTCGCTTGCGGTCGCCGACATGCTGCCTTTCCCCAACCTCGCCTTCTGGGACAACGCCACGACGCCCGAGGTCGAGACCGCCCCGGAGATCCTGCATGAGGCGTTCATCGCCGGCGTCGACGAGGCCAGGGACCATCTCGGCGACGACCCGACCAAGTGGGAGTGGGGCGATCTGCACCAGGCCACGTTCCGCAACGAGACGCTCGGCGAGTCCGGGAACGGGCTCATCGAGGGCAGGTTCAACCGCGGTCCCTACCCGGTAGGTGGTAGCTCCGACCTCGTCGACGCCGTCGGCTACTACACCGACGAGGGTTACGACGTCACCTGGTTGCCGTCGATGCGGATGATCGTCGATCTCGGCAACCTGGAGAACTCGCTGGCGATCCACACCACCGGCCAGTCCGGTCACGTCTACAGCGCTCACTACCAGGACATGATCGAGGACTGGGCGTCCGGGCAATCCTGGCCGATGCGCTGGGATCGGGTCTCTGTCGAGCGTCACGCCGAAGCGACGCTCCGGCTCAGCAGCGGCTGAGATCTCGTCTCGCCGGCGTCAGGCGATCTTGAAGCTGATCTCGTGGTAGCCGGTAGCGCCGTTGGGGGCAGGGCGGGCTCGGTCGGCGGTCTGGGTCTCACCCGTTCCGTCGGTGGCTCGCACCCGGGCCTTGTGGTCGCCCGACGTGGTAGCCACCTCGGCACGCCACTGCACCCACGCCTTGCCGGACAGCGGGGTGGTCAGCTCGCAGTCGACCCACTCACCGTCATCGACCTGCACCTCGACCCGCTCGATTCCCCGGGTTGGTGCCCAGGCAACTCCGGCGAGAACCACCGGGTTCTCGGAGATTGTCTTCCCGTTACGGGGATGATCGATCCGTGACTCGGTCTTGATCGGTCCCTCCTTCGACCAGCCGCGGGGGACCCAGTAGCCGTCGACTCCGTCCCACTTGGTCAGCTGGATCTCCTCTATCCACTTGGTTGCCGAGACATAGCCATACAGACCCGGGACGATGAGACGCGCTGGGAAACCGTGGTTGGGTGGCAACGGCTCACCGTTCATGCCGATCGCCAGCAGCGGCTCGCGACCGTCGGAGACGAGCTCGATCGGGAAACCGGAGGTCCAGCCGTCGACGGAGCGGCTGAACACCTGTTCTGCTCCGTCCTGGACTCCTGCTTCATCGAGCAGATCGACGAGCCGGACTCCGGTCCATTTCGCGTTTCCGATCAGGTCTCCTCCAACCTCGTTGGAAACGCACGAGATGGTCACGTAATCCTCATAGAGCGACTTGGCCATGAGGTCATCGAGCGAATACTCCATCTCGTTGTCCACCATGCCGGTGATCTTGAGCCGCCACGTCTCAGGGTCGGGACGGGGTACCACGAGAGCGGTGTCGATCCGGTAGAACTCGTTGTTCGGAACCACGATCGGGGTTAGGTCTGCGATCGTTGCGAACATGGTGTCGGGGGCCGGGGCGGGGACAGTGAGATCCGCAGCCGGCAGCGAAACAGATTCCCTGACCTGTTCCGATCGGGCGATGATCAACCGGCGGCCGCCGAGACCAGCGAGGGCGGCAACCGCACCGACCCCGGCGGCCTGGGTGAGGAACTGGCGGCGCGACGAGTTCTCGGCGACACCGTCGGTAGGCGTCTCACTCCTGCCGTTCATGTAGCGAAGCACCAGGGCGCCTGCCAGGGATGAGGCGGCGATGGCGATTACGGTGAGTGGGAAGTTGGCGCCGACACCACCCCTGGCTGCTGCGATGCCCAGGATGGCGAACACCCCGAAGGCCGCCCAGCCGACCCAGGGGCGGTGGGCGGCGATCTGGCCGATGAACCAGCCGATGACGAGGCTGATTATCGCGGTGCCGATAGCCAGCGCACCCTTATCGGCGGTGCCGAAGACACTGACGGCGAATTCCTTGACAAAGAGCGGGGAGCTATCGATGACGACTCCGCCAACCGAAGCGATGGCGGAGGGGACGAGCGATGTGATCCCCGCAATGAGTTCCGTGAGACCCAGAGCGAGTGCGGCGGAGACAACGCCGGCGAAGCCGGCTCGAGTGGACGTCGTTTTCATCATGCTTGCACCATAAGAGTCGCCATCTGTCCGGGGCGTGAACAGCCGATTACCAATGTATTAACTCAAACGCCACTCTGGTGACGTTTTGCTGCGACGAAGGCGAGGAACTCACCGCGGGGGAGAGCGTTGACGACCTTGTCCTTGGTGACCCACCCCCTTCTCGCGTTGGACACTCCCCAGCGGATGTTCTCGAACTCAGAGGTGTGGTGGCTGTCGGTCGAGATGACGAACCGGAGGCCCGCGGTGTCCCTCGCCTGGAGAAGCAACTCCGAGGGGACGTCCAGCCGGTGCAGGTGACCGTTGATCTCCAGCGCAGTTCCGGTGGCTGCCGCGGCTTCGAACACGGCCCGTGCGTTCAGCTCGATTCCGGGCCGGTGCCCGATCCTGCGTCCGGTCAGGTGACCGATGGCGCTGACGGCCGGGTTCTGCATCGCGGTGACGACCCGATTGGTCTGTTCGGCTTCGCTGAGGTCGAAATGGGTGTGCACCGAGGCGACGCACCAGTCGAACCCGGCGAGGAAGTCGGGGTCGTAGTCGACGCCGCCGTCGGGGGCGATGTTGAGCTCCGAACCGCGGAGGATGGTCAGCCCGGGATACTTCTCGCGGAGCCGCTCGATCTCCACCTTTTCGGCGGCGATCCGGTCGCGGGTCAGCCCGTTGATCCGCAGCTCCTCCCCGTGCTCGGTCATGGCGATGTAGTCGAGCCCCCGCGTTGCTGCGGCGGCGACCATGTCGTCGAGGTCGCTCCGCCCGTCACCCGACCAGGTTGAGTGGACGTGGAGATCGCCGCGAATGTCGTCTACCTCGATCAGGTCCGGGAGCTTGTCGAGCCTGACCTCACCGATCCCCTCACGCATTTCGGGTGGGATGTAGCGGAGACCGAGGGCCTTGTACACCGACGCCTCCGTACGAGACGCAACCACCTTCCCCGTATCCGTCTCCTCGAGCCCGTACTCGTTGAGTAGCAACCCACGGTCGATGGCGACCTGTCGTAGCTCGATGTTGTGCTGTTTCGATCCGGTGAAGTACAAGATGGCGGCACCGAACTGACCGGGCTTGACGACCCGGAGATCTATCTGCAGACCCTGGGGGGTAAGGACCGAGGTCTTGGTATCGCCATGCCCGATCACCTCGGCGACGACGGGGAACTCGATGAAGTGGCTCATCACCGCGGGGCCGTCGTTGCTGGCAGCGACGATGTCGACGTCGGCTACCGTCTCCCTGAAGCGCCGGAGCGAGCCGCAGTACTGGGCCCGGGACACTTCAGGCAGCTCCTCTAGTCTCGCCACGAGCTCCTCGGCGAGGGGGAGCGCCACCGCGATCGGTGTCCTTCTGTCTTTGCCGTGCAGCCCCAGGCGCTGAATGGCAGTGGCGATCTTCTCCTGCGACTTCCGTCCCAGACCAGGAACGCCCTCGAGCGCGTCGTCTGCGATCGCCTGTTCCAGCGCCGCTACCGAGTCGATGCCGAGGCGATCACGCAGCAACACCACGGTCTTCGGACCGAGCCCCGGGATCCTCGTCAGCTCCATCAGCTCCGGCGGGTACTGCTTGCGCAGGGCGACCACCCTGGCGATCCCCCCGGTGTCCACATACTCGCGGATCTTGGAGGCCGTGCTCTTGCCGATGCCGGCAACCGCCACCAACTGTGTCTCGGTCATGTCCTGGGCGGGCTGCGTCATGGCCTGCACCGCGGCAACGGCCTTCTCGTAGGCGCGTACGCGGAAGGCCTGCTTGCTCCCCTCGGCCATCGTCATCAACGCGACGAGCTCCTCGAGGACTCTTGCGATTTCGGTATTAGTCGGCATCAGTAGTTGAGAGCGGTGAACGCGACGAAGACTACGAGCAGAACAACGCCCTCGAGACGGGTCACCTTCTTGTCGTTCCATGCGAACCAGCCGGCGATTGCTATTACCGCGACCATCAATGCGATCGACGGCCGGGTGAGATAAAGCAACGCGCCGGGCCCGACGAGACCGGCGGTACCTGCCACGGCCAGCGAATTGAAGAGATTCGAACCGAGCACGTTGCCGAGAACGAGGTCGGACTCATGGCGCCGCGCCGCCGCCAGGCCAGTAGCCAGCTCCGGCAAACTGGTGCCGACACCGAGCAGCACACCGAGGAACGCCTGGTTGAGCCCGAAATGCTCGCCGAGATCGAGGGCTCCGCTGAGCAGCAGGCGGGCTGCAAAAACTGTGATGATCAGTGCGGCGCCGCCGATGAGGACCTCACCGGTCACGGAATAGGCCACGTCGTCCTCGCCCATTTCA
>Ga0307417_10001062_pt1 | contig 11323 bp, 11 predicted proteins | sample SalMarWE160210MG_2_FD_202514 | JGI IMG/M metagenome (GOLD analysis project Ga0307417, IMG submission 202514) | Salt marsh sediment microbial communities from the Plum Island Ecosystem LTER, Massachusetts, United States - WE1602-10 | ecosystem: Environmental > Aquatic > Marine > Intertidal zone...
GGTTCGGGATCGCGGCAGGTTTGGAGAAGGGCGGCCGTGTCGCGACCTGCGCGGAAGTCCGGGTCGGTGAGAACGAGTCCGTCGAAGTGACCCGTCTCGTCACCGTCTACGAGTGTGGAACGATCGTTAACCCCGACACCGTGCGCAATCAGGTGGAGGGTGCTGCGATCATGGCGCTCGGCGGGGCGTTGTTCGAGCAACTCACGCTCGACCACGGCCACATCGCAGACCCGGCGCTCGCCGCCTATCGGGTTCCTCGTTTCACCGACGCACCGGATGTCCACGTGGTACTCATCGATCGCCCCGATCTCCCCTCGGCGGGTGCCGGCGAAACGCCGCTCATCACGGTCGCCCCGGCGATCGGCAACGCCATCTTCGACGCTACGGGTCGGCAGTTGAGATCACTTCCACTCGTTCCGGACGGCGTTCTTCGCTAGGAGCCAGTCTCGGCCCGGTCCGTTCTCGACCGGCTGCCGTAGAGACGCCCGAGAGGGTGGATCGAACCGGTGACCCTCTCGAGGAAGCGGCGGTGATGTGAACCTGTCAGGTCGAGATGGTGGTAGGTGGCGAGCTTGACCTGATCGGCGACGAACGCCCACACCAGGCAGTACGCCCAGATGATCCAGATCGCACCCCACGAGATTGGCGCAACCAGGAAGCCCACAGCTACGAAGATCGTTGCCACGATCTTCGTGACGATCGCCGACCACAACATGATGGGCGCCGGGTGAGGGTCCGCAAGGACCGGACGGCGGGTTCTCGTCACAAACAACGTCAGATGTCCGGCAACAGCAAGCTTCAGGAAGATGAGTGTCTGGATCTGGGAGTCGTCGAGCTTCAGCCACAGTTTGCCGATGATGAGGATGCCGAACGTCTGGATGACTCCAAACAGCCCGAGCACTGTCGAAACTGTGAGGACTCGACGCATGTCCCAGCGAACCGGCGCCGGGTCCAGCCATGTCCGATCGTATGCGATGGCCATGATCGGCACGTCGTTGAGGAACGCGAGCAGGATGATCATGATCGCCGTGATCGGGTAGAAATCGAAAGCAATCATCGCCAGCACGACGAACACCATGATTCGGATCGTTTCAGTGATCCGATAGATCGCGTAGGCATTCATGCGCTCGAAGATGCGCCGGGCTTCTTCGACGGCGCTGATGATCGTCGACAGACCTGGTGCAGTCAGGACGAGATCGGAAGCGGCCCGCGCCGCGTCCGTTGCGCCACTGACAGCTACACCTGTGTCGGCCTGTCTGAGCGCTGGGGCGTCGTTGACGCCGTCCCCGGTCATCCCGACGATATGGCCCCTGGCCTGAAGGGCCTTGACTATTCCAAACTTGTGCTGTGGAAACACTTCGGCGAAACCATCGGCCTGTTCGATCGCCTCGGCGTCGTCTCCGGAAGGCTCATCGCCGGTGAACACATCACCTACTCGTTTGATTTCGCTTCCGAGCCCGAGCGCCCGAGAGATCTCGGCAGCGATCGCTACGTTGTCGCCGGTGACCATCTTGACGTCGATGCCGTGGGCGATCGCTCTTGAGATCGTGTCGGCAGAATCCTCACGGGGTGGGTCGTAGAGCGACAGCAGGCCGAGAAACCGCCATGTTTCACCGTCGCCGGATCGCGCGACCCCGAGCGTCCGGTAGCCCTTGGAAGCGAGTTCGTCAACGGTTCGCAGCGCCGCTTCGGCTTCCGCACCCGCCAGTGAGCAGAGCTGCTGGATCACCTGGGGTGCGCCTTTCGTGACCCTGAACGATGCACCGTCCTCTCCTTCGACAGTCGCTTCCGTTCGTTTGCCGACCGGATCGAACGGCACGAACCGGCGACGCCGATACCCTCCGAGCGACGCCTGGCCTTCAACACCGGCCAGGACCGCCTGATCGATCGGATCGTCGGCGTTGTCTGCATTCGAGGCGAGCGCCGCGGCAAGCACCAACTCGCCCGCCTGCACGGCACCGAACGGCACCGGCTCGCCGACGGTGAGCCGGTTCTGGGTGAGTGTGCCGGTCTTGTCGGAGCACAGGATGTCCATTCCGGCCATCTCTTCGATGGATTCGAGCCTGGAGACGATCGCCTTCATCTTGGCGAGGGATCTTGCACCGACGGCCATAGTCACGGATAGAACGGCCGGCATGGCAACCGGGATCGCCGCAACGACAAGGATGAGGGTGAACTGGACGAGCGACAGGATCGACGATCCCCGGAGCAGCTGAACGATGAGGAGCAGGATCGCCAACCCGATGCTGAGGTAGATCAGGTAGTCGCCGATTCGCAGCACGGCCTCTTGGAAGTGCGAGGCGGGCTTGGCCGTGGCGACGAGGGCGGCGGTCCGGCCGAAGAAGGTGGCTGAACCGGTTTCCGTGACGACCGCCACCATCTCGCCCTCCCGGGCGATCGAACCGGAATAGGCGCCATCGCCGGTTGCCTTGGATACCGGCAAGGATTCTCCGGTCAGGGCCGACTGGTCCACACTCAGGTAGTCACCGTCGATCAGGCGCACGTCGGCGGGGATGATGTCCCCGAGCCGGATCCGGATGATGTCTCCTGGAACGAGATTCTTCGCGTCGATGGTCTGCCACGTGCCGTCCCTCCGAACGTGCGACACGAGTGCGAGTTGCTGCTTGAGGGCCTCTACGGCATTGGCTGCTTGGTGCTCCTGCCAGAAGCCGACCAGCGCGTTGAACACGAGGAGCACAAGGATGATCACGAGATCGGGCCAGTGCCGAACGATGGCGGACAGCAAGGCTGCGACCTCGATCATCCAAGGGATAGGTCCCCAGAAGTAGCCGAGGAACTGGAGGAGTGGGTTCGGTCGGTGTTCAGAGATCGCGTTGGGGCCGTACTCGGCGAGTCGCCTGTCCGCCCCTTGCCCAGTCAGTCCTTCGCTACTTGTGTGAAGACGAGCGAAGAGATCGTCGAGCGACTCGGAAGCCTGTGGTGTTTCCATCCGTGGTCCCCCGGATTCGACATCCCTACGGCCCATCGGCCGATGTCTCAATACATTCTCGTCCGAAAAGTGTCGCTTGTATTCCACGGCCGATCTGACCGAGCCTGAGTCCGGGCCTCTCTACCAAGGATCCGATCAGCCGAGACCCGCTACCGTCCGAGACGAGCGGCTCGCCGGCGATCCGCTACGCAAGACGGCTCTTCGGGGCGTGGTCTGCGCAACGCGCGAAGGCCGGATGGGTACGGGGATTCCGTTTTCCACCGCAACGCCACCCGCGTCCAGCCCTGCCAGCACTCACTCGTCTCTCGCCGGACGCGACTTCAGCCATGCCCCGAAAGCGAAGGTCGCGGTCGCAAGAAACGCGATCGCAGTGAACGTGTCCATCGTGATGCCCTGATCGATGCCCGAAAGGATCCACCTGGAGGAAATGGCGAGCGCGATCAGTGCCAAGACCGGACCTGTGATCAGCCACGTAACAAGAGAGAGGGCGCCAAGCTCTGCACCGCTGATGAGCATTTCCACAGGGAACGACCGCCTGGACGCCGAAATGGCGGAAGGCAGCACGAGCGCGCCGGCGACGAACGGTGCCACCACCGCCAATGCCTCGACGGCTGCAGCGCCGATGAACCCTCCAACGCCTGCTGCCAAGATGCCGATCCACACCAGCACGGTCAGCACGACCACCGGCACCACACAGTGCATGATCATCACGGTCCCCCACGGCCACGGAAGCATACGGTGAGCACCGGCCTGGTCGCTCTCGAGTCGAATCGTCTCCAGAAGTCGCGACGCTGCCATGTACAGGCCACCGAACACCCCCACCACGAGGAGGGGACGACCAGTGGCAGCGATGCCCGAGACAATCGCAACTGCCACATAGGCGGCAGCGGTGCCGATCAGCCCGAGGTTCCTTCGCAGCGTGAGAGTGTCGCGAGCGATGAGCGCAAGTGGTTGAGAGAGACGAACCATTCGAAGTTGCCGTCCCCGGACACGCCCCCTCGCCCTCCCCCGCCGGGCGATGTTCCTCGCGGCCCGAACGTTCCCGAAGAACAGCGCAGCCGAAGCTGAAGAGCGTGCCTCAGATCTGCGCCACAACTCGTCGTCCGAGACTTGATCTGCTGTGGAGACGGTCGAGATCACGGCTGCCACCGCGGCGAGCGCGAGAAGGATTGCCTGGATGATCCATCCCGCTACCGGCCGTCCTCCTTGCGCGAGTACCGGACCGGTTGCCCACCCCCACGGACCTGACCACAGAGTCGCCGTCTCCAGTCCTCTCACCACGGCGACGACAAGCAGTCCGGTGAGGGCAGCGACGGCCGGAGTGGCGAGGTCGACGGCTCTCCCCAGCGAGGGTGAGCGCTCAACATGCCACGAAAGCGCCATCGTCATCAAGGCGAGCGCCACAAACGCGCCAACCGCTGCGAGCGACAAACCAAGCACACCCCGATGAAGAAGGGCCGCCGCTGCGATCCCGACAACGGCCCCACTCACTACGCCGACCCCGATGGCAACGACCGAGGCTCTTCGCAGTTTCAGGAGCACAAGTTGTCGCCTGTCGAGCGGGGAGGACAACTCCCATTGAAGCTCCGGAGTCGTGAACAACACAGGGCCCTGCCACGTCCCGAAACGGAGCACTCCCCACGTCGCAACGAACAGGACAACGGGCAACCAGCCGAGGGTGTCGAGGAACGCATCCGGGTGCGGCACGAGATCGCCCTTGACGAGAGGGGCAATGACGATGCCGGCGATAACCGTCGCCAGGAGCCACGTGTAGATGTCGATCAGTCGATCTGAGAGTCTGCGCCGGTCGTGCTCCCGACGGCGTCGTCGTACGAAGCTCCGGACCTGATGCTCCGTGGTCACCCGAGACCCAGTTCCCGTGCCCAACCGCTCGCCACGACCTCTTCTCGTGTGCCGGCGACTGCCACCCGTCCGTCACTGACCACCACGATGCGGTCGGCGAGCCCCTCCGCGAAACCGAGATCGTGTGTGCTGAAGACGACCAACGCACCCTCGTCCTTGACTCGGTTGAGCAATGTGTGCAGGGCTTGTCGCGACGGAGGGTCAAGACCCGAGACGGGTTCATCCAGGATCAACACTTCGTATGGGCGCAAGAGACCACAGGCGAGCTGCGTCTTCTGTCGCAGACCGCGTGACAGCTCACGCGGAAGGAGGTGCCGCCGTTCTTCGAGCCCGAACAGATCGAGCAGCATCCCGGTTCGATCGTCCATGTGGTCCACACCGTGTGCCATCCCGACGAGGTCCAGATGATCGGCCACGGTGAGATCCGGGTAGAGGGCCGGTGCATCAGGAACGAACGAGACGAGAGCCCGCAGTGTGGCCGAACCGCCCCGGCGATGAACATCGACGTCCGCGATGTGCACGGTCCCTCTCGATGGTTCGAGCCGACCGGCGAACATGGACAGTGCAGTGGTCTTGCCGGACCCGTTGTGACCGATCAGGGCGACAGCCTCGCCACCATTCATCTCGAGGTCCAGCGATTCCAGCGCTGTCACATCCCCAAAGTCACGACCGAGACCTTCAGCGACGACGAGGGGCCGTTGGGTATCAGCCATCCGGTCAGGCTAGCCGGGCGCTCCGCGGACCCTGCCTGAGGGCTCCACAGGTTGTGGAGTAGATGCTGAACATGCCGTCGGAAACTAGCAACGTCCCCCCAATCCCGCGTGCACTGAACCGACAACTCAATGAGCACCAGGAACTGGCCGATGACTCAGTATGAAACGGAGAAGTGCCGCCTTGCTCCTGGCGTTGCTCATAGGGGCATGTTCGACAACCTCGTCTCCTCCAACGACCTTCGGCGTCGACGGCGCGCCGCAGGTGATCAGAGACACATTCCTGACTGTCACCCGACAAGCTGCCACCCTTGCCGGCTACGACGCAACCAACGATCAGTGGCTGGACTTCGCCCGGTCGGTCTGCGGCGCAGGTATCACAACGACTTCGGAACTCAGCGACTTCGTTGACCAGCAGACGGGAGCAGACTCCACTCTTCGCCAGATGTGGACGACAGCCTCAACGGCAGCCACAAGCGCATTCTGTCCAATCGGTGAGAGCTGAGTCGGACCGACCGGCCGCCGGTCAGTCCTGAACCTCCTTCGGTTCGATCACACGGCCCAACCCACGCGTTCATGGGATCGGGTCGGAGGCACTTGGGACGGACTAGCCGGACTTCCCACAGTCGGTCCGCTGGAAGTACAGGTCGTGCCTGGCATCGGCAACCTCCAACACGCCGTTTGAAACGGTGGCCGTTGCCCTCTTCCACCAGCGGAGATCCAGCGAGAGCGAGTCGCCGCCGACACGGCTGATGATGAAATCCTGACCCCACCTTGGATCCGCCTCCAGTTGGGTGGCGACACACTCGGCGAGACCACGCTGGCGATCGGTCAGCACGAGGGAGTCGAGTCCATGGGTGGCCAGGGCGGGATTCGTCTGCCGGATCGCCGGCATGATCCCGCGCAGGGCCTGCAGCCCGATCACGGCGACAGCGACGACAACTACGAGATGGAACAGAAACTGCAGACTCTTGACCATCGAACCCCTTCGATCGTCCTCTACCAACCTACTCCGGCGCCCATAACATGGGAACGCGGAAACGCAAATGCTCGAGTGCGATACCTCGAACGCTGTCCGTCTCCCCTCACACCACATAGACGCACGAGACTCACCAAATGGTTCCCCGGCGCTGGGTACCACGGACAACGGGAAATCGCGATCGCGTTCGCTGACACAGCACCGCCCTCAACCCGATGATCGTGCTAGATCCGACCACGTCCAGAGCACCAGCAGAAGGCCCGCTGACCGATCGAGCAACGGCCTCGGTCGTGATCACCGCGAGTTCACCGATCCATCGGCTGTCGGCGCAACGGCCACTCGCCCCTCCTCCGAAGATCACCTCCGCCTGAGATGTGGTGGCCCCCGGAATCGCCCCATCCCGATCGTGGACTGTGGTGTCCACCACCTCGGTGACCCACGGCGCTTCGCGCCCGGCGACAAGCACTAGTGTCGAACCCATGAAAGGCTCCGATCGACCCTCGCCGGCGCTCAAGGCATTCTTCAACGCACCCCGATGGTTCTATGCTCACGGGCTCGGCTGGCTGATGGGGAAACGGTTCATCGCACTCTCACATGTCGGTCGCAAGTCCGGAATCGAACGCAAAACCGTCCTCGAGGTGGCCGTCTACCACCCGGACACCCGGGAGATGATCGTCGCGTCGGCCTTCGGCCTCAAAGCCGACTGGTACCTCAACATTCAGGCGAAACCGGCTCACCTCGTTCAGGTTGGACGCACGGAGTACGTTCCACACCAACGCTTCCTCGGACCGGATGAGGCGCGTGCAGCAGCAGCGGAGTTCTGCCGGAAGCACCGTCTCGAGGCGCGCGCGGCGATCCCCGTGTTCGTCGCCATGGGCGGTGCGAAGAAGGGCGAGTTCACCGACCCGGTCGATCTGCTGGCATCGCTCCCGATGGTGGCCTTCAAGCCCACCTAGCTGGGATCTGCCCGAACGGGCCCATTCGACCTGGGACCGCTCAGATCGCTACTCCGCTACGCTCGGAACAGGAGGCCCGATGGAAGTAGCGCTCGTCGCCTATGCCACGAAAGGTGGCTCCACGCGGGAGGTCGCGGTGGCGATCGCTGACGTTCTCCGCAGTCGCGGCTGGTCGGTCACTGTCGCCGAAGCCGCCCATGTGCGCGAGCGGGTGAAGGACTACGACTTGATCGTGCTGGGTGGCGCGATCTACTCGGGAAGGTGGCACCGCGGTGCTCAACGGTTCCTGAGACGCCACCGGCGCGAGCTGACGACTCCTGCTGTGGCTGTCTATGGCATGGGTCCGCGAAAGGACGTGCAAGAGTCCTGGGAGACCTCGAGAGCACAACTAGAGCGTGCGCTCAACAAGCAGCCTTGGCTTCACCCGGTGGCCGTCACCGTGTTTGGAGGAGTCGATCCACCGAAGAAGCGAGGACATCGCGACCTTCGCGATTGGGACGCGGTCAGAGCCTGGGCCGAGATGCTCATCCACTAGCCGGGCCGCGGCACCTTGCATCGCGAGGGAGCCGGCTCCGAGAACTGTCGCGCCGATTGATGATCAACTCTGGACCATCCCCGCCAACGTAGCCCACTTCTCTTCGTTCACTCCCTTGGCAACCAGCCAGATAGCGAACGCCAACTCACCGGGGACCGAGAGCACGATCACGAGCGCGGACAGGAAGCCCGCGGCGGCGGGCGCCACGATCGCTCCAAACGACTCGAACACATACCCGATCGAGGCAATCACCAGCAGCCGTCCCAGGAACTTGGGCATGAACCCCGAGCGGTACACCAACCAGCCGAGGATGGCGAGGTGCAAAGCAAAGAACAGGCCCCATACGTGGACCATGAACGCATCAACGTCGGTGAACAGCTGCACCAGGGCATTGAGCTGATCTGTCTGGAAGGCCGCGAGGTAGGTGGCCCCGGACAGAAGGGTGAGCGCGAGAGCGCTCCATGCGAGGTTGACGCTCTGGACCACCGCGAGACCGACACGCGACAACATCGCCGCCATCGACCAATGGTGGCTCACCGGCCTGAACAGCACGTAGAGCATCGCCGAGATGACGATCTCGATCATGAAGATGGTGCCCGCGACTGCCATGCCAGTCCTGAACATCGACTCACTGCCGGCGATGTTGACGGCAGTCGCCGTCGCATCGCCGGCGACAGTCAGGTCGGCCTTGCCAACGAGGAAGGCGATGGGACCGAGGATCGCCACCAGCAGGTACAGAATGCCGATGATTCGTGCGAGACGTCGTGGGTTGGTAGATGTGGTCATTGATGACTCCCGTGACTTACAGTGTATGCTTACGTCGTAAGTATTACACTTACGACGTAAGCTCGTCAAATGGAGTCTGCATGACCACCTACCAGCAGCGTGAACCGCTCTCCCGGGACCGCATCTTCGCCACAGCGCTCGACCTCGCCGACGAAGGCGGCGTGAACACGATCAGCATGCGCAGAATCGGCCAGCGGCTCGGTGTCGAGGCGATGTCGCTGTACAACCATGTCGCCAACAAGGACGAGATCCTCGACGGGCTCGCCGAGATCGTGCTCGGGAAGATCGAGGTTCCGTCTTCAGACGATGATTGGAAGGACGGCATGCGCCGCCGCGCCACCTCGGCGCGGGACGTTTTCCGCCGTCATCCCTGGGCGATGGGCCTCGTCGAGACACACTCGCAGAGCACGAGCCCGCAGAGGCTTGGCTACCACGACGCGATCCTTGGAGTCCTCCGCAACGCAGGCTTCGATGACCGGCTCGCGATGCGCGCCTTCTCCATCCTGGACGCCTACATCTTCGGGTTCATCCTCCAGGAGTTGAACCTCTCTTTCGATGACGATGCCGGCCTTCAGGAAGTCGGAGCGGATCTCCTCCGACAGATGTCCGAGTCGTTCCCGCACCTCACCCAGGTCACCGCCAACGCGATGGCGCAAGGGTACGACCAGGCCGAGGAGTTCCAGTTCGGGCTCGACCTCATCCTCGATGCGCTCGAACGGCTACGAGATCGGAGATCCGGCAAGACCTGACGGGCAGTGCTCGGGTCGCGCGGCCGGCACGTCGTAGAAGCCGAAACCAAAGCGAGATCCTTTCGCCGTAGGTAGGGTCGGAATCTCAGAAAGGGGCCCCGCATGACAAAGCTCGGATATCAGATTCCCAACTTCACCTATCCAGGGGTCGGACCCCACACGCTGTTCGACACCATCGCCCGTCAAGCGAAGGAGGCGGAGTCGTCCGGGTTCGACACCGTTCTGCTGATGGACCACTTCTACCAACTACCCGGCCTCGGAGATCCCGATCAGTACATGATCGAGTGCTACACACTTCTCGCCGCCCTGGCCCGCGAGACATCGAACGTTCGACTCGGGTCGCTGGTTACCGGCAACACCTACCGCTACCCGGCCGTTCTCGCCAAGACAGTCACCGCGCTCGATGTTGTTTCCGGTGGCCGGGCGCAACTCGGGATCGGCGCGGGTTGGTACGAACTCGAGCACGACGCGTTCGGCATCCCGTTCGGCACGTTCACCGATCGCTTCGAGAAGCTGGAAGAGGCGTTGCAGATCATCCTGCCGATGCTTCGGGACGAGCGGCCGACCCTCAACGGTGACCACTACCAGGTGAAGGACGCCATCAACCAACCGCCACCGGTGGGTCGCATCCCGGTGATGATCGGCGGATCAGGTGAGAAGAAGACGCTGCGGATGGTCGCCCAGTACGCGGACGAGTCGAACATCATCTGCGCTCCAGAGGACGTGCCTCGCAAACTGGAGGCGCTCGACCGCCACTGCGAGAACCTCGGTCGGGACCGGTCGGAGATCACCGTGTCGTGGCAACGGTCGGTGTGCATCGCCCCAACGATGGAACAGGCCGAGGAAGAACTCGACGGCTATCTCGGACGACGCGGGATCGACGTCTCTGCTCTCGACGAGGACACGCTCGCCCGTATAAGGAGCCGGATGATCTACGGCGACCCCGACACGGTCGGCGAGCAGATGGCCGAGTCCATGACCTTGGGTGTCGACGGGTTCACCATCAACCTGCCTGCCAACGGCCACATACCCGGACGGGTCGAACTGCTGGGAGAGACGGTCGCTCCAATCGTCGGCTGAGCTCGCCACGCTCGGAGCCGACGGCCGACAGTTGACAGCTAGCAGCCAGAGAGCGACCTGGCACACCACAGGACCGCAGGGCGAGTTCCTACCGATGACCGATCACCGACAACCGAAGACGGCGGCCGCAGGCCGCCTAGTCCCACAGGGTGGGCGCGTAGCTCACGGGTTGGGGTGGCGCATCTGTTGGCGGTCCGAACAGGCGCTCGATCAGCGCCCCCCAGTCGAAGGCCTCATTGATCTCAGAAGCCCCCAGCTCAATGAGTCGTTCTTCGCCGACGAACTGCGGAATGATCATGTCGAGGATTCTTTCGATCTCCTGCCGGAAGCGCACGTTGGTGCTTCGAACCCCGTCGGTGCGGAGGGGAATGTCCGGCCGCAGCCGAACGTAGAGGTCGTAGGTCGAGGACCAACGCCGCACGAGTGGTTTGACGTCGAATGGGTCCTCCCCATTGGTGGTCCGTAGGAAATAGGCGAAGTTGTCGATCACCGCGCGATCGGTGACGAGGACTTCTGCCCTGTTGCGAAGCTCTAGCTCCTGCTGGATCTGGGCCATCAGGACCCAGAGCTGCGCCTCGGGCGTTGCTCCTTCGTTCAATCCGAGGGGGCTGTACCGGACGACCTCCCGCCCAACCTCGACGCTTCGTCCGCTGCGACCGACAGCTCCTGCGAACGAGTGGACCGCATTGGTCTTGCGCACGGAGTGCGATCCGAT
>Ga0307417_10001063_pt1 | contig 11323 bp, 12 predicted proteins | sample SalMarWE160210MG_2_FD_202514 | JGI IMG/M metagenome (GOLD analysis project Ga0307417, IMG submission 202514) | Salt marsh sediment microbial communities from the Plum Island Ecosystem LTER, Massachusetts, United States - WE1602-10 | ecosystem: Environmental > Aquatic > Marine > Intertidal zone...
AAAAAATAGGCGATCCCCATGCCGCCCAGCACCGAATGGGCGATGCCCCCGGCCAGATAGCCGATGCGCCTGGCCACCACATAGGCACCCATGATCCCGCAGCCTACGCTCGCCAGAACACCCCCGATGAGGGCATGCTGCAAGAACGGGTATTGCGCCACGGCCTCCAGGAAACCGCTCACGGGCCGGTCCTCGCATCATCTACAGGGCCATGGGCATGGTGGATCATGCGCACGGGCTCGCCGTAGAGATCCTCGATGATGTCCCCGGTGATCGCCTCGGTGCGGTGGCAGACCAAGGTCTGGTTCAGGCATGCCACCCGGCTCACATAGCGTGATATGAAGGCGATGTCGTGGGAGACCAGCACGATGGTGAGACGTTCGTTAAGCTTTCTGAACAGGTCGAAGATGTCCTCCTCACCACGCATGTCGATATTGGCGGTGGGCTCGTCCAGCAACAGTATCCTGGGCTCGCAGGCCAGCGCCCGCGCCACCAGCACCCGCTGCAACTGCCCTCCCGAGAGGGTCTCCAGGGGCTGTTCACGGATGTCCCACACATGGACCTCCCGCATCATCGCCGCGGCAATCGACTTGTCTGCATGCGTGTAGCCGCCCCACATGCGGGTGCGGCCCAGACGCCCCAGCAGCACGGTCTCGCGCACGGAGATGGGAAAATTCCGATCAAAGGCCGCAAACTGGGGCACATAACCCATATGCGTCCGTCCCTTCTCCGGGGGCATGCCGAACACCCGGACCTCGCCACTACGGGGCCTGAGCAGGCCCAGGATGATCTTGAGCAGGGTGGTCTTGCCACCGCCGTTGGGACCCACCAGACCCAGGAACTCCCCCGCCTGCACAGCCAGGCTCACACCCTCCAGCACTGGGGGTCCGTCATAGCTGAAGGAGACCTCTCGGAGCTGGATGACCGCTCCCCTGTTGGATTCAGGATCCACTCATGGCCTCTGCGAAGGCGTCGGTGACGTGTTTGAGGTTCTGCACATAATCCTCGGCCAGGGGATCGACCGCGACCACCCGGGCACCGATGGCATCGGCGATGGCCTGCGCGGTCCTGCGGCTGTACTGAGTCTGCATGAAGATCACCATGATATGCATGGTCCTAGCCTGTTCGATCAGCCGCGCCAGCTCCCGGGCACCGGGGGTCTTGCCCTCGGTCTCGATGGGGATCTGGTGCAGCCCGTAGGCATGCGCGAAGTACCCCCAAGAGGGGTGGAAGACCATGAAATTGCGGTCCTTCACGTCGCGCAGCCGCTCCCGAATATAGGCGTCCAGCGCCTTGAGCTCGGCCGCGAAACGCTGCCAGTTGCGTTCATAGTCGGCCTTATGCTCGGGGTCCAGATCGGTCAGGGCATCGCGTATCCCGCGGGCCTGGATCTCCACCAGAGGCGGACTGGTCCAGATATGGGGATCCTGCAGACCCTCTGAATGGCGCCCGCCCCCCAAACCATGGGATCGCTCCATGGCGCGCTGTTGGATACCCCGGCGGGTATCGATGATCACCATGCGTGGATTGGCAGCGGCGATACGCCCCATCCAGGCCGTCTCGAAGGGCACGCCGATACGGAAATAGGCCCGCGCTTCGCCCAGGGCCAGGAGCTGGCGCGGGGTGGGCTCGTAGGTAGCGGGGCTCTGGCCCGGCCCCACCATCACCGAGACCCGCACATGGTGGCCGCCCACCTGCTCCACGAAGTACTTCTGCGGCAGGATGCTCACAAACACCGCCATGGGCTCGGGAGCGCCGGCGAAAGCACACATGGACCATAGCCAGGCCAGCCCCGGAAGCACAGGGCTACTCAGGGCCTTGCACCATTCCTTCAGGCTACGCGAGGACTTGCTGTTAACCACGCTCATCCCGTTCAACCCTGACCTAAGGCGATTTCTGTCAAAACACATACCAGCCTGCTAGTCTTTTAGTCCGTCTTCGGCGTTGTGGAAACCGTTGCATAGTTCGACTATGCGCCCATTGCCACGCCTTGAAGACGAACGAGAATCTTGCACAATCTGGTATGTAATTTTCCTGCAATCGCCTAAGGAACCGCTGATCTATTCGTGACTTGGCTGCTGCCGGTCTCAATCGCCCAGCTCTGCGTTGCGAATGTGGCCCATCGTGGCAGCAATGGGCCACATTCGCGCCTTGATCTGAACGATTGTGCCTCACCATCAGCTCAACCCAGAATAAATCAGCGATTCCCTAACCGTGGACAGGCATTCTAAACCGGGTTATATAAAGGTGCTTCAGATGTCTATCGTTCCTAGGCCAGATAGGCTCCTAGTGACTCGACTGGAACTCCCATGGGCAGACAAAGACGCTATGCAGGTCTATACAACGACGGTCCCGGCGGCATGAACCCCACCGGGAACATCATCCGTGACGCCTGGGTGTTCGGAATCATCCCCGAGAGCGAGACCTGCGAGGGCTGGGACCTGGGCCGCATCGAGACCCTCTACGACAAAGTCAGCGAGGCCTGGGCCCCCTATGGCCATCTGGCCTCCCGACTACCCGAGGGCCTGCGCGAGCGCCATGCACGGATCTACCGGGAGGCCGTGGAATACGCCCGTGCCCACGGCTGGGACCCGGAATTGGATGACGAGGCCGAATAGACCCGGACCGAGCGCTAGGGACCCAATTCTCGGGCCAACACCCGATCCAGCACCTGCAGGGCCCTTCCGGCCAGCATCCCCGCGTGGGTATGGTAGAGATACAGCCGGCACCTCACCGGTTCGTGCAGGGCGCCGCGGCCGCGGACCTGGAAATCGCTCCAGGCCATGAGCGGCAGGTCGTCTCGACTGCGATCCACACAGTACCACTCCTCGGCGGTGAGCACGATATCCGCCTCCCCCACCTCGGGAAGCTCGAAGCGCAGGGGGCTGCCCAAGCGCAGCAGCGCCAGGCGCACCCGGTTGTAATAGCGCGCATCCAGACTCTTCGGCTGGACCCGCAGCGGCGGAACATCCCGCGTATGCAGCGCCATCTCCTGCCTCCGGTGCGCTATGCGCGGGGAACCTGGACCATCATGGTGTCACGGATCCGTGCCTGGCCCGGCGCGGCCTCGCAGGCCAGCACCCGAATATAGCGCCCCGGGTAGGCCCTGCGACAGGCATTGATCTCAAACAGTACCGCATCGGGGTCCTCTGGATCAAATAGGGGTACCCCCCAACGGTCCCAATAGTGGTTGTCGGGTCGGGGGTCCTGGGTGTGCTCGATCACCAGGGTCCAGCCATTGCGCCCGCAGTGGCGTACGCGCTCGCGGATCTGTCCCTCGGTGAGGGCCTGGCCGCGGGTGGCGAAACGGTAGCGGAGCATCGATCGCCCCCTACGACACGTAGCTCATCAGGCAACCCATGGCGGGAGGATTTGTCCAATGCCTTGTTTCGAAAAAAAGCCCCTGACCGGGACACCGGGCAGGGGCTCGGCATGGGGCAGGCGCCCTGTGCGCTCAGACCTGGATCGGGCCCCGATAGATCACCATGGCCGTACCCTGGGACTGTTTGTAGTTGTCGTAGCCCACCAGGCGTACATGGTGGCTGGGGTGGGCCTTGTGACATAACTCCGCCTCGGCCAGGATCCTGTCCACGTCGGTCTCGCCGAACATGGGCAGCTTCCACATATACCAGTAGTGGCCGAGGGCGTTCGCGGGCTCGGTATGCTCTATGGCCGGGTTCCAGCCGTTCTTGACGATGTATTCCACCTGTTTGTGGATCTCGTCCATACTCATCTCCGGAAGATAGGAGAAGGTCTCGAACTTGCGGCTGCCCGGATCGCTCAGGCTGGAATGGTAGTCTTGCATGTCGCTCATGTGTCAATCCTCGTTATCTTGGAAGTCGCCGCTAGCGGCGGGCTTGTTTATGCCCTGCGGGTGCCCGCGAAGTCGGGCAACGCGGACAAGCCGGGCGTCGTTCGACAGCAAGCCGGTGCCTACTTGTGGGCCACGTCCAGCTTGTCCACGGTCTCGAACTCGAACTTGATCTCCTTCCAGGTCTCCATGGCGGCCTTGAGCTCAGGGCTGTGCTTGGCGGCCTCGGTGAGGATCTCCTTGCCTTCCTTCTCGATCGGCCGCCCCTGGTTGCGGGCCTCGGTGCAGGCCTCCAGGGCCACGCGGTTGGCCGCGGCGCCCGCCGCGTTACCCCAGGGGTGACCCAGGGTGCCGCCGCCGAACTGCAGCACCGAGTCGTCGCCGAAGATGGCGACCAGGGCCGGCATATGCCAGACGTGGATGCCGCCGGAGGCGACCGGGAACACCCCAGGCATGGCACCCCAATCCTGGTCGAAGAAGATACCGCGGGATCGGTCTTCCTTTATGAAGGAGTCGCGCATGATGTCGATCCAGCCCAGCGTGGCGGCGCGGTCGCCCTCGAGCTTGCCCACCACGGTGCCGGAATGCAGATGGTCACCGCCCGAGAGGCGCAACGCCTTGGCCAGCACCCGGAAGTGGATGCCGTGGCGCGGGTCGCGGTCGATGACCGCGTGCATGGCCCGGTGGATATGCAGCAGCAGGCCTTTGTCCCGACACCATTGGGCCAACCCCGTGTTGGCACAAAAGCCGCCGGTAATATAGTCGTGCATGATGATGGGGGCGCCCAGCTCCTTGGCAAACTCCGCGCGCTTGAACATCTCATCAGGGGTGGGGGCGGTGACGTTCAGGTAATGGCCCTTGCGCTCGCCGGTCTCGGCCTCGGCCTTGTGGATGGCCTCCATGACGAACTCGAAACGGTGGTTCCAGCGCATGAAGGGCTGGGAGTTGACGTTCTCGTCGTCCTTGGTGAAGTCCAGACCGCCGCGCAGGCATTCGTAGACCGCGCGGCCATAGTTCTTGGCGGACAGCCCCAGCTTGGGCTTGATGGTGCAGCCCAGCAGCGGGCGGCCGTATTTGTTCATCTTGTCCCGCTCCACCTGGATACCGTTGGGTGGGCCGTTGCAGGTCATGACATAGGCGATGGGGAAACGCACGTCTTCCAAGCGCAGGGCCCGCAGGGCCTTGAAGCCGAACACGTTGCCCACCAGGGAGGTGAACACGTTGACCACCGAGCCCTCCTCGAACAGGTCGATGGGATAGGCGATGAAGGCATAGAAGGCCTCGTCGTCGCCCGGCACGTCCTCGATAGCATAGGCGCGGCCCTTGTAGTAGTCCAGGTCCGTCAGCAGATCGGTCCACACGGTGGTCCAGGTGCCCGTGGAGGACTCGGCAGCCACCGCGGCGGCGGCCTCCTCGCGCGGTACGCCCGGCTGCGGGGTGACCTTGAAACAGGCCAGGATATCGGTCTCCTCGGGGGTATATTCGGGCATCCAATAGGTTTCCCGGTATTCTTTGACACCGGCGGCATAGGTCTTTGCTGACATGTTCTTCCTCCCGGAAAAGGGTTCATCTGTCCGCCGCTCGAGACGACGGCCGTGGTGCATGAGGCACCATAGGGTGAGCGAGTATAGCAAGATGGGCTATAATAACAATTCAATAATCGTGATCGAAACGATAAGGGAATACTTATGATCAAGAGGGTTCACCATGCACGTGACCTTTCGCCAGCTCAAGGTCTTTCAGGCCGTCGCCCGTAGGGGCAGTTTTACCGCGGCGGCAGGTGAGTTGCACCTCACCCAACCCGCGGTCTCCATGCAGATCCGCCAGCTGGAGACCAACATCGGTCTGTCCCTGTTCGAGCATCTGGGCAAGAAGATCTATCTCACCGAGGCCGGTGAAGAACTTTATGACTACAGCCGCCGCATCGCCCAGCTGGTGGACGAGGCCGGGGAGGTGCTGGAGCAGCTCAAGGGGGCGCAGCGCGGTCAGCTGGCCATCTCCGTGGCCAGCACCGCCAACCATTTTGCCACCCGGCTGCTGGCCGGCTTCACCGTGCGCTACCCGGGCGTAAGCTTCAGCCTGGATGTCACCAACCGCGAGACCCTGCTCCAACAGCTCAAGCACAACGAGCGCGACCTGGTGATCATGGGCAAGCCGCCGCCCAACGAGGAACTGCTGGCACAGCCATTCCTGGACAATCCCCTGGTGGTGATCGCCCCACCCGAGCACCCACTGACCCATCACCGGCGCATCCCCCTCAAGCGCCTGGCGCAGGAATCCTTCGTGGTACGCGAGCCGGGCTCCGGCACGCGGGGGGCGGCGGAACGTTTCTTCGCCCGCTTCGAACTCCAGTTCACGCCAGGGATGGAGATGAGCAGCAACGAGGCCATCAAGCATGCGGTGGAGGCGGGACTGGGGCTGGCAGTGGTCTCCGCCCATACCCTGGAGGTAGAGCTGGCGGCCCGGCGCCTGAGGATCCTGGATGTCAAGGGCTTCCCCATCAAACGACACTGGTATGTGGTGCAGCGCGCGGACAAGCGACTCTCCCCGGTCGCACAGGCGTTTCGCAGCTTTGTGCTGGAAGAGGCACAGGGCTATGTGGTGCCGCTGGATGCACTGACCCCTCCGCCGGCCGTTGGACCGAGAGGGGCAACCGGGACCGAAGGGCCCTAGATGCGCACCACGAGGTACAGATTGCTGGCCGCGATCCTGGCCGCGATCCTGGCCGGCTGCTCCAGCCAGGTCCCCATCTGGATACGCATCCCACCCACTGATAATCCCGCTCTGGCGCAGGTGCGCAAGGACCCAGACCGCTATCTCAACACCAAGGTACGTTGGGGTGGGACCATCTCTCGGGTGCAGAACCTGGAGTCCGAGACCGTGGTGGAGGTGGTCTCCAGGGAGCTGGCGGGGAACGGCCGCCCGATGGGGGACTCCGACAGCGAAGGGCGTTTCCTGGCGCGCATCAAGGGATTCCTCGACCCGGCCGTATACCAGGAGGGGCGCCAGTTCACGGTCACGGGCACCATCGTGGGCCAGGACACGCGCAAGATCGGCCAGTACCGCTATCACTATCCCGTGGTGGCCGCCAAGCACCATTGGCTATGGGAACCCCTGCCCGAGCCTAGGACCCAATATCATGACCCCTGGTTCTACGATCCCTGGTACCGGGACCCCTTTCTCAGGCCAGGATATCCATACTGGTGAGCATTGAACACAGCCGGTTTGGACTAGAATCCTTCATATGGATATTGGCACCCTGATCCTAGGCTGGTTGATGGGGCTATGGGTGGGTTGCGGCCCTGCCTTGGGCCTCGCCGCGGATCCGCCGAGTGCGATCCCGCCCCATCCCAATCCGGCATTGTTACACCCCGACCTGCACCCGCAACCCGAACAGGGCATGCTGCTCATCGCACGCCGGGACATGCCCGATCCCCGCTTCCGGGACAGCGTGATCCTGCTGTTGGCCCACAACGCCGAGGGTTCCATGGGTGTGATCATCAATCGACCTTCCAGGGCCACCCTGGGGGATGTGGTCCCGGATCTGGCCAAGCTGGACAAGCGCCCTCATCCGATCTATTTCGGCGGCCCGGTGGGCATGCAGAACCTCAGCTTCCTGGTGCGCCAGGGCTCTCCCCCGAAGAAGGCCCTGGAGGTCCTGGATGGGGTCTATTTCAGCGCGGACCGCCCACTACTGGAGACCCTACTGAACACCGACACATCCAGCTCGGAGCTGCACCTGTATCTGGGCTATGCGGGCTGGGCACCGGGTCAGTTGGAGGGTGAACTAGAACGCGAGGACTGGCACCTGCACCAGGCCACCCTCACGGCGGTGTTCAGCGACAGCCCGGCCGAGGTGTGGAGACGATTGATAGAGATCTACGAACCCGCGGGCCAACTGGTCCTGGCACGCTGAGCCGCCGTTCGAGCCCCTTTTTCTCGGACCACCGCTGGTTTGTGCGCACTCGCACCACATCGGCCCTGTTATTGTCCCTTGTATCCGCCTCTCAGCCAGCGCCTGAGGTCGCAGGTGTAGCGCCACGAGAAGGGCGATTCTGTCGGCCCTCCGGGCAGGTTGGTCCACAGGCGCTCAGTACCCAGGTCGGTCACCATGTGATAGCAGGGCGCGAAGCTGGTGGGACGACGGCCCATCCTGAACAGGGTGCCCTGATGGGGGGTAGCATGGTTGCCGGGCAGGGGGAAGGGGCCCCTGTTGAGCCCTGGCAGGCGTGGCAGCCGCGCGCCGAAGAAGATATTCTTGAGGCTCAGGACATTGGTCTCGCCCCAGGGAGGACTGGGGGCCTCGAGCCCGCACCGCACCCCCTTTTGGATGACCCGCCCGCGCTGCGCGGCGGGCAGCCAGACCGAGTCCTGGCGCTCGAGCACGTCATCGAAGAACCCGGCCAGGCTGGAGACGAGGTTGGAGCGCTCAAGAAGCCTCTCCAACCAGTCCCGTCCCAGCACGGCGCCGAACACCTCCACCACCACTGCGCGGTGGATGTTCTCGAACACAGTGGCGGCCCTGGAGTCGGTACTGTAGCGCAGGTCCCAGGCCTCCAGGAGTTCGCGCCGGGGCCCCTGCGGGACATGGAGAAGATACTCGGGCAGGAACCGTCGGGCCTGGGTGGAGAGGACATCGTATTGGATCGCCTGCATGTCCCGAAGGGCCAGGCGTTCCTTGGCCAGCAGGCATTCCGTGATGCGCTCGCCGCGGTAACGCGACAGCCACAGGCTGGCCAGGGCCGCCCTCCCCGCACCGGCCGAGGCCTGGTTGGTGATCACGATGTAGCCCGATTCGGGGTTGATCTGTGACGGGGTCTCGCTCGCCGGGTCACGCCAACCCTTCCAATCGTTACGGGGGTCCCAACCTGCCACCGGCGCCAGCCCGCTCCAGCCCGCGCGCCGGCGTGGCACCGCCCCGGTAAACTGATAGGCGATATTGCCCCGGGCATCCGCCAACACCACGTGCAGGGTGGGGATGTCGGCGCTGCGCATCACCTCCTGGGCCTGGCCCACCCGATCACAGTGCAGGAGATCCGTGTAGGCGCGGATGCTTTCCAGCCCCCCGGGCCCGAACCCCACCCAATTCCAGCTGAGGTAATCACCCGGCTCGCGGGGATCGCCCTCCAGCACCCCGTGGGGACCCTCGTGGATGTGGATCTGGTGATCATTGTGGTGTCTGCGCCGGATGGTCTCGGTGCGCAGCTCAAGGTCGTGCCAGCGCCCGTCGCGCAGGTATTGGCCCTCGCGGCAGCGCTCGACGAAGAAATCCGAGGTGTCGGCGCAGCTGTAGGTGACCCCCCAGGCGAGCAGCCGTGTACGGCCCGAGAGGAACACTGGCAGACCCGGGATGGTGGCCCCCTTCACCCAGCGCCCATCCACCTCGGCCACCACCTCGTACAGGATCGGGGGCAGACGGTTGATCTCCAGGTGGGGATCGTTGGCCAGCAAGGGGTGGCCCGAGCGGCTGCGCCGCCCTGAGACCACCCAGGCATTGCTGCCCCCGGCGACCGGGACGCGTGGGTCGGCGCGAAAGCCCGGGAACAGCTCGGGCACACCTCGTAATCCCCGGATGAGCCCCACGTCCACGGCGTCGAGGGCAGGGAACAGGGCCTTGAGATGGGCCTCACCCGCGCCCCTGCGCAGCGCCTCCACGACGAACAGCTCGCCCAGCCGCTGCCCTTCAGCCAGACCGGCAAAGGACATCAGTTTGGCCAGGAGCAGCACATCTGCCGGTGTGAACGGGGCAGGCCGCCCTATGGCCAGACGCAACCACCAGGGGAAATGCCTGGACCAGGCCCCGTTGACGCCCCGGGCGTAGGCCTCCAGATGGCCCAGATAGGGCGCCTCCAAGTCCTGGATGTGCGCACGCGCATCACGCGCCAGACCCAGACGCCTGAAATAGATGTCCATCCCCAGGGCCTCGGGGCCGTCCTGCAGACATTCGCAGATGCGACCCTGGGCTATGATGCGCGAGACCGCGATCTGACCTCCGCGATCGCGCCCATGCACCCAGCCCAGCGCAAAGAACAGGTCCTCGTTCGAGCGGGCGCGGATCCTCCGCACACCCCCGGCCGCATGGCCAAGGGTCACCGGATGAACGATTGCCTCTAAGGTCGTGTTGAACAATTAACAGCAGTTCCTGCCGCATCCCTGGTTTCTGCACAGACGTATGATCCCGTAGATCACGGCTATGGAAACAAGGATCCCTGAGACGGTCAACGAATCGATAGCAAACATAGGTCACCTCACTTAATGGAATATTTACAAGCACATTAGTAACTTCTTATGTTCTAATGTTTCGTTAACCCCATCACACTTTTAGGGTCCCGGACCCCGGAGCGCATCAAACAACCCATCTTTCACTCTGTTCGCGAAACGCGTTTCATATATTGCGTCGCGGCGGGCGAGATCCCCATAGACCATGCCGCAATATCCGGAGCTTGTAAAAAAACCCGATGAAAAAGCCTGCAATCGGACGTGAATTTCTCATCCATTGCCAGTAGAATGGGGCCGCCATAAAAAACCATCACCATTCCTTCCCTCACAACTCGATGGCATCAATCTTAAGCGAGACATCCGCCGCCTTTGAATTGAAGGGCGAGATGTCCATGTTCAGCGTGCTGCGCCTGATGGATTCCAGCCTGCAGCGCGTGGAGACCGAACTCACTCACCAGATCAGCAAGGCACCCGCGTTTTTTCAGGACATGCCGGTGGTGATCGATCTGGAGCCCCTGGCCGATGCGACCGAGTGCCCGGATTTCGGCCCGCTGCGCCAGCTGCTCAACCAGAACGGATTGGTCACGCTGGGCGTGCGCAACGGCAATCCGCACCAACAGGAGGCGGCGCGTCAAGCCGGGCTAGCGCTGCTGAAGGCGCGCAAGACCACCACCCCCCCCCCCACGGACACGGTTCACCGCGTTGATACCGCTGCCAAGACGCCGCCGCATCCCAAGAACCGGCTGATCGCGCGCCCGATTCGCTCCGGGCAGCAGGTCTATGCCGCGGAGGGGGACCTGGTGATCGTCGCACCAGTGAGCCCGGGCTCGGAGCTACTGGCCGATGGCTGCATCCATGTCTACGGACCGCTGCGCGGACGCGCCCTGGCGGGCGTGAACGGCGACACAACGGCACGCATATTCTGCCAGAGACTGGAGGCCGAGCTGGTGGCCATAGCGGGTCGTTACCGGACCAGCGAAGACCTGGACCCGAATCTGAAGGGCAGACCGGTCCAGATCCGTCTGGAAGAGGATCGGCTGACCGTGTCACCCCTATAAACAATCAACCGAGAGCGCGCCTTAGGAGAGAACGAACCATGGCGAAAACGATCGTGATAACTTCAGGCAAGGGCGGCGTGGGCAAGACCACCACCAGTGCCGCCTTCGCCACCGGCCTGGCCCAGCGTGGCCACAAGACAGTCGTCATCGATTTCGATGTTGGACTGCGCAACCTGGACCTGATCATGGGCTGCGAGCGCCGCGTGGTGTACGACTTCGTCAATGTGATCAACAA
>Ga0307417_10001064_pt1 | contig 11319 bp, 9 predicted proteins | sample SalMarWE160210MG_2_FD_202514 | JGI IMG/M metagenome (GOLD analysis project Ga0307417, IMG submission 202514) | Salt marsh sediment microbial communities from the Plum Island Ecosystem LTER, Massachusetts, United States - WE1602-10 | ecosystem: Environmental > Aquatic > Marine > Intertidal zone >...
CACCATCGTCATCGTCACCCACAACATGCAGCAGGCCGCCCGAGTCTCCGACTACACTGGCTTCCTCTACCTGGGTCGGCTCGTGGAGCTGGGCGACACCAATAAGATCTTCACCAGCCCGGACGACAAGCGAACGGGGGATTACATCACCGGGCGCTACGGCTGAGGTCTAAGGAATAGAGGACTCTGACCCCTTTTCCGTCTGGGGCGCCCCGGCCCGCACCCCAGTACCGACGACGTCTTGCAGGTCGCCGTCCGCACTCGGTGCGCCTGTCAGCTAAGTGGCAGGGACTAGCCTCGCCGTGGCAGACACTAAGCGCGGAGACTACGGCACGGCTTCATCCGGCTCCAGCTTCGGCCTGCCCAGCACCCAGGTGCCATTGGGTTTCAGGCAGCGGGTGCCGAAGGCCCTGTGCGAGCCACCGTCGATGCGCACGACGGTGGTGTATTCGCGAGTCATGACGCACTCGCCCAGCTCACTGTCCACCTCCGCACTCTGCACCACTACCGGCGGCGGCGGTGTCACCACGGTATACGCTGGCGCTGGGTAGGCGGGCGTGGTCACGACGTAGTCGGGCCGGTTGCTCTCGCTGATGGCATAGCCCAGCAGACCACCCAGCAGCAGGCCGCCGACCAGGGCACCGCTGTCGTCATGATGGTGACGATGTCCCCGGTAGTGATGGCCGCCGTGGTGGCGATAGTGGCCCCCATACACCGGCACAGACCGGTAGTGGTGGGAGCCGCCGTAATAAGGTCCAGCGGCCCATGCGGGAGTCGCCAGGCTCAGGGCGATCAGTGTGGTCAATATGGCTCGTTTCATCTCTCTCACCTCTGCCCCTGCTCAACTCAAGAGCGCGGGTCCACATAAGGATTAACGCCGCTCGGCCGCTTCGGTTGTCCTGCGCGCTCGGCCCCGTGCTGATTCTGAGTAGGATTGGGTCCGGTTAGTTGCGCGGCTGTCCATACTCGGCCGATATCATCATCTTACCCTCATCTCTGGATCCGAACTGCCAACCCCATCACGATTCAAGGCAATGTGGTGCGCAACGATTCCTCCATGGGCGCGGTCCAAGCTAGGTGGCGCAGACTTTGCCCTTTATTCCACGGGACCTTGGGAACGACGCAAGCGGCTCTTTCGCCGAGGAGATTAGGATGTCCTCAACCTGGAAAGACAGCATCTATCGTCAGCGAGAGCAGCTCGCACAGCTACTGCGGGAGCCGCTGGCCAGCCTGGCCGAGAAATGCGCACCGGCCTGGGGCCGGCGCGAGCAGCTCAACGAGATCCTCCTGCAGGGCATCGCGGAGATTCCCCACTGCACCTATCTCTATGTGCTGGGCACCGAAGCGCTGCAAATCAGCGACAACGTGAGCAGCGCCGGCCTAGTGCCGGGACATTACGGCCGCGATCGCTCCCGGCGACCCTACATGAAGGAGCCGATCCCGCCCTGGGGCTACCTGCTGTCTGACGCCTATATCACCCTGTCCGAGCACCGCCCGTGCCTCACCGCCCTGCAGGTGGTGCACTCGACGGAGGGGCTGCTCGGCTATCTGGGCGCGGATTTCGACCTGCGCCGGCTGCCGGTGACTGCAGAGCTCTACGACGAGCCAGGATACTGGCGGCAGATCAAGGGCGACCCGGCCATCCGGGGCACGGTGTTCCAGCAGTCCCGAGTGGAGAGTCCCATGGACCGCAATCTGGAGCAGGCCTTGTCCATTCTGGAAGAGCTGGTGACCCAGCGCGGGGTCTTCCAGTGCCAGATTCATTTCTCCAGCAGCCAGGCCACCATCTGGACCATGGACGACCCCTACCGATACCGCATCCTGGACCACGAAGTGCTGACGGACCCCGACATATGTCTGGTCTACCCGACACGGCCCTATCCGGCGGGGGCCCAGATACCGCAGGTCGAGGTTGCACGGATTCTGGACACCTTGCGCGCCCTGCGGCTAGCCGACCCGACAATCTACCTGCGCACCGGCTCCATCAACGTCTTCAACGGCATGGTGAGCCTGACCTTCTCCTGTGACGGCTCTCACTACATGCACTATCTGGAGCTCCTGCTCAAGGGCACGTCGTTCTGGTTCTAAAAAACGGGCTCTGACGTTTTCTTCCTCCTTTCGCGGCATGATTCGCCGGCGCGTCATCCCCTTCTTGGGCCAGAACGCATCTTTCCGCAGGTACTCATCCTCGCGCCGTTGATAAGGTGCACGGGGGTCTCAGCCAATGCAGATGGCTCGGATCATCGGGGCACTGCTGCTGGCGAGCGGCGGCGCCCTGTTTCTGCGTGCCTGGGTCTGAGGCTGGCCTTCCGCATCGCCGTACGGACGGACCGCCGGTGCACTGGGTTGCGACTCGCTGCATTTGCTTCGGCGGCGGATCCGGCTAGGATGTGGGAGCCACCTGCGGTGTGCTCCCCGCGCGCCGGAAGGTATAGGAGCGTCGGGCTCCTGATGACTCTGCAACCAATGTGAGGACGGGCTCGAATGGCTTTCAATCTGACTGAGGAGAGCGCCGGAGATGTGCTGGTATTGAGTGTCTCCGGGCGCCTGGACAGCACTACCGCACCCGATTTCGAGCAAGGTCTGCTGGGATACCTCGACCGGTCGCAGTCGCGGGTGGTGCTGGACTGCACCGACCTAGAGTACATCTCCAGCGCCGGTCTGCGGGTCATACTCATGGGGGCAAAGAAGGCCAAGCTGGCCGGCGGGCAGCTGGTGCTGTGCGGTCTGCGGGAGAGTATCCGGGAAGTTCTCGCCATTTCCGGCTTCCTGACCATCTTGAGTGTGCACGAGTCTCGCGCCGAGGCCTTGGCGCTGGCTGGCGGGTGACGGGCGCCCCGCTCGGCGGTCGCGCGGCGGCTCAAGTCGGAGACGGCCGTGGTCGATGAGCCGGTGACGGTGATCTTCGGCGGCCCACCGCTGGATCCGCCCGGTAGCGCCCCGCCTTGCTTCCCACGCTATCTCGAGTCGGCGGTGAAGGCGGCCATCGCCGAGCGCCTGGCGGCTGTGGGCGCCAGCGTCGGCTATTCCTGCGCCGGTGCCGGCGCCGATCTGCTGTTTGTCGAGGCGATGTTAAAGCGGCGCGGGGAGGTGCATGTCTTCCTGCCATTTGCGCTGGAAGATTTCGTTCGCGTGCGCGTGGCGCCCGCTGGAGCCGACTGGATCGAGCGCTTTCATGCCGCCCTTGACCGCGCCACCAGCGTCAGCTATGCGACTCAGGAGCCCTATCTGGGTCACCGGGTGCTGTTTCGCTTCAACAACCAGATGATTCAAGGGCTCGCTCGACTGCGGGGCCAGCTCCTGGGCCGGCCCCCGCGGCTCTTGCTGGTATGGGACTACGCAGCGGCCGCCGAGGCGGGCACCGCAGCCGATCTCATGGATCACTGGCCGGAGATTGCCACCCTGCAGCTCATAGATCTGGACGAGCTGCGGGCGTCCGGCCCGCCGTCGCCCGTGTCTGCGCCGAGTGGCTCGCTCCGCCCGCCGGAGCCCGTGCATCAGCCGGAGCGCGTGATCCGGAGCCTGCTTTTCGCCGACATCGTAGGCTTCAGCAAGCTTGGTGAGGAGCACCTGCCGCGGCTTTGGGAGCTGCTGACGGAGCTCAGGGCCGCCGCGGATCGGGAGACGACCGAGCCCGAGCTGGTCGAGAGCTGGGGTGATGCCCTCTATGTGGCCATGGCCTCTGCCCGCGCCATGCTGGCCTATGCTTTCGCACTCGATGGCACCCTCGCGACCTCGGACTGGCTCGCCCACGGGCTGCCGCGGCCGCTGCAGATGCGCATCGGGCTGCATGCCGGGCCGGTGTACACGGCCCACAATCCTTTGACGGGCCGCACCAATGTGTTCGGCAGCCACGTCAACCGCGCCGCGCGCATCGAGCCCGTCACCGTCCCCGGCCAGATCTACGCCTCAGAGCAGTTCGTGGCGCTATTGACTGCCGAAGAGGATGCCTATCGCCACCAGCAGCTGATGACCGGTGGACCCTACGCATCTTGGTACCAGTGCGAGGCACTCGGCAACCTGTCGCTGGCCAAGGGCTACGGGGACCAAGTGGTGTATCGGTTGTGGCGCTAGTCCGCGGCCGGACCGTCCGAGGGGCCTGGTATACCGCCACCCTTCGCGGCCGCAAGCCGTGGCCCCGCCTTGGAGAGCGCAGTCGATGCCATGCTTCATGATCGGGACCCAGCGCTCGGGCTCCAACCTGCTGCGGGTGATGGTGAATCAGCTGTCCGAGATCGCGGCGCCCCACCCGCCCCATATCCTGGAGCGCTTCGGCCCCCTGCTGCCCGGCTACGGCGATCTGGCAGACGAGCACAGCTTCGCCCTACTGGTGGAGGACGTATGCCGGCTGGTGGAGGCCAATCCGGTGCCCTGGGAGGGGGTCGAGCTGGACCGCGCCGAGGTGGCCCGCCGCTGCCGGGAGCGCTCCCTGGTGGCGGTCTACGGGGCCGTGCACGACATCCTGGCGGCGGCCTGGGGTGCGCGTGACTGGTGCTGCAAGAGCCTGGCTAACGTGCATTATCTCGGTGAGCTGACACGCTATTTCGAGGCCGGCAAGTTCCTCTACCTGTACCGGGATGGACGCGACGTGGCGGTGTCTTTTCGCCGTACAGTAGTGGGCGAGAAGCATTTCTACTTCATCGCCCAGCAGTGGCAGCGGGAGCAGCGGCTCGCCCTGGCGCTGCGTGATTCCTTGGGTCCGAAGCGGATTTTCTCCCTCAGCTACGAAGCCCTCACCGGACAGGCCGATGCCAGTATGCGGGCGCTGTGTGATTTCCTCGCCGTGCCCTATACGGACGCCGTGCTGCGCTACAGCGACTCTCGTGAGGCCGGCCGCACCGCCGGGGCCGGGTCCATGTGGCGCAACGTCACCAAGCCGGTCATGGGGAGCAATTCCCAGAAATTTCGCACCGAGGCCAGTGCCGAGGACATCCGGATATTCGAGGCCGTGGCCGGGCAGACGCTGACCGAGCTCGGCTATCCACTCGTGCATGAGCAGGCCGCGCGGACAGACTTCAGCGAGGCCGAGATCGCTGGCTACGCCGCCGAGAACAGTCGACTGAAGTCGGAGGTGCTTGCCATCCTGAGCGTGAGGGGGCTCACTCTGCGCGAGCCTCAGGAGCGCCTGCTGGCGGAGATTCGCAGTCGTAGCCCGCGGCCATCGCCGGCCAAGTCGCCGTAGCCCATGGCCGAGCGTACGAACGGCGCGACGGAGGCAGCCGGCGACTTCCCCCCGGTGTCCTTGCCAATGCTGTTTTGGACCTTTCTCAGGATAGGCGCCACCGCCTTCGGCGGCTTCATGGCCCTAATCTCGGTGGTTCAGAACATCTGCGTCGAGCGACGCCGCTGGCTCAGCCACGAGATAATGCTGGACGGCATCTCCCTGGCGACGCTGCTTCCCGGTCCCGTTGCCGTCAATGTCGTGACCTACGTGGGCTATCGTCTGCGCGGTCCCGGGGGGGCACTGGTGAGCGCCGTGGCCGCCATAGTGCCGGCCTTCGTCTTGGTGGTCGCCCTGACCATGTTCTACTTTCGCTGGGGCGAGGTGCCGGCGGTGGGCAATGCCTTCGCGGCCTTTCTGCCGGCGGTGACGGCGATCATCGTCAGCACCGCCTGGAACATGGGACGCAAGAGCATCAAGGGACTACCCGAGCTGGCCCTCGCGGTGGGCGCCGCCGCCCTGCTGCTGGGGGTCGGCGGCTTCTACGTCACGCTCGCCATCATCACCGTGGCCGGCGGCGTCGGTCTGGCCCTGTTCGGCCGGGGCCAAGCAGCCGGACAGGTCGCCGGGCCGGCACACCAGGCTCGGCCCATGTCCAGAGTCGGTTTGCTGCTGACCTTCATGCTGCTCGCGGCGCTCGTCGGCCTGTTCCTGATTCCGCTGCCTGGCCTGGGCACCAGCTCCGGCGCCCGCATCGTGGTCACCTTCGGCGGTATGAGCCTAATGCTGTTCGGCGGCGGGTTCGTGTTCATCCCCCTCATCCAGGAGATCGTCGTCGGCAACCTGCACTGGGTTACCCAGACCGAATTCGCCACCGCCATCGCCCTCGGTCAGGTGACGCCGGGGCCCATACTGCTCAGCGCCGCCTTCATCGGCTACAAGCTGCAGGGTCTGTGGGGCGCACTGCTGGCCACGGTCGCGATCTTCGGACCGCCCGCCCTGCTGATGGTCAGCGCGGGGCAGATGATGGACCGCATCAAGTCGACCGGACGCATTCAGGCCGCACTGCGCGGCATCCGGGCTGCGGTCATCGGCATGATCTTCTCCGCCGCGGTGGTGATCCTGCGGACAGTTCAGCCCCACTGGCTCTCGGCGGCCATATTCGTGGGGGCACTGGTGGCGCTGCTGCGCTGGCGGGTGGATGCGGTGTGGATCATTCCCGTCGCCGGAGTCCTGGGCGTGGTCTTCTACTGAGGCGGCCGCAGGTGGATTCATTGCATCGAGCACGGCTGTGCACCTTGGTGCTGTTGGTGGCCCTGCTGCTGCCGACGGCAGGTGCGGCCCCTCCGATCGAGTCCGGCGCCTCCCAGCCACCTTCCCTCAGGCTGCTGAAGATTGCGGTGGTCGCCATCCGGGGCAAGGCACGCGCCGCCGAGCAGTGGGGTCCCACCGCCGAATATCTTACACAGCACATCCCAGGCTACCGCTTCGTCATCGTGCCGCTGGACTGGGCGGGCATGCGCAGGACCGTCGCCGAGGACAGGGTGGACTTCGTGCTGACCAATCCAGGCATGTACGTGGAGTTTGAGGTCAATCATGACCTGCGGCGCATCGTCACCCTGAAGAATCTTCGGCTCGGCAAGCCCTACACCGAGTTCGGCGCCGTGCTGTTCCGCCGGGCCGACCGCAAGGATCTGCGCAGCGTGCAGGATATCAACGGCAAGACCTTTGCAGCCGTGAACGCCACCGCCTTCGGCGGCTGGTATATGGGCTGGCGCCAACTGCTGGAGCTCGGCGTGGATCCCTACCAGGACCTCAAGAAGCTGTATTTCACCGGCAGCCACGACCAGGTGGTCTACGACGTGCGCGACGGCAAGGCGGACGCCGGAAACGTGCGCACCGACACTCTGGAGCGCATGGCGGCCGAGGGGAAGATCAAGCGCCAGGACTTCGAGCTGGTCTATCGCAACGATCGGTACGGCAAGCGCTTTCCCTTTGCATTGAGCACTCTGCTCTATCCCGAGTGGCCGTTCTCGATCATGCCTAAGACGCCCCAGGAGCTGGCCGAGCGGGTGGCCATCGCGCTCATGAGCATCCCGCCCGACAGCCCCGCGGCCAAGGCCGGCAAGTACTACGGCTGGACCGTGCCGTCCAACTACCAGCCGGTGCGGGAGACTCTGCGCATGCTGCGGGTGCCGCCCTACGAGAACTACGGCAAGATCACTCTGCGGGCGCTGCTGGCCCAATACTGGCGGGAGATCAGCCTGCTGCTGCTGTTGCTGGTGGTACTGAGCTTTGCCGCGGTGTACTTCCGCCGGCTGAACCTGCGCCTGACCGATACCCAGGGCAAGCTGCGCAGCGAGCTCGCCGAGCGCCTGCGGGCCGAGGAGGGGCTGCGGCAGGCCTCCTCCGATCTACAGGCCAAGAACGCCGAGCTGGGGGCGACCAACCAGGAGCTGGAGCACACCCTGGATCAGGTGCGCAGGATGCAGGAGCAGATCATCGTGCAGGAGAAGATGGCCTCCCTGGGTGCGCTGACTGCCGGCATCGCCCACGAGATCAAGAATCCCCTCAACTTCATCGTCAACTTCTCCGAGCTCAGTCTCGATATCACCAAGGAGCTGCAGGAGGAGCTGAGCGGGCTGCAGGAGCTGGACCAGGAGACCAGCGGCTACTTGCAGGAAGTGGTGGCAGACTTGGGCGGAAACGCCCAGAAGATCAACGCCCACGGCAAGCGTGCCGACAGCATCGTGCGCAACATGCTGGAGCACTCCAGGGGTGAGAGCGGCCAGCGTCGCCCCACGGACCTCAACGCCCTGGTGGAGGAATACGTCAATCTGGCCTACCACGGCATGCGCGCCGGCGACTCGACTTTCAACGCCTCGATTCAGCGCGACTACGGCGGCGACGTGGGGTTGGTCGACGTGGTGCCCCAGGATCTGAGCCGTGTGATTCTCAATCTGGTGAGCAACGCCTGCTACGCGGTCCATCAGCGCGCCGGGAAGGCGCTGGACGGCTATGCACCCACGGTCAGCATCGCGACTCGGCGCGCCGGATCCGAGGTTGAGCTGCGCGTTCGCGACAATGGCACCGGCATTCCACCGGAACTGAAGGACAAGATCTTTCAGCCGTTCTTTACCACCAAGCCGACTGGCTCCGGAACCGGCCTGGGCCTGTCCATCAGCTACGATATCATCGTGCAGGAGCATCACGGCGCCATCCGGGTCGACTCGGAGCCGGACCAGTACACCGAGTTCTCGATCCGGCTGCCGGCCGGTGCCAAATGAGTGCCTGTGGGGGCGGTTAATGAAGATACTGGTGGTCGACGACGAAGAGGATGTGGTCAGCCTGTTTCAGCAGCGCTTTCGGCGGGAGACCCGCAGCGGGGAGCTGAGCTTCCTGTTCGCCCATTCGGCGCAGGACGCTCTGGAGCTGCTGGGGCTCCCGCAGCAGCCGAGCGTCGTGCTGATCCTGTCGGACATCAACATGCCGGGCATGAGCGGGCTGGAGCTGCTGCGTGTCCTGAAGGAGCGTCAGTCTCCGAGTCGCGTGGTCATGGTCACCGCCTACGATAACCCCGAGCACAAGCAGACGGCCGCGCGCTACGGGGCGGATGGCTATCTCACCAAGCCCTTGGATTTCGCCGAGCTGCGTGCCGAGCTGGCACGGCTGGGCTCCGCCGCAGAGCCGACCGTATGACCCGGGGAGCTTCGATGACGAGCACCATTCTGGTAGTGGACGACGAGCCCGACCTCGAGTCCCTGATGCTGCAGAAGTTTCGGCGCAAGATTCGGGCGGGGGAGCTGTCGTTCCTGTTCGCCCGCAACGGCCTGGAGGCGCTGGGCCGGCTGCGGGACCATCCCGAGGTCGACGTGGTCCTGACCGATATCAACATGCCGGAAATGGACGGCCTCACCCTGCTGGGCAAGCTCACCGATTTCGGACCGGCCCTGAAGGCGGTGGTGGTGTCCGCCTATGGCGATCTGCCGAACATCCGCACGGCCATGAACCGCGGGGCCTTCGATTTTCTCACCAAGCCCATCGACTTCACGGATCTTGAGGTTACGGTCGACAAGACACTGACCCAGGTGGAGCTCATCAAGCAGGCCGACCGCGCCCGCAGCGAGCTGCATGCCATAGAGGAGGAGCTGGAGCTTGCCGGCAGCCTGCAGAAGTCCATTCTGCCCGTGGTATTCCCGCACGAGCCGGATCACGTGCTGCACGCGCGAATGATTCCGGCCAAGGAGATTGGTGGGGACTTTTACGATTTCTTCCGCCTCGATGATCAGCGCCTGGGGCTGGTGATAGCGGACGTCTCCGGCAAGGGCATCACGGCGGCGATGTTCATGGCGGTGGCCCGCACCCTTCTGCGCTTCACGGCCCTGCAGGGCATGGCGGTTGGGCATTGTCTGGCCCATGTAAACAATCTGCTATGCGTGGACAACGAGGCGATGATGTTCGTCACCACCTTCTACGGAATCCTCGAGCACGGCTCCGGGCGCTTCACGTACAGCAACGGGGGCCACAATCCGCCCTATCGAATGGCGGCGGACGGCACGGTGCAGGCCCTGCCCCTGACCGGCGGGATGGCGCTGGGCCTGATGGAGGGGGTGAGCTACGACAGCCGGGAGATCTCGCTGCACGCCGGGGATTCGCTGCTGCTCTACACCGACGGCGTGACCGAGGCGATGCGCGAGAGCGGCGAGCTCTACGACGATGCTCGCTTGGAGCGGCTGCTGGCCGACCACGGAGGCTCCGAGCCTCGCGAGCTGCTGGAGGCCATCGTCGATGACGTCAAGACCTTCGCCGAGGGCGCCCCGCAGTCCGACGACATCACCCTGCTGGCCGTGCGCTATCTGGGACCCCGTCAGGCGTCTAGCTGACGACTTGTCATTTGGGAGAGAGCCTTTATTGACCGCCGGCCCCGGCGCGTGCGAATCCGTGGGTCGGTTTGCATATTGAAGTGCCCATTCGCATCCTTCGCCGCGGTCTGGGTCTGCCGGCTGCCCTCGGATGTGATGAGCGCCCCCCCTCAGGTGTGATGAGCGCCACCCTCGGCTTCGTCAGCCCGCTGGCACGGTGCTTGCCTTTTCACGTTTGATGAGGCTCCAGTTCCGCCACGAAGCGGAGGATACGGCGAGTCGCCGGTCACAGGCAATGCAGTCATACTCGGGAGTGACGTGATGAATTCCGTCCGGGCGAGCGATCTGGGCAGCATCGAGGTGGACCTTGGCCAGCCTACGGTTCTCTACCAGCACGCCGGTCACGCCGTCTACTGGCTGGGCATCAGCCACGCCACGGCGTTTCGCTGCAATGTGTACCTGATCGCCGACGGTGATCAGGCCATCCTGGTCGATCCGGGCAGCCGGGCCTTCTTCTCCCAGGTGCGCGACCGGGTGGCAGACATCATGCCCCCGGAAAGGGTCACGGGGATGATTCTCTGCCATCAGGATCCCGATGTTGCCGCCTCCATGGTGGACTGGCTGGACATCAACGCGGATCTGCAGGTATTTGCCTCGCCGCGGACCCATGTTCTGCTGCCCCACTACGGCAAGTCGGACTATCGGGTCTATGACATTGAGGGCGCACCGCGGCTCGCTCTGCCGTCGGGCGCCGAGCTGAGCTTCGTGCCCGCGCCCTTCCTGCATTTCCCCGGTGCATTCGCCACCTTCGATCGGGCCAGCGGTTATCTCTACTCTGGAGACGTTTGGGCTGCCCTGGACATCGACTGGACCCTGGTGGTGCACGATTTCGATGCGCATCGGGGCAGAATGGAGCTATTCCACAAGGACTACATGGCCTCCCGGGTGGCCACCCAGGGCTTCGTGCGCTCATTGGCGGGGCTCGAGATCAGCGCCATCCTGCCCCAGCACGGATCCATCATCGGGCCCCGGCACGTGCAAGCGGCCCTGGATTATCTAAGCACGCTGGAGTGTGGTCTAGACCTGATCTATGCCGACTTGGGCCCAGGCACCCAACATGCGCCCATGAAGACATCCGTTGAGCGGGTCGCCCCGGTCACGACATTGCGAGGCGAGAATACGCCAACGCTGCCGCGGGTAGGGCGCCGCATGGAGGATGGCGCATTCGCCGTTCACCAGGACACCGAGCGCCGGCTGCGCGAGGCCCTGGCACAGGCCACCCGCCTGGCCGCATTG
>Ga0307417_10001065_pt1 | contig 11319 bp, 8 predicted proteins | sample SalMarWE160210MG_2_FD_202514 | JGI IMG/M metagenome (GOLD analysis project Ga0307417, IMG submission 202514) | Salt marsh sediment microbial communities from the Plum Island Ecosystem LTER, Massachusetts, United States - WE1602-10 | ecosystem: Environmental > Aquatic > Marine > Intertidal zone >...
CAACAAGGGATCGGCGAGATCACTCCTGGTATCATCGCGGGGATTTTATTCCTGGGTATTATTTCAACTGCCCTGGCGATGTATCTCTGGAACACCGCTTTCGCAATCCTGGATGCTGGCGTTGCCTCTCTAACCTTTTTTGCCCAGCCAGTAGTCGGGACTGCCCTGGGCATTATTTTTCTACACGAAAACATCGGGTCTTTATTTACACGGAGGGATATTAATTGGTATTGGATTGGTTTTTGCCAGCCTGGAATCCCAATTTCTATCTAAACTTGACAAAGGGACAACAACTCCCTATACTTAGTTGGGTAACACGTGTTACTAACATCTCGAGGATAGAATTGAAATCACGCCGCATAACCAGCCACGACGTTGCAAAATTGGCTGGCGTCTCCAGGACGACAGTCTCATTCGTATTAAATAACGTGCCGGGTGTCAGTATCAGCCAGGCAACGCGGCAACGTGTTCTCGAAGCAGCCAAACAGCTCAATTACCACCCCCATGCTACGGGCAAAAAACTTGCCAGCGGCAAATCTTACACACTTGGGTTGGTTTTATTACAAAACCCCGAGCAAGTCTTTGAAGATGCCTTCCTGATTCAAGTTTTACTTGGAGTCGAACAAGCCGCTTCACGGCAAGGATTTAATGTTTTACTAAAGCCAGTGGCTCCCGATGACAATAGCGGTTATTCGCGCTTGATCAATGAAAATCACGTCGACGGCATCATCCTATCCGGCCCAAGACAGGACGATGACGAAATTGTGCGTCTCAAAAGCGAGGGTGTTCCGATCATGCTGATGGGCCAGCTGCCGGAGAGCGGCATTCCGTTTGTAGACGTGGATGCAATCGAGGGCGCGGCAATTGCAGTGCGTCACTTACTTGAACTTGGACGTCGCCGGATTGCCATGATCACAAACGCATCCCTTAATTATATCTCGGCACAGCACCGTCGCAGTGGATATGAGCAGTCTATCGCCGATTCCGGTCTCTTTCTGGAGGAGGAACTTGTGCGCGAAGGCGATTACACCCCGGCTAGTGGATTCCGAGCAATGCAAATTTTGCTCAATCTTCCTCGGCGACCAGATGCGGTTTTTATCGCCAGTGATGTGGTCGCTATCGGAGCGATCCAGGCAATCAAACAAGCTGGCCTGCGCATTCCGGAGGATATCGCAGTGGTAGGCTTCGACGATGTCCCTTTGTCAGAATATTACGATCCGCCCCTGACCACGCTGCGTCTGCCCGCCTTTGGGCTGGGCTGGGCCTCAGGAGAACGGCTGGTACGCATCATTCAAGGTGAAGAACTCAGCCAGCCGGGCTTGGTACTGGATTCAGAATTGGTCGTGCGCGCATCATCGATTGGCAATACTTTCAGCGCATGATTCTATTTATGCGCCAAACTGACGCATATACATTGATCTCTGTAAAGGAGGTGATGTCCCCACTGCAGCGAATCACCCATATCCACAAATCGTTACCCTTTTAAATCTTACACGGAGGAAAAATGAAATCCAAACTATTCAAGTTTGCGGCCGTTCTCATGGCACTGAGCATGTTCTTGGTTGCCTGCGGCCCACAAGCCACGGCCACTCCCGCTCCGGCCATGACAGAAGCACCGACTGCGGCACCCGCCATGACTGAGGCTCCAACCGCAGCATCCGCCGAACCTGTGGTAATCAATATGGCGACGGGAGCCGTTGGACAAGAGCTTCAATTGGCGCAAGAAGGTGCCAAACGTTACATGGATGCCCATCCGAATGTAACAATAAATATTTTAAGCACCCCTGATATGGTGCAAGACCGTCTGGCAGTTTACAGGCAATACTTCGACGCAAAATCTCCAGATGTCGACATCTATCAGATCGACACAATCTGGCCCGGCGACCTGGCAAGCAACCTGATTGACCTGTCGCCTTATTTTGATAAGGCCACTCTTGATCAGTATTTCCCTGCCATGGTTCAGAACGACAATGTTGACGGGAAGCAGGTGGCTATTCCATGGTTCACCGATGCAGGCCTGCTCTTCTACCGCACAGACCTCTTGCAAAAATACGGCTATACCGAACCGCCTAAAACCTGGGCCGATTTAACTGCCATGGCGCAGAAGATTCAAGATGGGGAACGCGCCGCTGGCAACCCGGACTTCTGGGGTTACGTCTGGCAAGGCAATGCCTACGAAGGTCTGACCTGCGATGCCTTGGAATGGGTCTACTCATACAATGGCGGCACGATCATCAGCCCCGATAAGGTAATCACCATCAACAACCCGCAGGCTGCATCTGCTCTTGATATGGCTGCGAAATGGGTTGGAACCATCAGCCCGCCTGGCGTTACCAGCTTTGCTGAAGAGGACGCCCGCAACATGTTCCAGGCTGGCAACTCAGCCTTCATGCGCAACTGGCCGTATGCTTATAGCTTAGGTGAGGCAAGCGACAGCCCGATTGCAGGAAAATTAGACGCTGCTCCCCTTCCCGCAGGACCTGGCGGTCAACCTGCCGCAGCTTTAGGCGGTTGGCAGTTGGCTGTTTCGGCGTATAGCAAGAACCCAGATGTCGCAGCGGATGTTGTGAAGTTCTTTACCTCCGCCGATGAGCAGAAGGTTCGCGCTATTCAGGGAAGCTTCCAGCCAACAGTCATGTCCCTCTATCAAGACTCGGATGTGATCGCAGCTGTTCCCTTCTTCAAGAGCCTGTATAATGTGTTCCTGGCCGCGGTTCCTCGTCCCTCCACCGCTACTGCCCCGAATTACAACAAAGTCTCGACCATCTTCTTCAACGGTGTTCATGATGTGCTGATGGGCAATGAAGACGGTGCGACAGCCGTAGCAAAAATGGAAGCCGATTTGGTAGATCTGACCGGTTTCCCAACGGGAGCCCCGTAAAATAGAATGGTTGGGGATAAACGCTTAATTCCCATCATTTGATAAAATGATTCCCTCTCTCACGATTAACCGGGGGAGGGAATCATCTTAAATTTAGACTTTTGACACTTGTGGCGCAAAGCGGCACCTGCAATAGCACGAAACGGTCTACAAAAGGAGGTTCGTCCGATGGCAAACAAAAAAGTGGCATTCAGCGAACTTGCCAAGGGTGAGGAACGTTTGGCTCTATTGTTACTTGTCCCAACATTTATTATTTTGTTGGTGATTGCCATATACCCACTCGGCAGTGTATTCGTCAGCAGTTTTACCGATCGTCAATTTGGAACTCATCAGCCCACTCATTACGTCGGGCTGGAAAACTACCGGGAGTTGCTTTTCTTTACGGTCAAGCAATTACCACCCGTGATTGACCCTGCCACTTCCCAGCCCGAAATAGATCCAAAAACAGGGGGGGTCAAGTACGAAAACCCATTCAATGTTTTGCCAAAAACCCCAAAACGTTATCATGATATCAGTCAGTTCGATTTGTTTGGGAAGCGCTATGTGATCGGAGCCATTGATCAATATTTCCTGCCCAGCATTTTAGATACCATCATGTTTACGGTAATCTCGGTGATTCTTGAATTATTACTGGGGCTGGGGGTTGCCTTGGTGGTTAATACTGCATTTCGGGGCCGTGGGTTGATGCGCGCTGTCATGCTGGTTCCATGGGCTATCCCCACTGCAGTTTCATCCAGGATGTGGGAATGGATGTTCCAGTCCAGTCGGGTTGGCTTGTTTAACGTGATCGGGCAGATTTTGGGTCTTACGGATGGGAACTTTCCGTTCCTGTCCAATACTGCGTTCCAGCTTCCAGCCATGATCATTATCGACGTGTGGAAGACCACACCATTTATGGCGCTCCTGCTGCTGGCAGGTCTTCAATTGATACCCAAGGAACTCTACGAGGCTGCTGATGTGGACGGGGCAAATAAAGTCCGCCAGTTCTTCGCCATCACGATTCCGTTATTACGCCCGACCATTGCGATCGCATTGATCTTCCGCACGCTGGATGCTTTGCGGATATTTGACTTGTTCCAGATTGTATTGGCGCAATCTCGTTTCTCCATGGCCAGTTATGCATACTATCAGTTGGTCGATTACGCAAATATGGGCACATCTTCCGCTGCATCGATCGTGATATTCGTCCTGATCGTTATCTTTGCATTGAGCTATATCCGGGCTGTCGGAATCCAGGAAGAATAGGAGGATTATTATGAACAGTAAAAACAAAAACATGATCAGCCGTTTTTTCTTTTGGTTGGTTGTCATCGGGATTTTTGTTTATATGATTTTTCCTTTTTATTGGATGATCAATTCATCCTTAAAGAGCGAAGCGCAACTCCAGATGACCCCGGCAACCTTCGTCCCGCGCAACCCCAAAACTGGCATTTTTGCCCCAAGCCTGATCAACTACAAAGCCGTCTTAGAAAACAAACCTTTCTTGCGTGGAATTCAGAACAGCGTGGTCGTGGCAGTTTCAACCACCGTCCTCGCCCTGCTGGTTGGAGCATTCGCAGCGTTTGCACTGGGGAAACTGCGTTATCGAGGCAAAACAGCTTCCCTGTATATAATTCTCTCCATGACCATGTTCCCGCAGATCGCCGTGTTGAGTGGGTTGTATTTCGTCATCAGGAACCTGGCGATTCCTGCCATTCCCAGTATGATCCTTTCTTACATGCTCTTCACTCTACCTTTTACGGTTTGGGTTCTGGCTTCCTTCTTCCGGGCTCTTCCCATGGAGATAATGCAATCCGCGCAGGTGGATGGAGCGACCCCATTCCAGACTTTTATCTATATCTTGCTTCCGCTCACCGCCCCGGCTCTGGTGACAACCGGTCTGCTGGCGTTCATCTCAGCCTGGAACGAGTATCTGTTTGCGCTGACATTCACGACCGTTCAGCCTTCGGCACGCACTGTTCCAGTGGAAATCGCTCTTTTCTCCGGTACGATAGCTCACCAAACGCCTTTCGGTGAAATTATGGCCGGCGCTGTTATTGTTACGATCCCGTTGATCGCTTTGGTGCTCATCTTCCAGCAACGCATTGTAGAAGGCTTACTGCTGGCGCAGTCAAAGGATAGAATACACAGAGTCCTAAATGAACTATAGACGCTTGGGCAGCAGTGGGCTGCTGGTCTCCGAACTCGCACTCGGTACAATGATCTTCGGGGAAGATACCGGAAGAGGCGTAGATGAAACTGTAGCCACCCGCATGATCCACCAATACCTGGATGCCGGCGGCAACTTTATTGACACAGCCAATGTTTACGCTGCCGGGCGATCCGAGGAAATTGTCGGTCGCGCTTTGAAGGGCAAGCGAGATCAAGTCGTTTTAGCAACGAAGGTGCGTTTTTCAATGGGGGATGGACCCAATGAGCAGGGGCTTTCACGCTATCATATCCAACATAGCGTTGAGGCCAGTCTGGGCCGCCTGCAATGCGAGTCAATTGATTTGCTTTACATGCATTGTTGGGATAATTTGACTCCAATAGAAGAAGCACTGCGAGCATTTGATAACCTTGTACAATCGGGGAAGGTTACGTACATTGGCGTCTCAAACTTTGCTGCCTGGCAACTGATGAAAGCACTCGGCCTCAGCGACACCAACAACTGGGCACGTTTTGTTGCCGCACAATATCAATACAGCCTGGTGGTACGCGATATCGAATACGAGTTTATCGATATGTTTAGACAAGAGAGGGTTGGGCTGGTCCCGTGGGGAGCGCTTGGAGGCGGTTTCCTAAGCGGAAAATATCAGCGCGATCGACGTCCCCAGACTCCCAAAGATGGACGTATCGCAATCATGGAGGACGACACCGAAGAAGCCTGGTCTCGTCGAAACACCGATCGCAACTGGCGCATCTTAGATACCATTAACGAAATTTGTAAATCACACCCGGGAGCTTCTCATTCCCAAATTTCACTGGCCTGGCTACTAAGCAAACCTTTCATCAGTTCTGTACTGATCGGCGCAAAAACGCCAGAACAACTACGCGACAATCTAGCCACGGTTGTCTTACAACTTCAAGCTGAAGAGATTAATCGGCTGGACGAAGTAAGTGGCATTCCAGAAATGTATCCTTACCGCTTTATTCGGGAGACCGGCACACGATAATGCGAGCATAAATGGGTACTCGACTACCTCAGCAAAACCTCGCAGCTTCACTCACCTGCCCAACAATATATGAACAGTTATCTCTGGTGGCAAACAGGCGTCATCTATCAAATTTACCCACGTAGTTTCAAAGACACAAACGCGGATGGGATTGGGGACCTTCAAGGCGTTATCGAAAAGCTTGATTACCTTAACCAAATACTTGGAATAGATGCAATTTGGCTTTCACCTTTTTATCCATCTCCCATGGCTGATTTTGGCTACGATGTGGCTAATTATTGTGACGTTGATCCAATCTTCGGTACTTTAGAGGACCTCGACAAACTAATATTCGAGGCGCATTCGAGGGACATTCGCATTATTATCGACTGGGTCCCCAACCACACATCTGATCAGCACCCCTGGTTTCAAGATTCCCGCAGCTCTCGCAATCACCCCAAACGCAATTGGTACGTTTGGCGCGATTCCAAACCAGAGACCGGCGGGCCTCCCAACAACTGGCTGGCAGTCTTCGGTGGGTCCGCCTGGGAATGGGATGAAACCACGGGGCAATATTATTTACATTCATTCCTCAAAGAACAGCCGGATCTTAACTGGCGCAATCCTGATGTAAAAGCAGCCATGTTCGACACTATCCGCTTCTGGTTGGAACGAGGCGTGGACGGATTCCGTGTCGATGTCGCACACTACATCATGAAAGATCCCAAATATCGTGATAATCCCCCAGCTTCCCCTGGAGAGAAAAGTTTCCATCGCCCCCATGGTCAATACGATACTCAACACCACCTCTACGATAAGGGACATCCTGATGTTCACGCAGTTTATCGTGAATTTCGCACTATCCTGGATGAATACAGCACTGCTAAGCCCCGCATGTCGGTTGGCGAAATCCATATCTACAATTTTGCAGAACTGGTGAAGTATTATGGCACGCCTGAGATTGGGTTGGAATTCCATATGCCGTTCAACTTCAGCCTGCTCAAACCAGAATGGAATGCCCAATCCTTCCGGAAACTCGTCGACAAGTTTGAGGCCACCTTGCCTGCCTGGGCCTGGCCTAATTATGTGCTCAGCAACCATGATGAGGGGAGAATTGCCTCCCGGTATGGTAAGGAGCAAGCCCGCGTTGCTGCCATGCTGGTTTTGACCCTAAGAGGTACCCCCACAATATATTACGGGGAAGAAATCGGTATGACGGATGTGAAAATTCCCCAGAGTCAACAATTAGACCCCTTCGGGCTCCGCGTGCCTGGATTAGGAAGGGATCGGTGCCGCACTCCAATGCAATGGGATGCCAGTCCTAATGCTGGATTCTCACATTCCGGAACGTCAAAACCGTGGCTCCCCGTATCTGACCAATATCCAACAATCAATGTGGCTCGCGAGTTAGGTGATCGCTTGTCAACCTTAAACTTATATCGAAATTTGTTGACCATCCGAAAGTCAAGCCCGGCACTTCAATGGGGCAGTTACACTCCTCTCGACAACGTACCGGCAGATTGCTTTGTATACCTACGCGAAGCAAAAGGGCAGCGCTTCCTTACTGCCCTTAATTTCTCTTCCGAATCACAAGTCCTTCACTTATCAAACTTTGTCGAGGCAAAGATAGTCCTGTCGACATATCTGGATCGTGATGAAACTATCGATTTGAAGAAATTTGCACTTAGAGAAAATGAAGGTATCCTTATTCAACTTGGAAATTGATGTAAAGCCAGTCTTCGCATTAGAATCGGGTGAATATCTATGTCCATCCCAATATTAGTCGCTATAGAAGGCGGCGGTACGAAATTCATCTGCGCAGTGGGTAATCAAACAGGAGAAATTCTAGCTAAAAATCACATCCCCACGACGACGCCCAGCGAAACATTGGGGAGGGTGATCGCCTTTCTTCAAGAACAGGAACGTGAGCTTGGGCAGTTCAGAGCGATTGGGATCGCATGCTTCGGCCCACTCGATCCGCAGCCTGCCTCACCAACTTACGGTAAAATCCTACCCACGCCAAAACCAGGCTGGACGAATGCTGACATTGTCGGCAAAATCCAGGCTGCTTTTGATATCCCGATTACCTTTGATACCGATGTCAATGGCGCAGCGCTCGGTGAATGGCGCTGGGGGGCGGCCCGAGAGTTGGATACCTTTATTTACCTGACCATCGGCACGGGTATCGGTGGCGGCGGGCTTATCAACAATCAATTAATGCATGGATTGATCCACCCCGAAATGGGGCACATCCGAATCCCTCACGACTTCGAAGCAGATCCGTTTGAGGGTATCTGCCCATTCCACAAAGACTGCTTTGAGGGCCTCGCCTCCGGACCAGCCATCCAAGCACGCTGGGGACAACCCGCTGAGACGCTTTCTCCGGACCACCCTGCCTGGAAGTTGGAAGCGCACTATATCGCATTAGCCCTGGCAAATTATATTTGCACGCTTTCCCCTCAGCGAATTATTCTAGGCGGTGGTGTATCAAAACAAACGCACATCTTCCCACAAATCCATAATGAAGTGCAAAGTATATTAAATAAATATATCCAATCACCTCAAATCCTTGCTCACATACAAGATTATATTGTGCCTGCCGGTCTTGGCGAGCAAGCTGGCGTACTTGGAGCATTGGCATTGGCCCAGCAGGCATTTAATGTGAAATTATGAACGACACCCTCAAATGGTTCCATCAAGAATCCACGCGTACACTCAAGCGCATGCTCCCACGTCTGGAAGCAATTCTTGCAAATTCGATTACCACTAATCCTTCCGGCTGGGAACAATTTAGCTGCCGGCTGGAGGAACGCTTTACAGCCCTTTTTCAGCAATATTACAGCCTGTATGGGAATCACTACGACTTTTTTTTCTACCTGGAAGAGTTACTGATTCGTATGGCATACGCCTGGTTCAAGCGCCCAGAAGATCTGCGCGAACTGGATAAAACTCGAGAAGACAATCCAACCTGGTTCCAGTCAAATCAAATGTTGGGTGGCGTTTGCTATGTGGATTTATTTGCAGACAATCTGGAAAACCTGCGAACCAAAATCCCTTATTTCCAGGAATTGGGGCTTACCTACCTGCATTTAATGCCGATCTTTAAAAAACCGAATGGACCCAGCGATGGCGGCTACGCCATCAGCAGTTACCGCGAAATTTATCCCCCTTTGGGGAACATGGCACAACTTGCAACTCTTGCCCGCGACCTGAGACAGGCTGGAATAAGCCTGTCGCTTGATCTGGTATTCAATCACACATCTAACGAGCATACCTGGGCATTAAGCGCTCTCGCTGGAGACAGTGATCACCAAGCATACTATCGCATGTACCCTGATCGGGCCCTGCCAGACCAGTACGAACAAAACTTGCGAGAAATCTTCCCGGACGAACATCCGGGCGCCTTTACATACAGCCCGGAGATCGGGAAATGGATCTGGACCACATTCCACAGCTATCAATGGGATCTCAACTACGAAAACCCGGCGGTCTTCAACGAAATCGCCGAGACAATGCTCTTCCTTGCCAATCAGGGAGTGGAAGTGCTGCGGCTTGATGCAGTCGCTTTTACGTGGAAACAGCTCGGCACCAGCTGCGAAAACCTGCCCAAAGCTCACACGCTGATTCAAGTGCTCAACACAACTGCGCGCATCGCCGCCCCCGCACTCCTGTTCAAATCAGAAGCGATTGTGCATCCTGACGAAGTAATAAAGTACATCTCACCGGATGAATGTCAATTATCGTACAACCCGCTACTGATGGCTCTATTGTGGAACTCGCTAGCCACCCGTAAAGTACAGCTACTGAGTCAAGCCCTAGCGACACGCTTCCAGCTTCCTGCCGGCTGCGCCTGGGTAAACTATGCGCGCAGCCACGATGATATCGGCTGGACTTTCTCCGACGAAGATGCTGCGGCCTTGGGCATCAACAGCTACGACCACCGTCAGTTTCTCAACAATTTTTATACCGGAACCTTTCCCGGCAGCTTCGCACGTGGTTTGCAGTTTCAATCCAATCCGAAAACCGGCGACGCGCGCATCAGCGGCACCTGCGCCTCCCTGGCCGGGTTGGAAAAAGCCATCTTGGAAGAAGGTTCAGAAGAAGTGGAACTGGCTATCCGGCGTATTCTGCTCATCCACGGAGTCGTCCTCACAGCAGGAGGCATTCCCTTAATATATCTGGGTGACGAAATCGGTACTCGCAACGATTATGGATACCGCGACGATCCAGCGCACTCACATGACAGTCGTTGGGTTCATCGTCCACGTGCTGATTGGGAACATTATTCCCGCCGCAATGACACCAACAGCGTTGAGGGGCGCGTCTTTCAGGGCTTAAAGCGATTGATCGTCTTGCGCAAGAGCCAATCGGTCTTCTCCGGAAACGAATTGATTGTCATCTACACCGGCAATGACCACCTGCTTGGTTTTATACGCAAACGGGGCAAAGAACACGCCGTAATTATTGCAAATTTCTCTGAAAGCGAACAAACAATCCCTGCGAGTTTATTGTCAGCTATTAAAATCACGAATTCCGCAACTAGGCTGCATGGAGATGCCTATTTCACATCGGAAAAGGATTTAATTCTTCCATCCTTCGATTTTTGTGTACTAAAAAACGATAGAACTGCACCCTTATCTAATACATCGGAGCATCCATAAAGAATGTCTGAAAAAATCACACTACAGGAGTCCCGGGACTCGCAAACGCCTGACACGTTTTGGTACAAAGATACAATCCTCTATGAAGTTTATGTACGCGCCTTCAACGACAGCAATGCCGACGGCCATGGAGACCTACGCGGCTTGACTGAAAAACTGGACTACCTGCAAGAATTAGGCGTGGACTGTTTGTGGTTGTCACCGATTTATCCCTCGCCGCTCAGGGACGACGGCTACGACATTTCCAACTACTACGAGATTCATCCCGACTACGGCAACCTGGATGATTTCTCAGAATTACTCAAAGAAGCACACCAGCGCGATATTCGGATCATCATGGACCTGGTCCTGAATCACACTTCGGACAAACATCCCTGGTTTCGGGCAGCGCGGGCCAATCGCCGCTCACTATTTCGCGACTATTATGTCTGGAACGATAATGACCAGAAATACAGCGATGCCCGTATCATCTTTGTGGATTCCGAAGACTCCAATTGGACCAAGGATGAGCAGGCGGGCCAATATTACTGGCATCGTTTTTTCGCATCCCAACCCGACCTGAATTATGACAATCCGAATGTTCAGGACGAGATGCTGCGCATTATGAGCTTCTGGCTCGACCTGGGGGTGGATGGTTTCCGCG
>Ga0307417_10001066_pt1 | contig 11319 bp, 13 predicted proteins | sample SalMarWE160210MG_2_FD_202514 | JGI IMG/M metagenome (GOLD analysis project Ga0307417, IMG submission 202514) | Salt marsh sediment microbial communities from the Plum Island Ecosystem LTER, Massachusetts, United States - WE1602-10 | ecosystem: Environmental > Aquatic > Marine > Intertidal zone...
GCATCACCTGCCGACGACGATCCTGCTGGTCGTCATCGGCGTAGCGATGTACTACAGCCGCAAGCGCTCGGAGAAGAAGCGCTAGCGCTCACTTGACGAAAGATAGTCCTCCAGCAGGCGGACGTCCCTGAGGTCCTTGGGGCGTCCGTACTGCAGTTTTAATCTCCTGAGCCGGATTCCGCGGGCCGCCATGGCCGCCCCGCCGACGACAACGTATTGATTGGTCGGCAATTGCAGGCCAGACAAGCGCGCGACGATTTCGTTCCGATCCATATGGGCAGTCCCGAATTGCTGCGTGCCGAAGCTTGCCGCTGCGAGTCTTCGCCACGCTGGTGTACTTATTTCCACGTATTACAATACCCGCCGACTCCGGTATAAACGACAAGAACTTTGCGCCCGGGCCAGAGCGGAGTCATTCGGCCTGCGGCGCACGGAGTGGATCATGTCCTCAGACAACGCACGAGCAGCAGGCCCGTCGGCACAGGAATTTTCCGGCGACACGCCTGTCCGTACCGCCAAGCGCCTGTTCGCCGCGACGCGGCCCAAGTTCTTCCCGGCCTCGGTGATGCCGGTGCTGGCGGGCACCGCCTGGGGCCTGATGGGCTCCGGCGGCTTCGAACTGTCCGTGTTCCTGCTCGCCCTGTTCGCCACGGTCTGCGTACACGCGGCCTGCAACGTGCTGAATGACGTCGGCGACGACGGTCTCGGCACGGACGCGCGCAACGAGGAGCGGATTTATCCCTACACCGGCGGATCGCGGTTCATCCAGGTCGGCATCATGAATGCGACGGAGATGGCGCGGCTCGGTATCAGCCTACTTGCGGCCGCCGCACTCGCGGGTCTCGGGCTGATTCTCCTGAAGGGACCCATGGTCCTGTATTTCGGCCTCATCGGCATCGTGCTCGGCGTCCTCTACTCGCTGGGGCCGGTCAAGCTGAGCGCACTCGGGATTGGCGAACTCGCGGTCGGTATCGCCTTCGGCCTCGTGCCGATCGTAGGCGCCGCATGGCTGCAGGGCGGAGCGATCGATGCGAACGTGGCGATCTTCGCGATCCCGATCAGCGCCTGGGTGGCGGCTATCCTGCTGATCAACGAGGTTCCGGACGTCGCGGCCGACGGCACCTGCGGCAAGCGTACGTTGCCCGTTCGTTTCGGCCTTTCAGCCACGGCATGGATCTACGTGCTGCTGCACGTCAGCGCGGTGGCGGCGACGGCCTGGCTCGCGTTTGCGGGAGCGTTGCCGCTGCTCTCGCCGCTCGTCCCGGCCGCGCTGCTCGTACTCGCGATCCGCGCCGGGCTCGCGATCCGTGTCGGCATCGCGGATCGCGCGGCGATGACGCGCGCTATCGAGTCGACGCTGGCGATCCATACGATCGGATCGCTGTGGCTCATCGGCTGCGTGCTGTTCCAGCACTGGTGGTCCTGATACTGTCGATTCGACCATGCAGATAACGATCAGGAAGGGACTCGACATCCCGATAACGGGCGGGCCGGCGACTCGCATCACTGCGGCGCGCGAGGTCGGCAGTGTCGCGTTGCTCGGCTGGGACACGCCGGGACTGAAACCGACGATGGCCGTGCAACAGGGCGACCGTGTCAAGCTCGGTCAGGAACTGTACCGGGACAAACGCAATCCGGAGGTCCGCTACACCTCCCCCGCCGCCGGCTACATCTCCAACATCAATCGGGGTGAGCGGCGTGTGCTGAACTCGGTCGTCGTACAGGTCGACGGCGAGGCGGCCGAGGCCTTCCCGGTCGTCGAACCGACAAGGATCGGCGGACTCGACGCCGCGACGATACGCGACACGCTGGCGCGCTCGGGCCTGTGGACCTCGCTTCGCGCGAGACCTTTCGGCCACGTCCCGAAACCGGATGCGATGCCGCATTCGCTGTTCGTCACGGCAATCAATACCAACCCGTTGGCCGCGGATCCGGCGCTGGTCATCAACGAGGACCGTGAAGCCTTCCTCGCCGGTGTGACGATCGTCTCGAGGCTGACCGAGGGCCCGGTTTTCCTGTGCACGGCACCTGACGCCGACATTCCGTGTCCCGAGGGCGAACGCTTCCGGCACGTCGAGTTCGCCGGCCCCCACCCGGCCGGCCTCGTCGGCACACACATCCACTTCCTCGACCCGGTCAGCATGAAGAAAACCGTCTGGCACGTCGGGTACCAGAACGTCATCGCCATCGGCAGGCTGTTCCTGACCGGTCGAGTGCCCACCGAGCGGATCGTCGCGCTCGGCGGACCGATGGTGAAGAAGCCGCGCCTGCTGCGGACGCGCGCCGGGGCCAGCACGACCGAGCTGCTCGCGGGCGAGCTGCGGCCTGGTCGCGCGCGTGTCATCTCGGGCTCGGTGCTGTCGGGCCACCGCGCGGCGGGCCCGTTGGCCTGGCTCGGCCGCTACCACAACCAGATCAGCGTGATCGCCGAAGGCAGTCCGCGCGAGTTCCTGGTCTGGCTCCGGCCCGGCCGGGACCGCTATTCGGCGTCGCGGGCATTCGCCTCGACCTTGCTGCACAAGGGTACGTTCGATCTGACAAGCACCCAGAACGGCAGCCCGCGCGCGATGGTCCCGATCGGCAGCTTCGAGCGCGTGATGCCGCTCGATATCCTGCCCACGCAATTGCTCAAGTCCCTGCTCGTCCGCGACACCGAGGCCGCACAGCAACTCGGCTGCCTCGAGCTCGACGAAGAGGACGTGGCTTTGTGTTCTTTCGTGTGCAACGGCAAATACGATTACGGCCCGCACCTCAGGAAGACGCTCGACGAGATCGAGGTGAACGGCTGATGAAGCGACTCCGGAGATTCCTCAACCACATCGAACCCCTGTTCATCAAGGGCGGCCGCCTGGAGCGTTTCCACGCGCTCTACGAGATGGTCGACACGCTGCTCTACTCGCCGGCCGACGTCACCCGCAGTTCGCCGCACGTCCGCGATGCCATCGACTTGAAGCGCGTCATGATCCTCGTCGTCCTGGCGGCCACGCCCTGTGCACTCATCGGCATGTGGAACACCGGCTTCCAGGCGAATATGGCGATGACGAACGAGGGTATCGGGCCGCTGCCGGGCTGGCGCGAGGCCGCGGTCATGTTCCTCGGTGCGGGCGGCCACGACCCGTCGAGTCTGTACGACAATTTCGTGTTCGGCTTGGTGTACTTCCTGCCGATCTATGCGGTCACGCTGCTGGCGGGCGGCTTCTGGGAAGTATTGTTCGCGGGCATCCGCAACCACGAAGTCAACGAGGGCTTCCTCGTTACGTCCTTCCTCTACGCGCTGATCCTGCCGGCCACGCTGCCCCTGTGGCAGGTCGCAATCGGCATCAGTTTCGGGGTCGTCGTCGGCAAGGAGGTGTTCGGGGGCACCGGCAAGAACGTGTTCAATCCGGCGCTCGTCGGCCGCGCGTTCCTGTTCTTCGCCTACCCGGCGCAGATTTCCGGCGACACCGTCTGGACCGCAGTCCTGTCCGTCGACAGCATCAGCAGCGCCACGGCCATGCAACCGGCGTGGATCGAAGCTCAGGGCTTCACCGGAGCGACGCCGCTGGCCGCGGGCGCCGGGGCGGGCATGTCGGGCATTACGTCGACCGGCCTCACCTGGCTGCAGGCATTCATGGGCCAGAACGAGGGCTCGCTCGGCTCGACGTCGGTCATCGCCTGTCTGTTCGGCGCGGCGGTGCTGGTGTACGCGGGCATCGCGTCATGGCGCATCATCGTCGCCTGCTTCCTCGGACTGATCATCCCGGTCATTATCGTGAATCACATGAATCCCACCGACCCGATGATGGCCGTACCCTGGTACTGGCACATCGTGATCGGCGGCTTCACGTTCGGCGCGGTTTTCATGGCCACGGACCCCGTGACGGCGGCGCAGACCGATACGGGACGCTGGATCTACGGCTTCCTGATAGGTTTGCTGACCTTCGTGATCCGGGTCCTCAACCCGGCCTACCGTGAGGGCATCATGCTCGCCATCCTGTTCGGCAACGCATTCGCCCCGCTGATCGATCACTTCGTCGTGCAGGCGAACATCAGACGGAGGCTACGCCGCAATGCCTGAAGGGAAAGCCGCAAAGCCCGCCCGCTCACGCGACAGCATGAGCAACACGCTGATAGTAGCCGTCGGTGTCAGCCTGATTTGCTCGATTCTCGTCGCGGGCGCTGCGCTGCTGCTCAAGCCGCAGCAAGAGCAGAATGCCGAACGCTACCGGCAGCGCATCATCCTGCAGGTCGCCGGCCTGTACGAACCCGGCGGCGACATCGGCGAACTGTGGTCAAAGATCCGCGAACAGAAGGTGAAAGTGGGTTCGGGCGAGGAGAAGACGGTCTACCTCGTGATGGACGGCGACGAGATCGAGCGTGTGGTCCTGCCGATCGAGGGTTCGGGGCTGTGGGGGATGATGTACGGCTTCCTGGCCGTCGAGGGCGACGGCCGGACAGCGTACGGCATCAGCTTCTACGAGCACCAGGAGACGCCGGGCCTTGGCGCCGGCGTCGACAATCCGTCGTGGCAGGCCAAGTGGCGCGGCAAACAACTGGTGGACAGCCGCGGCAACCCGCAGATCCAGATCGTCAAGGGCAAGGCGCCGGCAGACAGTGATTACCAGATCGACGGCCTGGCCGGCGCGACCCTGACCGGGCGGGGCGTCGAGGGCTTCGTACATCGATGGCTGGGCAAGGAGGGTTTCGGCGCCTTCCTGAGGCGGATGCAACGCGCGCAGCGGAGGCGTGAGGACTAGCAATGAATCAGACTCGCAAGATCCTGATCGAACCGATCATCGACAACAACCCCGTGATACTGCAGGTGCTCGGCATCTGCTCGGCACTCGCCGTCACGACATCGCTGGCGCCCTCGCTCCTGATGTGCATCGCATTGACGAGCGTGACCGCGTTGTCCTCGGCGGCAATCAGCAGCATTCGGCGGATCATCCCGAACAACATCCGCATCATTGTGCAGATGACGATCATCGCCTCGTTCGTCATCATCGTCGATCAGATCCTGCGCGCCTACGCCTACGAGACGAGCAAGCAGCTCTCCGTCTTCGTCGGTCTGATCATCACGAACTGCATCGTGCTGGGCCGCGCAGAGGCGTATGCGATGAAGAACGGCGTCGTCATGAGTTTCCTCGACGGGCTCGGCAATGGCCTGGGCTATAGCGCGATCCTCATCGTCGTCGCCACGGTGAGGGAGCTGCTCGGTACCGGCTCACTGCTCGGTGTCCACATCCTGCCGCTCGCATCCAGCGACGGCTGGTACCAGCCGAACGGCTTCCTGCTGCTGCCGCCGAGCGCGTTCTTCATCATCGGGATCCTGATCTGGGGGGTCCGCAGCTGGAAGACGAAGCAAATCGAGGTTCCGGAACACCGCATCCATGAAGTCCATCGGACCGAGGTGCTGTGATGGCACACTATGTGGACCTGTTCATCAAGGCCGCCCTGGTCGAGAACCTCGCGCTCTCGTTCTTCCTCGGCATGTGCACGTTCCTCGCCATCTCGAAGCGCGTCGAGACGGCAGTTGGACTCGGCGTCGCCGTCATCGTCGTGCAGGCCATCACGGTACCGGTCAACAACCTGATCGATAACTACCTGTTGCGCGAGGGTGCGCTGGCCTGGGCCGGACTGCCCGACGTCGACCTCAGTTTCCTGGGATTCGTTGCCTACATCGGCGTCATCGCGGCGATCGTGCAGATCCTCGAGATGACCCTCGACAAATACGTACCGAAACTCTACAACGCACTCGGCATCTTCCTGCCGCTGATCACGGTCAACTGCGCCATCCTCGCCGGCACGCTGTTCATGGTCGAACGCCACTACGACTTCGGCGAGAGCGTCGTCTACGGCGTCGGCAGCGGCGCGGGATGGGCGCTCGCGCTCATCGGCCTTGCCGGCCTGCGTGAGAAGCTGAAGTACAGCGACGTACCGAAGGGCCTGCAGGGCCTCGGTATCACGTTCATCCTCGCCGGGCTTATGTCGCTCGCATTCATGGGCTTCTCGGGTATTAATCTGTGAGCTTCGACAACGCAGTCCTGCTGGAGGTCGGCCTCAGCGTCGTGCTGTTCACGGGCATCGTGCTCGTGCTCGTAGCCGTGATCCTGGTAGCCCGTTCACGCCTGGTCGCGCAAGGGTCGGTAACGGTCACGATCAATGGCGAGCGCGAGGTGCACCTGCCGGTCGGCGTCAAGCTGTTGAACGGCCTGGCCGACCTCGGCATCTTCATCCCGTCGGCCTGCGGCGGCGGCGGTACTTGTGGTCAATGCAGCTGCCGGGTCCTCTCGGGCGGCGGCGCGATCCTGCCGACCGAGACCTCTCTGATCACGCCGCGCGAGGCCAAGGATCATTACCGTCTGTCCTGCCAGGTCGCGGTGAAACAGGACATGAAGATCGAGTTGCCGGAGGAGATCTTCGGTATCCGAAAGATCGAATGCACGGTCGTGTCCAACCACAACGTCGCCAGCTTCATCAAGGAACTCGTGCTGGCGCTCCCCGAGGGCGAGGAACTCGACTTTCGCGCCGGCGGTTACATCCAGATCGAGTGCCCACCGCACGACCTCAAGTTCACCGACTTCGATATCGACGAGCGTTTTCGTGACGAATGGGATCGCCACAACCTATGGCGTTACGAATCGCACGTGAAAGAGTCCGTGTCACGAGCCTACTCGATGGCGAGTTTCCCGCTGGAACGCACCGTCGTTAAACTGAATGTGCGGATTGCAACACCACCGCCGGGTGCGGACGATTCCGTGCCGCCCGGCATCATGTCGTCGTACATCTTCAACCTGAAGCCGGGCGACAAGGTGACCATATCCGGGCCCTATGGCGAGTTCTTCGCCAAGGACACCGACAACGAGATGGTGTTTATCGGCGGCGGCGCAGGAATGGCGCCGATGCGTGCGCATATTTTCGACCAGCTCAAGCGCATCCACACCAAGCGCAAGATGACCTTCTGGTACGGCGCCCGGAGCCTCAAGGAGATGTTCTACGTCGAGGACTTCGACGAGCTCGAGCGCGAAAACGACAACTTCGAATGGCACATCGCCCTGTCCGAGCCGCTGCCGGAGGACAACTGGACCGGCTACACTGGCTTCATCCATCAGGTCCTCTACGACGAATACCTCGCCAATCACCCGGCACCGGAGGACTGCGAGTACTACCTCTGCGGCCCGCCGATGATGAACTCGGCCGTCATCAAGATGCTCGAGGACCTTGGAGTGACCCGTGACCACATCATGCTCGACGATTTCGGCGGCTGAATGATCAGGCTCCTGCTGGTCACGTCGCTCGCCCTCGCTGCATGCGCCCGCGGCACCGCGGAATTCAGCCTCTCCGGCGAGACGATGGGCACGGACTACAGTGTGAAGATCGCCGCCAACTCGGTCGACATGAAGAGAGTGAAGGGCCAGGTCGAGGCTACGCTCGATGCCGTGGACGCCATGTTGTCGACCTACCGACCCGAATCCGAGCTGTCGCGCTTCAATGCCGATTCGACGACCGAGTGGCACACGGTATCCGGCGAATTCTGCGCGAAAGTCGAGCAGGCGCTGTCGGTCAGCAAGATGACGGATGGCGCCTTCGACATCACGGTGGGCCCGCTCGTCAATCTGTGGGGTTTCGGCCCCGATGCGCAGACGGACGAGCCGCCTTCCGACGAGGACATCGCGGCCGCCGAGGCCGTCGTCGGTTATCACCGGCTGCATGCCGACTGCGCCATCCCGGCGCTGAAGAAGGATGTCCCCGACCTTTACATCGACATGTCTGGCCTCGGCAAGGGCTATGCCGCGGACCGGGTCGCGGAGAAACTCGACGAGGACGGGCTCACGAATTACCTGATCGAGGTCGGCGGTGAGCTGCGCCTGCGCGGCACCAACAGGCACGGCGACAAGTGGGCGATCGGTATCGAGGCACCCCTGTACGACCGACGGGAGCCCTACGCCGTCGTCCATCTGACCGACACGGCCGTCGCGACATCGGGGGACTACCGGAACTACTTCGAGTCGGGCGGCGTCCACTATCAGCACATCATCGATACCCGCACAGGCCGGCCCGTGACGCACTCGATGGCATCGGTGACTGTCGTCGATGGCGACGGCTCGCGCGCCGACGCCCTGGCGACCGGCCTGCTCGTGCTGGGGCCGGACCGCGGCATGCAACTCGCCAAGACACAGGGTCTGGCGGTACTCTTCCTGATGCGGGACGAGGGCCGGATTACTGAAATGAGCTCGCCGGCCTTCGAACGACTGAGATCGACATGACAACGCTGCTCCTGACCATACTCGTTACCTTTCTCGTGCTGCTCACGGTGATCGCCGCGATGGCGATCGGCGTCATGAACGGCCGCAAGCCGATCAGCGGCAGCTGCGGCGGCCTGAACGGTGAGGGGTGTCCGGTCTGCGGTGGCGGCGAGTGTCAGCGGGAGCAAGAACGATGAACCCCAAGTCCGCGCGCGTCCGTGACTTCATGGCCGGCAAACTCGTTACGTTCAAGCCCGACATGGACGTGCTCGACGCGATCCATGAGCTGGTACACCATCGTATCGCCGGCGCCCCGGTCGTCGACGACCAGGGCGAGCTGATCGGCATGCTGTCGGAACTGGACTGTATGAAGGTAGCGCTCAATGCCGGCTATTACAGCGACCGCGGCGGACCCGTGTCGGACTTCATGACACCGGACGTGGAGACAGTCGACGCGAACATGAACATCATCGATCTCGCGCAGCGCTTCCTGCACTCGAGGTTCCGCCGCTTCCCGGTGTTGCACGAGAATCGCCTGGTGGGCCAGATCAGCCGCCGCGACGTGCTGCGCGCGCTGGAAGCGCTGTCCTCACACGAGTAGGAGCACAGCTCTCCCCACGGGGACCAGAGCGCGACCGTCTTCCATCTCGTCAGAGGACATGCATCCGATCACGCAGCACTACCTGGCATACGGATCCAATCTCCATCCACTGCGTCTGGCGGAACGCGTGCCTTCCAGCCGGCTCCTGGGCATAACGCGTCTGGCCCGGCACACCGTGTCCTTCGTGAAGCGGAGCCGGGATCGTTCCGCGAAGTGCTCACTCGTGTTCACCGACGATCCCGACGATGCCGCGTTTTGCGCCGTCTACGAGCTGGACGAGGCGGAACGGTACCTTCTCGACCGGGCGGAGGGTCTCGGCACAGGCTACGAGGAGGCCGGGTTCGAGGTGCGCGTGAACGGTTGGGCCGTTGTTGCATTTACCTACGTCGTCGCCGCCAGTCACTTCGTGACCGGACTTGCCCCTTACGACTGGTACAAAGCCCTGGTACTCGAGGGAGCGCGATTTCACGGCTTCCCGGATAACTACATCGCTCGCCTCGACGACATTCAATGCATGCCCGACCCGGACCCCGCACGCAATCGCCGGCATGCGGAGCTTCTTGACCGGATTCGAATGTTACACTCAGGCCCGAGCAAGCGGCTCGACAACAACACGAAAAGGACAAAAAATCGATGAATATCAAGTCCATATCAACCGCAATCGCACTACTGTCGCTGTCCTTCGCAGCCTATGCCGACCTGGAACCCTTCAAGGATTACGACGTCAGCGACGCCGTATGGTCGGTGACTACCGTGCGTGTCAAAGCCAACATGGGCGACGCCTATCTGGAAGGCCTGCGCGAGACGTGGATCCCCGGCAACAAGATCTCGCAGGAGTTGGGGCAGATCGAAAGCTGGGCGATCTTCCGCAGTGACCTGCCGGAGAGCGGCGATTTCAACCTCATCCTGGTCGTGAAGTTTGCCAACACGGCCGACCTGGCGCCGAACAAGGCGAAGTACGAAGCCTTCATGAAGAAATTCGGCGAGGAACAGAACAAGCAGACGACCGAGTACGCGCAGAAGAATTACCCCGGCATGCGCGAGATCACCGGCGAGTATTACATGCGAGAGATCACGATCAAGTAATGCCTAGGGGCACCGGCGGTAGTCGCAGAAACGACCTGCGGCTACCGCCGAACCGTATCGCGACGGCCCTACATGCCATTAGTCAGAATTGAGGACCGACAGGATTTTCGGATTCTCTTCCTTCTCCGCGAGGATGACGTGGCAGGTGTCGCAGTCGTTCGGTATGTGCTTACGGTCCTCGCTGCGCATCTTGCGGTTGTGGCAGCGGAAACAGCCGGGTGATTGGTCGTGCCCGATGTGATTCGGATAGGTGTCCCACCACACTTTCATCCCGGGGAACACGTTGACCGAGTAGGCATCGCCAAGCGCCTTGGCAGCGGCCTCGATCTCGTTTTCGTCCTGCTGTGCGAGTTCGGGATAGTTCTCGGCGTAGTACTGCTCGAGCTGCTCGCTGATCCTCTGGCGCGCCTCCTCGTGCGAGGAATACTTCGCGTCGATGATGCGCAAGCCCTCTTTCCTGACATAAGGTAGCGAACGATCGATCAGGCCGGCGGCCATCGCGTCGTCGACCGCGGTCGCCGCGGGCTCGTATATGTGTGTCGGGCGATTGTGGCAATCGACACAGTCCATCGTGCGCCAGACCCCGCCTTCCTCGGGGGCGGTTCTGTCGCTGAAGTGCGTCAGCTTGCCATCGGCATCGGTGAATTCGACTTCGTAAATCTCCTCGCGGCTCTCGTCAGAGCGATACCGGATCGTAACGTTGGGATCGACGTGCCAGTGGATACCCTCGGATTCGTCCGGATTGCCGCCCCCAACGCGCATGAGGAGCGCGGTGGTCAGCTCGGTATTGGCCTCGTCTTCGGCATAGTGCTTCTTGATGCGCAGGCGGTCGCCGACGAACTTCGTCGGCCAGTGGCACTGCTCGCAGGTCTCCCGCGCCGGACGCAGATCGTGCAGCGGCGTCGGGATGGGCCGCGGATACAGGTTGAAAGCGACGGCGATGAGCTGCCAGGTACCGTCGAGCTTGGATTTCACGAACCAGTCGGCGCCGGGCCCGATGTGGCAGTCGGCACAGGCCACGCGCGAATGCGGCGAGCGCTCGTGTGCCGTGTACTCCGGTTCCATCACCGAGTGACAGGCCAGGCCGCAGAACTCGACGGACTCCATCTCCTCGACGCCCTTGTAGGTCGCGCCCGCCAGCACGACGACGTTGATGGTCGTGATGCCCGTGAAAATCAGCAGCCACCGCCTCGTCCTCGCGTCGTTCAGGTCGAACACCGGCAGGATCGGCATGTCCTTGCCGCCCGGAACATTCTGCATCCGGCGCCGCCACAGCAGGCTTCCGACCGGGATCATGAGCAGGCCGATTACGCACAGCGCCGGCAGGATCAGGAAAGTGAGGATGCCGAGATACGGCCCGCCCTCGTAGCCGAGCTGCTGGATGAAGAACAGGCTGATAATCAGTAT
>Ga0307417_10001067_pt1 | contig 11317 bp, 16 predicted proteins | sample SalMarWE160210MG_2_FD_202514 | JGI IMG/M metagenome (GOLD analysis project Ga0307417, IMG submission 202514) | Salt marsh sediment microbial communities from the Plum Island Ecosystem LTER, Massachusetts, United States - WE1602-10 | ecosystem: Environmental > Aquatic > Marine > Intertidal zone...
GGGATGGAAGGTTGGCCCGGCGGATGGGTGAGGTTGCCTTCGGGTAGGCCGTAAGACGGCCGGGCGTTATCGCGTGTCGAAGGTTTTCTTGCCTTCGAGCAGGAGCGAACCGATGTGGGCCCCGGCTTCAGTGTAGGTTAGGCCAGCTGCAGCTGCCCACTCCGTGCACACATCCTTGTGGGCAATTCTCAAAAGGCCGGCGTTGCCCTGGTTGAGCCGATTGTGCCAACCCAGAGCACTCAGGTCTCGCAGCACCTTGCATCTGGCTTCGAATGACGTCTGTTTAAGGCGTTCTTGGAGCGCGTTCTGGCGCTCGCGGTACCCCTTCGGTAGCGACGATGGCCGGCTGGAAAGCACCGCCCGGTACTGATCGAGATCTTCCTCGGCGGTTAGCCTTCGCAAGCCAGTCCCTGATCCTTCAACCGGGACCCAGACGGTGCCGGTTGGGATGGCGATCTTGTAGTAGAGCTGTGGGGCACCCTGGCTGAACTCCCTGGTTTCCAGATTGATGACACGTCCCACCCCATGCCGGGGATGAACGACCCAGTCATCGACGTTCATGCGTGCCCGATCGCTTTGGGTTGCCATGCGGAAACTCCCACCCGAGAGTGAAAGGCCGCCAACCTCAAGGTGAAGGTTCGACGGCTTGGGTCACTCACCCAATGCATTTGGCTATGCACCTATTCTACCATCTGCGGGCGCATTGGCCCGACCAATCACTCTCGATGGACGGATCCTTGCTGGAGAGTGCGGGGCCCGGAGAGGTGATGGGCAAGGATGCCGGCAACGTGGCAAGCAGAACTACGCTTACTTCGGGCCCCGCCGTGTTGAACGACCCAAAAGCAGACCGCTGAGGGACCAGACCGGCCAATAACCGTGTTTGGCATGGTCTTCAGCTCCCATGCCAAGGCCGCCAGATCACTGAATCGGGGTGCACTGTCGTTCCTTGAGACACGGCGGATTACAGTTTTCATCATCTTGGAGGCTGATACTCACAGGTGGTCCTGAAGGCGCCCCTTTAGATACGCGGAGGTTATGGTCATCCCATGCATACGGGGAAGAGCCACAAGTTCCACTTGCTTTAGGAACCCGCGCTGGATGAGATGTTCGCTGAGAATCGATGCGGGGTATCACGCTGAGCGTCATGGCCGGTATGATGGTCTTGCTTCACGGGCTGGTGCATCTCTGGCATGTCACGCTGAGCCGCGGATAGGTTGAATCTAAGCCGTATCTGGGTTGGAATGGCAGGTCGTGGATGTTGACCGGCCCCTTCGGGCCGAGGGTTACGAGCTTTGTAGGCACGGTCCTCTACGGCCTGGCAGCGGCGGGCCTCCTCGTTAGTGGCCTGGGTCTCATGGTTAGGGCCGACTGGTTTGGGCCCGCCCTGGCGGCTTCGGCGGCTTTCTCAACCATCGTGATCCTCATCTTTTGGGATGGGGAAAGATCCATGCTGGTTAAAAAAGGATTTCTCGGTCTGTTGATCAACCCGGGCATTATCGGGGCGGCGCTCCTGACGAAATAGCCGCATTGGCAACCATTCCAGCCCGCCAATCTTGAACTTGAAGAGCTCAGGATGAGGCATCAGACGTACCTGCGCTGGATCATCCCGCTCATCGGTGTCCTGGCGTTCTTGGCAGCAAGCCTGGGTGCCTTTGATCCAACGCCGGACCAGCCAATCCCCTACAGGAACCACCGAGGTGAGCAAGCGGTGCTCAACGGGCAGGGATTGTACAGATATGACACCGTCAGTTCGGCTGCCCTGACCGGAGTGCCTCGGGGGTAGGGTGTAGCGAGGCAGGAGTGTCAGCCACCCTGCGGGGCTGACAGGTAGACGGCAGGCGGCGTTCAGGTAAGACGCAGGGCGGCGCCTATGATTTAGAAGACCAACGGATCAGCCAGGCGATACACCGTGCTGAATGGAGGTTCACAAATGGCCGACGTGGAACAAGCACTATCCAAAACATTTCGTTGTCCCAAGTGCGATGCCCAAGGAGCTCATGTCGAGAGACTTTCGATGTCGGGGACGGGAATTTCCAGGTTGTTCGAAGTGCAAGCCTACCGCTACGCCTTCGCATCATGCCACAACTGTGGCTATACGGAAGTCTACAATCTCCAGACTCTGGAAGGCAAGGACGACCTGGGCACGATCCTGGAAGTGCTGTTCTCGAACTAGGGCTTGCGGCCGGGGCCAAAGGGCTTGGCCGGCTTTCGGACCGCATGTGAGACCCCTGACCGCCGAGTTGGCGCGAAGCGCAGGGGCACGATTCATCGTGCCCCTGCAACATGTTGTGCATTGCGTGAAGTGATGGCAGCTAGGGCAGAAGCAAGCGGACGTCGTGGACGATCTCGTCCGGGCTGGCCGATTGGCGGAGCAGAACCCGCACGCGACCTTGGGGGTCGATCAGCCAGATGGGCGTGGAGTGGGTCACATGGTAGCCGCCGCCGAATTGGCCGATAGCGAGCTGGGCCGTGGCAATCTCGGCTGAATCCAATCCCCGCCCGAGACCCAAGGCCTGGAGGGTCGCCGGAGGCACAGGATGCGGCGTCTCGATGACTTGCTCCTGGGTGTCTTTTTCCGACGCCACCGCATATGCCTTCCACACCGGGCGCAAGGCGTCGGTGGGCCCGTAAAGGAAGTGCCAGCGGTCGAAAAGGCCAAAAGTGCGGCTGTAGTCGGCCAGCGTCTGTTGGGTGTCACGCGTCGGATCAGTAGTGACCGCTACCAGGTCTACCTGAGATGCGTCCGATCCCAGGAGGCGGTCGGTCTCCTTGAGTTTGGCTGCGATGAAGGGACAAACGTCGGTGCAGTGCGTGTAAAGGAAGGTCAGCACCACCACCTTGCCCTGCGCGTCAGTCAGACGATACGGTCGGCCCTGCTGGTCGGTCAGCCGGAAGTCGGCGGCCTGATCCGGGGGATCCATCGTGGTCCCGTTGAAAGCTGGCGCTTGGTGCTCGGTGAAGATCGCCGCCAGGAGCCCTACGGCCCCGATGAGGATGATCAGGCTGGCCGAGAGGACGAGGATGAGTCGGCGGCTGGGTGTGGGTTGAAGCGACATGGAAGGGCGGGCTCCCGGATGACTGGAGGGCTTGTGATTAATCTCACAAACCAAATCGGCATCATCATCTTACCCTGAATGAGGCGGTGACCTGGCCTAGTAGATGGGCTGGCTCGGGTCGACCTGTTCGACCCAGGCGTTGATCCCACCGCGCAGGTTCTTGAGTTTTCGGAAGCCAGCACCGGCCAGCAGCTCAAGGGCGCGGGCGGATCGCCCGCCGGTCTTGCAGAACAGGACGATCTCTTCGGCGCTGTCCAGCCGGTGCATCTCTGCCGCCAACGAGCCCAGTGGGATCAGTTCGGCACCTTCGATGTGGGAAATCTGCAGCTCGTGGGGTTCACGCACGTCAATTAGGCGCATCGGGTCGCCGTGGCCGAGGCGATCGGCCAGTTCGGTGGGAGCGATCTCCCAGTTGGCGGCCAGGCGCCCCTCGTCGTGGTCGTGGCTGGGCACACCGCAGAAAGCTTCGTAGTCGATCAGCTCGGTGACCTCCGGATGCTCGGAGCAGACCCGGCAGTTGGGATTCTTCTTCAGGTGGACCCTATCGAAGGACATCGCCAGAGCATCGTAGAGCAGCAGTTCCCCGATCAGAGGCTCTCCAATGCCTAAGATAAGCTTCAGCGCTTCGGTCGCCTGCAGCGTCCCGATGGTCCCCGGTAGCACGCCGAACACCCCGCCTTCGGCACACGATGGCACCAGCCCCGGCGGTGGCGGCTCTGGGAACAGGCAGCGGTAGCAGGGACCGTCTTTGGCGTAGAAGACACTGACCTGGCCCTCGAAGCGAAAGATCGAACCATAGACGTTCGGTTTTCCGGTCATGACGCACACATCGTTGACCAGGTAGCGCGTCGGGAAATTGTCCGTCCCATCGATGACCATGTCATAGGGTTCGACGATGCGGAAGGCGTTCTCCGATGTGAAAGGTTCGTCGTAGACGTCGACCTGAATCTCGGGATTGATGTCTAGCAAGCGGCGCCGAGCGGACTGCACTTTGCGCTCGCCCAGCGTCGACGTGCCATGGACCACCTGGCGCTGCAGGTTGGTGAAGTCAACCAGGTCGTAGTCCACCAAACCGATGCGCCCGATGCCGGCGGCGGCGAGGTACATTCCCACCGGCGAACCAAGGCCTCCAGTCCCGATGACCAGCACCGAGGCAGCCTTCAGTTTTTGCTGGCCCTCCAGACCGACCTCGGGCATGAGCAGATGCCGCGAGTAGCGCAGGATTTCCTCATGCGTCAGGGGCTTTCCGTTGGCTTGGGAAAGAATGTCGGTCAAGCTGTCCCTCCTGGGGCCCCGCTGTTGCGGAAGCCATCTTCAACCATCTAACAGTCTACCTTGTCGATGTTCCCCGGTTCAGTCGTCCACGCTGCATGTCACGGGCTGCGCCAGCGGTTGGGCCTGCGGCCGATGCTCCCCAATCGCAAGCAGCTGGCTCTCAAGCCTGTCGACACGGGCCACGCCGTGATTGACGCCTCGCGGCCGGCCGTCGGCGTCGATAATGAAGGTGGTCGGCACGGAGAGCACGCCCCAGCGATCGGCTTGCTCCGGCGATTGGGTGGCATCGATCTCGATCACCTGCAGCCGCTGACCGAATCGAGCCCGTAGCTCAAGCAGGGCCGGTGCCTGGACTGTCTGACACGGAAGGCAAAAGGGCGTGGTGAAGTACAGGATCGCCGGCCGGCCGTGCTCGTATGCGTCCAACTGGAGTCCGCGCTTTGCCCGCAGCCGAAGGACCGCCCCCGTAAGCAGCCGGAAGGCGACGATGCCCAGGCCGATCACCACCAGCGCCAGCAAGGCGCGCTCGATAGCCATCACCGCCCCTGCTGCGGCCGCGGGCGCTGGCCGGGCGGGGTGCCTGGCAGAGGCGCCTGGGTGAACCCGGGCCAGCCGGCGCGGCTGAGCCAGTAGTAGATGGCACATCCGACGCAGAACCCGGCGAACAGGTTGAGAGCCGCCAGGCCGATGACGATCCAGGCCAAAGCCCAGCCCAGGTAGGCCGACCCTGCCCATAGACTGACCACGGCGGCGGCCAGTAACAGCCCCCCCATCAGTTGGGCGAAGCGGTGCGGCTGGGGATGGTCCGGAAGCTTATCCGGCTTGACCCATCCCCAGCGGGCCAGGGCACGATAGACGGGCAAAAAACCGGGTCGGCCGAAGGCCACCCCCAGGAGCATCACGCCCCCGATGACCGCCGCCAGCCAGGCGGCGTTGAAGACAAAAGCGGCCAGCGTTCCGAAAATGATCAGGGCCTGGTTGGTTCGCAATGCCGCATGATCTATGACCACCTGGCCCTCACGGTTCACGAGCTTCCCCCGGCGATGCTGGGCACAATCGTCAGCCGGTCGGAGGGCAGAATCGGCGTGGCCTCACCCTCCAGGCCGCGCACGTCATCATCGTTCAAGAAGACGTTGACGTACGCTCTCAGGTTGCCCCGATCGTCGAAAAGGTGGGTTTTCACGCCCGGATATTGGTCGGCCAGACCCTTCAGCGCCTCGCCGACTGTCCCGGCTTGCACATTAATCTCCTTCATGCCCTCGGTGTATGGACGAAGAGGGGTGGGGACACGAACTGCACTCATGGGACCTCCTGAGCTGATGGGTTTTGGGTTTCAAGCGCTTGCTCTTCGAATCGGCTGCGGTCTTCGGTGAGCAGCCACGACCGGCTCTCCCGGGCCTTGCCTTCCTGCACACGAGTGATCAGGTAGGAAAACCAGGGAAGCGCCCATTGACGGTCGAACTCAGACGGTTCGGCCGGATGGTCCGGATGGGAATGGAAAACACCGACGATGTCAAGGTCCTGGGAATCGGCCAACTGTTGGGCTGCCAGCATGTCCCGCGGCGAAATTTGGTAGCGATGGTGGCGCTCGTCCTCTTCGAACTCGTTCTCCAATGGGAGCAGCTGGGTGACGCTACGCCGTTCCCCATCGACCTTGCCTAAGAGCAATCCGGCTCCCTCGTTCGGGTAACTCGCTTCGGCATGGGACTGGATCCGGTCGAGCAGATCCATGGAGAGCTTCAGCTGGCTCATGAGATCTCCCAAAACGACTCATCCAGGTACTTCGTTCCCGAATCCGGGAAGATCACCACGATGACCGCTTGGGTGAGTTCCCGGGCGAGTTCGACGGCTGCGGCGGCCGCTGCCCCGGACGAAATGCCAGCCAGCAGACCCTCTTCGCGTGCCAGGCGCCGGGTCATGGCGTAGGCGTCTTCCGTTGACACGGCCATCTGTCGGTGAGGCAGGGCCGGGTCGTAGATTGATGGAACCTCGGAAGACGGCAGATGTTTCAGTCCCTCGATCCCGTGGAGCGGGCCGTCGGGCTGAACGGCCACCATCCGGGCGGAGGGGAGTTGGCGTTGAAGATAACGGCCGACGCCGGTGAGGGTCCCGGTGGTTCCGAGACCGGCCACCACATGGGTCAGATTGCCGTCGGTCTGGGCAACGATCTCTGGGCCCGTGGTCTCGAGATGGGCCCGCCAGTTGGCCGGGTTGTCGTATTGGTCGGCATAGTAGAAGCGCTCAGGGTCCCGGGCTGCCATCTGTGCCGCCACCTGACGTGCTCCGTCGGAGCCCTCCAGCGGGTCGGTCAGGGTCAGTTCGGCCCCCAGGGTGCGCAGGCTGTTGAGGCGCGCCGGACCAGCGTTGGCGGGGATCGCCAGATGGACCTTGATTCCCAGGGCCGGCGCCAAGGTAGCATAAGCGATCCCCATGTTGCCGGAGGTCGAATCCAGCAGGATGCGACCGGATCCCAGGGCGTTGGATCGGATGGCGGCCTCGATGATCGCCCGGGCAGGGCGATCCTTGACCGAACCTCCCGGATTGAACCACTCGGCTTTGGCCAGCAGTCGCACGTCCGGCGGCAGGTCACGCGTGATCTGATTCAGGGGAATGAGCGGGGTATGCCCGACTTCGGCCAAGAGCCCTGCCCGGGTCTTCCGTGAGGAATCAACGTCGGAGAATGCAGGTTTGCTCAGTGCCACGGTCCTTCTCTCAAGGAATGCAAAACGGCCAACTCATGCGTGCAGTGATGCGCGCCGCAAGCGATCCCCCCTCGATCCGCTCTGCGGGAGCGAGCCACTGCCCGTCTGTTGGCCGCCAAGATCTGGAGCTGCCGGATCTCAGTCGTTTCTGCCCGAGACGATGTGGCTAGCGCCCCCGCCTCAGACATATGCAATAGTGCATTTCGGTCGCCGTTGCCTCCGCGAATATTTATCAATAACTTGAGCGATATTATCACGCCGCTCGGATGGCTGTCAAGGCTTCAGGCTGGCCCCCGCCGCTGGGCCGGGGCAGGTTGGGAAGGGTGGCCGGAGGATTCGAGACGCGAAGCTGGACTTCGTCGAACCTGCTGCGTGAGCGCCGGGGTTGATCTAACTGTCGGTGCTGGCGGCTTCCCGCGCCTTCAGGAGCTCACTACATGAGGTTTTGGGCATCGTGCCAAACACGTGATCCCACAGGCTGAAGGTCACGCCATAGCGCATGAAACTGCAGGGGCCGTGATGCCGCAGATGGTGCTTACGCAAGGCGAAGAAAATCCCCGAGCGGACGTTCGAATGGTGGATGCTGTAATGCAGCATATCGTAGATCAGGTAGCCGGCGACGAAGCCGCCAAACACCGGCTTGAACCAGGCTTCCATGTGGAGTCCACTCACGAACACCAGGTGAAAGATCCCGAAGAAGAGGACCGCCACGGGGACACTTAGCGCCGGCGGCATCACCAGGCGTGTCTTGCACATTGGCTGGGCATGATGCACCCCGTGCATGGTGAAGAAAGCGCGCTTGAGCCGCTCGGTCTTGGGATGGTAATGGAAGACGAAACGGTGCATGATGTACTCGACGAAAGTCCACACAAACCAGCCGGAGAAGGCGCCCACCGGGACGACCAGCCAGCGATCAGCTTCGTCCGCCAGCAGGGCGGACCCAATGAAGAACACCACCACCGGTGTCCAAATCAGGGCCACGACCTGGGGCTTGATATGGCTGAAGAATTCCATGAAATCGGAACGGAAGAGCCTGATGGGCTCCTCAGAGAAGGTTGCACGCTCGGCCATAACATATCCCTATCCGGGAGAAGAACCAACTCCCAAGTTGAACGCATTATACAGACCCACCGGGACGGTATCAATGCCCAATTCACGCCGCCTTGTTAGCGGCCCTCTCCCCGATCGGATCATCCGTCGGGGTGGGTGGATAGGGCTGAGCTAATTGTGAAGGTTTTCACAAGCCGAGCATGACCCAGCGCCCCCCGGATTATGGTTTCGGCCGGCGGACCAAGGCGTCGGTCATGCGCGCCACGCGCACCATCGGCGCCACGTCGTGCACGCGGATGATATCGGCCCCGCGGATGATGCCCACGGCCACGGCGGCCGCTGTGCCCTCGACGCGATCGTCTGGCGGAAGGTCGAGGGTGAACCCGATGAACGATTTGCGGGATGGGCCCATCAGCACCGGGAAGCCGAGGGCACGGATCTCTTCGAGCCGGTCCAACAGCTCCAGGCTCTGGTCGACGGTCTTGCCGAACCCAATTCCCGGGTCGAGCACGATGCGCGAAGGGTCGATGCCGGCGTCGATGGCCAGGTCGACGCTGCGCATCAGCTCGGTCTTAATGTCTTCCAGCAGGTCATCGTACTCGACGCCCACGTAGCGTCCCCCCAGCCGTTCGGCCAGTTCGGCGCTGTTGGGGGTCACGCGGTTGTGCATCAGGATCACCGGGACCCGACGTTCGGCGAGCAGGGGCGCCAACTCCGGGTCGGCGCGCAGGCCCCACACATCGTTGACCCAGCTGGCGCCGGCGTCCAGAGCTGCCTGGGCGACGCCGGCCTTGGAAGTGTCGATCGAGACGGGTTGGGAATGGCGGGCGACCAGGGCTGAGATCACCGGCACCACCCGGGCAATTTCCTGCTCGGAGTCCACGGTCTGAGCCCCGGGCCGGGTGCTCTCACCCCCGACGTCCAGCAGGTCGGCGCCGGCCTGAACGAAGCCATCCGCCTGCGCGACGGCGGCTCGTACGTAATCCGGGGCCTCGAGCAAGCCGTCTCCCGAAAAGCTGTCCGGCGTCAGGTTGAGGATCCCCATGACGTAGGTCCGACTGCCCCACGCCAGGCGCGTGTCGCCCAATGTGAGGCCCGGCGCCTTCAACTGGACCGGGTCAGGCATCGTCTTCATCCGGTGTCCAGAGCTTCACACCCCATGTCCCTTCCAGCCGCTTGGCCCACTCCGCGGCGGTGGTTTGGGTGCCAGGGATCCGCACCTCCGGCGCCAGTTCGGCCAGAGGAATCATGACGAAAGCCCGATCCGTCAGGCGGGGGTGGGGAAGGGTCAGGCGCTCACCCGTGAGCTGCAATTGGTCAACCATCAAGACGTCGATGTCAATCAGCCGTGGCCCGTTGCGAAGCGTGTTCTGGCGGCCCATCTGACGCTCGATGTCCTTGGCCAGGGTGAGCAAGGCTTCCGGCGACAGTGCGGTCTGGCCGACGAGCACCTGGTTCAAGAACATCGGCTGGTCTTCAATGCCCCAGGGCTCGGTTTCGTACATGGAGGACGCGCCCGTGACGGTAGCCCTCGGGCTCAGACGGCGACGCGCGTCGAGCAGGTTGGCCCGGCGGTCCCCAAGATTGGTCCCCAGGCCGAAGTAGGCAGTGTGGAGAGCGGTCATGAGATGAGTTTGTCCCTCGTGGTAAAGTTGGCCAATCGAAATGTCGAGCCGCGTTTGCAGGCACGGGAACGGCGTTAGAACGTTTGATCTGATCGAGGGCACAAAACCGAAAGTCCTGCTTGAGAATCAACCGACATGAGTGTAGCATGAATGGGCGATGACCGGTCCACAGTTCGATGACAGCCGTCTTTCAGGCACGCCGCCGGCGCGCCAGGTGATGCGGAACCTGGGCGTCACGCTGGTTGTGGCCGCCGTGTTGGCGACGGTTTTCACCGCCTGGACGCCCGCCAGCCTGAGTCCAGGCGAGCTGGCGTCGCGGCTGGCTTCGGCAGTGGACCGGACGGGCGCGCCCACGGCGCTGCCCCAGGCGGAGATCGGGGGCGTTACGGGCTCCCGAAACCTGACGATAGGCATTGTCGCTGGCCACTCAGGGCTCAACCCCGACACCGGTCTGCCCGATCCGGGCGCAGTCTGTCCCGATGGTCTGAACGAGCGCGACATCAACATGCAGGTCGCCCAGCTGGTCGTCCGTGGCCTGGAAGCCGCCGGGTTTAAGCCTGACCTGTTGGAAGAGTTCGACAAGCGGCTGGTGGGTTACCGGGCGGTGGCGCTGGTGTCAATCCATGCCGATTCTTGCCAGCCTATCAACAACGACGCCACGGGCTACAAGGTGACTGCTGCCCTCGACACGGCGGTTCCCGACCGTGCCCAGCGGCTGGTGGCTTGCCTGGCAGACCGCTATGGCCAGGCCACCGGGCTGCGCTATCATCCCAACAGCGTCACCCGGGACATGACCGCCTACCATTCATTCTACGAAGTCAACAGCCAGACCCCGGCGGCGATTATCGAGACCGGTTTTCTTTACCTCGATCGCGAATTCCTCACCAAACATCCTGAGGACGCGGCCAGGGGCATCGTTGAAGGCTTGCTTTGCTACGTCAACAACGAGCCTGTCAACATTCCGAGCGGCGGCTGACCGAACATGGCTTCCAGCTACCGGCCCACCGGACCGGACCTTCGAAGCACTCTGGCATCCGCCCAGGCCGCCCTGCGCAAGGGCCGGCGGGCCGAAGCGCGCCGGCTGGCGCGCCTGGCCGTTCGCCTCGATCCCAACAGCGAACGGGCCTGGTTGACTCTCGCGGCTGTTTCTGAGGCGCGGCCGGGTCTGGCCTATGCGGCGCGCGCCCTTGAGATCAATCCACGCAGCCAGGTAGCCCGTAAGGCGATACGCTGGCTGATGCACCGCCTGCCGCCGCGGGAGCGGCTGGCCGAGGCCAAGCGGCTCAGGCTTCCCGAAGATCTGCAGCTTCATTTAGTGCCCAACGAACGGCTGGCCCGCCGCCGGCTGATCTCGGCCAGGGCACTCCTCGCCCCGCTCGCTTTGGCGGCGGGCCTGATTCTTTGGGTGGGGAGCCTGCCGGCCGACGCCCAGCAGGGCCACCTGGGCCCGGCTCCGGTGGACAAGGCCAGCCTCACTCCGACCCCCACCGACACGCCGACGCCGACCAACACGCCGACCTTCACGCCCACTCCGACGCCGACCAACACGCCGACGCCGTCCCCCACCCCCACTGCCCGGCCCCAGACCTCGTGGGACTACGTCACCGAT
>Ga0307417_10001068_pt1 | contig 11305 bp, 10 predicted proteins | sample SalMarWE160210MG_2_FD_202514 | JGI IMG/M metagenome (GOLD analysis project Ga0307417, IMG submission 202514) | Salt marsh sediment microbial communities from the Plum Island Ecosystem LTER, Massachusetts, United States - WE1602-10 | ecosystem: Environmental > Aquatic > Marine > Intertidal zone...
TACGAAGACCGCTACAAGCGCGGCGAGATTCACATTCACGCCGAAGAGGTGCTGGGTGATTTCCGGGAGCGCATCATCGGGTACTCCGACGAGCAGGCCCAGGCCGAGGCCAGTCGTTGCATGAGCTGCGGCATGTGCTTCGAGTGCGACAACTGCGTGATCTACTGCCCGCAGGATGCAGTCCACCGTACCCCGAAGAAGGACTCGACCACAGGGCGCTACGTCTACACGGACTATACCCGCTGCATCGGCTGCCATATCTGTGCCGACGTTTGCCCGACCGGCTACATTGAGATGGGTATGGGCGAGTAACAGCGGCATGAGGATACTGAGCAGCCTGAAGCGGGCGATGCCCGTTGTTGTAGTGGCCATGATGGTCTGGGGAGGCGCGCTCGCCGAAGAAGGTGGGCGCGTCTCACTGCCCACCTTGATCCACGGCAAGGGTGATCACTGCGTGGAGCCAACGCCGCTCATGCGGCGCAGCCATATGGATATGCTGCTGCACCAGCGCGATCGAACCATGCATCTGGGCATACGCACCCGGCAGCACAGCCTCAAGGAGTGCATCAACTGCCATGTGCGGCCGTTGGCCGATGGCAGCTACCCGCCCATCACCAGCAAGCAGCACTTCTGCAACAGCTGTCACGCTTACGCAGGGGTGTCGTTGGATTGCTTCGAGTGCCATGCGACCAAACCCGAGCCCGATGCCGAGCCCAAGTCCTTCGGCTCAGCGGCGCCGACCGAGCCCGCCCCCAGCGCGGTCGTCACGGCCGCCGAGCGGAAGCTCACGGCGGCCAAGAATCCGGAGGTGAATCCGCATGACTAACGCGACGGCCAAAGCCGATCAGGCCCGGCGGAGCTTCCTGGCCAAGACTCTCGGGGCGGCTGCCGGAGCCGCCCTGGCCCCAGGATTGGCGCTGTATACCGTGGCCCAGGCACGCTCGCCCGCCCAGGAGGTCACCGGGGCGGTGCGTTGGGGCATGCTTATTGACACGACGAAGTGTGCGACGGGCTGCGACGCCTGCGCACGCGCCTGCAGCGAGGAGAACGGACTGCACAGCCATGGGCGGCCGCAGACGGACTCGCAGTGGATACGTAAGGTTACCCTGCGGGACAAGGCCACCGGGCACGTCCAGTCGCTGCCGATGCTGTGTCAGCACTGTGAATACCCGCCTTGCGTGGATGTCTGTCCCACGGGTGCGTCATTCCGGCGGGTGGATGGCATCGTGCTGGTGGACCGACACACTTGTATCGGTTGCCGCTACTGCATGATGGCCTGCCCATACAAGGCACGCTCTTTCGTCCACGAGACCCTGGAGGACCAGAAGCCCTATATGCCACGGGGCAAGGGATGTGTGGAAAGCTGCACCTTCTGTGTGCACCGGGTCGACGAGGGCGAGACACCGGCCTGCGTGGAGGCCTGCAACGCGGAGCATCACGAAGCCATGCTGTTCGGGGATCTGAACGATCCCAGCAGCGAGATATCGCGGCGTCTCAAGGAGTCCGGGGGCACCCAGGTGCGCGCGGATCTCGGCCTGAACGTCGGCGTGCGTTACCAGGGTATCTGACCAGCGGGTGTGTGGTAGGCAATGATGAAGATAACTCACTTCAGAGAAATCGAGGGGCGCAGCATGGGCTACTACGCCGTGCTGGGCGTCCTGGGCTTGCTGGTCCTCATTGGTCTGGCGGCGGCGCATTACATGGAATCCAATGGCCACTACGTCACCGGGATGACCAACCAAATCGTCTGGGGCACACCGCACGTGTTTGCCGTCTTTCTAATCGTGGCGGCCTCCGGCGCCTTGAATGTGGCCTCCATCGGCTCGGTGTTCGGTCGCAAGATGTATAAGCCGATGGCTCGACTGTCAGGACTGCTCGCGGTCGCGCTGCTGGTCGGTGGACTCGCGGTTCTGGTGCTGGATTTGGGCAGACCGGATCGCCTCATCGTGGCGATGACCTACTACAACTTCAAGTCGATCTTCGCCTGGAACATCTTTCTGTATACCGGCTTCATGGTCATCGTCGCCGTCTATCTATGGATGATGATGGAGCGGCGGATGCACCGGTTCAGCACGGCAGCAGGCTACACGGCATTCATCTGGCGGCTGATACTCACGACCGGCACGGGGTCCATCTTCGGCTTTCTCGTGGCGCGTCAAGCCTATGACGAGGCCATCATGGCGCCCATGTTCGTCATCATGTCATTCTCCTTCGGTCTGGCCATCTTCATTCTGGTGACGATGGCACTCTATGGCGGGACCGAGCGCCCGCTCGGGGACGTTGTGCTGCAGCGTCTGAAGAATCTGCTCGGCGTATTCGTGGCCGCAGTCATGTACTTCGTGCTCGTCTACCATCTCACCAATCTTTATGCCACGGAGCACCACGGTGTGGAAGCGTTCGTCCTGCTGGGACACAACGGCGGTGGAGTTTTCGCCAAGGTGTTCTGGGGCCTGCAGATATTCCTGGGCAGCGTGGTGCCCCTGCTGCTGTTCTGGTACCCGGCCTGGAGCAAGTCCCGTGCCGCCATCGCCACAGGCTCGGCGCTGGTCATCCTGGGCGGAGTGGCGCAGATGTATATCATCATCATCGGCGGCCAGGCGTTTCCGCTGCAGATGTTCCCCGGCAAGGAAGTCTCGAGCTCGTTCTTCGACGGTGTGGTGGCGGGCTACACCCCCAGCGCGCCGGAAGTGCTGTTGGGTCTGGGCGGAGTCGCCCTCGCCCTGGCGATGGTCGTCTTTGCAGTGAAGGTGCTCCCGTTTCTTCCCGAGAGCTTGGGAGATGAGGTGGTGGATCCCCATGCGGCGAGCAGCGCCGCGGGGGAGCCCGCGCCCAGCGGGGCCCGCGCCTGATCTCGGGGCCACGACGCCGAGCTCCGTTCCGTGGCCAGCTCCCTTGCCGTCCCCGGCAAGGGAGCTGGGCTTCGGGGCCATTTCTCAAATGATCTCGGGCCTCCGGCCGCTACGGAATCCCGTTTTCGGGCGCCCTCCGCGGTGGCCCCGTCCATCCTTCGAGGCGAGTACTTGGCTCACTTGCTGATCTCTGCCGCGCACAAATCCTCCGGCAAGACAACCGTGTCCATCGGCATCTGCGGGGCGCTGCGCGCGCGCGGCGTGACGGTACAGCCATTCAAGAAGGGACCCGACTACATAGACCCCCTGTGGCTGGGCGAGGCGTCCAACCGTCCATGCCACAACCTGGATTTCTACACCATGAGTGAATCGGAGATCCGGGACGTCTTCACGCGGTGCTCGGCGACGGCCGACATTGCCGTCATAGAAGGCAACAAGGGGCTGTACGATGGACTGGACCTGCTCGGCAGCAACAGCAACGCAGCCTTGGCGGAATTGCTGCGCACGCCCGTGGTGCTCGTGATAGATGCTCGCGGCATGACCCGTGGCGTTGCCCCGCTGATTCTCGGCTATCAGGCCTTCGACCCAAATATTCGCATTGCCGGAGTGATCCTCAACCGTCTCGGTGGAAGCCGGCACGAGACCAAGCTGCGGGCCGTGATCGAGCATTACACGGACGCACGGGTGCTGGGGGCCGTCTACCAGGACGAGACGCTCGAGATCGTCGAGCGGCACCTGGGGCTCATGCCCAGCAACGAGGCCACTGCCGCCCAGCTAAAGATTGCTGCCATTGCGCGCACGGTCTCGGCGCAGGTGGATCTGGATGCGCTCCTGGAGCTGGCGCGCAGCGTCCCGACTCCGATGCCGTCGCAGCCGGTCCAAGCCACGTTCGGCACCAAGCCCGACGTATGCATCGGTGTGGCGCGCGACGCCGCATTCTGCTTCTACTATCCGGACGATCTCCGAGCGCTGGAGGCCGCCGGCGCGCGGCTCATGCACTTCGACGCGCTGCGCGACCAGCGGCTTCCACGTGTGGACGGGTTGTTCATAGGCGGCGGTTTTCCGGAAGTGCAGATGGCGGCCCTGGAGCGCAATGCCGGGCTGCGCATGGCGATTCGCCAAGCTCTGGAAGCCGGTATGCCCGCCTACGCGGAGTGTGGCGGGCTGATGTACCTCTCCCGCAGCATCACCTGGAACGGCCGGAGCTGCGAGATGGCCGGGCTGATACCCGCAGACGTGGTCATGCACGCCAAGCCCCAGGGACGCGGCTACGTGCGCCTGCGCGAGACGGACAGCTTTCCGTGGCCGAGGCCCGCTGCTGGCTCGCAGGCGCCGGTGGAGGTCAGGGCTCACGAGTTTCACTATTCCAAGCTGGACAATCTGGCCCCCGGGGCCGAATTTGCCTATGAAGTCATACGGGGATACGGAGTCGATGGCAGCCATGATGGCATCCTCGTGAACCGTACCCTGGCCAGCTACACCCATCTACGGGATGTCGCAGGCAATCACTGGGCTGCGCGCTTCGTGCGCTATGTTCGAGACAGTCTGAGGGCGCCCATGGTCCAATCGTGCCAAGAGGGGATGGAGAAGTGATCGAGCTTACCGAGGCCGCGGCCAAGCAGATTCGGGAATCCGCCAGTCAGGGGCAGCTCGAGGGCATGGCGCTGCGCATTGCGGTGCGGGAGACGCCGGAGGGGGGATTCGACTATGCAATGGGCTTCGACGAGCCGGCCGAGCAGGATCTGCAGGTCAGCACCCGGGGCATCACTGTGCTGGTCGATCCCAGCAGCCAGGGTTTGCTGAGCGGGACTCGCGTCGACTACGTGGAGCTCGCGCCCGAAGAGCATCATTTTATATTCCTGAACCCGAACGATCCCAGCTACGTGCCTCCCGACCGCGACAACGGGGATTCCGACTGAGCGGTGGCCGTGGAGCTGAGCCCCGAGGATAGCCTGCGCCTGAACGTGCTGTTGGCCAACCGCGTGGATGCCGTTCGCATCGACGAATCCCGCATGACGGTCTACGCGCTCACCAGTCGGGGCGAGGCCCGGGTCCAGCTCAATCCCACCTGCCGGGACGATAGGTATCTGCGTCACGTCCGGGAGCTGCTCTCCGGCCATGTGCTGGGATCCCCCGGGGGCTATCCGGTCTTCCTGCGGCGCTGGACCCGGACGGGCCAGGCGCGGGACCAGAGCCTGGAGAAGCTACTGATGCTTGGCGAGCCGGAGGCGGTGGTGGCGGTGGTCCATGCCACAGGCCTCACCGACGAGCTGGCACGCAAGGCGTGGTGGGCGCTACCCAGCGCAGATAATGCGCGGCGCATGCTCGAGCGCGAGTGTGTGGTAACCGGCGAGATGGGGCGGGTCCTGGCGGAATACCTCGTAGAATATCTCCCCTTCGAGACCGAGCCGGCGGCGATGATCGCCTCCGTGCGCCTGGTGCTACGGCCCGGCCTGGTCAGCGCCGAGACTCGCCGCAGGTTGTGGGAGCGCGCCCAGCAAAAGACTGCCTACCTGGTAGGCTTCCTGATGGCCGAGCCAAAGGGATTGCCCGATCCCGTGCCACAGCGCGCCGACTACGCCCGGCACGCGCAGCGCCTGGGCGCCTTGGCGGATCGCGGGAATCCCTATGCCAGCCTGCTTCTGCGGGTGCTCTCCAGCGCCGGCCAAACCTATCTGGAAGTCGTCGAGCGCGTGCTTGCCAAGCCCGCCAATCAGGATGTGGTCAACGCGGTGCTGGACACCGTCGCGGGGCATTTTCGGCCAGCGCATCCAGGACTTGGCAACGACGCCCCGATCGAGCGCCTGGTCGAGGATGCGGCGCAGCTGTGTGAGCGCAATTGCGTGCCGGGCATGGGACGACCGGCAGGCCTGAGCGAGGCCTTGGCGGCGCTCCCGGCGCTGCAGGCCGAGCTACGCGCCACGCTGGTGCTTGCCCGCCTCGGCTATCCGGTGGTGCGCCCCATATTCTCACAGAGCACGGCCATCGGCGCGCTGATGCGCCGCAAGCTACAGCCCGTCTTGGCACCGATCTTCCAGCAGCTGCAGGCGCTCCGTCATCCCGCAAGCGAGCAAGCCGTCGCCCCCCGCTCCTGATTCGCTTCCGGGCCCGCGGGCGGGCTCGGCGCCGTAGCCAAAAGACCTGGATGAGGGGGCCACGGAGCCAGCCGATCTCATTGGATGTACGCTCCCGGCAGCTGCTATTGTTCAGCGTCCCGGGGCACCGCCATCCAAAGAGGAAAATAGAGGGGATTCTCGAGATACGGGTGGTCGTCGGTCACCACGGGTATATTCCCTATGTTGCTCATGAGCTGAGCCTTGAGCGCGGCGGTGTCCGCAATCAGCCGCGGACGTAGTGCAAGAAGCTCATTCTTGACGCTTGCCGGTGCCTCCTCGAGATTCTGAACGCGAGCGACGAGGGTCGCATCTCCTGGAGTGGGCAGCTGTGTGGGGCTGGTGATGAGGAGGTAGCCACTCCCCCGATCTGGGGCCCACAGCGTGACATGCGGAAACACCTCTAGAGCGGTGCGGATGACCATTTGAATCGAGTACTTGTCGGCGCTCCAGGGTAGCCGCAGCATGAGACGGCCGTTCGGCCTCATCTTGCGTGCTGCAATCGTGTAGAAGTCCTTGGTATACAGGTTGACCGCACCTGCTCCGTATAGCGGCGGCGTGGGGTCCACGATGAGGACGTCTAAACTCCCATCCGCCACGCTCAGCAGATAGTTTCGACCGTCTCCGAGTATGAGCTGCGACCTCCGTGACTCAATCAGCGCTTGTGCGTTCGGGCGAAACCGCAGAAAGGCGTCGACCACGCCGGCCACCAGCTCCACGGCGGTGACCTGGGCCTCGGGATAGGCTAGGGCAACTTCGAAAGTGTGGCCGACGCCGAGTCCGATATTCAAGACCCTCGCTCCACGATGCTGCCCTGTATAGAGCATAGGAAGATGGGTCATCCACGGAGTGAGGATGACGGAAGTGCCGCTGACCGGACGCAGCCCGATGTTGAGCTGCAAACGATTACTCCGTCTGAGCACGGTAACTGCGGTGTCGGGGCCTTCCTGGTGCCACAAGATCTTAAAGCTGGGAAACCCCAGCCGGGTGGCGAAATAGTCCGGCTCGCTCAACCGGTAGCTCATGACTACGGCGGCAATGACGATTCCCCCCAAAGCCAGCGCGAGCTTGGCGCGGGCCTGAGGGACGCTGGTGCGCAGGAGCAGCCAGCCGGCCGTCAGGAGACTGAGCAGGGCGCTCAATACCAAGGCATTCTTCACCCCGAGCCGGGGAATGAGCACGAAGCCGGCCAGAACCGAGCCCAGCACCGCAGACAGCGTGTTGATCGCATAGATGCCGCCGGTGCGGCGGCCCAGCTGCTGGAACCTTTCGGAGGCCCACTTGGCGACGAAAGGAAAGCCAAGGCCCATGAAGAAAGTAGAGGGGAACAACAGCAGGGCAAACCATAGGGTCGTGGGCAGAAGCAAGCTGGGGTTGCGGACGATGGCACCGAGATCCGCGAGGACCTCACTATGGGTTGCGATGAATGGGTAGAGACACAGTAGGCCAAAAAGAGTGCCGGTGCCGACTCCCAATTGAGCCAGACCAAAGCCGCGCTCGGCCTCGATGGCGGTTTGGCCCCACCGTCGACCTACCAAGGTGCCTGCCGCAATCCCAAATAGGAATAGTGTGACCACCAAGGTATAGGCGTAGACCGAGCTCTCTAGAAAGGGTGCCAATATTCGGGTCCATTCCACTTCCGCCGATAGCGAGGCGAACCCCGAGACGCCAAAGCCCACCACCAGCGGCGCAAGACCGACGCCGCGGTGAGTGGCGGTGGGCTGCTCCGGCAGTGGTGCTGGGGTAAAGATTCGGCGGAACCGCAAGGCGACCGCAAGCCCAACGAGGATATTGGTGATGGCGGCAATGGCGGCGGTCATGGTCACACCTAGGAGTGCCAAGGCCACAAACCCGGTTGTCAGGCTGCCGATGGCGGCCCCCAGGGTGTTGAGGGCGTAGAGCGGACTGATGTCCCGCCCTCCCGTGCCTTCGGCTCGTGTAACGGCGCGCGCGAGCAGTGGAAGGGTCGCCCCCATGAGCACGGTGGGTGGCAGGAGCACGACCAGGGAGGCCAGTGCCACCCAGACGCTGAATCCATGGTAGGGGATGTTCAGCCGGCTGCGCGCGACTGCCACCAGCTCCGGGAACTGCAGCAGCACGATGGTGGCCACCAACGCGAGCACCCCAACGGCTGTCTCCACGGCCGCGTAGACGACGGGTGGGCGACGAGCACGGTCGGCAACCTTGCCCCCGAGCAGACTCCCCAGCGCCAAACCGCCCATGAATGTCGCCACCACGGTACTCACCGAGTACGTGGTGTAGCCGAAGCTTAGAACCAGCAGTCGCGTCCAGATGATCTGGAATACTAGACCCGTTGCACCCGTGACAAAGAATGCCAATGCGAGAAATCTTCGGTCTCTGGTGGAGTACATTGGATGCGGCTGCTCTGTTGGTTGGGGTTGACGCCGGTTCTCGATCCGGGTCAACGGGACTCACTGGGAGTCCTATCCGGCGCGGCTTGAACGGTGTTGAGTGCCCGCGCTAGGTAGGCTATCTTGATGTGCTTCGGCACCTGCATGCGTGTCTTGCGTGTCTATGGACCATGGGAGTGCCGTGAAACAATGAATGGTGCCTGCTCCCGGGCACCTGTGTCATCGCCGGCATCGCATAATGACCGCAAGAGTCCGTCTCGAGCCCAGCGGCCACGAGTATGAGGCCGAGGCCTCGGAGAGTCTACTGCAGGCGGGGCTGCGAGCGGGCCTCGCTCTCAGCTACCACTGCAACAACGGCTCCTGTGGCGAATGCAAGGCCCGCATCATCGACGGCAGGGTAGCTCAACGCGTCCCGCACGACTACGTCATCACCGAGGCGGACAAGCGCCGCGGCGTGGTGTTGATGTGCAGTGTGGCCGCCACGGAGGACGTGACGCTGGAGGCCGTGGAAGCGGCGCGGGCCGCAGACATCCCCCCCCAGAGTATCGAGACCAAGCTCGCACACATCGATCCCATCGGCTCCGATTTGCTGCTGTTCAGTCTGCGCACGCCGCGCAGCAAGACTTTGCGGTTTCTGGCGGGACAATACGTCGACTTGCAGCTGGAGCCGAATGGTCCCCGCGGCCGGTTGGCGGTGGCGAGCTGCCCCTGCAACGGGATGATTCTGGAGTTTCATCTGCGCCGCCACGATGATGACGCGTTTGCGGCAACCGCCTTCGGAGCCCTGGCCCGCGGCTGCGCGGTGCATCTGGACGGGCCCATGGGCGGGTTCCGTCTGGACGAGGAATCCCGTCGCCCGATGGTCTTCATCGCAGTGGACACTGGATTTGCCGCCATCAAGAGTCTAATCGAGCATGCTATCGCGCTGGAATCCGAGCAGCCGATGCACCTGTATCGCGCAGCCTGGGACGCCAGCGGGTACTACGGCCTGAATCTCTGTCGTGCATGGGCGGACGCCCTGGAGGGATTTCGCTTCACGACCGTTGGCCCCGACGTGCTGGCGCACGACGGGGGTCTGCTTGCCGGTCTCGCGGCCGCGATTGCGACCGACCACGCGGATATGGCGGAAATGGATTGCTACGTAAGCGGGCTGCCGGAGGAGCCCAGCGTCATACGGGAAAGACTGACGACCTTGGGTGTGCCGGCAGACCGGCTGTTCGTGGACGACCATGGGACGACACCGCCAGATTGAGGTATCGTCGCCGGCTCAGCCGTGCTGGAGCTATTGGCTCGTGCCGGTGTCTACCTGGGCGAGGACACGCATACGATACTGCAGCAGTGCAGAGAACACGCGATGCACCGTCTCCTGGTGGGAGTTGTGCGGCTCACCCATGGCGCTGAGCCTGGCCTCGATCTCCGCGATCTCCCGCAGCACCTGGGCTCTGGTCGTCGCCTCAGGTCCATCCCGTGATGACGACGATGCGATCAACGATGCTGACATCTTGCCCCCTGAACTCCAAGCCCCGACTCTAAAATTAGGATAATGCGCCGCGCGCCGCGTGGGCAGTTGCAGTCGGAGCTAATTCGTGTAGGCCAGGGACCACAAGACCGGAAGTCTCACGAGGCACCCCAGATTGGCACCAACCCGCCGGAACGGGCGGCTAGTCGCGAAAATTGGTGAACGATGAAAGTTGGTGAACGATAAAGGAAAGCCGAGCCTGGCTGCCTTGAGCAGCGCAAGGGTCGCCACGCCTACGCCTCGCTTGGCATTGCATTATCTCGACCCTGGAGGACAATGGTCAGCAGCGTTGGCCGCCCATCGACCGGGTGGCAGCAAGAGGTAGAATCCAGTCATGATCTCTGAGCACCGCTATCCCATTCTGTCGAGCATCGACAGTCCCCAGGATCTGCGCGCATTACCGGATTCCCGGCTGCCTTTGCTGGCACGGGAGCTGCGCGAGTACCTGTTGGAAAGCGTCTCCCGGACCGGTGGGCATCTGGCGGCCGGCCTGGGTGCGGTAGAGCTTACCATCGCGCTGCACTATGTCTTCGAGACGCCCGACGACCGACTCGTGTGGGACGTGGGTCACCAGAGCTACCCGCACAAGATCCTCACCGGTCGCCGTGACGCCATGGCAACTCTGCGGCGCAAGGGAGGTCTCGCGGGCTTCCCGAGTCGGGCCGAGAGTCCCTACGACACCTTCGGCGTGGGGCATTCCAGCACCTCCGTTAGTGCAGCGCTGGGCATGGCGATCGCGGCGGCCCGTGCCGGGGCTTCCCGCAAGGTGGTGGCGGTCATCGGCGACGGGGCCATGACGGCCGGAATGGCATTCGAGGCTCTCAACCACGCCGGGGACGTGCGTGCCGATCTGATGGTCGTGCTGAACGACAATGAGATGTCCATCTCACCCAACGTGGGGGCCTTGTCCAACTATCTTGCCCGCACCCTGTCGGGGCGTTTTTATTCCGCCGTTCGGGAAGGCGGCAAGCGGGTGCTGAGTCACGTGCCTCCGATCAAGGAGCTGGCACGCCGCGCCGAAGAGCATGTCAAGGGCATGGTGGCGCCGGGCACGCTGTTCGAGGAAATGGGCTTCAACTACTTCGGTCCTGTGGACGGTCACGATATCCCCAACCTGGTGCAGACTTTGCGCAACCTGCGCGCCTTGACCGGGCCGCGTTTGCTGCACGTCGTGACCCGAAAGGGCAAGGGACATCTGCCGGCGGAGCAGGATCCCTGCGCCTTTCACGGGGTGGGACCGTTCGATCCCAACGTCCCGGTAGCACCGGCCGGCGGCAGCGCGGGGCCCACCTACACGCAAGTCTTCGGCGACTGGCTCTGTGACATGGCCGCCCAGGACGACCGACTGGTGGGCATCACCCCGGCCATGCGCGAGGGCTCCGGTCTGGTCCGTTTCTCCGAGCTCTATGGTGCTCGCTACTTCGACGTGGGCATCGCCGAGCAGCACAGCGT
>Ga0307417_10001069_pt1 | contig 11301 bp, 10 predicted proteins | sample SalMarWE160210MG_2_FD_202514 | JGI IMG/M metagenome (GOLD analysis project Ga0307417, IMG submission 202514) | Salt marsh sediment microbial communities from the Plum Island Ecosystem LTER, Massachusetts, United States - WE1602-10 | ecosystem: Environmental > Aquatic > Marine > Intertidal zone...
GCTTTTCCGCTCATTTTTACCTCGTCGCAATGTTTTTTGTCATATTTGATCTCGAAGCTGTGTTCATTATTACCTGGGCTATTGCATTCCGGGAACTCGGTTGGCTTGGCTATGCCGGCGTTGCTGTTTTTATTGGAATATTGCTGGCAGTACTGGTTTATGAATGGCGGATCGGAGCACTTGATTATGGTTTAAGCGGGAAAAAGGTCCTTAAGGCTTATCGCCAGCGAAATAAAAGGAAACTCAATATATGAAATGGTGGCTAACTAAAGCTGATAACCCTGCAGACGCAATCCGGGGAACCGGGTCGGTTGAGGAAGCAGTGCAGCAATCAGTTATTTTATCGAAGGTGCAGGATTTGTTAGCCTGGGGGCGCAAAAATTCCATGTGGCCGTTTAACTTTGGATTATCCTGCTGCTATGTGGAAATGGCGACCAGCCTGACCAGCAAATGGGATATCGCCCGTTTCGGCGCTGAGGTTATCCGTGGCACTCCTCGTGAAGCAGATGTCATGATCATTGCCGGAACAGTATTCATGAAAATGGCGCCTATCATCAAGCGGTTGTATGAGCAAATGATGGAACCCCGTTGGGTTATTTCCATGGGATCATGCGCCAACTCCGGAGGCATGTATGACATATATAGCGTTGTTCAAGGCGTCGATAAGTTCATGCCCGTTGATGTTTATGTACCCGGATGTCCACCGCGTCCAGATGCTTTTATGGAGGGATTGATGATGTTAAGGGAATCTGTGGGCAAGGAAAAACGACCCTTGAGCTGGGTTATCGGCCCACAGGGAGTGGTAAAGCCCGAACGCCGTAATATGAAGGAAATTAAGTTGGCAGACAGAAAGAAAATGACCGTTCTCCGTCCGCCAACTGAAATATAAAATTATGACTGTAGCATTACTAACTGATAGTTGAAAAGAAACGTTATATTGAAATCTTGATATGAGCTACGAATCCCCGATTGTTCAAGAGCTGCAAATTAAATTTGGTGAAACAAACTTAATTTTCCAGGAAACAAAGGACGGGATTCCTACCTTCTGGACTTCCAGGGAAAACCTGCTGGAAACCCTTCGATACCTTAAAACCGATATTAGCAAGCCTTATGGGATGCTGTACGACTTAACCGCTATCGACGAGCAGGCGCGTTCGCAACGCGACGGTCAGCCGGATAGCGATTTTACTGTGGTTTACCATCTGCTTTCTTTTGAAAGAAATGAAGATTTGCGAGTAAAGGTTGCCCTAAAGAATGGCGATTTATCGGTGCCGCATATTTCATCCATCTGGCCGAATGCCAACTGGTATGAACGGGAAGTGTATGATATGTTCGGCATTAATTTCGACGGACATCCTAATTTAAGGCGCATTTTAATGCCTCCAACCTGGCAGGGACATCCACTACGAAAAGAGCACCCGGCTCGCGCCACGGAAATGGGTCCGTTTCAATTGCCTGATGAAAAACAGGATTTGGAGCAAAGTGCCCTGCAATTTAAGCCAGAAGAATGGGGATTAAGCCGGCACGGAGAAGACACTGATTTTATGTTCCTCAATCTTGGACCGCAGCATCCCGGCACTCACGGTGTGCTGCGTGTGATCCTGCAATTGGATGGCGAGGATATAATCGATGCAGTTCCTGATATCGGCTACCATCATCGCGGCGCCGAAAAAATGGCAGAGCGGCAGTCATGGCATAGCTTCATCCCCTATACAGACCGGGTTGATTATCTCGGCGGTGTAATGAATAATCTGCCTTATGTTATGGCAGTCGAAAAACTGGCTGGCATCGAAGTGCCTGACCGCGCAAAAGTAATACGGGTAATGATGTGCGAATTCTTCCGCATTTCCAGTCATTTGGTATGGTATGGCACATTTGCCCAGGATCTAGGGCAATTGTCGCCAGTGTTTTATATGTTTAATGACCGGGAGCGAGTTTTCAATGTTGTAGAAGCGGTGTGCGGAGATCGCATGCATCCCAATTGGTTCCGCATCGGAGGCGTTGCACAGGATCTGCCAAATGGATGGGAGAAGCTGGTCAAAGATTTTATCGATTATTTTCCGAAACGGATTACGGAATACGATAAGCTCACTATGAGTAATAGAATTTTAAAGGCCCGTACAGTGGGGATTGGAACCTACACATTGGAGGAAGCCATTGATTGGGGAGTAACCGGTCCGGGATTGCGAGCCTGCGGATTGGAATGGGATTTCCGCAAAAAACGTCCTTATTCAGGCTATGATCAATTCGAGTTTGATATTCCAACAGGGCAAAATGGCGACTGTTATGACCGCGCAGCAGTGCGCGTTGCGGAATTGCGCCAAAGCCTGCGGATCATCGAACAGTGCTTAAATAATATGCCGGAAGGTCCGTATAAATCGGATCATCATCTTGCTACGCCGCCGCTTAAGGACAAAACAATGACTGATATTGAAACCCTGATTACGCATTTTCTAAGCGTTAGCTGGGGACCCGTGATTCCCGCCGGAGAAGCATTTATGGGAATAGAAGCTACAAAGGGAAATAACGGATATTATTTAATAAGCGACGGCAGCACAATGTCATACCGGACCAGAATTCGGGCGCCCTCATTTCCGCATTTGCAGATGATTCCGCTGATAAGCCGCGGGCATACGATTGCCGATTTGCTTGCCATTTTAGGTGCAGTGGATTTTGTTCTGGCAGATGTGGATAGATAAAGATATTTTAATTGCAAATTGTTAGTGAGAAATGTTAACCGAAGAAGAAAAAAAAGAAATTCAGGAAGAAGTTAAGCACTACCCAATAAAACGGGCAGCATGCATTGAGGCGCTGAAAGCGGTTCAGAACCATCGTGGATGGATTTCCGATGAGAATATCAAGGATATTGCTGCGGAATTGGACATGTCCGCCGAGGAATTGGATAGTGTGGCAACTTTCTACAACCTTGTTTTCAGGCATCCGGTAGGCAGAAATGTTATCCTGATGTGCGACAGCATTAGTTGCTGGGTGATGGGATATGATAAATTGTATGATTACCTGCAAGAAAAGCTGGGTGTTCAATTCGGACAAACAACCAAGGATGATTTATTCACCCTTCTTCCTATCCCTTGCCTTGGAACCTGTGATCGCGCTCCGGCGCTCATGATCAATAATGACTTGTATCGGGATCTGACGGTGGAGAAGTTAGATGAAATTCTGGATAGGTATAAATAGGATTTCTTGTTTATAATTATGTGAGTAAAAAAATCAATTGACAGTTGACAGTTGACAAAAAAGACTAAATGTCACAAAATTTTAGAGATTTAACTGTTTATAAAAAGGCATTCTCTCTTGCAATGGAAATTTTTGAACTAACAAAGACTTTTCCGACTGAGGAAAAATATGAACTTGTCCATCAACTGCGCAGATCGTCTCGTTCTGTTTGTCGGGCAATTGGCGAAGGTTATCGCAAAAGACAATACCCAAAGCACTTTTCGGGGAAAATGAGCGATGCAGATATGGAGAATACTGAAACACAGGTGTCACTGGATTTTGCAGAGGCATGCAGATATATTTCAAAAGAGCAAAATGCTAAGCTCCGTGCCATTTCAGTAGAAGTTGGAAGAATGTTAAATCACATGATAGAAAATCCAGAAAACTATCAACGTAAGCATTAATTGCAGATTGTCAACTGTCGATTGTCAACTGTCAACTTAATTATAACTGAGCAGAAAATTAATGTAATGAAAATAAAGAATTTTTTAAAAAGCAGACATGGAAACTCCTCTAACTGAACATATAAAACCCGGACAGGAGCCTTTAGACCTGAAAGGATATGAACAAGTCGGCGGTTATAAATCCGTTCAAAAAGCATTGAAGGAAATGTCTCCGTCGGAAGTTCAGGAAGTGGTGAAGGACTCCAACCTAAAGGGCAGAGGGGGCGCCGGTTTTCCTACCGGTCTGAAATGGAGTTTTGTCCCAATGGGAGATGATGCGCCCCGGCCCAAATATTTGGTATGCAATGCCGACGAAATGGAGCCCGGCACATTTAAGGATCGTGTTTTATTAGAGGGAAATCCGCATCAATTAATTGAAGCCATGATCGCTAGCGCCTATGCTATTCAGGCTGGAGAAGGGTATGTATTTCTGCGATGGGCATATAAGCTTTCTGCAAAGCTTATCCAAAAAGCGATAGATGAAGCTTACGAGGGTGGTTATTTAGGCGAAAATATTTTAGGTAGCGGTTTCACATTTCATCTTCATTTGCATACGAGCGTCGGACGTTACATGTGCGGTGAAGAAACCGGACTGTTGAATGCGCTGGAAGGCAAGCGGGCAACCCCGCGCGCTAAACCCCCCTTTCCGCAAACCAGCGGCTTGTTTGGCAAACCAACAATTGTAAATAATGTGGAAACCCTTTGCAGCATTCCCCACATCATTAATAAGGGTGCAGATTGGTTTAAGAGATTGAGCAAGACGGATGATGCAGGGACTAAATTGTACGGTGTAAGCGGAAAAGTAAAAACGCCGGGCTGCTGGGAATTGCCTATGGGCGTTACCATGAGAGAAATTATGGAAGAATATGCCGGTGGCATGCAGGATGGCTTGAAGTTTAAAGGATTATTGCCCGGTGGAGCATCCACCGATTTTCTGGTTGAAGAACATATGGATGTTCCAATGGATTATAATAACGTATCGAAAGCCGGTAGTCGCCTGGGAACCGGCACTATGATAGTTCTCGATGACAAATCATGCCCGGTAGGCTTTGTTCATAATTTAGAGCGCTTTTTTGCTCAGGAATCATGCGGTTGGTGCACCCCCTGCCGCGATGGATTACCGTGGGTTGAAAAAATATTACATGCTATAGATGAAGGTCAAGGAAAGATGGAGGACCTGGATATGTTATCTTCGCATGCCAAATCTCTAGGCCCGGGAAATACATTCTGCGCCCTGGCGCCGGGAGCGGTGGAACCTTTGCAAAGCGCCCTAAAATATTTCAGAGAGGATTTCGAACAGCATATTAATGAAAAGCGGTGCCCCTGGAGGAGTTAATGGCGAAAATCTATATTGACGGAAAAGAGTACGAAGTAGACGAAAGCAATAACCTGCTGCATTCCTGCATCTCATTGAAGCTGGATGTTCCATATTTTTGCTGGCATCCGGCAATGGGGTCCGTGGGTGCCTGCCGTCAATGCGCAGTCAAAAAATTTAAGGACGAGGACGATAAAAAAGGGCGCATCGTAATGGCTTGCATGGAGCCGTCCGCAGATGGCTCGCGCATTTCTATCGATGATCCGGAAGCCCATGAGTTTCGTGCCAATATCATTGAGTGGCTGATGACTAACCATCCCCATGACTGCCCAATATGCGATGAAGGCGGAGAGTGTCATCTTCAGGATATGACGTACATGACCGGCCATGACTATCGCCGGTTCCGGTTTAAAAAACGCACGTTCAACAATCAGTATTTGGGTCCGCTCATTAATCATGAAATGAACCGCTGTATTCAGTGCTACCGCTGCGTTCGCTTCTACCGGGATTATGCCGGCGGAAGGGATTTAAATGCCTTCGCATCTCGCAATCATACCTATTTCGGCAGACATGAAAATGGTATTTTGGAAAGTGAATTCAGCGGCAATCTGGTAGAGGTTTGTCCGACCGGCGTTTTTACCGATAAAACCCTTAAACAGCACTACACCCGGAAATGGGATCTGACATCAACGCCATCCGTTTGTGTTCATTGCGGAGTGGGCTGCAATACCCTCGCCGGTGAACGTTACGGCGGGCTGCGACGAATCCTTAGCCGCTATAACAGCAAAGTAAATGGTTATTTCCTCTGTGATCGAGGCAGATTCGGGTATGAATTTGTAAATAGTGAAAAGAGAATTCGCCAGCCTATTTATCGAGATAATGCTGAAACGCCTGCAAAACCGATCGAAAAGCAAAAAGCTCTAAAATACATCGCTGATCTGCTTTCCCAGCAAAAGAATGTGATTGGGATCGGTTCCCCACGTGCTTCCCTGGAATCAAACTTCGCTTTGAAGAAATTGGTTGGGGAAGAGAATTTCTATTCCGGAATTTCGGCAACCGAATATGAACTTGTCTCAACTATTGTTGATATTTTGCAAAATGGTCCGGCACGCACACCTTCTTTGAAAGAAACCGAACAAGCCGACGCAGTTTTCATTCTAGGTGAAGATGTAACCAACACGGCTCCTATGTTAAATCTGGCTCTGCGTCAAGCCGTTCGCCGCAAACCAATGGAAGCCATGACTAAAATGAATATTCCGGAATGGAACGATGCCGCAGTCCGGGAGCTCATTCAGGAGCAGAAAGGCCCATTCTTCATCGCTTCTCTCCAAAAAACGAAATTGGATGAAATTGCTACTGAAACTTATCATGCGGCGCCGGATGATTTGGCGCGTTTGGGGTATGCTGTTGCGCATTTCATTGATAGCAATTCGCCGGCGGTGCAGGATTTAGATTCTGAATTGGAGAAGACTGCGCAAACAATTGCCGACGCATTAAAATCCGCAAAGAAGCCGCTGATTGTTTCGGGTACCGAATGCCGAAGCAAGGCGATTATTCAAGCAGCCGCAAATATCGCTGCTGCGCTTTGCAAATTGGGTCAGAAAGCAGAACTAACATACACCGTACCGGAATCCAATAGCATGGGTTTGGCACTGATGGGTGGAAAAAGGTTTGCAGATGCCATCAATCAAATTCAAAAGGGTAATGTTGAAACGGTAATAGTTTTAGAAAATGACCTTTATCGACGGTACGATACAAAAACGATTGATGATTTATTTGCCAAAGTGAAGCATGTCATTTCGATAGATTACCTCGATAATCCGACTTCAGCGAAAGCTGAGATGGTATTATCCGCGGGAACTTTTGCAGAAGCCGACGGAACATTTGTCAACAACGAAGGTCGTGCACAACGATTCTATCAGGCTTTTGTCCCTGATGGAGATATTCAGGAAAGCTGGCGCTGGGCAAGGGATATTTTGGAAACCGCCGGCAGGGAAGAGGCAAAATCATGGAACAGCTTATTTGACATAGTTGGAAATCTGGAGAAAGAACTCTCAATTTTTGAAGGCGTTCAGACGCTTACACCTCCGCCGGGATTTCGAATTGCCGGTCAGAAAATCCCCCGTCAATCCCATCGTTATAGCGGACGCACCGCCATGAAAGCAAATATCAATGTGCACGAACAGAAACCTCCCGATGACCCGGATTCGCCGATGAGCTTCACGATGGAAGGTTTCAATGGAAAACCGCCTTCGACCTTAATACCGCGATTTTGGTCGCCGGGATGGAATTCAGTGCAGTCGATCAATAAATACCAAATTGAAGTTGGTGGCACTTTGCATGGTGGTGATCCTGGGAAGCGGTTGATCGAACCTCAAGAGGATGCTGAAATTTCATTTTACGATAATATCCCACACGCTTTTCAAGGTCGCAATGAAGAGCTGTTTGTCGTTCCGGTTCATCACATTTTCGGTTCGGAAGAATTGAGTAGTATTTCACCGCCGATTGCCAAGCTTTCTCCAAAGACGTATATCAATCTAAATCCTATGGATGCTAAACAATTGAATGCAAAAGAAGGAAGCAATATACAATTAGGTGTAGGTGGTAAGAATTTTGACCTAACTGTGAAATTGGAAAAGACGCTTCCGAAGGGTTTGGCAGGATTTCCAGCAGGTTTATCGGGATTGGCTTTTTGCGAATTACCGGTTTGGGGCAAAATTTCCAGTCCAAAGTCTCAGGGAGCAGACGAGAAATGAGTCAAGAAATCATACTACTTTTAATTATTGTAGGTGTATTGTTAGTGGCATTAACGATTGCCGCCGCCTTGATCTGGGTTGAACGGCGGTTGCTGGCAGTCTGGCAGGATCGCTATGGACCTAATCGCGTTGGTCCTCTAGGCCTGTTCCAAGTCCTTGCTGATATGGTTAAAATATTCACCAAAGAGGATTGGGTTCCGCCTTTTGCAGATAAGGCGATTTTTATCATTGCCCCTGCTGTGATCATGGTGACGGTTCTAATGTCCTTCGCTATCATCCCTTTCGCTCCCAATATTTTCGTTGTGGATTTAAATATCGGCATACTCTTTTTTCTGGCAATGTCCTCCATGGGCGCCTATAGCTTGGTCTTGGGTGGATGGGCATCGCATAACAAATATTCCTTGATTGGCGGATTACGTGCCGCTGCACAAATGATTACTTACGAAGTGTTCATGGGGCTTTCCCTGCTGGGCGTGGTGATGTTGAGCGATTCATTCAGTTTGACAAAGATTGTTGAAGCGCAAAGGGGAATGTGGTTTGTTATTCCCCAATTTTTCGGATTTGTTGTATTCATGATCGCCGGAATAGCCGAAACGCACCGGCTGCCCTTTGATATACCGGAAGCGGAAAGTGAGATCATCGCCGGATTTCACTCTGAATATTCGGGCATGAAGTTCGGAATGTTCTTTGTCGGCGAATATCTCGGAATAACTCTCGTTTCAGCATTAATGGTCACGCTATTCTTTGGCGGCTGGCTGGGACCGGGTTTCTTGCCGCCAGTGGTTTGGTTTTTTCTAAAAACATTTGTTTTTATCGCAATGTTCATTTTATTGAGAGCATCGCTTCCGCGTCCCAGATATGATCAACTAATGGGATATGGGTGGAAGGTAATGCTTCCGTTGGCGCTTCTAAATATTTTAGTAACAGGCGCTATTGTTTTGGCAGGATAATAAAATAAACTGAATGGGCGCTTCAAGCGCCCGGTCAGTAAAACAAACATCATTGAGGTAACAAAAGCATGTTTAGTCTTGTTCGCAGTATGTGGCTGGCTTTTATGCATATGTTTCGAAAGCCGGTCACCATTCAATATCCGGATGAAAAGGCGAAATTGCCTGCTCGTTGGCGTGGCAGGATTGTCCTGACGCGGGATCCGGATAACGAGGAACGATGCGTGGCATGTTATCTCTGTGCAGTTGCCTGCCCGGTCGATTGTATTTCTTTGCAGGCGACTGAAGATAAAAATGGACGTCGCTATCCCAAATTTTTTAGGATTAATTTTTCGAGATGTATTTTTTGCGGTTTTTGTGAAGAAGCTTGTCCGACCTATTCGATTCAATTAATTCCCGATTTTGAAATGGCTGAATATAACCGCCAAAATTTAGTTTATGAAAAAGAGCATCTGTTGATCGATGGTCCAGGAAAATATCCGGATTATAATTTTTATCGATTTGCCGGATTAGCCATTGGCGGAAAAGGCAAGGGAGAGGGTGAAAACGAAGAACCGCCGATTGATGTAAGAAATTTATTACCATGAGCACTCGAACACTTAAGCACTCAAACACTTGATTATGCAAATCATATTTTATATCGCAGCAATTATTGCCATTTTTTCCACCGTAATGGTAATTACCCGATTAAATGCAGTGCACGCTTTGCTATATTTGATTGTCTCATTGCTATCGGTGGCAGTCATATTCTTTTTGCTTGGCGCGCCCTTTATTGCTGCACTTGAAATTATCATTTATGCCGGCGCCATTATGGTACTTTTTATCTTTGTGATTATGATGCTGAATCTTGGCAGAGAGGCAAAAGAGCAGGAAAGCCAGTGGCTGAAGCCTTCCATGTGGATCGGTCCGGCAATTCTGGCCGCAATTATTTTAGTGCAATTAATTTATGTACTAATGGCAAATCAAAACGAGACATTTAATAGCACTGTGATCAATGCCAAACAGGTGGGGATGTCACTATTCGGTCCATATTTAATAGGCGTTGAACTTTCCGCCATTCTTTTATTGGCAGGAATTGTGGGAGCGTATCATTTAGGCAGAAGAAAGAAAGCCAGCGTCCATCGATTTTTTGAGGAAGCAAGCGAATGATTTCGATATCCATAGAAACGGGACTTCTTTTATCCGGAATACTTTTCCTACTGGGACTAATCGGATTATTAGTGCGGCGAAACATTATCTTCATGCTTATGTCTGTGGAGATCATGTTAAATGCCGCTGGTTTGGCGTTTGTGATTGGCGGTTCCCGATGGGCGCAACCAGACGGACAGGTGATGTTCATCTTTATTTTGACGATGGCTGCTGCGGAAGTTTCGGTAGGGCTGGCGCTGATCCTGCTCCTTTATCATCGTTTTAAAACCGTGGATGCAGATGCAGCGAGTAAAATGAGAGGATAATATGTTAGAGCTTTTGTGGATTGTTCCTGCAGTACCTTTTCTTGGTTTTTTGATACTCGCTTTTTTGGGAAAACGCTTGTCCCGACTAACCATTGAAATAGTAGGCGTCGGTTCAATTGGTCTTTCTGCTCTTTTCGCTATTCTCATTGCCATTAATTTCATGACATCCCCGCCGGTGGGGCATGCTTTTTCGCAAACCCTATGGGTATGGATGAATGTGGCGGGACTGTCCCCAGGCATTTCATTCTACCTGGATTCCATGACCGTTATTTTTATGCTGGTTATTACCTGTGTAGGCTTTCTGATTCACCTGTATTCTGCTGAATATATGCTTGATGAGGAAGGATACAGCCGCTTTTTTGCTTATATGAATCTTTTTGTTGGCTCGATGCTGACTCTGGTTTTAGCTGATAATTTAGTGCTTCTGTACCTGGGATGGGAAGGCGTTGGGTTGTGCAGTTATTTACTAATCGGATTTCTTTATAAAGACCCTGCAAACGGGTATGCAGCCCGCAAGGCATTTGTAGTTACCAGGGTAGGGGATACCGCGATGGGTATCGGGTTGTTTCTGTTATTTACTAAACTGGGCACACTGCAAATTCAAGAAATGCTAACAATGGCTTCGGATACTTGGCAGGTTGGTTCACCTCTGGCGATTGCTGCGGCAGCGCTGCTATTAGGCGGAGCGGTTGGCAAATCAGCCCAGTTGCCTTTGCAAACATGGTTGCCGGACGCTATGGCAGGTCCCACCCCAACCAGCGCATTAATCCATGCCGCAACGATGGTAACAGCCGGTGTCTATCTGATTGCCCGGACGCATGTTATCTTCGAATTAGCTCCCATTATTATGACGGTTGTAGCAATCGTAGGAGCAGCAACACTTATTATTTCGGGGTTTACGGCTTTAACACAAACGGATATAAAACGTGTGCTGGCTTATTCAACGATCAGCCAGATAGGGTATATGTTCTTAGCGCTCGGCGTTGGGGCATGGGCAGCGGGCATCTTTCATTTTATGACTCATGCTTTTTTTAAGGCCTTATTATTTCTCGGCGCTGGAGCCATTATTGTTTGCCTGCATCATGAGCAAGATATGTTTAAAATGGGTGGCCTGCGGAAAAAGCTTCCGGTAGTATTTTGGACATTTCTGGC
>Ga0307417_10001070_pt1 | contig 11291 bp, 9 predicted proteins | sample SalMarWE160210MG_2_FD_202514 | JGI IMG/M metagenome (GOLD analysis project Ga0307417, IMG submission 202514) | Salt marsh sediment microbial communities from the Plum Island Ecosystem LTER, Massachusetts, United States - WE1602-10 | ecosystem: Environmental > Aquatic > Marine > Intertidal zone >...
TCGGAGAGCGAGTCGTATTCGGCACCGAAGGCACTCTGGGTGCGGGTCAGGCGGGCGACCCGGCCATCGAGACCGTCCAGCACCATGGCCACGAAGATGGCCGTGGCGGCCAGCTCGAACTTGCCGTTCATGGCCATGACGATGGCGTAGAAACCGGCGAACAGCGCACCCGTGGTGAACAGGTTGGGCAACAGGTAGATGCCGCGCCGCATGAGCCTGCCCCGGTACAAGGTTCTATCCTGGTGCATCGGGGTAGGTGGCTCCATCGTCATGGCGATCCGGCGGGTTTCAATTCAGCCAGTACATCCTGGGATGCCTTGACCTTGTCGCCCAGTGCGACACGCGGCGTCGCCGTCACGGGCAGGTAGACATCGACTCGGGAGCCGAAACGGATGAAGCCGTAGCGCTGGCCGCGCGTCAGCTTGGCACCCGGCTCGACGTAACACAGGATACGGCGGGCGATCAGCCCGGCGATCTGGACGCAGGTGACGTCCTGGCCATCCTCGGTGCGGATGTGCAAGGCATTGCGCTCGTTCTCGGTCGAGGCCTTGTCGAAATCGGCGTTGACGAACTTGCCCGGCGTATACCAGCGCTCGATGACCTCGCCGTCGACCGGCGCACGGTTGGAATGGACGTTGAACACGTTCATGAACACGCTGATCTTGAGCGCATCCCGTTTCAGCCAGGGATCCTCGGCCTGCTCGATCTTGATCACCCGGCCGTCGGCCGGCACCAGGACGATATTCTCACCGACCGGGATGCGGCGCGGCGGGTCGCGGAAGAACTGGAGCACGAACAGGAAGGCCAGCCAGGCGATCGCAGCCAGCCAGAAGCCGGCGAAGGTCGACGCCAATACCGCCAGGACGAATATGCCGAGCAAGAACGGCCAGCCCTCACGGGCGATGACCGGATGCGGCCAGGCCGCTTTGGTGGGGGGTACGATGCCGATGCACATGATTCAGTAACCGGTGACAGGGCAACGAAGTGACAAAGGGGCGGAGGCCACCTCTGTCACTTCGTCGCCGTGTTAGTTCTTGCTCTTGTCGACCAGCGCGTTGGCCTTGATCCAGGGCATCATGGCACGCAGCTTCTCACCGACTACCTCGACGGGATGCGCGGCATTCAAACGACGCCGGGCGGTCATCTCGGGATAGTTGGTGCGGCCCTCGAGGATGAAGCGCTTGGCATAGTTGCCGTTCTGGATGTTCTCCAGCGCTTCGCGCATGGCATAGCGCGATTCCTCGTTGATGACGCGCGGGCCGGTGACATACTCGCCGTACTCCGCATTGTTGGAGATCGAGTAGTTCATGTTGGCGATGCCGCCTTCGTAGATCAGGTCGACGATCAGCTTGAGCTCGTGCAGGCACTCGAAATAAGCCATCTCGGGGGCGTAGCCGGCCTCGACCAGGGTCTCGAAACCCATCTTGATCAGCTCGACGGTGCCACCGCAGAGCACGGCCTGCTCACCGAACAGGTCGGTCTCGGTCTCGTCCTTGAAGGTGGTCTCGATGATGCCGGTGCGGCCGCCACCGATGGCGGAAGCGTAGGACAGGGCCATGTTCTTGGCCTTGCCCGAGGCGTCCTGGTAGACGGCGATCAGGTCGGGGATGCCGCCGCCCTTGACGAACTCGGAACGAACGGTGTGACCGGGCGCCTTGGGCGCGATCATGATCACGTCCAGATCCTTGCGCGGCACGATCTGGTTGTAGTGGATGGCGAAGCCGTGGGCGAAGGCCAGGGCGGCACCCTTCTTGATGTTCGGTTCGATATCCTGCTTGTAGGCCTCGGGCTCAGCATCATGACCACGTCGGCGTCCTTGACCGCCTCGGGCACTTCCTTGACCGTCAGGCCGGCCTTCTTGGCCTTGTCCCAGGAGGCACCGCCCTTGCGCAAGGCCACGGTGACCTTGACGCCGGATTCCTTCAGGTTATTGGCGTGGGCATGGCCCTGGGAACCGTAACCGACGATGGTGACCTTTTTCTTCTTGATCAGGGAGAGGTCGCAATCCTTGTCGTAGTAAACCTGCATGGTGATTCCTTTCGAATTAATCAGGGACTTGTGTCAAATCTTGAGAATGCGTTCGCCACGGCCGATGCCGGAGGCGCCGGTACGCACCGTTTCCAGGATGGCGGCCGAGTCGAGCGCCTCCAGGAAGGCATCCAGCTTGGAGCCGGCGCCGGTCAGCTCGATGGTGTAGGTCTTTTCCGAAACGTCGATGATACTGCCACGGAAGATGTCGGCCATGCGCTTCATCTCCTCGCGGTATTCGCCCGAGGCCTTGACCTTGACCAGCATCAACTCGCGCTCGATGTGGTCGCCATCGCTGAGATCCTGCACCTTGACGATGTCGATCAGCTTGTTGAGCTGCTTGGTGATCTGCTCGATCACCTCTTCCGAACCGCGCGTGACGATGGTCATGCGCGACAGGCTGGCATCCTCGGTCGGGGCCACGGTGAGCGATTCGATGTTGTAGCCGCGGGCGGAGAACAGGCCGGCCACGCGCGACAGGGCCCCCGACTCGTTTTCCATCAAGAGTGAAATGATGTGTCTCATATCAGGATCATCTCAGACAGCCCCTTGCCGGCCGGGATCATGGGATAGACGTTTTCGCGCGGGTCGGTCAAGAAATTGAGGAACACCAATTCGTCCTTGTGCTCGGTGAAGGCCTTGCGCAGGGCCGGCTCGACGTCTTCCGGCTTATCGATCCGCATGCCGACGTGGCCATAGGCCTCGGCCAGCTTGGCGAAGTCGGGCAACGATGCGACGTAGGACTCGGCATAGCGCTCTTCATAGAAGAACTCCTGCCATTGCCGGACCATGCCGAGATAACCGTTGTTGAGCAGGATGATCTTGATCGGCAGCTTGCTCTGCTGGCAGGTGGCCAGTTCCTGGATGTTCATCTGGATGCTGCCCTCGCCCGTGATGCAGGCGACCATCGCACCGGGATGCGCCATCTGCACGCCCATGGCGGCGGGCAGGCCGAAACCCATGGTGCCGAGGCCGCCGGAGTTGATCCAGCGACGCGGCTTGGCGAATTTGTAATACTGGGCGGCCCACATCTGATGCTGGCCGACATCCGAGGTGACGAAGGCGTCACCTTGGGTGACCTCGTACAGCTTCTCGACCACGAACTGCGGCTTGATGATGCTGGAATTGCGGTCGTAATTCAGGCAATCCTGGGAACGCCACAACTCGATCTGGGCCCACCAGGCCTTGAGCGCTTCCTGGTCGGGGCCGTGCCCGGCCGCATGCACGAGTTTGACGATCTCGGCCAGCACCTTGGTGACGTCGCCGACGATGGGAACGTCGACCTTGACCCGCTTGGAAATGGAGGATGGATCGACGTCGATGTGGATGATCCTGCGCGCCTCCTTGGCGAAGTGCTTGGGATTGCCGATGACACGGTCGTCGAAGCGCGCGCCCACCGCCAACAGCACGTCACAGTGCTGCATGGCCATGTTCGCCTCGATGGTGCCGTGCATGCCCAGCATGCCCAGGAAAAGCTGATCGGGCGATGGATAACCGCCCAGGCCCATCAGGGTGCTGGTGACCGGGTAACCCAGAAGACGGGCCAGTTCGATGAGCTGCTGGTCGGCATCGCCCAGGATCACGCCGCCACCGGTGTAGATCACCGGCCGCTTGGCCTCGAGCAGCATCTGCATGGCGCGCTTGATCTGGCCGCCGTGGCCTTTCGAGGTCGGGTTGTAGGAGCGCATGCTGATCGTTTCCGGGTAATGGAATGGACAGCTGTGCTGGGTCACGTCCTTGGGAATGTCGACGACGACCGGGCCGGGCCGGCCGGTCGCGGCGATGTAGAAGGCCTTCTTGATGGTCTCGGTCAGATCCCTGACATCCTTGACCAGGAAGTTGTGCTTGACGCAGGGACGGGTGATGCCGAGCGTGTCCACTTCCTGGAAGGCGTCCATGCCGATCGCGGCGGTCGGCACCTGGCCGGTGATCACCACCATGGGGATCGAATCCATGTACGCGGTGGCGATGCCGGTCACGGCATTGGTCGCACCCGGTCCCGAGGTGACCAGGGCGACACCGACCTTTCCGGTCGAACGCGAATAGGCGTCGGCCGCATGCACGGCAGCCTGCTCATGGCGTACCAGGATGTGTTCGAACTTGTCTTGCTTGTAGATTTCGTCGTAGATGTTGAGCACAGCCCCGCCGGGATAGCCGAACACGTGTTCGACGCCCTCGGCTGCCAGGCAGCGAACCACGATCTCCGCACCGGTCAATTCGGTCTCAGCCATGAATTACTTAAGTTTTTATGTATTATTTCAAGGGGGTGGAACAGTAGCCGGTGCGGCCGTTTTGGTCAACCCACGACTTGGTAATACAGGTTCTGGGGATGGTTGGCCTGGGCGAAGAAAAACCAGCGCTCGAACAGCAGCCCGAGGTACTGGATCACGAAGGCGGCAACGTAAAGGGTCGGATCGCCCTGGTCCAGGCCAAGCCAGATCAACAGCACGGGCACGGGGAAGACCAGCACCAGGAATATCCACTTCACCGCTTTCAGGAAAGCGACGGTCCTGCCGTGGAAATATTCACGGGTGTTGTAGGAACCGCCCATCATGCCCATGGAGCGCTGCTGGATATGGGTATGGCGAACGCCGATGGCGCTCTGCACCGTCGACATGCGCTTGATGCGGGCATTGCGTAACAGCGCAGCGGAGCGGGTCAGGAACGCGGTGGCGGTCAGGGCGATGGCCCAACCGGCGAAGAAAGGCATGAGCGCCGGGGCGTTGTAGCCAGCATAGGCGGTAGCCATGGAAAAACCCGATGCGCAGCCGAGGAGGAAGAAATTGACCACGGTCAGCGGTGTCGACCATTCCTGCAGAAACTTGATTGCCGCGTAGATCATGCCGGTTGAGACGAACAGGCCCAGTACGGCCACTGCGGTGACGATACCGACGGTGAGGCTCAACTGGCCGGACAGGTCCCAGCCATACAGGTCGGCATCGAGGCCGAGCCAATTCACCACCACGTAGATGAAGAGCAGGCCCATGACCAGCGGCAAGGCGATCAGCTCACGCGACAGCCAGGAGGTCCGCCATTGGGTCATGCCACGCCAGGCGCGGGTTATGAAATAGCTCGGCTTGCCGAGGTGGAACACCGCGGCAAGCAGGCCACCCATCATGAACAGGAGGGCGATAAAACCGCCGCCGGCATAGAAACCGCTCGGCTGCGGCGGCAGAACGTTCACCATGCCGTAGCTCTGGCTGGCGAAAAGGGCGAAGAACATACCCTGACCGACGCCGATCAGCGTGGTCAGGAAGATGACTGAAAACGCGGGATTCACGTTGCTTACTCCAATTACATGAGCCAATCGTCGAGCGTGGTGTCCTTGCTCGTCTCGTGGCGGATGTCTTCTTTCTTGAGCGGATTGTCGGCACGCACCAGCTCGTCCTCGTGGATGCGCATGTCGGTCTTGCGCCGGGGCAGGTAGTGGTTGGCCGGCTTGGTGCCCCACTCGGGCATGAGCTGGTAGCCACCACGCTCGCGGATGGCCAACGATACCTCCGACTCCGGATCGTGCACGTCGCCGAACAGGCGCGCGCTGGTCGGGCAGGAGATCACGCAGGCCGGCTTGCGCCTATCCTCGGGGATGCTCTCGTCATAGATGCGGTCGACGCAGAGGGTGCACTTCTTCATCACCTTCTGGCTCTCGTCGAGTTCACGCGCACCGTAGGGACAGGCCCAGGAGCAGTACTTGCAGCCGATGCACTTGTCGTAGTCGACCAGGACGATGCCGTCCTCCTTGCGCTTGTAGGAAGCGCCGGTCGGGCACACCGGCACGCAAGGCGCGTCCTCGCAATGCAGGCAGGACTTCGGGAAGTGGACCGTCTCGGTGCACGGAAACTCGCCCACCTCGAAGGTCTGCACCCGGTTGAAGAAGGTGCCGGTCGGATTGGCGCCATAGGGGCGGTCGTCGAACATCGGGCCGGCAGAACCGGATGTATTCCACTGCTTGCACGAGGTCACGCAGGCATGGCAACCGACGCAGACGTTCAGATCGATCACGAGCGCGAGTTGAGTCATTTCACACCTCCCTTCGTGAGGCGTCCGGCGAAATAGTTCAGCCATCGCCGGCGCGGCAGCGTACCCGGCGCGGGCGTTACCGTCTGAAACTGCGGGAAGGTCTCCTCGGGCTCATCGGCCCCGGCCTTGTAGATGCGTACGCGCACGTCGTACCAGGCCGCCTGGCCGGTGACCGGGTCGGAGTTGGAGACATGGTCGCCGGCATCGTTGGGTGGCAGCTCCTCGGAGATCACGTGGTTGAGCAGGAAGCCCTGCTTGGACTCGTTGGCCTTCGGGTCCAGATTCCAGGCACCGGACGCCTTGCCGATGGCATTCCAGGTCCAGACCGTACCCGGTTCGACCGCCTCGCTGAGGCGCGCCATGCAGCGCACCTTGCCCCACTGCGACTCGACCCAGATCCAGTCGTCGTCCGAGATGCCCTGGGCCGAAGCGGTCTTCGGGTTCACGTACAGGTAGTTGTAGGTGTGGATCTGGCGCAACCAGGCGTTCTGGCCGTCCCAGGAGTGATACATGGCCATGGGGCGCTGGGTCACGGCGTTGAGCGGATACGCGTGCTTGTCGGTCAGCGAGGATTCCAACGGCTCATAGTAGAACGGCAGCGGGTCGAAATAGGTCTCGATGCGCTTCCGCAGGTGTGCCGGCGGCTGCTTGCCCTGGCCCTTGCCCTGGGCCGCGAGACGGAACTTCTGCAACACCTCGGAATAGATGTGGACGTTGATCGGCTCGGCGTGCCGGGTCATGCCGTGGGCCTGGGCCCATTGCAGATAACCCTGGTTCCAGTTGCGCATGTACTGGTATGACTTGGGCAGGTGGTGATGGTAGACGCAGTTGTTCTTCTCATACATCTGCCACTGGTTCGGGTTCGGCTCGCCTTTCATCGACTTCTCGCCGCCCTTGCCGCGCCAGCCGGCCAGGAAGCCGATGCCGGAGCCGGGCGCGGTCTCGAAGTTGACGATGAACTCGGGGTAGTCACGGTATTTGCGCTGGCCATTCTTGTCGACGAAGGCCGGCAGCTTGAGGCGCGAACCGAGTTCGATCAGCACCTCCTGGAACGGCTTGCACTCGCCGGTCGGCGGCACCACGGGGATGCGCACCGAATCGACCGGGCCGTCGAACTCCGAGATCGGCCGGTCGAGCATGGACATGACGTCGTAACGCTCAAGATAGGTGGTGTCGGGCAGGATGAGGTCGGCGAAGGCCGTCATCTCGGACTGGAAGGCATCCGCCACCACGATGAACGGAATCTTGTACTCGCCGTTCTCATCCTTGTCGTTGAGCATGTGGCGCACCTCGACCGCATTCATGGTCGAGTTCCAGCTCATGTTCGCCATGAAGATGAGCAGGGTGTCGATCTTGTACGGATCGCCGCGCCAGGCGTTGGTGATGACGTTGTGCATCAGGCCGTGCACCGAGAGCGGATACTCCCAGGAGAAGGCCTTGTCGATACGCACCGGATTGCCGTCCCCGTCGACGAAGAGGTCGTCCGGATCGGCCGGCCAGCCCAGCGGCATGCCATTCAGCACGCTGTTCGGCTGAACGTCGTCCGGTCCCTTCGGGGTCTTGGGGCAAGGCGGGATCGGGCGCGGGAACGGCGCCTTGTGGCGGAAACCACCCGGCCGGTCGATGGTGCCGAGGATGGACATCAGGATGCCCAGGGCGCGGATCGTGTGGAAGCCGTTCGAGTGTGCCGCCAGGCCACGCATGGCATGGAAGGCGACCGGGTTGCCGGTCACGGTCTGGTGCTCGTTCTCCCAGACGTCGGTCCAGGCGATGGGCAGCTCGATCTTCTGGTCGCGCGCCATGACGCCCATCTCGTGGGCCAGACGCTTGATGGTATCGACCGGGATGCCGGTGATACCGGAGGCCCATTCCGGCGTGTACTGGGCCACGCGGTCCTTGAGCAGCTCGAATGAGGTCTTCACGGGCGTGCCGTCGGGCAGCGTGTATGACCCCAGCAGACGCGGCTCGACGCCCGGCGTCATGGTGCCGACCGGACGGTCCATTTCGCGATCCCACCAGAGTTTGTTCTGGGGGTCGAAACAGCCCTCCTCGGGCGGCACCTCGAAGCGCACGAACATGCCGTATTCGGGGCTGTCCGGGTCCTGGTTGACCAGTTCCGCGGCGTTCGAATAGTTGACCAGGAAGTCGCGGTCGTAGAGGCCCTGCTTGATGATCTCGTGAACCAGGGCCAGCAGCAGCGCGCCATCGGTGCCGGGCTTGATCGGCACCCATTCATCGGCGATGGCCGAATAGCCCGTGCGCACCGGGTTGATCGAGATGAACCGACCGCCGTCGCGCTTGAACTTGGACAGCGCGATCTTCAACGGGTTGGAGTGATGGTCCTCGGCCGTGCCGATCATGATGAACAGCTTGGCGCGATCCAGGTCGGGACCGCCGAATTCCCAGAACGAACCGCCGATGGTATAGATCAGGCCGGCCGCCATGTTGACCGAGCAGAATCCGCCATGGGCGGCATAGTTCGGCGTGCCATACTGGCGCGCGAACAGGCCGGTCAAAGCCTGCATCTGATCGCGCCCGGTGAACAGGGCGAACTTCTTCGGATCGGTGGCGCGAATATTGGCCAGCCGCTCCTCGAGGATGGCGAAGGCCTCATCCCAGGAAATGGGCTCGAACTCGCCGGCACCGCGCTCGGCACCCTGCTTGCGACGCAGCGGCCTGGTCAGACGGGCGGGGGAATACTGCTTCATGATGCCGCTCGACCCCTTGGCGCATAGGACGCCCTGGTTCAGAGGGTGATCGGGGTTGCCTTCGATAAAACGGACCTCACCGTTCTTCAGGTGCACCTTGATGCCGCAGCGGCAGGCGCACATGTAGCAGGTCGTGGTCCGCACTTCCTCGTGCAGGGCCTGGGTTTCACTCATGGGTATGGGGCGGCCCCGGCGAAGCCGGAAGACCGAGCAATATCAATAATTCGTAATCTTCTCATTTAGCGAAAGATATTAAAACCCATTCTTCTTTTCAGGTTTTTTTGTGAAACGACAGTTTGAAGCCCTCTTCGACCTTGGTTGGCATTCGGTTTTACCCTGGCCTTAGAATGGTCGCAGACTCAAAACCGGCTTAACGATGGCACACGCGAACACCCGAACCGATTCCATGGCCGCCCACGTCACCACGGCGCAATGGCGCGCGGCGTTCAAGCTCACCCCCTACATCTGGAACTTCAAGGGCCGGGTCGCGGCGGCATTCGGCCTGCTGCTGGCGGCCAAGCTGGCCAATGTCGCGGTGCCGCTGGTACTGAAGGACATCATCGACCGGCTGAGCCATCCGAGCGCCTCGGTCACCATGGCGCTGGTCCTGGTCGTGCTCTACGGCCTGCTCCGGTTCGGCAACACCGGCTTCGCCGAGCTGCGCGACGGGCTGTTCTCGCGGGTCCTGGAACAAACCAAATGCAACGTCCAGCACGACGTGTTCCGCAACCTGCACTCGCAGTCGCTGCGCTTCCATCTCGAACGCCGCACCGGCGGGCTGAGCGTGGACATGGATCGCGGTGCACGCGCGGTCGGCCTGCTGATCAACATCCTGGTGTTCCGCATCGCACCCACGCTGCTGGAAATCCTGATGGTGGCCGGCATCCTGTTCCTGAAGTACGACCCGCGCTTCGGCATCGTCACGATCATCACCCTGCTCGTCTACATCGCCTTCACGGTACTGCTAACCAACTGGCGCCTACAGCACCGCCGCGCCATGAACGAGGCCAGCGCCGCCGCCAACACGCGCATCGTCGACAGCCTGCTCAACTATGAGACCGTGAAATACTTCAACAACGAGGGCTACGAGGCGGACCGGCTGCGCAGCAACCTGCACCAGCTCGAGGACGCCACGGTACGGACCGAGATCTCGCTCGCCTGGCTCAACGCCGGCCAGGCCGGGATCATCGCCCTCGGCGTCACGGCCATGATGCTGATGGCGACCGGCGGCGTGGCACACAAGACCATGACCATCGGCGACCTGGTGCTGGTCAACGCCTATCTGCTGCAACTGTTCATCCCGCTCAACTTCCTGGGCGGCATGTACCGCGAGATACGCAACGCGCTGACCGACATGGAAAAGCTGTTCGGCCTGCTCGCCAAGCCGCCCGAGATCGTCGACGCGCCGGACGCCAGGCCACTCGCCGTCAGCGCGGCCGAGGTTCGCTTCGAGGGGGTGAGTTTCGCCTACGATCCGCGCCGGCCCATCCTGCATGACGTCAGCTTCGTCATCCCGTCCGGGCGCAAGGTTGCCGTGGTCGGTGCCAGCGGCGCGGGCAAATCCACCCTATCCCGCCTGCTGTTCCGCTTCTACGACGTCAGCGGCGGCCGCATCCTGATCGACGGCCAGGATATCCGCCAGGTCACCCAGGCCTCGCTGCGCGCCGCCATCGGCATCGTGCCGCAGGACACCGTGCTGTTCAACGACAGCCTGTATCACAACATCGCCTATGGCCGGCCGGACGCGTCGCAGGACGAGGTGATCGAAGCCGCCCGCGCCGCGCACCTGGACCGTTTCATCGCCAGCCTGCCGGACGGCTACGACACCATGGTCGGCGAACGCGGCCTGAAACTCTCGGGCGGGGAAAAACAACGGGTGGCGATTGCGCGGGCCGTGCTCAAGAACCCGCCCATCCTGGTGTTCGACGAAGCCACCTCCTCGCTCGACTCCGCCACCGAGGCGGCCATCCAGGAGGAACTGACCCAGATCGCCCGCAACCGCACCACCCTGGTCATCGCCCATCGACTGTCGACCATCGTCGACGCCAACGAAATCCTGGTGCTGGATGGCGGGCGCATCGTCGAGCGCGGCAACCATGCCGAACTGATGATGCAGGACGGGCGCTATGCCGAGACGTGGCGCCTGCAGCTACGCCACGAGGATTGATCAGGCGCCAATCAGTCGCCGGCCTGCTGCTCGGCCGCCCGGAGGTTGGCCTGGCCGGCCTGCATCGCCTGATCGAGCTTGGCCCGGGTCTCGGCCTCCAGCTGCTGGCCTTGCTTGGCCTGATCCGCCTCCGTCTTGGCGCCGATGGCGGCCGTGGTCACCGTTTCGGTCGGCCCGCAGCCCGCAAGGACTAGGCAGAGCGCATAGACGACCGCGATGATCGGCGAGGCCAGCAAGGTGGCTCCAACCGTGAACCATCCCTTCCGACCGGAATAGCCGTCAGGATCGTGGACAGCCGCATCGTCGGCCCGTCCATTAGGAGCGGATTGGGCGGCAGTAGCGACAGCGATGCCGAGGATTCCGAAAAC
>Ga0307417_10001072_pt1 | contig 11283 bp, 9 predicted proteins | sample SalMarWE160210MG_2_FD_202514 | JGI IMG/M metagenome (GOLD analysis project Ga0307417, IMG submission 202514) | Salt marsh sediment microbial communities from the Plum Island Ecosystem LTER, Massachusetts, United States - WE1602-10 | ecosystem: Environmental > Aquatic > Marine > Intertidal zone >...
TGGTTTCCGAACAGCCCGGCCATGTCGTTGTGATGCTACAGCAGCGTACGATCGCCGATAAAATGGACCGTCAACTCACCCATCGCGGAGCCGCTCGCTCGGTCACCGCCCTCGCCGCCATGCTGGCGCATGAAATCAAGAACCCGCTGTCGGGGATTCGCGGGGCCGCACAGCTTCTCGAACAGTCGGTCGGCGACGACGACCGCTCGCTCACGCGGCTGATCTGCGAGGAGGCCGATCGCATCGTCAAGCTCGTCGACCGCATGGAGGCGTTTGCCGACAAGCGGCCGGTGGAGCGCGAGCCGGTCAACATCCACGCCGTCCTCGAGCATGTGAAAAAGCTGGCGCAGTCGGGCTTTGCCCGCAACATCCGCTTCGTCGAGGACTACGATCCGTCGCTGCCGGCAATTTTGGGCAATCGCGATCAGCTCATCCAGGTCTTTCTCAACCTCGTCAAGAATGCCGCCGAGGCGATCGGACCAAACGCGACCGACGGCGAGATCCAACTGACCACCGCCTTCCGCCCGGGCGTGCGGCTGTCGCTGCCCGGCAGCAAGACGCGCGTATCCTTGCCGCTCGAGTTTTGCGTCAAGGACAATGGCCCCGGCGTGCCCGACGACCTGAGGCCGCATCTGTTCGATCCGTTCGTCACCACGAAACCGACCGGAACCGGACTCGGGCTTGCGCTTGTCGCAAAGATCATCGGCGACCACGGGGGAATCGTCGAATGCGAATCGCAGCCACGCAAAACATCGTTCTGCGTGCTGATGCCGATGTACACGGGCGATGGCGCCGGGCCGGGCGGCGCTGACTGAAGGGGTCTGATGAGGTGATGATGCCGACGGGACGGGTTCTGGTCGCCGACGACGACGCCGCCATTCGTACCGTTCTCAACCAGGCGCTTTCACGCGCCGGCTACGAGGTCCGCTCCACCGGCAATGCCGCCACCCTGTGGCGGTGGGTGAGCCAGGGGGAGGGCGACCTCGTCATCACCGACGTCGTCATGCCCGACGAGAATGCCTTCGAGCTCTTGCCTCGGATCAAGAAGCTGCGCCCGGACCTGCCGGTCATCCTGATGTCCGCACAGAACACCTTCATGACCGCGATCCGGGCCTCGGAGCGGGGGGCTTATGAATATCTGCCGAAGCCGTTCGACCTCAAGGAACTGATCACCATTGTCGGCCGCGCCCTTGCTGAGCCGAAGGAGCGCGCCTCCAAGGTGTTGCCGCCGGAGGATATGGAGACCATTCCGCTGGTCGGCCGCTCGCCGGCAATGCAGGAAATCTACCGCCTGCTGGCGCGGCTGATGCAGACCGACCTCACCGTCATGATCAGCGGCGAGTCCGGCACCGGCAAGGAACTCGTCGCCCGCGCGCTGCATGATTACGGCAAGCGGCGGACCGGGCCGTTCGTCGCCATCAACATGGCGGCGATTCCCCGCGATCTCATCGAATCGGAGCTGTTCGGCCACGAGAAGGGCGCCTTCACCGGCGCCAATGCCCGCAGCCCCGGCCGCTTCGAGCAGGCCGAGGGCGGTACCTTGTTCCTCGACGAGATCGGCGACATGCCGATGGAGGCGCAGACCCGCCTGCTGCGCGTGCTCCAGCAGGGCGAGTACACGACGGTGGGCGGACGCACCCCGATCAAGACCGATGTCCGCATCATTGCGGCGACCAATAAGGATCTCCGCATCCTCATCCAGCAGGGCCTGTTTCGCGAGGATTTATTCTTCCGGCTCAATGTCGTACCGCTGCGCCTTCCACCTTTGCGCGAGCGCACCGAGGACATTCCCGATCTCCTGCACCATTTCTTCTCGCAGGCCGAGCGCGAAGGTTTGCCAACCAAGCAGATCGAAAAGGCCGCCCTCGATCGCATGAAGCGCTATCATTGGCCGGGCAATGTGCGCGAGCTCGAGAACATGGCGCGCCGGCTCGCCGCGCTTTATCCACAAGAAACGATTTCCATTGCCGTGATCGATGGCGAACTCGCCCAGCCCGCGGCGGCGGTCGCGGCGGACGAGCCGCGGCTTGACGAGAATCTGTCGGCAACCGTCGAACGGCATCTCGCCCGTTATTTCGCCGGTTTCGGCGAGGGCTTGCCGCCCCGCGGCCTCTACCACCGGATCCTCCGGGAAGTGGAACACCCGTTGTTGTCGGCGGTGCTGGTAGCGACCCGCGGCAACCAGATCCGGGCGGCCGAGCTCTTGGGCGTCAACCGCAATACCCTGCGCAAAAAGATCCGCGACCTCGATATCAGGGTCATCCGCACCACAGGATAGCGGGCATTGTGATCGCTTTTGATCGCAGCGCCGCGCTGACCGCCGTGGATTTGTCTCAATTCTGCAACTATTGTTGTAGCTACGCCGCAAACGGCATGCGGAGCTGTCGGAATATTCAATCGCTCACTGCCGTTCGGCTCGCTGAGGGGACCTGATGGCATCGGCCGACGACGCCGCCAGCGCTGAGCTTGGCGGAGGCGCCCAACCTGGAACCGTGACGGGTATCATCGGGCCGATTGTGATCGGCATTGCTTTGTTGTCCGCGCTGGCGACCTTCCTGGTCCTGGCGGGCCTCACCCCGGTCGTGCCGACTCACAATGTCGTCGTCAGCCTCCTCCTGTTCAATGGCGTGGCGGTGCTCCTGCTGCTCGGGATCATCGCCCGCGAGGTCTGGCAACTCGTGCTGGCACGCCGCCGCGGCCGTGCCGGCGCCCGTCTCCATGTCCGCATCGTCCGACTGTTTTCGGTGATCGCCGCCTTGCCCGCGGTGCTCGTGGCGGTTGTCGCCAGCATTACCCTCGATCGCGGCCTGGATCGGTTCTTTTCCGAGCGCACCCGCCGCGTCATCGCTAATTCACTAATCGTAACAGAGGCTTATCTGAGCGAACACGCGCAGACGCTGCGCGGTGAAATCATGGCCATGGCCTATGACCTCGCGCGGGCGAAGCCTTTGTTCGACCAGGACCGCGATCGCTTCCGCCAATTCCTGACCGGCCAGGCAACCGTGCGCGGCCTGCCTGGCACCATGCTCATTCGCCCCGACCGGAGCACGGTCGAGAAAACCGACATCAAGATCGATCGGGACCTTGTGCTGCCGTCGCGCGAGGCGCTCGCCTCGATCACTGAAACCAATCCGCAGGTGGTCGTCCATCCGGACGGAAACTACGTTTCCGGCACCGTCAAGCTGCGCAATTACGACGACACCTATCTCTATGTCGCCCGCCCGCTCAATCCGGTGGTGATGTCGCAGCTGCGCGAGACCCAGACCTCGGTCAGCGAGTATGCGGCGCTGGAAGCGCGCCGGCTCGGCGTGCAGATCGCCTTCGCGCTGATGTATACGGTCATCGCGCTGACCGTCCTGTTGTCGGCGGTGTGGATCGGATTCAACTTCGCAAACCGCCTCGTGGCGCCGATCCGCCGGCTCATCGGCGCCGCCAATATCGTCTCCACCGGCAATCTCTACGTCCAGGTTCCGGTGCAAAAGTCCGAGGGCGACCTCGCCCAGCTCGGCGAGACCTTCAACAAGATGACCCATGAGCTTCGCACCCAGCGTGATGACATCATGCGCGCGCGCGATCTCATCGACAGCCGGCGCCGCTTCACCGAGGCCGTGCTCGCCGGCGCCAGCGCCGGCGTCATTGGCGTCGATGCGGAGGGCCTCATCACCATCCTCAACCGGTCTGCCGAAAAGCTGATCGGGGCGACCGAAAGCGATGTGCTCGGCCGCCCCCTGGCGGAGGTCGTGCCAGAACTTGCCGGCATCTTTACCTCGGCGCGCGACTCGCCGCAGCGCCTCGTGCAGGGACAGGTCGCCATCAACCGCGAGGGCCGCGAACGCACGGTGTCGGTCCGGGTCACCTCCGAACAGGCCGCCGCCCCCGAGCACGGCTATGTCCTGACCCTCGACGACATCACCGAGCTGGTCGTCGCCCAGCGCACCTCGGCCTGGGCCGACGTGGCGCGGCGCATCGCCCATGAGATCAAGAATCCGCTCACGCCGATCCAGCTTTCGGCCGAGCGGCTGCGCCGCAAATATGGTCGGGTCATTACCGATGACCGCACGGTGTTCGAGCAGTGCACCGACACCATCGTGCGCCAGGTCGAGGACATCCGTCGCATGGTCGACGAGTTCTCGCGCTTTGCCCGCACGCCCAAGCCGGTGATGGCGCCGGAGGACGTTGCCGAAACGGTGCGACAGACGGTGTTCCTGATGCGTGTCGGCAATGCGGATTTCGACATCGATGCCGACCTGCCGGAAGAGAGCATGCCGGCCCAGATCGACCGTCGTTTGATCGCGCAGGCGCTCACCAACATCATCAAGAACGCGACGGAGGCCATTTCGGCGCTGCCGCCGGGCACCGTCGATCGCGGCCATATTCATGTGAGTGCGGCGCGCGAGGGCAGTGATTTCGTCGTCGACGTCGTCGACAATGGCGTCGGCCTGCCCAAGGAGCAGCGCCGGCGACTGCTCGAGCCCTATGTGACGACCCGCGAGAAGGGGACCGGCCTCGGCCTCGCGATCGTCGGCAAGATTTTGGAAGAGCATGGCGGCCGCATCGAGCTTCACGATGCCGCCGAGAAGAACCCCGGCCAGCGGGGCGCATGGATTCGAATGCGCTTCGCCGCCGACCCCGTCCCACCTGCGGCGGGCCAGAAACCACCCAACGGCAATTCCGCCGTCAACAGTACGGGCAGCGACCATGGTGTCTGATATTCTGATCGTCGACGATGAAGCGGATATCCGCGAACTGGTTGCTGGCATTCTCGAGGACGAAGGCTACGGCACCCGCACCGCGCGCGACAGCGACGAGGCGCTCAACGCCATCAATGCGCGCCGGCCGGGCTTGGTTTTTCTCGATATCTGGCTGCAGGGCAGCAAGCTCGACGGCCTTCAACTGCTTACCCAGGTCAAAGGCGAGCATCCGGAATTGCCGGTCGTGATGATCTCCGGTCACGGCAACATCGAAACCGCGGTGGCTGCCATCAAGGAAGGCGCCTATGACTTTATTGAAAAGCCGTTCAAGGCCGACCGGCTGGTACTGGTCGCCGATCGGGCGCTGGAAAATTCGCGACTGCGGCGCGAGGTGAAGGAGCTCAAGCAGCTCTCTTCGGTTCCGACCAATCTGGTCGGCAAATCGGCCGCGATCAATCACCTGCGTCAAACGATCGAGAAGGTCGCCCCCACCAACAGCCGCATCCTGATCGTCGGGCCCTCGGGCGCCGGCAAGGAACTCACCGCGCGGACCATCCATGCGCTCTCGGCCCGCTCCAACGGACCGTTCGTCGTCATCAATGCTGCGGCGATCACGCCGGAGCGCATGGAGACCGAGCTGTTCGGGGTTGAGCAGTCCAATGGCAGCCAGCAGTCCAAGGTCGGCGCATTGGAAGAGGCCCATACCGGCACGCTGTTCATCGACGAAATCGCCGACATGCCGCGTGAGACCCAGAGCAAGATTCTGCGCGTCCTGGTCGAGCAGACCTTTCAGCGCGTCGGCGGCAGCACCAAGGTCGCCGTCGACGTGCGCATCATCTCGTCGACTGCACGCAATCTTGAGGAGGATATCGCCGCAGGAAAGTTCCGCGAGGATTTGTATCACCGCCTCTCGGTGGTGCCGATCCGGGTGCCGCCGCTGGCCGAGCGCCGCGAAGACATCCCCATGATGATCGAGTTCTTCCAGGAGCAGATTTCGCAGGCGACCGGCCTGCCCAAGCGCCGCATCGGCGACGATGCGCTCGCCGTTCTGCAGTCGCATGACTGGCCCGGCAATGTGCGGCAGCTCCGCAACAACGTCGAGCGCCTGATGATCCTGGCCGGCGGCGACCCCGATGCCATCATCACCGCGAGCATGCTGCCGCCCGATGTCGGCTCGATGGTGCCGACCATGCCGCGCGGCAATGGCGGCGAGCATCTGATGGGAATGCCGCTGCGCGAAGCGCGCGAGGCCTTCGAGCGTGAATATCTGCGCGCCCAGATCAGCCGGTTCGGCGGCAATATCTCGCGCACCGCAGAATTTGTCGGCATGGAGCGCTCCGCGCTGCACCGCAAGCTCAAGGCGCTGGGCATGGACTGAGCCGTCGATGGCACGGGTGGTCTATGTCAACGGCCGCTACCGGCCGTATCGCAGCGCCATGGTCCATGTCGAGGATCGCGGTTTCCAGTTCAGCGACGGGGTCTATGAGGTCTGCGAGGTGCTCGGCGGCGGCATCGTCGATGAGCGCCGCCATATGGAACGTCTCCAGCGCTCGCTTGCTGCGCTGCGCATCGCGCTGCCGATGCCATTGCGTGCCCTCAGCGGAGTGCTGCACGAGGTGGTGCGGCGCAACCGCGTCCGCGACGGCATCGTCTATCTGCAGGTGACCCGCGGCGTTGCCAAGCGTGAGCATGCCTTTCCCCCGCCCGGCACGGCGCCGACGCTGGTCGTGTCGGCCCGCCGGATCGACCGCGCCCAGGGCGAGCGCACCGCGCAAGCGGGCATTGCCGTGATCACCGTGCCGGAGAACCGCTGGGCCCGGGTCGACATCAAGTCGGTGGCGCTTCTGCCCAATGTGCTTGCCCGCCAAGCCGCGCGCGAGCAGGGGGCGCGGGAAGCCTGGTTCGTCGACCGCAATGGCCTGGTGACCGAAGGCGCGGCCTCCAATGCCTGGATCGTCACCGCGGAGGGCACGGCGATGACCCGGCCGACCGGATACGACATTCTGGGCGGCATTTCCCGAGCGGTGGTCAAGGATGTGCTGGCGGACATTCAGGTCCGACTGGAGGAGCGACCCTTCACGGTGGACGAAGCGCTCGCCGGACGCGAGGCTTTCATCACCGCGGCGACCCAGCTGGTGATGCCGGTCGTGCGCATCGATGGCAAGCCAATCGGGGAGGGCAAGCCTGGCCCCGTCGCCCTTGCGCTCAGACAGGCCTTTCATCGCCATGCGGAGCTGAGCTGATGCGGAAACAACACACTCCTTCACCCCTGTCCCCAAGCTCGGGCTTGCGCTCTTATCTTTGGTACCCTCTAATGCCGAAGCCCACACCTGTCGGCACCATCGGGAGACGGGACCAGCAGGCGCGAAAAAAACTCATCTCGCGAAGGGGTCCGCGAGCAAAACGGAAACAACGGCCATGGCAGCCGATCGATCACAAAATCTACAAGACACCTTCCTCAACTACGTCCGAAAAAACAAAACGCCGCTGACGATCTTTTTGGTCAATGGCGTCAAACTGCAGGGCGTTGTGACCTGGTTCGATAATTTCTGCGTCTTGCTGCGACGCGACGGACATTCGCAACTCGTCTACAAGCACGCGATCTCGACCATCATGCCGGGCCATCCGATCCAGTTGTTCGAGGGTGCCGAAGAACCCACGGAAAAAGCCTGATTGGAGCTGCGTCGCCGCGACACGCGTGATGGAACGCTGAGCCCTCCGCCGGGTCCGGCGACGACGGGGCGTGCGATCGTGATCGGGCCGTATTTGCGCACGCAGCCGGGCGCCGCGGCGGCCCGCGGCGCCGACACGCAACGCTCGCCGCAGGCGCGTCTCGACGAGGCGGCTGGCCTTGCGCGTGCAATCGACCTCGACGTGGTCGATGCCGGCCTGGTCATGCTGTCGGCCCTCCGACCGGCGACCTATATCGGCAAGGGCAAGGTCGACGAGATTGCCGGCCTGGTGAAAACACATGAGGCCGGTCTCGTCGTCATGGACTGCGCGCTCTCGCCGGTGCAGCAGCGCAATCTCGAAAAGGCCTGGAACGCCAAGGTCGTCGACCGCACCGGGCTGATCCTCGAGATCTTCGGCCGCCGCGCCGCCACCCGTGAAGGCACGCTGCAGGTCGAGCTTGCGCACTTGAATTACCAGCGCAGCCGGCTGGTGCGTTCGTGGACCCATCTCGAACGCCAGCGCGGCGGTTACGGCTTTCTCGGCGGTCCCGGCGAGACCCAGCTCGAAGCCGACCGTCGCATCATCGCCGCGCGCATCGCCAAGATCGAGCGCGAGCTCGAAGGCGTCAAACGCACGCGCGGCCTGCACCGCAAGAGCCGCAAGCGGGTGCCGTATCCGATCGTGGCGCTGGTCGGCTACACCAATGCCGGCAAGTCGACGCTGTTCAATCGCTTGACGCGGGCCGAGGTGGTGGCGACCGACATGCTGTTTGCGACGCTCGACCCGACGCTGCGGGCGATCGCGCTGCCGCACGGCGCCCGCGTGATCCTGTCCGACACGGTCGGGTTCATCTCCGACCTGCCGACGATGCTGGTGGCGGCGTTCCGCGCGACGTTGGAGGAGGTCGTGGAGGCCGACCTAATCCTGCATGTGCGCGACGTCTCGCACGGCGACACCGAGGCGCAAACGCGCGATGTCGAAACCGTCCTCGGCGAGCTCGGCATCACCCCTGAGGATGCACGCCTCATCGAAGTGTGGAACAAGATCGACCGCCTCGATGCGACGGCACGCCAGCAGCTCGCCAATCTGGCCGAACGGCAGCCGGCCGAGCGCCGGCCGCTCCTGGTTTCGGCGGTGAGCGGGGAGGGGATCGACGCCCTGATCGCCGTCATCGAAGCGCGTATCGCGCAGGCGCGGGTCACGCTAGAGGTCGAGCTCGATTCCGCCGACGGCGCCGCCTTGAGCTGGCTCTATCGCCACGCCGAGGTGCTTGAAAAAGCAACGCGCAGCGACGGCCCGACCATCGTCCGCATCCGCATCGACCCCAGCAAAGAAGGCTTGGTGCGCGCGAAGTTTGCGGGAAAGCTGTTGACGGCCGCGCCCTCGCCCGCGGCTTCAGCGCAATAGTTTTGTTGCAAACCATCACACGACTGAGGGCGCTGCCAATCCGGCACAGGTTTGGAAAATGGGTACAGCTAATAGAGATAATGCTATTCGCGATATCAGCGTTGCTATGGTTCAGGTCCGCCGTCACGCGTTACAGGTAGTGCGCGCTATTTGTCGGGAGGGGGGCCGCCTGGAAGGCGGTTGAGTGGGATGACCTGACTTGACCTTAATCCTCCCCCGTTTCACGGGGGAGGATGAATTTAGCGCGATTTCTCCGCCCGTTTCGCCTCGTCCCACAGCGCATCCATCTCGGCGAGCGTCGATTGCTCGGGCGTGCGGCCGCGCTCAGCGAGCGCGTTTTCGATAAAGGAGAAGCGCCGCTCGAATTTCAGGTTGGTTTCGCGCAGCGCCCGTTCCGGGTCAGCACCCAAGTGACGCGCGAGATTGACCACGACGAACAGGAGGTCGCCGACTTCTTCCGTTGCGTGCTCGGTGTCGCCCGCGTCCGTCGCCTGCGCCACCTCCTCAGTCTCCTCGCGAATTTTGTTGAGCACCGCCTTCGCATCGTTCCAGTCAAAGCCGACGCGGCTCGCTTTCTCCTGCAGCTTAAGGGCGCGGGTGAGGGCGGGGAGGGTGGTCGGCACTCCGGCGAGCGCGCCGCTGCGCTCCTCGACAGCGCCGCCATGGGCGGCGGCGCGGGCGGCCTTTTCCTCCTGCTTAATGCGATGCCACAAATCTTTGACGGCATCCGGCGAAAGCCCGCGCGCGTCGCCGAACACATGCGGATGCCGGCGCAGCATTTTTGCCGTGATCGCCTCGACCACCGCGCCAAAATCGAATTTGTCCTGCTCCTGCGCCATGCGGGCGTGGAACACGACCTGCAGCAGGAGGTCGCCCAGCTCATCCTTGAGGTCGGCAAAGTCGCCGCGCCCGATCGCATCAGCAACCTCGTAGGCTTCCTCGATGGTGTAGGGGGCGATGCTCGCGAAATTTTGCTCGAGGTCCCACGGGCAGCCGCTGCCCGGCGTGCGCAACGCCGCCATGATCTCGATGAGGCGACTGATGTCGCGGGACGGGGTCATGTTGCGTTCCGGCAGGCGAGGATGTTCATCACGCGCAGGCTCATCACCACCTCGCCGTACTGATTGAGCACCTCGATCTTGGTGTGCACCATGCCGCGATCGGGCTTGGCGCGCGAGCGCTCGGCGGCGAGAATGCGCACGCGGATGCTCAACGCGTCGCCGGGCCGCACCGGCTTGTGCCAGCGCAATTCGTCGAGGCCCGGGCTCGCCATGCTCGCGCATTTGGAGAGGTAGTGGTCAGCATAGAGCTGCATAAACAGACAGGAGGTGTGCCAGCCGCTGGCGATCAGCCCCTTGAACGGCCCGCGCGCGGCCTTCTCCGGATCGATATGCATGTCCTGCGGGTCCCAGCGCCGCGCGAATTCCAAAATCTCCGGCTCGGTGACGGTGATGCTGCCATAGACGTGCTCGAAACCCGGCACGTAGTCCTCGAAATAGCGCTCTTCGATCGGCACCGCAAAATCCGGCTGCTTTTGGTTCGTCTGCTGGTCCATCGGAACGAAGTCTCCTCGCGTCGCGCGCCTGCCCGAGAGGTAAAGCACGGCCGGCCGCCCGGCGCGACCAACCACGGATTTTTTCCTCAGGCGGACGCGAGGAAGCGGGGAGGTCAGGGGACCGGGGGCCGGGGACCGGGACCAGAGCCAGACACTCGATCAATCGATCAAGCCAAGCGATGGCGCCGCTCCAGGCAACCGGCGCCATCGTGGTTGGCCGCGATGGGAGCGCCCGTCAGCTTGGCACGCCGCAATCAGGGCGGGGCCCCGGCGTGCACGAAGCCCACCGTAGGAACTGTGCCCACCGCGCCGGAGGTCGAAATCCATGATTCGCATAAGACATATTATGGAATATCAATCCATGCAACGCACCTGAGGTGAAACTCAAAAGATATCAATAGCTTGATGAGATTCGCTGACAAGACCGCTGTGGCGATGCGTTCTGGCGCTGCATGAACGCCGACCGCCGACGCCATACCAACCCCGGCCATCTCCAGCCGCCGTCAGCTCACGCAGGTTCGGCCGCGGCTATCGCTTGCGCTGTGCCGGCACCGGCAGCGCGGCGGACGGTTGAGGACGGAGAGCGTCAGCGTGGTGATCCGGTCCTTCCTCACCACGACCTCGCAGAGGACGGTGTTCTGGCCGCCGATCCATTCCATCTGCAGCTTGTGGGTCCCGGCCTTGGCGGTCAGGATCGCCTGGCCGTCCTTGATCGGCTCAAGCCGCGTCGAGTCGAGCAGGAGCCGCGGCGTTCTCACCGCGGACGAAGGCACGACCTTGATCTCGACATAGCCGGAGCCGCGCTCGCAAGCGCCGAGCGTCAGCGCCACAAAACCCGCCAGTCCGGCCGCAGCCAGACGGCAAACGATACGCTTGTGGCCGACCTGCTTCCGGCCGCCTTGCCGCCCTGCCCCGCGACCCTGCGGCCGCCCCGGCACATCCAGCACCCGCTCTCAG
>Ga0307417_10001073_pt1 | contig 11282 bp, 8 predicted proteins | sample SalMarWE160210MG_2_FD_202514 | JGI IMG/M metagenome (GOLD analysis project Ga0307417, IMG submission 202514) | Salt marsh sediment microbial communities from the Plum Island Ecosystem LTER, Massachusetts, United States - WE1602-10 | ecosystem: Environmental > Aquatic > Marine > Intertidal zone >...
CACCCGTCTCGACGAGCGCCACGACGCCTGCCTCGGCGAGGGTGTCGAGGCCATCTCTGAACGGAATCAGTGCCTCGCTCGCGGCGACACCGCCTGAGATCCGGCCATCTGCCTGGTCGACGGCACGCGCTGCTGCTCCGACCCGGCTTTGATCGCCAACACCGATGCCGATCGCCGCGCGGTCCTGAACGATCACGATGCTGTTCGACTTGCAGTGGGCACCAACAGTCCAGGCGAGACGAAGTTCGGCAAGTTGGGCTTCGGTCGGCTGTGCTTCTGACACAACCGTCCATTCACCGATCGTTCGTTGGTCGGCCTCCTGAGTGAGCACTCCACCGTCGATCGGGCGAACGTCGAGTGGACGTCGGGTCGGGGGTGGGGCTATCAGCACGCGCAGGTTCTTCTTTGACGCGAGGACTGCCGCTGCCTCGTTGGTGATCGCCGGGCAGATGATCACCTCGAGGAACATCTTGGCCATCTCGGCGGCGGTCGGTTCGTCGAGCGTCTCGTTGACGGCGACGACTCCTCCGTACGCGGAGAGGGGGTCGCAGTCCCTGGCAGCGATGAACGCCTGTGCGACGCTGGGGCGTTCTGCGACGCCGCACGGGTTCAGGTGCTTCACAACGACGCAGCCGGGGTGGTCGATGTCGTCGGCGAGGCGCCATGTGGCGTCGGCGTCGGCGAGGTTGTTGAACGACAACTCCTTGCCTTGGAGCTGTCGAGCCTCAAACACCCAGCCGGTGTCTTCGGCGGCACGGTAGAGGGCAGCCCGCTGGTGCGGGTTCTCTCCGTACCGCAGCTCACGATCGCGGTCGTAGGCAAACAGGAGATGATCGCTGAGGGGGTCATCCTCGAAGCTGGAAATCCATCGGTGGATGAGCGCGTCGTAGCGACCTGTGTGTGCGAACGCGATCGTGGCAAGACGTCGTCGCTGCTCGATGGTCGTGCCACCTTGCTCCAGTGCGCCGATGATCAGCCCGTAGTCGTCGGGGTTGGTCACGACCGCGACCCTGGCATGGTTCTTGGCTGCAGCCCTGATCATCGCCGGGCCACCGATGTCGATCTGCTCGACGATGGCCGAGTACCCGGCCCCCGACGCGACCGTCTCGGCGAACGGATAGAGGTTGCAGACGACAAGATCGATCGGTTCGATGCCGTTCGCTTCGAGGTCACGGACGTGGTCAGGGTTGGAGGTGTCGGCGAGGATGCCGCCGTGGATCTTGGGATGGAGCGTCTTGACGCGCCCGTCGAGCATTTCAGGTGATCCGGTCGCCTCGGCGACGGAGGTCGTGGCGACGCCGAGGTCGGTGAGTGCGCGCCGGGTTCCTCCAGAGGCGAGGATCTCGATGCCCGCAGCCGTCAGGGCAGGGCCGAGCGCGTCCAGGCCTTGTTTGTCGGAGACCGAGATCAAGGCTCGTGCGATGGGAGTTCTCATGTCTTCACCTCGGTGGCGATGCGGCCGGCGGCGAGTGCGTCGACGACCGTGGGGTAGAGGTCGTGCTCTTGGATCTGGATCCTCGCGTGCAGGGAACCGGCGGTGTCGCCGGGAAGGACCGGTACTTCACGCTGGGCAATGATCGGACCGGCGTCGACGTCCTCGACCACGAAGTGAATCGTGACTCCGGTGCGATCGACTCCCGCGGTGAGCGCAGCTTCGACCGCGTGGGCGCCTGGAAAGGCCGGCAGCAGCGAGGGGTGGATGTTGACGATCCGGTTCGGGAAGCGGTCGATCGCTTCCGCCGAGAGGATGCGCATGAACCCGGCGAGGATCACCCACTCGCATCCAAAGTCGTCGATCTGATCACAGATCTCGGTGGTGAAGGTCTGCCTGTTGTTGTTCCACGGGACGACGACCCACGGGATGTTGTGCTGGTCGGCCCACTGGAGACCGGGTGCGGGACGGTCGGCGATGACGACCGTGACCTCGTAGGCGGCGTCGGTGGAGTGCTGATACTCGAGGATCTGCCGGAGGTTCGAGCCAGTTCCCGAGATCAGTACTGCGATCGGTGCCACGGCCGGCAGGTTACCTGCGGGCCCCGGGTTCGGGTCGGCGTGATCAGCTGACCGGGTCGGCGGACGCGCCGTGGACGCGTTCGAGCGCTTCACAGATCACCCGGCCTTCTTCTTCCGAGATGCGGCTGGAGAAGTGCCGCTCGATGCTCGACAGATGGAAGTCTGCGGCCTTCTTGAAGACAGCAGCTCCGGTATCGGTGAGCCTGATGCGGGTGGCCCGCCGATCCTCGGGATCGGGCACACGCTCGAGCAGGCCACCTTCTTCGAGCTTGTCGACTCTGGCGGTCAGCCCCGACTTGGTGAGGAGGACTTTGCGTGCGAGGTCGGTCATGCGGATCCCCATGGGCCCTGCCTCGTAGGTGTGAAGGAGGACGTCGTAAACCTGGACGTCGAGGTGTTGTTCCGACCGCAGCTCGCTGTCCATGACTGGGAGCAAAGCGCTGTACGCCTCGAGGATGGCCCGCCAGGCCCGTACCCGGATGTTGGTGTGCTTGTGCTCTTGACGTTGGTTACTCATGATGATATGGTGCGATTGTGAACTATTTGAGATCGTACTATCGTGTTTCAAATCATATCAGACATTCCTTGGATCGTCCAGGGGAATCTCACCAACTTCACGCTCACCACACCGGTGAACGAGAGAGAAAGGAAGTGTGGCAATGAAGGTACTTGCCATCAATCACGATGTTGCCGACTACGACACGTGGAAGGCCGTCTTCGACCAGTACTCACCTGCCAAGGGCGGCGCGCTGTTTCATCGCGTCAATCGGGGAGTCGATGATCCCAACAACATCACGGTTGTCGCGGGATTCGAATCCACAGAGGCCGCCAAGGCGTTTGCGTCCGACCCCACGCTCAAGGCCGAGATGGGTCGCGCCGGTGTGACGGGCGCTCCACGCATCGAGATCTTCGAAGAGGTCGAATCCGTCCAGTACTGAGTCCAGCAACAGCTTCGATGCGCCGCCCTGCCAGTATCGGGAGGGCGGCGTGTTCGCGTCTGGGTGAGCCTCGGAGATCGAGGGGACGCGAGCCATGGGTCGACGAGAAGGGGAACAATGCGAATGCGGGGATGAAGGCGGGCGAAATTGCTGTCGCCTTCACGGAGGACGGAATCGATGCTGATCAACGAATCGGGAGCATCCCTGCCAGTGTCGCCTTGATCGCGTCTCCGACCAGGAACGGAACGACCCCCAGTGTGATGGCTTCCGGCAGTCCGACACCGAGCGCGTGGGCGAGCCAGGCCACACCAAACACGTAGACGGTGACCGTGCCGGCGATCGCGCCGACCAGTCCGGCAGCACGAAACCGGAATCGACGGGCGATGAACCCGGCAACGATCGCCGCCGCCACGAATCCGACCAGATACCCAAGCGTCGGTCCGGTCACGTAGGTCCACCCACCGTGCGCGCCCTGGAAGACGGGGAGGCCCACAGCTCCGGCCGTCACGTACAGCAGCTGGCTGGCGGCCCCGAGCCTCCACCCGAGCACCAGACCCGACGCGAGCACAGCGAAGGTCTGTCCGGTGAAGGGAACGGGCGTGAACCACAGTGGAACGCGCACCTGCGCCAGGGCGGCGGTGAGTGCGGCGAACGCCACGACGAGCAACACAGCGATAGCTCGGCTCCGTGGCAGTATGCGGGTGGCAGCAAGGGTCGACACGACGCGCCTCCGGGTTCGACGACGCACGATCCGACCCCGAGACGGTGAGAGAGGTTACGAGTGAGGAGGATCACCACGGCCGCGGCGATCACTTTGATCGTCGCCGCCTGTACGGGCTCGCCCGCGACGACGACCACCTCGCCGACCGGTTCCACGACCCTCGGATCCACGACGACCATCGAGCCTCCCCTCGAGACAGGGCCTGGTGTTGTCGACACGACGATTCATGTCGGTGCATTCTTGCCTCTGAGCGGTCCACTCCAGGCGATCGGAGAGTCGGTGCTCGCCGGACACCAGGCCTACTGGGACTACGTCAACGGTGACCTCGGCGGGGTGGCGGGGAAGTTCACCGTCGCGGTAGACCCGATCGATACCGCGTACGACGCGGACACCGCCGCAGCGGAGTTCGGAGCGCACCAGACCGACCTGCTCGCGATTTCGTCGTCTCTCGGCACTCCGGTGACCGAGGCCCTGCTCGACGCAGGGTCGTCGATGCCGATCATGGTGGGTTCGCAGATCTGGACGTGGAGCACCCGCAGCACCACGGCCGTGTTCGACCTCGCGGTGCCCACGTACCGCGCGCAGATCGAGAACATCTCGACGCAGATTGCCGATTCGACCGTGGGGTTCATCGCTCCCGAAGGTGCGTACGGCGATGACTGCCTCGCCGGTTCCGTCACGGCACCCGACCTCGTGGATCGTTACCCGGCCGGCACGACCGACTTCGAGCTGGCGATCAACGTTCTCCAGGGCGTAGACGTGTTGATCGCGTGTGTGACGAGCACGGACCTCGGCCGGATCATCGCAACGTGGGACCTCCTCGGGAACCGTCCGCCGATCTACGCGACATCGCCATCGTTCGATCCGTCTCTGTTCACGGTTCTCGACTCGGCGCCTGACGACCTCTTCATCGCGGGCGCGCCGCCTCCGTACGAAAGCGACGAGCCCGGCATGACGCTGTTTCGGAGCGTCATGGGTGATGCCACGGTCGACGCATGGACGTTTCTTGGCTACACCCAAGCCGCGACGATGCACCTTCTCCTCGAGCAGGCCATCGCGGACCACACACTCACCTGGGATGGTGTGCTTGCAGCCAGAGACGAGCTGGGAGACGTCGACTTCGGGTTCGGGTGGGGAGCCTCCCGGTTCGAAGGGACGCTGCCTGTTGTTCCTGTGACGATGCAGACCCCCGATCCCGAAGCGATGTTCGGGCTGCAGCCCGCAAACTGAACGACCACTCAGGGTGGTCACGGTTGCTGCCGATGAGTCGGCATGCAGGCAGTGGTGCTGGCACTGATCATTTCGCTGACGACCCCCGCGGTTCAGCCGTCGCTCGACGTCCCTTCCCGAGCGAGGGTCGACTCTGTGACACAGCAACTCGGGATCGTCACGGGTCGCATCGAGATTCCGGCGATCGGGGTCGATGAGGTGATTCGTGAAGGTGTCGACCTGTCGGTCATCGACCAGGGAGTCGCCCACTGGTCGGGGACCGCCGATCCGGGCGCGGCGGGCAACATGGTGCTCGCCGGCCATCGGACCATCCACACGGCGCCGTTTCGCAACCTCGACAAACTCGAGCCCGGCGATGAGATCCGCGTGAGTCGTGCCGACGGGGTTGTCGCCACCTACCGGGTGGTCGAGACGCTGATCGTGTCGGCACAGGACACCTGGATCGTCGACGCTACGGATATGCCGATGCTGACGTTGTTCGCCTGCCATCCGAAGGGTTCGGCACGACAACGCATCGTGGTGCGTGCCGAGTTGGTGGATGCCCCGGTTGTGATGTTCCCCTAGGGCGAGCTTTGCTCGCCGTTCTGGGTTCTCGGTATTCGGTAGGACGCCTGTTGCGGGTCGTGGGGTGTCCTTGGCAGCGTTCTTACCGATGACTGATGACCGACGACTGAGTACGGCTGCTCTTTGAGCGGCTTGCCGCTCAAAGAGCAGGCATGGGTACCATTCCGGTCGATGGGTGAAGAGAAACGACTCCGCTGGCCGTACGTCGTCGTCGGCATCCTCGCGGCGATCATGATCCTCGCGATCGTCGCGTGGAACATCACCTTGCCCTATGTCGTCTGGTCGCCGGGTCCAGCTCCCGAGATCGTCAGCTTGATGACGGTGAAGGGTGCCGAGACCTACCCGGTGAAGGGCAACCTGTACATGCTCACGGTTTCCCAGCAAGACGTGAACGCGTACGAGCTGTTGGCTGCGCGGGCAGATCCGACTGTCGAAGTGATCGATCGGGCCGCTGTGCGCCCCGTTGGTCAGTCCCCTGAGGAGTACCAGCGGGTCGCGCAGAACGACATGATCGAGTCGAAGGACACTGCCATCTATGTGGCGTTGACGCACCTCGGCTACGACGTCACCTACGAGGGGGAGGGTGTACAGGTAGCGACCGTGCTCGAGAACACTCCGGCGGCAAGTGTGCTCCAGGTCGGCGACGTGATTACGGCGATCGAAGGCCAACCGGTCTACCTGGCGACGGACGCCGTGGGAATCATCCAGTCACACGCTATCGGCGACACGATCACTCTCACGATTCAAAGGGGTGATCAGACTATCGATGCATCGGTCACGCTTGTTCCGAACACGCAGGACGAGACACGTCCGATGGTCGGGTTCGGGGCCGCCACGTACAACCTCCGGTACGTGTTCCCTGTGGACGTGGAGATCGACTCGACGAACATCGGTGGGCCATCGGCCGGGATGATGTACACGCTGGCGGCCATCGACGTGTTGACCCCCGAGGACATCACGAAGGGGCACCGGATCGCCGGCACGGGCACGATCTCGTCCGATGGGTCGGTGGGTGCGATCGGCGGTGTTCGACAGAAGGTCGAGGGGGCAGCGGCGGCAGGCGCCGAGTACATTCTCGTTCCCAAGGACAACTACGAGGACGCTCTCACGGCCGACGTCACGGGTGTACAGATCGTGTCGGTGTCCACGATCGATGACGCTCTGTCGTTCCTGAAGAGCCTGCCCGAGTCGTAAAGCGCGTTTCCTCGGGCGCCGCGCGGTATCGTGGCTTCATGCCTGGTTATTTGCGCCCTGAAGACGTAGCAGGCAAGACATTCAAGGCCGGGTGGCGCGGCTACGACCAGGGCTCCGTCGAGGACTTCTTGAGAGAGGTGTCGTCATCGATTACGGCGCTCCAGGATGAGAACGACCGTCTCCGGGATCGTCTGCACCGGCTCGGCGACCGCGACATGCACGAGGAATTCGATCGTGTCTCCGAGGAGCTCACTTCGCTTCTTCGGGGAGCGAGAGAGACGGCGGAGGGGATCAGATCCCGGGCGGCGGTGGACGCCGAACGGATCACCGGTGAGGCGGTGGAAGATGCCACGAGACTCCGACAGGATGCCTGGGACGACGGTGTTGCGATGCTTGATGCTGCCCAGAAGGAGGCGGATGGCCTCGTCGAGGAAGCGAAGCGGTCGGCCCTGGTGATCCTGAGCGAGGCTGAGCGTGACTCCCACCGCATCGGCTCGAAGGCACGCAAGGACGCAGAGGAGGCCGCCCGCAAGGCTCGCCTTCACGCGGAGCAAGTTGTTGTGGACGCCAGAGCACGACGTGAGGGTCTGGTCAAAGAGAGCGAAGCCGAAGTCGCAGCCGCCCAGGAGCGGGTCGGTGCGCTGGCTCAACGCCGCGACGAGCTTCTGGGACAAGTCGATTCCCTCCAGGCGAAGATCAGGGAGTTGCACAGCGAACTGGAGAACCGGCGGGCGGTGATCGGCAAGGCTCGCGCTGCGGAAACAACCACCGTGCGGGTGTTGCCGGTCCGGCAACCGGAGGATGCGCCGGCAGTTGAAGAGACCGAGACGCGACCGTCCAGATGGGAGGAACGAGACGAATCGGTTCGGATCGTTCCGCCACCCAAGCGGCCGAGGGTTGTCGGGGTGGTGGATGCCGATGAGATCGCTGCCGAGGTGCGGCAACTCCGCGTGCCCAGCTCCGATTCGGTAGCCAAGTCTGAGCCGGAGCCAGAACCGGTGTCCGAGCCGGCGCCCGAGCCCGAGATCGTGGATACGCCGGCAGAGTCGGTGGTTGAAGAGGCGGGGCCGGTACGTGCGATCAAGGACCTGTTCGCGAGCTTGCGTGCCGGCGATACCCAGCCCGCCGAGGCCGAGCCGGTGCCCACGGCCGATGCGTCGGAACCCGAGGTGGAGACGACCCTGGAGGCCGCCGACGAGCCGGTGTTCGAGGAACCCGCCGGACCGGATCCGTTCGACCTGCGAGATCGACTGCTGCTCCCGATCACGAACAAGACACTCAGGACCGTGAAACGCAACCTCACCGAGGCGCAGAACATCGCGCTCGACGAGCTTCGGGTTCAGGAGGATGCGTGGCAGCCGGACGTCGACGCGCTCGAGGCCTCACTCGTCGATGATCTGGACGAAGTCCTTCACCGCAGCATCTCGGCAGGATGGGAAGCCGCCGGCCGTCTGCTGGATCGGGACCTCGGCGAGGGTTCCGTAGAGGTGAGTGGTTCTCCTGCGCACGACTTCGCCGGGGCGATTGGTGTTGGCGTCATGAAGGCGCTCGACGGAGCTGGGGAGGGTCCCAGGCGTCGTGCCGCAGCGATCTCCCGGGTGTATCGGGCGTGGAGGGTCGACGAGGCCGAGCGCAAGGTCAGAGCACTCGCGTTGGGTGCGTATCACGATGGGTTGCTGGCGGCATTCGGCCAGGCGGGGGTCGACTTGGTGCGTTGGGTTCCGGCAGGCCGACCGTGCACGACGTGCAGGACGATGGTCGAGGCCGGGCCGGTGGCTCCGGGAGCACTGTTCGGCGGAGAGACCGCAGGGCCGCCGGCGCATCCGTCGTGCGGGTGCACGCTGATACCGATCTAGAGTGGAGTCTTCATGATCCACCGTGAACCAATTCCGCGGCGGGGTAGGCGGGGCATCACGATGCTCGCTCTCGGCCTGTTCGTACTGCTGCTCGCGCTGCGAGGGGTGGCGACGTTCTGGACTGACCTGCTGTGGTTCCGATCCGTCGATCTGACGTCGGTGTGGGGAACGTTGATCGTTTCGAAGGTTGTTCCGGTCGCGATTGGTGCGGTGATCGCGTTCCTGGTGCTGTGGGCGAACATGCTGATCGCCGATCGGCTGTCGCCGAGATTCCGGCTGTTCGATCTCGTACCGGAAGAGGAGATGATCGAACGGATCCAGGAGTGGATCGATCCGAGGATTCGTAGGGTGCGGCTGTGGGCGGCAGTCGTCTTCGGCCTGCTCATCGGGTTGGGGATGTGGAACTGGTGGGATGACATCCTGCTGTTCTTGAACCGGAACCCGTTCGGGATCAGTGACCCCATCCTGGGCAAGGACGTCGGGTTCTACGTGTTCCAGTTGCCGATGTACCGGGACCTGTTCGACTGGGTGTTTCAGCTCATACTGCTCACCACGCTGCTCGTGATCGCGATGCACTATGTGAATGGTGGGATTCGACTGCGGCCGAGTCGAGCGCCAATGGTGTCGTCTGGTGTGCGGGCGCACGTGTCCGTGCTGCTGGCGGTGATGGCGCTCTTGAAGGCGATCGGCTACCGGCTGGACACGTATCAGCTCATGTATTCGCCGCGTGGGGTCGTGTTCGGGGCGAGCTTTACCGACGTGAAAGCACAGATGCCGGCACTAACCCTGCTGGCGCTGATCTCGCTGTTTGCGGCCGCCTTGCTGTTGTGGAACATCCGCAGTCGAGGGTGGACGTTGCTGGCGGTTGCCGTGGGAGGCTGGCTTGGAATGTCGATCGTCGTCGGCGGGATCATCCCTTGGGCGGTGCAGCGGTTCAGGGTGGTGCCGGCTGAGGCGGTGTTGGAGCGTCCGTACATCGAGAACGGGATCACGTTCACCCGGCAGGCGTACGGGCTGGACGGTGCGGAGGTGCGCCAGTTCGACGCGTCGCCGGATCTGACGCTGGCCGACATCGCGAACAACGACCCGACCGTCAACAACATTCGTCTGTGGGACCCGGCCGTTTTGACACAGACGTACACGCAGTTGCAGGAGATCCGCAGCTACTACGGGTTGAACAACGTGGACGTCGACCGGTACACCATCGATGGTGCGTTGACGCAGACGATGATTGCCGGCAGGGAGCTGGACGAGAACGCCGACGTGATCACGGGGTGGGTGAACCAGCATCTCGTCTACACGCACGGGTTCGGTGCCGTGTTGAGCCCGGCGAACGCTGTCGGCGATGAAGGTCAGCCTGCGTTCCTGGTCCAGGATGTGCCGCCGAAGGCGAGTGATCCGAGTCTCGCCCTCGACGTACAACCGAGGATCTACTTCGGCGACACGTACTCGAATCGGTACTTGATCGTCGGGACGAAACAGCTCGAGGTCGACTTCCCGCTGACACAACAGGGGGATCAGTCGGTCGCTCGCAACACCTACGACGGGTCGGGGGGCGTGCCGATCGGGAGCGTGTTGACGAGGGCGCTGTTTGCACTGCGGTATCAGGATCTGAACGTGTTGATTTCCAATCAGCTCACCTCCGAGTCGAAGGCGTTGATGATTCGCAATGTGTCCAAGCGTTTGCTGACGGCCGCCCCGTTCCTGCGTGTGGACTCGGATCCCTACCTGGTGGTCGCGAATGGACGGCTGGTGTGGGTGGTGGACATGTACACGGTGTCGGCCGCATACCCGTACGCGGAGCCGGCATCGACGGTCCGTCTCGGGGTGGAGGACGGCACGTTGCCCCCGACGTTCAACTACGTTCGCAATTCGGTGAAGGCGACGGTCGATGCGTACGACGGGACGATGAAGTTCTACGTCGTGGACGACACGGACCCGCTCATCCGTGCATATCAAGGTGCGTTCCCTGGGCTGTTCACGGACGGGTCGCAGATGCCGGCCGATCTGGTGTCGCACCTGCGGTACCCGGAGGATCTGTTCAGAGTCCAGTCGGACATGTACTTGCGGTTCCACATGACGGACCCGGATGTCTTCTACGCCAGCGAGGACGAGTGGGAGGAGCCACTCGACCCGTCGAACGCCGCCAACCGGGAGACGCTGCGCGGATCGGTGCTCGTGGCGAACTACCAGCGGCCGATGCTGCCGTACTACCTGCTGATGAGCCTGCCGGAGGAGCAGCCGCAGCTCTCGTATCTGATCATGCAGCCGTTCGATCCGAAGGGCCGGCCGAACATGGCGTCGTTCCTGATCGCCAAATCGGGGCCGGAGGACTACGGCACCCTGATCGACTACCGGGTGCCCCGCACCGCGTTCGTGGACGGTCCGAACCAGGTAGCGGCGCGGATTAATCAGGACCCGGAGGTATCTCAGCAGATCACCCTGTGGAACCAGCAGGGGTCGAGGGTGACGCGTGGGGACATGCTGGTGGTGCCGATCGACTCCTCGTTGCTGTACATCCAGCCGATCTACCTCGAGGCGTCCGAAGCTGCGCTGCCCCAGTTCAAGCGTGTGGTGGCGGTGTTCGACGAGAGGGTCGTCATGCGAAACACGCTCGCACAGGCGTTGCAGGACCTCTTCCTCGGCAACAGCGGAGCGACAACGACCACGACCCAACCTGGCAACCAGACCGCTGCCGAACTGCTCGACCAGGCAGCTCAGGCGTTCACGGAGGCACAAGATGCCCTGACCGCCGGCGATCTGGCG
>Ga0307417_10001074_pt1 | contig 11282 bp, 9 predicted proteins | sample SalMarWE160210MG_2_FD_202514 | JGI IMG/M metagenome (GOLD analysis project Ga0307417, IMG submission 202514) | Salt marsh sediment microbial communities from the Plum Island Ecosystem LTER, Massachusetts, United States - WE1602-10 | ecosystem: Environmental > Aquatic > Marine > Intertidal zone >...
ATTAGTTGAAGAAATCATGAGCCGGATATACCTTTCATTGGGAAGTAACCTGGGATACAGGCAGCAAAATCTGGATAGGGCGATAGCGCTTATTGGAAGCCGTACCGGAGAGATTGAAAGGCGATCGGGGTACTATGAATCTGATCCCTGGGGTTTTTCCAGTGAAAACCATTTCTTCAACTGTTGTTTAATGGCGCAAACCAGTACGGACCCACTCCTGCTGATGGATCAGCTTCTGCTCATAGAGAAAGAGATTGGCAGAAAGAGAAAGGTTGGGGGTTACAGTGACCGGCTGATCGATATTGACCTGTTGATGTATGACGCCATTCAGATGGACCATCCACGGTTAACGCTGCCACATCCCGGTATGGAAAATCGGAAATTTGTTCTGCTGCCGCTGGCAGAGATTGCTCCTGAACTGATCCACCCGGTGACCGGGATCTCTGTTGCCAGAATGCTTCAGCTCTGTCCGGATCAGACCAGAGTGATCCCGGTTTTCCATAGGTAATATGCATTCAGGTCCGTTTGAAAAGCAGGTCCATCCAGAACATGTAAAAACCTGTATAGATGACTGACCACAGGATGTTGGAACCGATCAAAAACATGTATTTGGTTTTGGAGGAGCGGTAGTACCTGACCACCAGGAATACTCCAACCGGAATGGAGAGCAGCAGGGGTGTAAAAAAAGCAAGCCCGATCAGTCCGTATTTTTGTTTGATCTTCACAATCCTCCGGTTCCTCCTGGTGAAGATCTTTTTTTTCTCCTGCTTCTCTTTGAACCTTTTCCGGCGCGATCTTTCGAATATCTGTTTCCACCAGGCAATCAGTTTTTCAGAGAGGTATGCAAAGAAGAAGATTCCTGCTATTCCTCCCACATTGGTCCACAGAATGGTCTCCAGGAAACTGAAATCAAACCTGGCAACTGCCAGGGGAAAAGTGGCAGCAAACTTAAAGGAACTGAAGAGAATGGTGAGTAGGATCTGTACCAAGATGTAAATATTGATTAAATAACCAGGCCTTCATCTGCGAAACTAAAATAGGACTTATCTGCAATAATTACATGATCCAGTAATTTAATCTCGAGCATCTCGGCAGCTTTTTTCAATTTCTCGGTGATTTTTACATCGGCATCACTGGGTTGTTTGTTGCCTGATGGGTGGTTGTGGCAAACAATAATGGAAGAGGCCAGGTTATCAAGGGCCTTCTTCAGGATAATCCTTGTATCGATGACTGTTCCTGACAGGCCGCCCTGGCTTACTTTAAACCTGCCCAGCACCCTGTTGGCCCGGTTGAGCATTAATAGCCAGAACTCTTCATATTCCAGGTCGCCCATTAATGGATGGAACAGGTTGAACACCGTCTCACTGGATTTTACCGGGATCTTTTCAGGGTGCTGCATACCTGCCCTCCTGCGGCCCAGTTCCATGGCAGCGAGCAGGGTGATTGCCTTTGCGGGGCCCACTCCTTTGATCCTGACCAGGTCCTCTATTCCCTGTCGTCCCAGTTGCTGCAGTGTATTACCGGCTCCCTTGAGTATCAGCCTGGCAAGCTCCACGGCATCCATGTTTTTGGTCCCTGATCCCAGTAAAATTGCAAGCAATTCTGCATCTGAAAGATATTGCACCCCGTTGGCTATCACTTTTTCCCTGGGGCGCTCCTCCACTGCCCAGGTGGTCAGGGCATGTGAGTTATAACTTTTCATTCGTTTATATTTTTATAATTATTTGAAAATAAAATAATTAAAAAATTGAGAAGGAATGCAACCGCTTCGCTCTCGCATGTAAAATTGAATCGTCCCCTCTTGTGAAGAAATGGATTTAATGTATTCATGCCCGTTTCATCTTCCTGTTTTACTCATTAATATGCCAGGATCAGAATCATCAGTGTAATATAGACACCTTCAACAGAGATACTGTTATTCTCCCGAAAGCATATAGAAAAAGGCCATCCACGTAAGTGAATGACCTTTAAAATATCGTAGATGCGAATGCCTTACAGGCTGTTCACATGTTTTGCGAGCTTCGACTTGAGGTTGGAGGCCTTATTCTTGTGAATCACATTGGTCTTAGCCAGCCTGTCCAGCATGGAAACAACTTCAGAGTATTGTTCTGTTGCGGTTTCCTTATCGGTAGTCTCGCGCAGCTTTTTCACGGCGTTCCTTGTAGTCCTTGCAAAATACTTATTTTGTACACGCCTGGATTCTGCCTGCCTGTTCCTCTTCTTTGCTGATAAATGATGTGCCATATTGCCTAATAATAATATTTGGGGATGCAAAAATAGCGATTAATTTGAATGACACAAACTATTTGCAGAGCTTTTTAGTGCTTATCAGTATGGCTGCCACGTTGGCTACAGATATCAGGAGGACCAGGCCAAGTGCTGTGCCGTATATAATACCATGCAAGGATTGGGAGATGTCCAGGCTCCACGATGCTGCATTATCATGAAGTTTGCCTGTAAGCAGGGAGGTAAAAAGAAGTGAAAGACCCGTGATCCCGGCCATCAAAAGTATCAGCAACAGTATATAGGGCCGGCTGATTTCCCTGTAATGGAACCCCAGTTTATTCAGTCGCCTGATCTTTTCAGACGATCGGCTGATCATTAACTGGAGGCTTAGCAGGAATACAAGGAAGGCAAGACCAATGATGATCGCGGCCACAATGACCAGGAAACTGATGACAAACTTGAGTATGATGTTCATACGGCTGCTTTTCAGTTTCTCCCTGATGGTATCATATCCTTTTTCATCCAGGAACCTGACAATGTTGGGATCGGTTGGATCTTTCGAGACAAGGATCACCTGTGATGGATCGCTCTTTTTGAAATAACCGTATTTCTGGTTGGCCCATTCCAGGAAATCGAGGGGAACCAGTATGGAGTTGATACGGTTACTGAAGCCCACGATCCGTCCCTGGTAGTCGTCATTATTTCCGCTCCCCTGGCCATGTAACCTCAGTCTGAAGTTGATCATGGAGATGATCCCCTTTGGGATCTGAGGAAGACCCTGGCTCGGGGCAAATCCAAAGTTATAGAGATTGAGGTAGTCCTGGGGAATGATAACGGGTATGATCCCCTTCTCCGGGTCCCACTGCCAGTCTTCCGATTTTACATCAATATATTCATCGGGGATCGCTTCAAAGAACAGCTCGGTATAGAAATCGGGGAATGTATTGTTCTCGGTATATCCGCTTACCGGAAACTGGTTGGAGATAAAAGGGGCTACCTGGTCGGCAAAGGGCTGATCCTGTATCTCCTTGATCTCCTCCTGTGTAAATCCCCCCCTGGTCAATCCCAGCGTCTGGCCAATATCCACTTTCTTGTTGATGACGATATATTCGGGATCCAGCAGGTCGCGGTTCTCCGTAAGTACCTTCTTAAAATCCGTATAAAACTGGATTCCGGCCAGCAGGAGTACAAATCCGGAAAGGGTTCCCAGGAATGCCCCCAGCAGGTGAGCCCTGCTGTGATCCTTCCACAATATATTGTACAGGAGCCTCATAGTATTAACCTGGTGTCGGTATCTGGAAGGTTGGTTTCACTGAGGGAGGTCAGGATCAATCCGGCATCACGAGCCTCGCACTCTTCACGGATCAAATGGAAAGCAGTCAGGCTGTTTGCCCTGTCCATGTGACTGAAACACTCATCGGCCAGCAGGAAGTTGAAAGGCTGGCAGAGTGCCCGAATGATGGCAACCCGCTGTTGTTGCCCAAATGAGAGTATACCGGCTTTTCTGCCCAGGAACGGTTCAATTCCCAGCAAACCGGCCATTTCAATGATCCGTTCACTGGAATGGTAACCGGTTATCCTGTTTTTCAGAAAAATATTGTCAAGTGCTGTCAGGTCATCAAACAATTCAAGGCCCTGGAATATAAAGGAGAGTCGTTTTTTTCTGATTTGTGACCACTCCTTGAGGGAAAATGATCCCAGGGACCGGTCATCCAGGTAAACACTTCCCCGGAAATCGGTGCGTATGCCGTAAATGACAGAAAGAAGGCTTGTTTTACCTTTGCCTGAAGGGGCTTCCACAACGTAAAACTTCCCCTGTTCCAGTAACAGCGATTCAGCTTCCCAAACTTCCGAACCTGAAGTATCCTGCTCCAGCATCGGAAGGGGAATCATGTTTTCAAACCGGATGGTCATGCACAAAGATTCAGGTTCTGAAGCTTATTCCGGAGAAGCGATCATTTTCATGACGGTATAGAGACTGTTCTCCGCCGGATTACTGGTTTTTACAACCATTTTGTTTTTGTAATTGCTTGCAGAAATACCGATATAATCAAATGGATCAGTTAATCGTTCGACCCAGTGCTTTCTCTCGGGTTTCTGACTGAGCAATCCCTGCACCATAGCCGGATAATCATCCATGTTGAGATTCACAAACAAACCAACTGAACCATCAGCGAAGTCCCCAAAACGGGAGCTCTTCAGTGGCGGGGAGAAGGCATCGTTCTTCAGGGCATCCTTATACCCTTTTGCGTTGGTAAGCACCAGCACATCGTTAATGATACCACTATAGATTTCATTCCCCTGGATGTTAATAATAAAGAAATCGCCCTCCTCTTCCACCGGCGCCATCCCGTCTACCTTCTCCATCAGTGTTTCCTGAAGGGCCTTTCCATTCACGCCCACTCCCAGAAATACCTCAATGGGGATCATGGATTCTCCTTCCACACCGTTGATTGCAATGGTAAAATCGCCGTTAATGGATGCCAGCAGATCCTTGATATTCATCCCTGTGGCCTTCTCTATCTTGTTGCCTACCGTATCCATCTCAGGTGGAGCGAATTTTTCAACCAGCTTCTCCATTTTAGCCAGGTCCATGGATCCGGCCACAGCCAGCAGCAGATTTCCCCCGGGCGCCAGGTTCAGCATCTTTTCGTTGAGTTCGGGTTTCATAACGAGTATCTCTTCGATATTTTTTTCAACCTCCTCGCTAAAATGTGTCTCCCCGTTTATATTGATCGCTCCGTTTGCAAATTCAACAAAGACCTGGGCATAATTATTATAGAGGGTAACAGGAATGTCCGGGATCTTATCACCCCCCATTTTCTTAAGGATACTAAACATTTCATCGGAGGAGGCCCATAAATTAAGGTCTTCCATCTTTCCAAGGAAATCCTTGAAATCAACCAGGCTTGTCAGGGATTCCTCTCTGACAGGATTGAACATCTTATCCAGAGATCCTGTAAAAAAGGAGGTTTCAAATTCATCATGATCAGGTGATGCCAGTATGATCAACTGCTTGTTGTTCCAGCCGATGATCCCCTCCTTGTCCGGCTGTACCCAGGTATATACGTCATTCGTTTGAAACTCATCATCGATTCCTTCATGGATCCCGGTAAGCGTTGCTTCAAACTTCTTCTGGTCTTTCATTCTGGCTGTCAAGCCAATGATAGGTCCGTCGTCCTCCATTCTGAAAAACACATAGGCATATTCGTTTACATCTAAACCTGTACTCAATGGATCTTCGATGATCGCTCCCAAGACTTCATTTTTGACTTTCTCCTTGATGGAGGCAAATGTGTTGATCTTGCTTTTTGTGTGGATCTGCATGGGATTCAGCGAGACCACAGCAATGGCGTCATCCGGAATACTATGAACGAACTCAGGTGTTTTTTTCGAACATGAAGACAGAGACAGTACCGCCACCCATATGCATACGATGGATAATTTTTTCATGGACTTTCTTTTGACTTGTTATCAGCAATAAAGATAATATATATATTATAAGGGCCTTACATTTTAAGCATCTTCACGGCTAGAAGTAGTAACGTATACCTATGCCCCCTCCCAAATAAAAGTCCGTTGCGGGAAGGAGGCTCAGTCCGGGTACAATCTCTGCGAAGATCTCCAGCGGAGCCGAATCAAAATGATAAGCAAGGCCCAGCGGTACCCGTATACCCAGTCCCAGGTCGGAAGCAAAGTTTATAAAAGCACCAATCCCAAAATAGAACGGAAGCTTTCCTTCATCCACATCGATCAGGTCGAAATTATGTATCAGGAAGTCAGCGTGTAAGTGAAGAAATCCGTTATTGTAAAATGACCAGGCCAGTGCCCCGTCAATGGCGGTTTTATCGCTGGACCACACTTTGGCACTCAGTCCGGTAGGCTCTCCAAAAACAGCACCGAGCCCGAATCCACTGCCCTGAGCAAACAGACCGGCTGAGAAGAGAGTTGCAACAGCAACAAGAATCAGTTTTTTCATATTAAAGGTATTGATGGGTTAAAATTCCAGGAGTAAAAATAGTAATAAACCTTTAAAATTCTTTCCAAAACAAATCTACCACGTTCTATCTTTTAGGTAATTGTCCAGGTCCGTCTTTGACATGGGCAGTTCATCGGGATTGTTCTCCACCCATTCCAGAAAGGCCTTCCTGATCGCATCGGTCCACCGGCCATCGATCTCTCCGGGTGTGTAGACACCTTTTTTCAGCATTTCGTGTCCGAACATATCACGCAGCATGATAAATTCGGCTCTTACCACGACCTCTTCAGCAAGGTGGGCAGGTATGAAAAGGACGCCGGTTTTTTTGGCCAGGACCACATCGCCGGGGAATACCGTGGCCCTGCCTATCCTGATGGGAACATTGATACCCATTAACATACTTTCCATCAGGTACGAGGGATCGAAGCCCCTCACAAATGCATTGAATCCTTCTATCTCTGACAGTCCCTCCATGTCACGCGCTCCCGCGTCAAAAATTACACCGTTACCGGAGTTGGCGTAGATGGCATTGCCCAGGTTATCGCCAATGAGCGTTCCATCCACGATCTTCCCGAATCCATCGGCCACATAAACATCACCCTGCCGGAGTGCATCGATGGGCCATGAGTTCATGGCTCCCACACGTCCCTGCTGATGTCCTTTTTCTGTAAGGCGGTCCATCACCTCAGGCCGCCTGGGCATATATTGGGCGGTCAACGCCCTGCCAACAACAGGCTGATCATCATGCAGAATGGTCCAGTTAGCTTCGAACTGGTTGTTATAACCTTTAGAACGAAGTATACCCCAGGCTTCTTCAATGGAGACCTTTTTCATTCTTTCAAGAATTTCGTCAGGTACCTTCGGGCGGCCATCATCGAATCTTTCGCCGGTCCATTCGCTTGTGTAATAGATCAGTTCCTCAGTGGTATTGAAGAACTGTGCACTGGTGGTCTGAGACAGCGCAAGGAATAGGGCTGCTGTAAGGATCAAATGCGTTTTCATTGTAGGAAGGTTCTTTTTCTTCATAGTTGGACAGGGAAGATATAAAGTATTTTAATAATTTGTATGCTTATACCAAAAGAACCTATTATGGAATCTCACAAAAGCCGAAGATCATTCATTAAAAAAGCCGGGTTGGGGGGCCTGGGCCTGGGTATGCTGATGCATGCCTCACCTGAGGAACAGATTGATTACCTGACACAGGATGTTAGCCGTTACTCGGGACCGGCGGACCTTAAGATAACGGATATGCGGATTGCACAGGTGGGTAATATTCCCATCGTCAAGATCTACACCAACCAGGGTGTGCACGGACTGGGTGATGTCAGGGATGGTGCCGATAAGCGCTACGCCCTGATGCTGAAGAGCCGCATCCTGGGTGAGAATCCATGCAATGTGGAGAAGCTCTTTAAGATCATCAAACAGTTTGGCGGTCACGGACGGCAGGGCGGAGGGGTCTCGGGTGTGGAGATGGCCCTGTGGGACCTGACCGGGAAAGTATATAATGTACCGCTCTACCAGTTGCTGGGAGGAAAATACCGTGACCGGGTACGGATCTATGTGGATACTCCCACTGTCAGGCACCCTTCGGAGTTTGCTGAAAAAATGAAGGGAAGGCTTGAAAAGGGGTTCACCATCATGAAGATGGATATCGGGATCGGGCTGATCAGGGATATTCCGGGAACGCTGACCAATACAGAATTCTGGGGGGATATGAGGGGCTGGGACCAGAGCAAGGGAACCTACGGGTCCACCATGCACCCCTTTACCAGGGTGCAGATCACCGATAAGGGAATCGGGGAAATGGTCAAATATGTGGCGGCCATGCGGGAAGCCATTGGCTGGGAGATCCCTGTGGGAGTGGATCACCTGGGCCATATGGGGCTGAACAGCATGATCCGTCTTTGCCGGGCTTTTGAACCATACAACATTGCCTGGCTGGAGGACCTGATCCCCTGGCAGTATACCGACCAGTGGAAAGAGATCTCACAGGCTATCCAGGTACCTACGCTGACCGGGGAGGATATTTACCTGAAAGAGGGATTCCGGGACCTGATCGAAAAGCGGGCGGTGGATATCGTACAGCCTGATCCGGTGACCGCCGGCGGGTACCTGGAAACCAAACGGATCGGTGATTTTGCCGAGGAGCACGGGGTGGCAATGGCCCTGCACCATGCCTCTTCACCGGTCACCTTTATGGGTTGTGTCCATGCGGCAGCAGCCACCGAAAATTTCATCGCCCTGGAGCATCACTCTGTTGATAATCCGTGGTGGGAGGACCTGGTAACAGGACCGGACAAACCCTTTGTGCAGGATGGATATGTAACGGTACCCGAGACGCCGGGGGTGGGTGTGGAGCTGAATGAGGAGGCGGTCAAAGAGCACCTGCAAAAGGGGGAGGAACTGTTTGCCCCCACTGAGGAGTGGGACGACAGGCGCTCCTGGGACCGGCAATGGAGTTAAAGTTATCGAGGATCCAGTTTTGAAAAACATAAATGTATGAAAAAGGAATTCTTTGTGCTCTTACTGGGAGGATTCTCCCTTGGAAGCTTCATGTACACCGGTTGTGAGAGGCAACCCACCATTCATCCGGAACAATTGACCTGTGAATACCTTCACGATCCGGGGGTGGTGGATGTGCTTCAACCCCGTTTCTCGTGGATCAACATTGGGACTCCGGGGATCAGGGGAGAGGAACAGAAGGCCTGGGAGATTCGGGTGGCCAGTTCGGAAGAGGACCTGGAGAACCCCGACCTCTGGGATAGTGGAAAACAGAGATCGGACCGGTCCACACGGGTAATATATGAAGGGAAACCATTGAGCTCGGGCCAGGAGTGCTGGTGGCAGGTAAGGGTCTGGGACCAGAAAGGATCCGTCTCCGGCTGGAGTGAAACGGGCAAATGGAGGATGGGCCTGCTCAACCACGATGACTGGCAGGCAAAGTGGATCGGGGCGCCCTGGCAGGGTGAGGAGGCCCTGTCCGTGCCCGGAAGAAGAGGGGGTGATGATACATCCATGGATTTCGGGCCACCTGCTCCCCTGCTCAGAAAGAGTTTTAAAGTGGGAAAAGAGGTCGTCTCAGCAGTGGCCTATGTGACCGGATTGGGTTACTTCGAATTATACCTGAATGGAATGAAGGTGGGGGATGATGTGCTGGTACCCAACCAGACCAATTACGGGAAGAGGCCGGGCCTGCCGGATGCAGGGATCCCACTCCCGGATGATTTCAGGGATTATAAGGTCATGTATCTTGCCTATGATGTAACGGAACAACTGAAAAGCGGAGAGAATGTGATCGGCGGGATCCTGGGGAATGGTTTTTACAATCCGGCCATGCACTGGGATGAGGCGTATGGTTCTCCCAGATTCCTTTGTCAGCTTGAGTTAACCTACACGGATGGGACCAGGCAGTTAGTGGTCAGCGATGGAAGCTGGAAAGCATCCAGGAGCCCTATTCTGATGAACATGATCTTTTACGGGGAAGCGTATGACGCCAGGCTGGAACAACCAGGTTGGTGCTCGGAGGGATTTGATGACAGTGAATGGGAACAGGTCGTACTGAGAAAGGCACCTGAAGGCAGGATGGTGGCACATACCGCCAATACTGATAAGGTGACTGAAAGACTGAATCCGGTCTCCATAGAGCAACTGGGAGAGGGACACTACTTTGTGGATTTCGGAACGGAGATCTCCGGCTGGGTCCGGCTAAACGATGTGGAGGGACCGGAGGGTCAGAAGATCCACATGGAATTTAACGCGAACCTGTATTCGGGTGAGAACACCTATACTTTTAAAGGAGGAGGTCCGGAATCCTATGCTCCACGCTTCAACTGGTTTGTTTTCAGTGGGGTGGAGATTACCAACTGGCCTGGAGAACTGAAACCTGGAGAACTGACTGCAGAAGCGGTAAACACCTATATTGAACCATCTGCCACTTTTGAGACCTCCAATCCCCTGTTTAACCAGATCAACACCATATGGAGGAGGAGCCAGACCGATAATATGCACGGGGGGATTGCAAGCGACTGTCCGCACCGGGAGCGTTCACCATATACAGGGGATGGCCAGATTGCCTGTACCACGGTCCTGCACAATTTCGATGCAAAGAATTTTTACTACAAATGGATCCAGGATATATATGGGGCACAGATCGAAAAGACGGGATATGTTCCCAACGGTGCACCCTGGCAACCGGGTTGCGGCGGGGGTGTTGCCTGGGGGGCAGCCATCTGCGTGATGCCCTGGCAATATTATGTACATTATGGTTCCATGGACATGCTGGAGGACAATTACGAGGGTATGAAGGGTTATGTGCGATACATGCAGACCTGGGTGGATGAGGACGGGATCATGTACTCGCAACGCACCGGCAGGGACGGGTCCGTCCTGAAATGGTTCAACCTGGGGGAATGGGTGCCCCCCGGGGACCTTATCCCTGATGAAATGGTACACACCTTTTATTTGTGGTACTGTGCCTGGATCACGGCAAACACTGCAGAGATCCTGGGAATGGATGATGAGGCCGTGGATTATTACGAAATCGCCGAAAAGACCAGGAATGCCTTCATGAAAAGGTTCTATGATCCGGAGAAAGGATCTTATGGAGATGCGGGTGGGAATATCCTGGCTTTGAAAATGGGGGTGCCTGATGAGCAGTACGACCGGGTTGTGGCCGCCCTGAAAGAGGGGCTCATGGCCAACAACGGTCACCTCGATACAGGGATCATTGGGACGCGATTCTTTTTCGAAGTGCTGGCTGAAAACGGGCTGAATGCCCTGGCTTATGAAGCCATGAACAAGAAGACCGAGCCCTCCTATGGACACTGGATTGAACTGGGATCCACCACAACCAGGGAACGTTGGGACGAAGGGGGTTCCCATAACCATCCCATGTTCGGTGGCGGACTGGTCTGGTTCTACCGGAACCTTGCAGGTATGCAGGCCGATCCCCGGGAACCGGGTTACCGGCATATCATTTTCAAGCCTCAGCCTGTTGATGAATTGGAGTATGTTACCTACAGCAACGTGACACCATATGGAGAGGGAGCTATCACCTGGCGGAACGGGGAGAATGGGT
>Ga0307417_10001075_pt1 | contig 11271 bp, 10 predicted proteins | sample SalMarWE160210MG_2_FD_202514 | JGI IMG/M metagenome (GOLD analysis project Ga0307417, IMG submission 202514) | Salt marsh sediment microbial communities from the Plum Island Ecosystem LTER, Massachusetts, United States - WE1602-10 | ecosystem: Environmental > Aquatic > Marine > Intertidal zone...
TGACATAGCCGGCCTGCTCGGACGCCAGGAAGACGCAGAGGGGCGCGATCGCATCCGCGCGGCTGCGGCGCAGCCGTTCTTCGCGGATTTCGGCCGCCTTCGGATCCTTCGGCGTCGGCACGGAGCGCGTCATGCGCGTGTCCGCCGAGGGGCAGATGACGTTGCTCGTGATGTTCTTCGACTTGTTCTCCATCGCGACGATGCCCGACAGCGTGACGATGCCCATCTTGGCCGCGCCGTAGTTCGCCTGGCCGACGTTGCCGAGCAGGCCCGAGGTCGAGCCGACCATGACGACACGGCCGTATTCCTGCTCGCGGAACAGGTTGATCGCGGCGCGCGTGACGTTGAAATGGCCGGTCAGGTGGACGTCGATCACCGCCTGCCAGTCGTCCGGCGACATTTTGTGAAACATATGGTCGCGCAGGATGCCCGCCGGGTTGAACAGGATATGCAGGCCGCCGAAAGCATCGCGCGCCTGCTGGACCATCGCCAGGCAGTCCTCGAACTTCGCGACAGAGCCGAAATTGGCAACCGCCTCGCCGCCCGCCGCCGTGATCTCGTTGACGATCTGTTGGGCCGGCGTGTTGTCCGCCCCTTCGCCCTCGCCGCTCACGCCGGGATCGTTGACGACAACCTTCGCACCGTTCGCCGCCATCAGCTTGGCGACCTCGGCCCCTACGCCTCGACCGGATCCAGTGCAGATCGCGACGCGACCATCGAGCATGCCCATACCTGTGTTTCTCCTCTAAATACTGCTGTCGTTGTTTCGTACCTCGCGGCGCCCGGATTAAACGCCAAAGCGCCCGCGACGGCAAATCGCGGCAGGTATGCGCGCCTTTCGGCGCCGCCGCAGATTTACCTGCCGATCGGTAAGGTACGTGAGGAAGGGGCACAGGGGCAAACTGGAAAGGTGCGTACGCCGCGGCCGATAGATGCGTCGCTGTTTGTCCGTTCCGCGAATTCCCTCTTACTATGAAGGCACCCAAAACTTCTGCGCGAGGAAGCCGCCCATGCCCCGCCATTTCGGTGCGCTCGTCCCGTCGACGAACACGACGGTCGAGATCGAGTTCAACCGGCTGCTGCCGGCCGAACTGCAGCTTCACGCCGCACGGGTCGGTAAAGGGGGGAACACGCCCTTCTCGCCGCCTCTCGACGCGGACGTGGAGTACCAGTCGAAGCTGCTCGGGAACGCCAAGGTCGAGGTGCTTTGCCTGATCCAGACGTCGGCCAGCCTGTTCGAAGAAGGCTACGACGCGCGGATCAAGCGCCTCATGACCGCAGGCGCAGGCGTGCCGTCGGTGACATCGGCGGAAGCGATCGGCGAAGCGCTCGGCGCGCTTGGCGCGAAGCGTATCGCCATCGTCACGCCCTATTCGGAGGACGTGATCAACCGCGCCCAGCGCTATTACGAGGGCAACTTCGGGCTCGAGGTCGTGGCGAAGGAAGCCTTCGGCGCAACGGACGCTTACGCCATCGGGCGAATGGCCGCCGACAACGCGACCGACGCTTTCGCCCGCGTCGACCGGCCCGAGGCCGACGCGCTGATCATGCCCGGCGGCGCCTTCCAGACCATGACGCATATCGCCGCCTGGGAGGAGCGTTTCGGCAAGCCGGTCATCGCGACCAATCCGGCCGTGCTCTGGGCCATGCTGAACGTGATGAAGATCCGCGACCCGCTGCCCGGCCTCGGGCGCCTGCTGGAGACGATGCCAGCGCGGTGACCGGCCGGCGCCGGGTATCACCACCCGTCGGTAGATGCCACGGACAAGCCGTGGCATGACGATTAAATTCTTATACCAACAAAATGCGTCACCCCACGGTTTATCCGTGGGGTCCATGCGCGCTGACGTCCCGATACCCGCTGACCGGCCGGCAAGGCGGCCATTTTCCCCTTTCGCGGCCGTCGGCTAAGATGCCGGCGAAGGAGCACGACACCATGAGATTTGCCTTTACCGACGAGCAGGAGCAATTCCGCTCGGCCCTCCGCCGCTTTCTGGAGGACAAGTCCCCCACCACCGAGGTCCGCCGCCTGATGGAGACGGAGGACGGCTGCGACCGCGACGTCTGGCGCCAGCTCAGCGGTGAGCTCGGCCTGACCGCGATCCACATCCCCGAAAGCTATGGCGGACAGGGTTTCGGCATTGTCGAGCTGGGCATCGCACTGGAGGAGATGGGCCGGGCCTTGCTCTGCGCGCCCTACTTCGCATCGACCGTGCTGGCGGCAACCGCGATCCTGAACGCAGGGACCGAGGACGAGAAGCGCGCGCTGCTGCCCGACATCGCCGCAGGTGAGACCGTGGCGACACTCGCCATCGCCGAGGAGAACGGGCTGTGGAACGCCGACGGCGTGGCGGCTACGGCGACGCCGTCGAACGGAAATTTCCGGATCGATGGAACCAAGAGCTTCGTGCTCGACGGCCATACCGCCGACCGGATCGTCGTGGCGGCCCGCGCGCCGGGCAGTTCGGGCGACGACGGGCTGTCGCTATTCATCGTCGCGGCCGACGCCAAGGGGCTGACGCGAACGCCGCTGCAAACCCTCGACCCGACGCGGAAGCTCGCGCGCCTGGAATTCAAGTCGGTTCCCGCCGAGCTGATGGGCGAGGCCGGCGGGGCGGCCGGGCCGATCGCGCGGACGCTCGATATCGCGGCGATCGCGCTCGCCAACGAGATGGTCGGCGGCGCGGAGAAGCTGCGGGAAAGCGCGATGGACTACGCCGGGATGCGCATGCAGTTCGGCCGGCCTATCGCCTCCTTCCAGTCGATGAAGCACAAGGCGGCGGACATGCTGGTCGACGTGGAGCTGGCCAAGACCGCCGCCTACTATGCCGCCGAGGCCGCCGACGAGAACGACCCCGAGCTGCCGGCCCTCGCCTCACTCGCCAAGGCGCGCGCGTCGGAGGCCTACATGCAGATGGCCATCCATACGATACAGATCCACGGCGGCATCGGCTTCACCTGGGACAACGACACGCATCTCTGGTTCAAGCGGGCGAAGAGCTCCGAGGTCTTCCTCGGCGACCCGGCCTATCACCGGGAACTGATGATGCAGCGCTGGAACGTCTGAGAGAGGACGGAACGATGAGCGAATTCGACGAACAGACGGTCCGCGCGGAAGCCCGCGCCTGGCTGGAAGAGAACTGGGACCCCGAACGCGGCCTCCTGGAATGGCGCAACAAGCTGGTCGACAGCGGCTGGGGCATGCCGGCCTGGCCGAAGGATTGGCACGGCCGCGGGCTGCCGGCCGCGATGGCGCCGGTGGTCGAGGAGGAATTCCAGCGCATCGGCGCGATCGGCGTCGCCCGCATGGGCATCCGCATGCTCGCCGCGCTGACCCTGCTGGAACACGGCAGCGACATGCACAAGGAGAAATTCCTGCGCCGCATCCTGACCGGCGAGGACACCTGGTGCCAGCTCTTCAGCGAGCCGGGCTGCGGCTCGGACCTCGCGGGCGCGACGACGAAGGCCGAGCTCAAGGGCAACAAATGGATCATCAACGGCCAGAAGGTGTGGACCACGAGCGCGCACAAGGCGCATTACGGCTTGCTGCTCGCGCGGACTGACTGGGACGTGCCCAAGCACAAGGGGCTGACCTACTTCATCCTCGACATGAAGCAGCCGGGGGTCGACGTCTACCCGCTGCGCCAGATGAACGGCTACGCCTCCTTCAACCAGGTCTTCCTATCGGATGCCGAAATCGCGCCCGAGTTCATGGTCGGCGAGACCGGCGACGGCTGGAAGGTCGCGACCACGACGCTGATGAACGAGCGCCGCAACGCCGATTCGCTCCGCCGCTACGCGCAGCCGAGCGACAAGCCGGACCGCATCTATGCCGAAGAGCGCGAGGAAATCGCCACCGTCATGGAGCCCTACAAGTGGTATCCCCAGCGGGCCGGACGCGTGGACCTGATCATCGAGCGCGCCAGAGAGACGGGGCGTTTCGCCGACCCGGTCGTGCGCCAGGAGATCGCCGAGCTGCTGATCCTCTCGAGGACGGCGGAGTGGACCGCCCGCCGCGCCCGCGCGGCCATGGCGCTCGGCCGCCCGCCCGGGGCGGAAGGGTCGCTCGGCAAGCTGATCGCCAGCCACGTCGCGCGCAAGTCGGCGGCGGTGCATACACGTATTTCCGGCGCCGACGCGATGCTCGCCGGCACGGACGCGCCGATGGACGGCACCATATCCGAGATATTCATCTCGGTGCCCGCCTGCTCGATCGCCGGCGGCACGGACGAGATCCAGCGAAACATTATCTCCGAACGCGTCCTCAAGATGCCGAAGGAACCGCGCACCGACACCGACCGACCGTTCCGCGAGGTGCCGCGCAACGCCATCTCCTGACCGCCCGCGCGGAACCGGACTGAAACCAAAAGGAAGCACGACCGTGACCAGCAAACCCCGCGGCCCGCTCGACGGCGTTCGCGTCATCGACCTGACGAGCGTCATGCTCGGCCCGTTCTGCACCCAGATCCTGGGCGAGATGGGCGCCGACATCATCAAGATCGAGCCGCCCGGCGGCGACATCGGCCGCATCACCGGCGCGATGAAGAATTCCGGCATGTCGGCGGCTTTCATCATGAAGGGGCGCAACAAGCGCAGCGTCGTGCTCGACCTCAAGAAGCCGGAAGCGAAGGAAGCGCTGAAGCGCCTGGTCGAAAGCGCCGACGTGTTCGTCCACAACATCCGGCCCAAGGCGGCGGCGCGCCTCGGCATCGACTACGACACGGTTTCCAAGTGGAAGCCCGATATCGTCTATGCCGCTGCGACCGGCTACGGCGAGGCCGGGCCCTATGTCGACAAGCCCGCCTATGATGATCTGATCCAGGGGGCCTCGGGCCTCGCCGCGCTGTTCGGCATGGTCACGGGCACGCCGCGCTACGGCCCGAGCGTGCTGGCCGACAAGACGACCGGGCTGTTCCTCACCTATTCCATCTCGATGGCGCTGTTCCACCGCGAGCGCACCGGCGAGGGCCAGTATGTCCACGTGCCGATGTACGAGTGCTTCACAAACTTCGTGATGAACGAGCACATGCAGGGACGCCTCTACGAGCCGCCGATCGGCGAGGCCGGCTACCTCCGCATGCTGACCCCGCACCGCCGGCCCTTCCCGACCGCCGACGGTCATATCTGCGTCCTGCCCTACAACGACCGGCACTGGCGCAGCTTCTTCGCGACGATCGGCAAGCCGGAACTGACCGGCGACCCGCGCTTCGAGAACCAGCCCGCCCGGTCGAAGAATATCGACGCGCTCTACGGCATCGTGCTGGAAGCCATGACCGCGAAGACATCCGCGGAATGGCTCAAGCTGCTCGAGGATGCCGACATCCCCGTCATGCCGATGAACACACCGGAAGACCTCTTCGAGTGCCCGCACCTTAGCGCGGTCGGCATGTTCCCGACGGTCGAGCACCCGACCGAAGGCACAATCCGCCACATCAAGGTGCCGGTGCATTTCTCGAAGACGCCGGGCGGCTATTACCGCCATGCCGAGAACCTGGGCGAAAGCACGGAAGCGGTGCTGGCGGACGTCGGCTATTCGGCGGAGGATATCGCCGCATTGCAGGCGAAAGGGGCGGCAGGCAAGGCAAAGCGCGACCGCTGACACGTCGTTTCAGACGAGTAATTACACGCCCTGATAGCCGTATCCGCTTCAAGCACCGCGTGGCCACAACCTGGGAAAGAAAGGTTTGGACGACCACAAAACAGCGGTTTCCGAAATCAAGGCTTCGGTCTAGTCTGGACGTGCATCGGGACGCGACCGTAAACCGGCGGCACGTGCGATACGGGTCACGTGCGGGCAATCTGCAAAGCACACCTCAAGTCTGGTGCGCGTCACCGAGGCGCCAGTTGCTCTAGGGGAAACGACCGGGACGTCATGGTCACGCGCATGGATCAGTCCAGCCGACGGTTTCAACCCACCGCCGACCACACGCTCGATTTCCGCTCGGACAAAGTCCGCGAACTCCATCGCTACTGGGACAGCAAGCGTGCCGGCCGGGCGATGCCGCAGCGCGCCGACATCGAGCCGACAGAAATTCCGAGCCTATTGCCGCATATCGCGCTGATCGGCGTGGAGTCGGAACCCCGGCGGCTGTATTACCGCCTGATCGGCACCCACATCACCGAGGCGCTCGGACGCGACAACACCGGAAAGTATTTCGAAGAAGCGTTTCAGGGCCTGATGCTCGAGGACATCACGCGCGTGTACGATGCGGTCATCACGTCGCGTGAGCCTATCCGGTATTTCGGCCAGGCCCTCTACTCGAAAAACGAGTATCGCGAATACGAGTCCGTGCACTTGCCGCTGTCGGAGGACGGGACAGCGGTCTCCATAATCCTCGTCGGGCAGGAATATTTCTTCTAGCGCAATGCCTCGTACCCGAGGAGTTCCGTTCGGAATCCTTCTTTGACGGGCATGCGTACCGGCCGCCTTGGACACGTCAATTGTGCCTTTGCCGCGGATTCCGGTATCTATTGTCAATTGCAATCGATTTATTGCCCTTCGGACGACCTCGGACCCAGTCATGCGCCCTGCTATTTTGCCGCATCGCCGGCCATTGAACCTGCGATTTGTTCTCATTATCTTACGTACAGCCGACGCGCGTGCCTGAACGCCGCGACATCCCGAAGAAAGGCAGTACCGTGCGTCTGAGCGACCTTCGCAAGGGCGACAGAGGTGCCATTGTCGGGATCGTGCCGCGCGAGGCCGGTGGCCCGGACGATATCAGTCATGACGAGCTGGAGCGCCGGCTGCTGGAAATGGGCTTTGTGGAAGGAGCGCGTTTTCAAGTGATCCACGAAGGATTTATCGGCCGCGATCCGATCGCGCTCAAGCTCGACGACATGCGCGTCGCCCTGCGGCGAAGCGAGGCCCGGGCCGTGACCGTGACGCTCGATACCGCCACCGGGGAAGCGCCATGACGGGCACGACGATCGACCGGGCGCCCCGCATCGTCCTGGTCGGGAACCCGAATACCGGCAAGACGGCGTTGTTCAACGCGCTGACCGGCGCGCGCCAGAAGGTCGCCAACTATCCCGGGGTCACCGTGGAGCGCAAGGCGGGAATGGTAGCCTTGCCGGACGGCGGGCAGGCCCTGGTGCTCGACCTCCCCGGCACCTACTCGCTGCGGGCGCGCAGCCCGGACGAGGCGGTGACGCGGGACGTGGTGCTGGGCCGCTTCCCGGGCGAGGAACCGCCGGACGTGATCGCCTGCATCGCGGATGCGACCAATCTTCGTCTCGTGCTTCGCCTGCTGCTGGAACTGAAGCAGGTCGGCCGGCCGCTGGCCCTCGTCCTCAACATGTACGACATCGTCCAGCGCCAGGGAATCCGCATCGATCTGGAAGGGCTCTCGAAGGCCCTGGGCGTTCCGGTGATCACGACCGTCGCCGTGCGGCGTCGAGGGCTCGAAGAATTCCTGCGGCAGGCGGCCACGCTCGCGCGGACCGGCAACCGCGCAACGGCATGGCGCGAGCCGACGGCGGCCGAGATCCGCGCGGCGCATCGCGAAGCCGAGCGCATCCTGAAGGAATATGTCCTGCCGCCGCTCCGCCCCGATACCTGGACGGGACGGCTCGATTCCGTCCTGCTGCACCCGGTCGGCGGTATCGCGATCCTGCTTGCGATCCTGTTCCTGATGTTTCAGGCAGTCTTCAGCTGGGCGACGCCGGTCATGGACCTGATCGACGGCGGTTTCGGCTGGCTCGGCGCGCTCGCCACCCGATACCTGCCGCCGGGGCTGCTGCAGAGCTTCATCACGGACGGGCTGATCGCGGGCGTCGGCAGCGTGCTCGTCTTCCTGCCGCAGATCGTGATCCTTTTCTTCTTCATCATCGTGCTCGAAGATTTCGGCTACATGGCGCGCGCCGCGTTCCTGATGGACCGGCTCATGGGCACCGCCGGCCTGCATGGCCGCGCCTTCATCCCGCTCCTGTCGAGCTTCGCCTGCGCGATCCCGGGGATCATGGCGGCCCGGGTCATCGACAACAAGCGCGACCGGCTGACCACGATCCTGGTCGCGCCGTTGACGACCTGTTCGGCGCGCATTCCCGTCTATACCTTGATCATTTCGGCCTTCATCCCGCACCGGGAGGTCTGGGGCGTTGCGAACCTGCAAGGCCTCGTCATGTTCGGTCTGTATGCGACGGGGATCGTCAGCGCGCTGGCCGTCGCTTTCGTCATGCGTCGGATCCTGTGGCGCAGCGCAACGGAGCCCTTCCTGATCGAGCTTCCCGCCTACAAGATGCCGGACCCGCGGAACGTCCTGCGCGGGGTCCTGTTGCGCGGCGAGATATTCCTGCGGCGCGCCGGCACGACGATCCTGTCGATGATGGTGTTGATCTGGTTCCTCAGCAGCTTCCCCGCAGCGCCGGCGGGGGCGACGGGACCCGCGATCGATTACAGCTTCGCCGGCATCATCGGCCACTTCATTCATCCGCTGCTGGCGCCGATCGGTTTCACCTGGCAGATGGCCGTGGCGCTCATTCCCGGCATGGCCGCGCGCGAGGTGGCGGTCGGGGCGCTGGGCACCGTCTACGCGATCGGCGGGCAAAGCGGCGCGGCAACCCTCGCCGACACGCTCGGGCATCAGTGGCCCCTCGCCACCGCGCTCGCCTTCCTGGCGTGGTACGTCTTCGCGCCGCAATGCCTGTCGACGCTGGCGGTGGTGCGGCGCGAGACGAACAGCTGGCTCTGGCCGGGCGTCATGTTCGCCTACATGCTCACGCTTGCCTATATCGCCGCCTTCGTGGCGTTCCGCGCGACGACCGCGCTGGCCGGATAGGCCTCAGATGACCGACCGCGCCGCGAGATCGGCAAGCGCCGTCTCGTCCAGCCCGAGCAGGTCGCCGAATATCTCCCGATTATGGGTACCGCAGGGCACGGCGGGGCCGCGATAGGCAGTCTCCGCACCGCTGAACTTCAGCGGAAAGCCTGCCGCCTTCAGGCCAGGCAACACGCCCAGCGCGGGGTGCGAAACCGTGTCGATCATGCCGCGCGCCTTCAGATGCGGCCATTCAAGCAGATCGTCGATGGTGTGCACCGCGCTCGCGACGACGTTGACGGCATCGAACCGCCCGACCGCGTCTTTCGTGTCGTGCTGCCGCGTCCATTCGGTAAGCAGCGCGTCGACCTTATCGTTGTTCGCGACGCGCCAGCTCATCCGGCCCCATTCGGGATCGGCCGCGAGGTCGGGACGTCCGATCACCTCGCAGAGGGATTTCCACATCGTATCGGTGCCGCAGCAGATCACCATCCAGCCGTCGCGCGTCTGGAAGGTATCGAGTGGCGAAAAGCGCATCACCCGGTTGCCCTGCTGGAAATCGAGCCCGAGCCGGCGGTAGCAGTCGAGCGGCTCGTCGAACAGCAGGGAGAACACGACATCGACCATCGACACGTCGACGAACTGCCCGGCGCCCGTCCGCTCCCGGTGATAGAGCGCGCCCAGAATGCCGGACAGCGCGAAGCCGGCGGAAATCGTGTCGCCCATGGGCGAGCCCGCCTTGGTCGGCGGCGCGCCCGGATGTCCGGTGATGCTCATCAGACCGGACATAGCCTGCGTCGTTACGTCGTAGCCGCGCCGCCAGCTATCGGGACCGGTCGACCCGTAGCCCGTGATCGAGCAGTAGACGAGCTTCGGGTTTACCTCTTTCAATCTTGGCCAATCGACCTTGAGCCGCCCGGTCACGCCGACCGAGAAATTCTCGACCAGGACGTCCGCCTTTTCGACAAGCCGCAGGAACAGCACATGCCCCTCGTCCGACTTCAGATCGAGCGTCACCGACTTCTTGGCGCGGCTCCGCTTAAGAAACGCGATCCCGAGATCGGCATCGCCGGTCTTCTGGAAGGACGGGCCGTCCGCCCCATAGAACACCGGCGCATTGGAAAGCGTGTCGCCGGTCTTCGGGTTGTCGATGCGGATAACCTCGGCCCCCATGCCCGCGAGCAGCAGGGTCGTGTGGGGGCCGGCCAGGAACTGCGACAGGTCGAGGACGCGAACGCCGTCGAGGATGCCGGTCACACGGATGGGTCCGTCAGGATCGCCGCACTGTCGGCGACGGCCTGGCGCGCCCGCTCCGCCAGCATTTCCATCGAGGCGCTGCTGATCGGATGCTCGATCACGACGAACCGGTAGCTCTCCGCGCCAAGCACGCGCGACATGAGCTCGGCCGCGCTCACGAACTTGGACGTCATGACGCCGATCGAGGGAATGCCGTTCTTATCGCCAGCTACCGAGTCATGCAAACTGCACGACGAGCAGCTGCCTCAGTCGCCGATACCGGCGATCAGGGCGTCCCAGGTCTTCGCCTCCTGCATGATCTCGTCTTCCGCAGGCGCGCTATAATTCCACTTGGTGCGGCGTACGACTTTCGCCACGCCGTAGGTCGACAGCAGCTCCTTCTCCATCGCGTCGAAGAAGGGCTTCGTGTTCTTCTTGCCGTTGGAAATGATGCCGACGGTCGCCCCTTCGAGCGTCCGCAGGCGCGGCGCCAGCGCGAACGCGTCCGACGCGCCCTCGTAGGAGGGATCGAGAATTTCGATACTCATCGTGTCCTCTGCCTTTCCTTACAGTCCAATCTTTCCGGCATTGGCCGCTCTCACGCCTCGCAATCGACGCAAGCGCCGATTGCCATTGTCACGGCCTTGCTCTTGTTGCCGAACCAGGGCGGGATCACCGCGCCGAACCCGCCCGCCGGGCCGCCCGCGGCAATGACCAACAGGTCGTCCGGCGCCGACAGCGCCGCGTATTCCCGCTCGCCCCGGTCACCGACCACGGCGCCCTTACCGCAATCGGCCCACTCCTTCCGCCGTATGCGCGCCTTCTCGAAGATGTATTGGCGGACGTCGGCCTTCGACCAGCCCGCCTTCTCGAAATGCGCGCGCAACTGCGGCGGCACGACGATGGCGTAGTTCCCGGGCCAGATCGAATAATGCCGCATGCACGCCCGGATCTCCGCCGCGAAGGTGTCGAGGATCTCTTCCGGCTCGGTGGTCCATTCGTTCATGATCTGCCGCGGCCCGCCCGACGCGAAGACCGTCACCGCCGACGCGAATTTCGGCACACCGCGCTCCTCGGCCAGCGGCAGCCATGTGGTGTTCTCCTCGTCCTCGGGAATGCAGTAGCTGATCTTGCCGGGATGGCCGAGGGTCGAGCGGTCGACCGCGCCCGGCCGCACGTCGAGCAGGTTGCCGAGAATAAGGCGAATCGCCCTCCCGATGACCGTGGTCGCACGGTCGCTCGAGCCCAGCGCGTTGAAGGTGCCGTCCATACCCAG